>Ga0307474_10001736_pt1 | contig 15809 bp, 11 predicted proteins | sample atmos_gasesECM1C_2_FD_203312 | JGI IMG/M metagenome (GOLD analysis project Ga0307474, IMG submission 203312) | Hardwood forest soil microbial communities from Morgan-Monroe State Forest, Indiana, United States - atmos_gasesECM1C_05 | ecosystem: Environmental > Terrestrial > Soil > Temperate... | reverse complement strand
AGCCCGATTTCGATTTGGCTGCGAAGTTCCGACTGTGGAGCACTAATGAGAAAAACTGCGTTAAGCAGAACATAAGTCACGATAACGACGAGCGTTCCGGCAAGTAATGAGCGCGGAACATTTCGTTCCGGCTGTTTTACTTCGCTGATGATGTAACTGGATGCATTCCAGCCGGAGTAGGAATACATCACGTAAATGAGCGAAACGGCGAACGCGCCGCTAAAAATCGACATCGTATCGCCAGGCTGCGGCAAGAACATAATCGGCTGTTTTGGTTCGATGAGTAATCCGGCGACGACCAGAACCGCGATCAGGAGCATTTTTATGACGGTCCAGAGGTTTTGGAACACGCTGCCAAGCCGAATATTTCCCAGATGAAAGAACGCGACGATCCAGACGAGTGCGAAGGACAGCACCACTGGGGAACCGAAATTGAAGACGCCGTGGAAATACTTTCCGAAAGCCATTGCAGCGAGCGCGATCGGCGCAGCGAAACCGACCGTCGCGGAGACGAATCCCGCCATGAATCCGACCGCCGGGTGGTAGATTTCGGAAAGAAAATGATATTCCCCGCCGGATCGCGGAAGCGCGGCGCTCAATTCGCCATAGCAAAGCGCGCCGCAGAGTGCGGCAATTCCGCCAACAATCCAAAGCATCAAGAGCGCAAATCCCGATTGAATATCATTGAGTTGAAATCCGAGGCTGGTGAAAACGCCCGTGCCGATGATGTTCGCGATGACAATTCCGCACGCGGTCGAAAAGCCGACCGTAACCGGAGGTTTCGGCGAATCCGGCCCGCTCAGGTCTGCCAATTTGTTCATGGTCGGGTCGACAATGGCATCGACCTGATCAGTTGGCGAGTCGGTCGAAGGTTGAATTTGTTAGGTTGTCAGAGTGCGCAGCTCGGGCGATTTTGAATTCACGATGAAGGCGATTCTCTCCCTGGAAACGACGACTCAGCTCGCAGTGTTTCTTGAAAATCGTCCGGGCGCGCTTGCCCGCGTGTGCGAGGCGTTGGCCAAAGCGAGCATTAACATCTACGCGCTCACCGTTTCGGACACGGTCGATCACGCGGTGGTCCGAATGATCGTCAGCGATCCAACCAAGGCGCTAATGCTGTTAGGCGAGCGCGGCGTACTCGCACTCGAGAATGATGTTCTTTTCATCGACGCGGCGAATGAGCGCGGCGTTCTGTCAAAAATTGCTGATGCTCTCTCTCGAGCTGAAGTCAATGTCGAGTACGCCTATTTCGCCAGCGGCGCGACTTCTCCAAATGGGATCATCGTGCTGCGACCGTCGGATGTGGAAAAAGCGCGGCAGGCGCTCAGCGATTTGTAGGGATCTTTGCAATCAATCTCGATTGTCGCCCCTGCCGTGCCACTCACGATGCGCGTCAGCGATCAGTGGGGCGAGATTGAGATAAAAGCGGACTACGTAGACCAGATAACCCGCGAAGCCGACGATCTGGACCGCGATCAACCATAGATGAGCGTTGTTGTGGCGAAAAATTTCGGGCCACGTTCGAATGCAGATCGCGCAAACGACGTTGAGGACAAAAACGCCCGGCAGAAGCAACGCGAGATTGAGCCATTGGTCCCGTTTTACCCGGTCGTACAGGCGATTGCCCGCCAGACCTTCACTGTCGCGCTGACGTGCATGAATCAGGCGCAGATCGTAGAAAAACAGTACCCAGCCTGCGGCAATGAATGCGGCGCCGAAAGCGAACCAGTTTCCCGGTTTCGCCAATTGGGCAAACGACACCGCTTCGACCAGGGCGCAGCCGATGTAGAGAAAATTGTGTCCAAACTCCAGCGGCCAGCGAATCAAAGTGATGATGTGCAAGACCGCCCGCGACCAGAAAATGAAGATCACGAGCAGGCCGGCCAGAACGTAGGGCCAATAAATGAATTTTAGTTCCGTGATCACATCGCGTGAGCTTTCGATCAGGACGGTCAGGGCGATGCCCTGAATGATACTGACCAACGTCAACTCGATCTCGACGATCATGGCGTCGAGTTCGGTTCTGCCTGTCGAAGCTTTCATGGGGTTGGTTCGTCTCGATATGGCCGCTGGTTTTGCAAAGAGTTCAGTAATTTTTCAGCAAGCGTTGATGTTGAAGTATCGCCGGCCGCTCTGGCGAGCGTAAGCGCTTGCTCTGTGGCAGCTATTCCATCCGAGAAACGGCCCACTTCACCATAGGCGGCTGCCAATGTGACAAGAAACTTTGGACGCGCGCTCTTCGTTAGCGCACAGGCTTGCTCGCTTAACTTCACTGCTTCAGGACCATTGCGAACCGCGGAATTTGGATCGGTCGCAAAGATCCAGGCGAGTTCGTCGAACAATTGGGGTGATTCCGGCACTGAAGCCGCGAGCGTGGTTAATTGGTCGGGAGCATTGGCAGCCTTTGCCGCTAACACAACCGCGAGATGCAGTTTTTTCTCGATCTCAGATCGGTTTGGTTGCAAGACGAGCGAATAGGCGAACTGCGGGACGGCGATCGAAAACTCTCCGGCCTGGCCGGCCGCCAATCCCAGACGCGAATGCAGTTCCGCATCGAACGGCGACACGGCCAGCGCGTCTCTTCCGATCGCGATCGCTTCGTCCGTTCGTCCTAGTTCTCGCGCGCAGGTGAAACCGACGTCGTAGGCGATCGTATTTTCCGGCTCAGCCTGAATAATCTGTTGCGCGATGGCCATTGCCTGGGGAACGTCGCCACGGTTTGCGATGTTGACGGCGTTCTGGATTTGGCAAAAAGCATTGGCCGGGTCGATTTGAAGGCCACGCCTTGTGTGCTCGATCATTTCGTTAGTTTGCCTGGTCTGGTCCAAAATTGTTGCGAGAAAACATTCAGCCACTGAATTCGATGGCTCTTCCTTGACCGCCCGCACGGCTTCGCTTGTTGCGGCGTCCAGTTGACCGTCTCGCACCAGTCTGCGGCCGGCGTAAATGTGTTGCCTCGCTGAGTCCCAAATCCAAAACGCAAAGAAACTATTCAACGCCCAGACGACTAAGAAGGATGCGAGAGCTAATCGCACCGAACGGGGCGCAAGCTGAAGTTTTTCCCAGCCCATCGCTGCGAAGGCGCACAGCGGGACCAGCGTTGATAATCCGTAGAACGCTTTGACTTGGGCGTAGGACGCGACTCGCAACGTCATAAACGCTAGTGCGACCACAACCGCCGCGAAAAAACCGCTAAGGAGAAACCATTCCGCCGACGGTTGGCGAACAAACCGATGGATCGCAATCGCGGCGCCAGCCAGGATGAGAAGAGTTGGAACTAAGGCCAACCAATAGCCGCCAACCATCAGATCGTAGTTCCACGGCGTTCGTGAAAGCATATCTGACAAACCGCCGCCGAGCGCATCTCCCCACAAGGTGGAAAAAATTCCGTCGGCGAAACTGTTGTAACCGCTGAAAAGTGGATCGATCAGGGCGCGGCCGAACCGAAAATACTGAACGGCGGTGTGAAATCCCGGGTCCTGCCACCAATTAAATCCAAAGCGGCGTTCCCAGTTCCCGACGATCGGTGTGCCGAAATGTTTCCAGATCCAGAAGTAATACCAACCACACACGGCAACTAGAGTCATGAGCGTTGCGGCAACCGTCGAGATCACCCTGGATAAACCGACTTTGTCGTGCGCCATTTTTAGAATTAGCGCACCGAAAAGCGGAGGAATAAGCAGGAGAGCTGTCGCTTTGGTCAACACTGCCGCTCCGACACACAACCCGAGTCCGCAGAATTCCCAAACGGAGGCGGCGTTCTTTTTCAAAATACGAAGACCTAGGTAGATCGCCAGGCTGACCAGCGCGGCGGCTAGCGTTTCGTTAGTCGCGTAATGCGAAAGATATAATTGCATCGGCAGAAACGCCGCCACCAGTAGGCCAACCAATTGGGCGTGTGGCCGTGCTGGAAAGAGCAAGCGCAGGCAAAGAAGAACGATCACGAAGTGCGCAATTCCAAAGCACATCGTGAGCGTTCTCAACAGCGGGATTGATCCCGGATTATCCACGGTCAATCTGGCGACTGAAAGAGTGACCGCCGACAGCGCGTAGTAAAGCGGCGGTTGAAAAGCTTCGAACCCTGCGGTCGGCAACGGCAACGTCCGCCGGTCCTGGAGGTACTTAATGTAAGCAATGTGATCAGCGGAATCGTACCCGCAGTGAAATGGCAGCAATCGCGTGTTGTTCCAAAACAAGACGATCCAGGTGAGACCGGCAACGCCGGCGAGAATGGCAGTTCTGGCCGAAGGATTCGTTGAGATCAATGCGATCAAGCGATCTCCAAACCCGACAATCAAAACGGCCACGATCGCGAATGCGATCCAAACCGGCCAGACTTTCTGTAACGCCGCGAAAATTCTTTCTCCGCCCGCCAACAGGTTCCCCGGCTGCAGATGTCTCGGCTCGGTGGAAAGCAACGCCTGCCGCCAGGCTGACCCGGCGAACGACGCTTCCCAATTTCCATCGCTGCGCAGTTGTAAATCACCGGCGGACAATCGAAGCCAAAGCGACGGCGGGCCTTCGTCATTAAAGACACGCGCTTGAATTTTGTTCGAGCCGCTTTGCAAAAAACTTACGGCGTCCAACGAGACCACGCTTTTCCAATTGCTCGGAGGTGTGAAATCAACCGGTCTGCCGTTGATCTTCAACGCTATCCGTCGCGCCGCCCGGATTTCGAGCTCCGCCGACTTTGGAAGGCCGGCAATTTGAAATTCACGCCGAAACGTTGTGTCCAGCGTCGCGATTCTGTGCGCGCCAGCCTGGATTGGAGAGGGGAAAACAATCCAAGCCGCGCGTCTGTCGCTTGGCAGAAAGTTTATCGCCGGGTCGAATCGGCATTTCCACCACAACCCGGCGACAGCGACGACGCCCGTCGCGATCAGCAAACCCGCGCGATAAGAAGGTGTCATCCGCATCGCGCGAACTTTGTCGGTTTGAAAGGAGTGCGTGCCTGGAGGGATTCGAACCCCCAACCTTCTGATCCGAAGTCAGATGCTCTATCCAGTTGAGCTACAGACACGTTGCGGAAGTGAGAAGTGAATAGTGACCAGTGATCAGATCGGAAACAAACCCCTTTTCACTTGTCACAGGTCACTGATCACTTCTGAAATCGGGTGGTCGACGGGACTCGAACCCGCAACAACCAGAACCACAATCTGGGGCTCTACCATTGAGCTACGACCACCATCGCGGACTGAGATTCTAGTTTTTAGACGCCCGATTGCAACCGCCGGCAGATGGTCGCCCGCGTGGCACAATCTCCGCTTCATCTGAAATCGATGCCCCATCGTTTAGTTGCAACCCGCACTCTATTTGGTATCATCCGCGCCCTGCTTTCCCCCATGAGAACTGGCCCCATCTTGCTGGTCGCCTTCTTTTTGTGGATTGCCTCGCCCGCTGTCCTCGGCCAGGCCGACGACCCGAGCGACGCTTTCCTCAAAGCTTACATGACGGCCCAGCAGGGCGAGAAACTGGAGCACGAAAACCAGTTTAAAGCCGCTCTCGCCAAATACCGGTTTGCCGGGACCCTGCTGGAGCAATTGCGTAAGGCGCATCCGGATTGGCAGCCGGCGATCGTTGAATATCGCGGTCGAAAAGTGAGCGAAAGCATCCTGCGGGTGCAGGATAAGGTTGGAACCCAGGAGAGTTTGGCTGCTTCATCCGAACCGGCACCCCCCCAAACCGCTGTAGCACCTCGACAAAATCCGCCTCCGCCAGTTCCGGTTGCAAGAGAAAAGATAGTAGCCGCTTCGGCACCGCCGCCTTCTAAGCCGGCGCCGACCAGCACGCCAAACGAAGTCGTGATCGAGCAGGCGACAAAGCAGCTTCGCGATCGTGTCGATCAACTTGAAGCCGAACTTCAGAAATCGCGCAGTGCAATGAGCGTGGCTGAAACCGAAAAGCAATCGTTGAACAGCCGGCTCGACGACACAAAATCGAAGCTCGACAAAGCACAGGGCGATTTGGACAAGGCGAAGACGGCCGAGAAACAGGTCCGCGATCAGTTGGCGCAAGCGCAGGCGTCGCTGAAGAAAACTGCCGATGCCGGCTCGAAAGACAACAAAGCCCAGGAAGCGCTCAGATCCGAGATTACCGAATTGAAAAAGGTCCTCTCTTCGGCGCAGCAGGGTCGCACCGCTGCCGAAAAGGAACGGGACGACGCAAATTCGAAAGTCGCTTCCGCAGATAATCAACGCGCCGCTGCCGCGAAAGAACGCGACGATGCAAACGCGCGGGCATCTGAGGCCGACAAGAAAATGACCAGTGCAAACAAGGAGCGCGACGACGCCCTGGCGCAATTGAAGGGCCTCAAGGACACTCAGCAGCGAGTCGAAGTCCTCGTCGCCGAGAATTCTGATCTGAAACAGAAACTGGCCGACGCAGAAAAAACTGTGCGCGAGATCGGCGAGGACAAGCCGAAGAAGGAGAAAGAACTCGCGGACGTAAGGAAACAGATTGTCGATCTTCAGATGCAGTTGGCTACGAGTCAGAAGCAGAACAAGGATTACGAGATTACCGTCGCGCAACTGCGCTCGCAGTTGGATGAAGCGAGCAAGCAGCTCGAGCAGGTCAAACTGGTCGGCGCGACTCCGGAAGAGACGGCCAAGCTAACCAAGGAAAACGAGATGTTGCGCAACATCATCGTCCGTGAGCGCCAGGAAGAAGCGCGGCGTGATCAGGCGAAAAAGCTGATGCTGGCCGAGTTCGACAAGTTGCAAATCAAATCGGAAACGTTGACGCAACAGATTCAATTGCTCGCCCAGCCAGTCGCGCGATTGACGACCGACGAGCTGGCGCTGCTCAGACAGCCGGTCGTTTCGATTTCCGACGACAACCCGGGCGCGGTCAAAGCAAGTTTCACCTTCGCCAAGAACACGACCAAACCGTCGACTCCGTCCGCGCCGTCGCCCGTTGATGAAAGAACGATGTCGACGGACACACCGCCACAACCAGCATCCGACTACACGATTCCCGCGATCTTCAAGCCGAACGTCCCACCGGATGTTGTCGATCTCGCCTGGCAGGCCAAGCAAAGTTTCGACAAGGGGAAATATCGCACCGCGGAAAAGATTTATCAGGAGATGCTGACCAAAACGCCGAACAATCTTTATTCGCTGTCGAATCTTGGGGTCGTTTATTTCCGCACCGGCAAACTCAAGGCCGCGGAGTTGACCTTGAAAAAAGCCGTCGCTCTTTCCCCGAACGATGAATTCACGCACACGACGCTAGGGATTGTTTATTACCGCCAGGCGAAATTCGACAGCGCGCTCACGGAATTGACGAAATCTCTCGGCCTCAATCCGAGGAGCCCGACCGCGCACAATTACCTCGGCATCACCGCCAGCCAGAAAGGTTGGCAGGAAGCAGCCGAAAAGGAATTGCTCGAAGCGCTTAGCGAAAATCCGAATTACGCCGATGCGCATTTCAATCTGGCGGTGATTTACGCGACGTCGTCGCCGCCTTCGCGCGAGCAAGCCAAGACGCATTACGCCCGCGCGGTGGCACTCGGTGCTCAACCAGATCTCTCGCTCGAAAAACTATTGCATTAAGGTGGATCGCGCTCTCCGAGCGCGATGTTAAGTTGTCGCAGTGCGACCATTTCTGACCGCGAATTGGCGATACCTCGCCATGCTGAACTACGTTGTCGATCCAAGGATCATCGCGCCACTTGTTCCGTTGGGAACCGAGATTGATTTCGAAAATGGCGAGACATTCCTAAGTGTTGTCGGCTTCTTGTTTCTCGATACCCGGTTGATCGGATCGCCCGTTCCGTTGCATCGCGATTTCGAAGAAGTGAACCTGCGGTTTTACGTTCGAAGAAAATCGGCCGACACCTGGCGGCGCGGCGTTGTCTTCATTCGGGAGCTGGTGCCGCGCCCGGCGATCGCGCTCGTTGCCCGTACTTTCTACGGCGAAAATTATGTTGCACTGCCGATGAAGCATCAGATCGATCACGTTGATCTTAAGTTAAGCGTCGAATACTCCTGGCGGCGCGGCCGAAAATGGGAATCACTCAAGATCAGGGCGAGCGGCGAACCCGAAACAATCCCCGCGGGCTCGCACGCTGAGTTCATCACCGAGCATTACTGGGGCTACACCAGGGTGCGCGGCGGTTGCAGCGAATACCGAGTCGAGCATCCGCGGTGGAAGGTTTGGCACGCCGAGAGTTTTGAATTTAAAGCAGACGTTGCCATGCTTTATGGCGAGCAGTTTGCGGAGTCATTGAGCGTCCCGCCGCGTTCCGCGTTTATCGCAGACGGATCGCCAATCCAGGTCCTACTTCGCGAGCAACTGGCGCAGCACGAACGGCAGGATGCCGCCGTGCCGGTAATAGTCGACCTCGATCGGCGTATCGATCCGCAGCCTGACCGGAACTGATTTTGATTCGCCATCTCTGGTTTGGATCTCAAGCTTCAGTTCCTGTCCGGGTTGAATCGAGTCAGATAGACCGGTGATCGAAAATTTTTCGGACCCATCGAGGCCGAGCGTCTGCGCGTTCGTGCCTTCCTGGAATTGCAGTGGCAAAACGCCCATGCCGACCAGATTCGAGCGGTGGATTCGTTCGAAGCTCGCGGCCACAACCCCTTTTACGCCCAGCAAGCGCGTCCCCTTCGCAGCCCAGTCGCGTGACGAACCCGTTCCATATTCGGTGCCCGCCAGAATCACCAGCGGTGTCTTGCGTTCCGCATACTTCATCGCCGCATCGAAGATTGACATGACCTCGCCTTTGTCGCCGTTCGGGAAATATTTTGTAACGCCACCCTCGGTTCCCGGCACCATCAGGTTCTTAATCCGGACATTTGCGAATGTGCCGCGAGTCATCACCAGATCGTTTCCGCGCCGCGAACCGTAGCTGTTGAAATCTTCCGGCTTTATTCCCCTCGAGACCAGATACTTCCCGGCTGGCGATGCCGGTTTGATGGCACCTGCGGGCGAAATGTGATCGGTCGTGACCGAATCGCCGAAAATTCCGAGCGGGCGCGCGTCGGAGATGTTTTCGATTTTGCCGACCTGCATCGAAAAATCTTTAAAAAATGGCGGCTCGTGAATGTAATCGCTTTTCTCGTCCCATTGATAAACTTCGCCAGCGCTCGACGGAATTTCGTTCCACTTCGGGTTTTGATCCGCGAAATCGCGATAAAGTTTGCGGAAAACTTCCGGCTTGAGCGCCGATTGCATTGCATCGCGAACTTCGGTGAGCGACGGCCAGAGATCGCGAAGGAAGGTTTCTTTTCCGTCTTTGTCTTTCCCGATCGGCTCTTTGCTAAGATCGACATCGATACGTCCGGCGAGCGCGAACGCGACTACCAGCGGCGGTGACATCAGGAAATTCGCTTTGATGTTCTGATGGACGCGCGCTTCGAAGTTCCGATTTCCCGAAAGCACGGATGCAGCGACCAAATCGTAATTGTTGATTGCTTTTTCGATGTTCGGATGAAGCGGCCCGGAATTTCCGATGCAGGTCGTGCAACCGTAACCGACGAGATTGAATCCGAGCTGGTCGAGATATTGTTGCAGCCCGGTCTTGTCGAGATAATCGGTGACGACGCGCGAGCCCGGTGCGAGCGAAGTTTTCACCGCGGGATCGACCCGCAGCCCGCGCTCGACGGCTTTCTTAGCGAGCAATCCCGCCGCCAGCATCACACTCGGATTGCTGGTGTTGGTGCAACTGGTGATCGCGGCGATCAAAACAGTTCCGTGTCCGATCTGGCTCTGGCCATGACGAAACGGATCGGCACTGGCGCTTTCAATTTCCTGTGCGGTGTCCGGTGTCGGCCTATTTGTCACCATCTCTGCCTTGTTGCGTTCTTCGCCCGGCTCGATGTTGGGCATATCTTCGTCACGCGGCGCGCTCCCGTTCAGTTGGACCAGATGTTTGGCGTCAAGATCGACATCTTGTTTTCCGTAACCGCCGTCCTTGACCGGCTTTTTCAAAAGCGAGCGAAACGTTTCGCCTAGCTCGGGCAAATTAATCCGGTCCTGGGGACGTTTCGGTCCCGCCACCGCCGGCTGCACGTCGCCAAGATTTAATTCGAGATCGACGCTGTAATCGATTTCGCCTTTTCGCGGCATCCCGAACATGTTTTGAGCTTCGAAATAATTCTCGAACGCGGCGCATTGCTCATCGGTGCGGCCCGTCGCGCGTAAATACGCGACCGATTCACCATCAATCGGGAAAAATCCCATCGTCGCTCCGTACTCGGGCGACATGTTGCCGATGGTCGCGCGATCCGGCACAGGCAACGAGGCTGCGCCTTCGCCGTAAAACTCCACGAACTTGCCGACCACTTTTTGCGCGCGCAGCATCTCGGTGATGTGTAGAACGAGATCGGTAGCGGTCACGCCTTCGCGCAATTTGCCAGCCATGTGCACGCCGACGACTTCCGGCGTTAAGAAATAAACCGGTTGGCCGAGCATCCCGGCTTCCGCTTCAATTCCGCCCACTCCCCAGCCGACCACGCCCAGGCCATTGATCATCGTGGTATGCGAATCCGTGCCAACGAGAGTATCCGGATAGAATATTTCTGACCTCTGACCTCCGACGTCTGACTTCCCGGAGAGAACTCCCTTGGCCAAGTATTCGAGGTTCACCTGGTGAACAATTCCGATTCCGGGCGGGATCAGTTGGAAAGTTTTGAATGCCTGCTGGCCCCACTTCAAAAACTGGTAGCGTTCGCGGTTGCGCTTGAACTCCATCTCGAGATTCAATTGGAGCGCGCGCGCCGAGCCAAAGAAGTCGACCTGGACCGAGTGATCGACAACCAAATCAACGGGAACGAGCGGTTCGATGATTTTTGGATCGCCACCCACGTTTTTTACCGCGCTGCGCATGGCTGCAAGATCGACCACCAACGGCACGCCCGTGAAATCCTGAAGGACAATCCGCGCAACTACGAACGGGATTTCTTCGTTGGCCGGCTTCTTCGCATTCCATTTGGCCAGGGTCTCAACGTCTTTGCGCCTGACCTTTTTGCCGTCGCAATTGCGCAGCACCGATTCGAGAACGATCCGAATGCTCACCGGCAGGCGGGAGATCCTGCCGACATTTTGTTCCTCCAATGCCGGAAGCGAAAATAAAAATCCTTCACGGCCCTGGCCGGCGTCGAATTTCTTTAAGGTTTTGAATTCGTCGTTCACTTTAGCTCGGCAAGTTTAGTTTTGATTCTATCGAAATCCGGTAGTTCGCGTGCGTCCTCTCGCACATCGGCATGTTGCACAACGCCCTTGCGGTCGATCACAAACGCCGCGCGTTTGGGTACTCCACCCATACCGAGATTTCGCTCGGGCAAAAATGAGTCATAGGCGATGCCGTATTCGCGCGCGGTCTTGTGCTCGTAATCACTCAGCAGCGTCACGCCAATTTTCTCCTTTTGGGCCCACGCTTCCTGAGCGAACGGGTTGTCGCCGCTAATTCCATAAACCGTCGCGTTGAAGCCGTCATAGTTCGGTAATTCTGGCGTTAGGCTGCACATCTCTTGAGTGCAAGTGCCTGTGAACGCCATTGGAAAGAACACCAGCACAGTGTTTTTCTTTCCGAAGTTGTCGCTGAGTTTGATCTTTTTCGGCCCGTCCGGGGTTTTGGTCGAGAGATTGAAATCTGGAGCCTTGGCTCCAACTGCAAGTGCCATATCTAAGTCCTTCAGTTGAGTTAATTAGGGGGAATTCACTATAGGATTCGCAGCGGTTCGGTCAAAAACATTGCGGAAAATCGGCGTCGGCAAAGGCCAAAGTCGACTAACCAATGAGATTTCTTTCGATGGTACAAAGCTTGCAGCCTTGAGCGCGACAGATGTCTCGGGGAATCAAGATAGGCATTATCGTCGCCGGGGTTGTGATCGTTTTGCCGATGATGGCCATCGGCGTGCTTTTTGTCGGCATTGTGGGCATATCGGACTTCAATCCGTTGCAGCTCGCTCGTCGGGAAATACCTTTGGCGAATCGCGGCAGTTTAATCATCGACGGAAACCGGCACGGCCGGAGTGAACATGGGTTTTCGCAACGCGCCGGGTATCGTCCACCGGGCTCGAGTGAGATTGAATGGTTCGGAGATGTATCGGATGGAGTTCAGCCGGCCTTTTACCAGACCGGACCGTTGGTTGTAGTGATTGATGCTCCGTCGGCCCAACTTTATGTCCGGACGCACGAGCGGAATTGGAAGAGTCTCGCTTTGATTTTCCCCAATGATCTGGGCCCGTTCCCGATTTCTTATTACGCGGAAAGGAACGGTCTGACGATCGAGGAGGTGTCGCGGATAAACGAACTGGGAGGCAAACGGGACCGAAAGTATCCGACGACCTACATCCAAAGTTTTGATCCGGAGACGCGCGATTTGCAGTGCTCATATTATGTCGACAACAAGAGTGCGTGGCCGTTGCATTTCCGATTGTCGGAGGACGGGACACATCTTGCCCTAGTTGAAATCGGCAAATCATCGTTCTGATCTGCCTGCGAATGCAGTGAGACCGAAATGTGCTAGAATACGCGCCGATGGCAGATGATCGCTGGTGAGTCCCGCGCAAGCGGGTTCGCCGGAGGAAAGTCCGAACACCATACGGCAGCATGCCGCGTAGAATACGCGGGCGGCGTTCGCGAAAGCGGGCGTTGACGGAAAGTGTCACAGAAAAGACACCGCCGGTTCTTTGAAAGAAGCGCAGGCAAGGGTGAAAAGGCGAGGTAAGAGCTCACCGCTCACGGAGCAATTCGCGAGGCACGAAAAACCCCATGCGGTGCAAGACAAAACAGAGGAAGGCCAGCCGGTCCGATTTAATCCTCGGGTATGTCGCTTAGATAAATGATCATCCACGACAGAATTCGGCTTACCGCCATCTAAATATGAAGGGCGTCTTCGGAAACGAGGGCGCCCTTCGCTTTTTCTCTCATTGACGAGTCTAACTCGCCCCGCAGATTTTTTCCTGATGGCTGCCGTGCTCCCACCTCACGAAGACAAACCGGGCATCGTGATTCCTCCGCCGCTCCTGTTTGTTCTTCCACTGGCCGTCGCTTTTGTTGCCGACAAGCTAGCCCCAACAGGTTTCGTTCACCGCCCGGCGCGATGGATTGTCGGTTCGTTCTTTGTTCTGGCTGGACTCGCTTTGAACATTGCTGGATTTCTCACCCAGCGTCGCGCGGGGACGGATCCAATTCCTTTTAATCCGACAACGCGGATCGTTTCGCACGGAATCTATCGTTTCAGCCGAAACCCGATGTACGCGGGATTCGGTCTATGGACACTCGGGGTCGCATTCCTTGTGAATTCTGTCTGGATGCTGCTTGCGGTCCCGATCGGGATCGTGGTGACGGATCGTTTCGTCATCACAAAGGAAGAGCAGTATCTCGAGCGAAAATTCGGAGAAGAATACTTAAGCTACAAACGTCGTGTCCGACGCTGGTTCTGACTACAGGCAGTCATCGAGACACGCCAGCAGGTGCGAAACCGTTTCTTCGGTCTCATCACCCATGTTGGACAGGCGGAACGTTTTTCCGCGCAGTTTGCCGTATCCAGGATCGATGACGAGGTGATGTTTTTCCCGGAGGCGACGCGCAAGATCGAGAACGTCGATGTTCTTGTTGTTCGCGACGCAGGTTAGCGTTTTTGATCGGAAGGCTGCCTCAGCGAAACATTCGAAACCAGTGCGCTTCACCCATTCGTGAACGAGCGCGTTGGTGCGGGCGTGTCGCGCGTAGCGTGCAGTCAGCCCTTCTTCGAGAATTTCCTGAAGCTTCGATTGAAGAGCGAAGATGTGGCCGATGCTCGGCGTCGTTGGCGTCATCCAATTCGCTTGTTGTTTTTTGAATTCGAGCAAATCGAAGTAGTAGCCACGATCCTTTTGCTTCTCCGCACGAGCGAAGGCCTTTTCTGAAACGGAGAACAAGGAAAAGCCAGGCGGCAATGCGAGGGCTTTTTGCGAGCCGGTAAGCATCACGTCAATCCCGAGGGAATCCATCTCGATCTTTATGCCGGAAAACGACGAAACCGTGTCGAGAATCAGAACGACGTCAGGATACTTGGCCAGCGTGCAGCAGATCTCCGGCAACGGATTCATCACACCGGTAGAGGTCTCGTTATGAATTAATGTGACGGTGTCGAATTTTCCGGACGCGAGCGCGCGATCTAGATCTTTTGGATCGATGTGTTTTCCCCAGTCGACCTGAAGTGGATCGGCGTTCTTGCCGCAGCGCCGCGCGACGTCGAGCCATCTGTCAGAAAACGCACCGCACATGCAACAAAGCGCGCCGCGGTCCACCAGGTTCCGGATCGAAGCTTCCATCACGCCCCAAGCGGATGACGTTGAAAGAAAAACCGGTTGGTTGGTTCCGAACAGCGTTTGCAGTTTAGGGTAAATGTCCCGGTAAAGATTTTTAAAATCTTCACCGCGATGTCCGATCATCGGCCGTGAAAATGCGGCCATCGTCTTGGCCGAAACTTCAACTGGCCCAGGAGTGAAAAGCTTGTCGTGCGGGATCACGAAGCAAACGTCGAACGTCGAACGCCGAACGTCCAACGTTGAAGTCAGAAAAACATCAAAGCGACGCTACGACTCCTTTTTGATAAAGCTGATGTCACCACTGCGTTCGAGACGTGCCGCGCGGATTTCCGATATTTTCTCGGTTTGGACCGAGAGTCGAAGATCTTCCTCGAGGTCATGTTTCGAAACGAGGTTGCGTTTCATCGATTTCCAATCGATCTGGCCGTCACTGACCAGCACGACATCGTTGCCTTTGATTAGCTTACCGAAAGCGTGTGAGCGACAGGCAATGAATGCGAAAATTCGATGAACTAGCATCAGAAAAATCGCGCACCCAATCGTCGTGAGAAAAGCAGCGCTGCCGTTGATGGCGCGGGCCAGAACGGCGCCCATCAAAACAAGGAACAAGGTGTCGAAACCGGTCTTTTCCGAGAGCGATCGCCGATCGCCGATTCGGACCATCGCTAGACCGAGAATGAAAACGATGAAGGCGCGCCAACAAAGCTGCAGCATCGTTAAGTCTTTCGGCTGGCCGTCCGGTCCGGTCATCCATTGCAAGAAAGTCGTGAAGGAATTCATGCATAAATTTTATCGCCCGAGAAAAATTTGGCGAGCGTATGTCGATATGGTTGGCAACAGCCCTTCGCGCGATTCCTATATAGCAACCGAGCGGGGCGAGCTTGCGCGGTAAAGGTTCGCGTGGCATAAGAGCAAGCTCGCGTAACCCCGAAGCGCGATTGAAGATCGACCTTGAATGCCAATAGCTCCGCCAACGACCAGCGACGCTTCCGTTGAAGCGCAAGTTTTTTGGTTGCGATTCCAAAAGGAAATCGCGGCTGCGCTGGTGATTGCCATTCTGGCAATCATCGGGTATGCCGGCTATCGGCTTTACACGAACCAACGAGATGAGAAGGCTGCGAAATTGTTAGGTGGCGCCAAGACGGCGCAGGAATATCAGGATGTCATTGCGCGTTATCCGAGCACGCCGGCGGGTGCGAGCGCGTATCTTCTCCTAGCGGAGAAGCAGAGGAACGAAAAGAAGTTCGCCGAGGCGAACACCACTTTGCAGACCTTCATCGACAAGAACCCGGAGCACGAGTTCGCGCCGACGGCGCAGCTAATAATGGCAGGAAATCTTGAGGCGATGGGAAAGAACGACGAGGCGCTTGCGATTTATCAACAAGTCGCGGTCAGGTATCCAAATAGCTATACCGCGCCGCTGGCGATGATTTCCGAAGTTCCGCTGTTAAAGGCGAAGAATCGAATCGAAGACGCCCGCCGCGTTTGTGAAGAAATCCTTACGAAATACCGGATGCCTGGACAGCCGATGGACACTGCTGC
>Ga0307474_10001734_pt1 | contig 15811 bp, 13 predicted proteins | sample atmos_gasesECM1C_2_FD_203312 | JGI IMG/M metagenome (GOLD analysis project Ga0307474, IMG submission 203312) | Hardwood forest soil microbial communities from Morgan-Monroe State Forest, Indiana, United States - atmos_gasesECM1C_05 | ecosystem: Environmental > Terrestrial > Soil > Temperate... | reverse complement strand
GAGACCCGGGAGCCGTTTTTGCTGGAGTCAAGCGTACCCGGAGTCTTTGTCGCCGGAGATGTGCGGCACGGTTCGGTGAAGCGCGTGGCCTCGGCAGTCGGTGAAGGTTCGATTGCGGTACAGTTTGTGCACCAATATCTTGCCGGGTTCTAGGGAGTTTGATCAGGACGGTGGAAGGAAAGCGCAGTTGCAGCTTTAAAAGATAAAGCGATTTAAGGCCGCTGGGATTAGAAAATGGAAACAGAATCGGGACGAGGGCGCGGAATGCTCGAGGACGCGGAAACAGTAACCCAGAGCGAAAAACCGTTGGTGGTTGAGACGGTGGCTTTCGCCGAGATTGCGGGAAGGTTGAAGGACTTTCCTGCCTATGCCGCCTCTGACTTGAACAGTTGGCGAGGCGTCGAGACGGTGGAGCTGATCCGCCTGGATGCAGGCGCAACGCTGCACTGGCCGGGGGATTTCCCGCTGCGCTACGCAGTGGTGCTGGAAGGCAAACTGCGGGCCGACCGGCCGGAGCCGGACGGCTCCAAGACCACGGTGGGATACGCGCTGGCCGGCGAGGGGTTCGGAGAAACGCCCATCCTGCACGGCAAGCGATCTTTTACCTTTCAGATTGTAGCGGCGCAGCCCTCCGTGGTGCTCCGCTTCAGCGAAGAACAGTTCTGGGGCCTGATGGCGTGCTGTCCGGCGGTGCGCCAGGTGATCACCCGCGACATGACCGAACGCATGCAGGCCTACCAGGTTGAAGCTCTTCACCGCGAAAAGCTGGTGACGTTGGGCACCCTGGCCGCCGGCCTCATGCACGAACTGCATAATCCGGGGTCGGCGGCAAAGCGCTCCGCGGCGCTGTTGCGCGAGAACCTGCAGACGCTGCAGGAAATCGGCCTGCGCATGAGCGACAAGCCCAAGACCATGGAGCAGCTGGAGTGCATGAAGGGCCTGCTGCAGCACACCATGAAGAGCTGCCGGATGGCGGCGATGGGCAGCGTGGAACAGGCAGACGCCGAAGAAGCGATGAGCGAATGGCTGTCACACGCGGGCGTGCAGAACGCCTATTCCATCGGCCCGGCGCTGGTGGGGATGGGATTCGATATCGAAGAGCTGGCTTGTGCGCGCGCTTACTTTGATCCCGAGTCCTTCTCGGATGCACTCAACTGGCTGGGTGCGCTGGTGTCGAGCATGTCCCAGGTGTGCGCCATTGAGGAGAGCATCGGACGCGTCTCCGAGCTGGTGATGGCGGTAAAGAAGTACGCCTACGACGAGAAGACGCCAAGCAAGGAGATTGATGTTCACGACAGCCTGCAAAGCACGCTGACGATTTTGGGACACAAGCTGAGGATCAAGCAGATCAAGGTGGAGAAAAACTTCGGTGCAACGCCCGCGACGATTGCGACTCGCGGCTCGGCGCTGAGCCAGGTGTGGACCAACCTGATCGACAACGCGGCGGATGCGTCGCCCGCAAACGGGCAGATCGAGATCACCACCTGGACGGAGCCGGAATGGCTGGCGGTGCAGATCAGCGACCACGGCGAGGGAATTGCGGAGGATGTGCGGCCGCACATCTTTGAAGCGTTCTTCACCACCAAACCGCAGGGTTCCGGGACGGGGCTGGGCCTGGAGATTGTGCATCGCATCGTGACGCAGAAGTTCGGCGGCAAGATCGATGTAGAGTCGCAGCCGGGTGATACCCGGTTCATCGTCCGCCTGCCGCGCAAAACCGGCTGAGGTTCTCCGGGCCGGAGACTTTCAAGTAAAGCGTCGAAGAGACTCTTCGGTGAGACGGCCGCACGCAGCGGTCACGTACACTAGGCATTCGAGGAGAATCGCTTGCGCTGGAGAAAGCTGTTCGAGCCGCCGCGCCTGGATGCCCCCTTCCCGCTGTGGATGATCTTTCCGGTCATCTTTGTTGCCCTTTACCTGACACATTTTTCGCTGCTGAGGCTTCCCTATTACTGGGACGAGGCCGGGTACTACATTCCGGCGGCGTGGGATTTCTTTCGCACCGGATCGTTGATTCCTTCCTCAACCACGAGCAACGCCCATCCGCCGCTGCCAAGCATTTATCTCGCGCTGTGGTGGAAATCCTCAGATTTTTATCCCGAGGTGACGCGCGAGGCCGTGTTGTTGGTGACTGCCGTAGGGCTGCTGGCGGTGTGGCGGCTGGCGCTGCGCCTTACCGCATCAGCGACGGTGGCGTTCTGGACCGCTGTATTGGCGGCTCTGTATCCGATCTGGTTTGCGCAGAGCACGCTGGCGCATGCGGACATCTTTGCGGCAGCATGCACCCTGTGGGGCTTGGTGTACGCGCTGCCCAACCGCGAGCGCCGGCCGCGGGCTGCCGCAGTGTGGTTCACGTTGGCGGTGCTGTCGAAGGAGACGGCGGTGGTCGTGCCGCTGGCGCTGGCCTGCTACTGGCTGGTGATCGCGATGCGCTCGCTGAGAACAGAACGCAGGCGGCTGATCACGGAGGCCGCATGGCTGGCGAGTTGCGTGGTGCCCCTGGCCGCGTGGTATGGCTGGCATTTCGCGAAGACCGGGTACCTCTTCGGCAACCCGGAGTTCCTGCGCTACAACGCGCAGGAGACGCTCACGCCGCTGCGGTTTGTTGCGGCCTTCGGGCATCGGCTGCTGCACCTCTTCGCGCACATGAACATGTTTGTACCGATGCTGCTGACCGTTGCGGCAATGATGCTGCAGCCGCGGCGAGGCCCGGACGGGGAGGAGCGCGCGGGGCTCATCGGCGAAGTACGCCAGCGGATTTTTATTTTGCTCGCCGCAAATGCGTTGCTGTTCAGCGTGCTGGGCGGAGCGCTGCTGTGCCGGTACCTGCTGCCGATGTATCCGCTGGTGATTCTGCTGGCGGTGGCGACGTTTCATCGGCGCGTGCCGTACTGGCATGCCCTGGCCGCGCTGTCGGCGGCGGCATTTGTGGCCGGGCTGTTCGTGAATCCGCCCTACGGTTTTGCGCCAGAGGACAACCTCGAATATGCGCGCGTGATCCGCCTGCACCAGGCGGCGATTGCGCAGTTGAAGAAGGCCTATCCCGGCGCGACGGTGCTGTCGGCCTGGCCGGTGACCGATTATCTGCAGCGCCCCGAACTCGGCTACGTGAAGGAGCCGTGGGACGTGTGGGCGATTGACGATTTCTCCGAAATGCAGATCGAGCGTGCGGTCGCGGAGCCTGGGCGCTACTCGGCGGCGCTGGTGTTTTCAACCAAGTTCGATCCTCCGCGGCTGGTGGTCTTGGGGCCGCGAAGCCAGGCGCTCGATGAGCGCTACTTCGGGTTGCATCATGACTTGTCGCCGGAGGTCATTGCGCGCCGTCTGAACGGCACGGTAGCATGGCGCGCGCAGGACCACGGGATGTGGGCCGGCGTACTGCGGTTCAACCGGCAGTTCGAGGCGCGGCTGGAGCGCGGCGCGCCCACGGCGACGGCACCGTAAAGCCTATAATCAGGCTGTCGTGGTCCTTCATCTCTGCCAATTTGTGAACCGGGCTTCTCGCCTGGCGATCCTTGCGTGCCTTGCCTTGATGAGCTTGTGGTTTGCGGTCTCCGGACAGGCTGCTGCGCAGGCAGCCGCAGACGCGGCGGCGGGGCACGGGCGGATCCTGCTGGTGCTGCCCTTCGACAACAAGACCGGGCAGCCGAGCCTGGAATGGATTCGCGATGCCGCGCCGGAGCTGCTGTCCAGCCGGTTTGCCTCCGCGGGCTTTGCGCCGCTGAGCCGGGCGGACCGGCTCTATGCGCTCGACCACCTGGGGTTGCCGCAGGGGTTTCAGCCCTCGCGGGCGAGCGCGCTGAAACTGTCGCAGACGATGGATGTGGATTCAATCATCGTGGGCAGCTACCAGACGAACGGCACGCAGATCGTGGTGGAGGCCCAGATTGTGGATGTGCCCCACCTGAGGATGGCCGGGGTCATCGTAGGCAGCGGCGAGATGCACGACCTGATTGCGGTCTTCGACTCCCTTGCGTGGAAGTTGACGCGGCAGCTCGATCCGCGGTTCGGCAGTTCGGAGGAGACCTTCATTGCCGCCGGAGCGAACCTGCAACTACCGGCGTTCGAGCAGTACATTCGCGGGATTACGGAGCCGGACCAGGAGGAGAGGCTGCGGCATTTGCAACAGGCGGTGAAACTGAGCCCGGAGTTCAGTGCAGCGTGGATGGCGCTAGGACGCGAGTACTACGCGGGCCAGCAGTATGAGCAAGCGGCCGCCGCATTCGAGAAGGTAACCGGCAGCGACCCCGATGCACTGGAGGCGGGTTTCTATCGCGGGCTGTCTCTGATGTTTTCAGGCAACTACGCTAACGCCGAGGGATCATTTGGAGCAGTGGCGCGCGTGCTCCCGCTGGCGCCGGTGCTGAATAACCAGGGAGTGGCGATCAGCCGTCAGGCTCATGACGGAACGGCGCTCTTCCGTCAGGCTGAGGCGGCCGATCCTACGGCGGCCGATTATCACTTCAACCTGGCAGTGAGCCTGAATCGGCACAACGACACAGCCGGCGCGGCTGCGGAGTTGACGCAATACCTGAAGATGCGTCCCAGCGATAGCGAGGCACTGGCGTTGGAGAGCGCGTGGAAGCAGACCGGAGGAGCATCGAGCGCAGAGCCTCTGGAGCGGATTGTGCGCGGCTTCGACGCGGTGGCGTTTCGTCAGGCCGCGGTGGTGATGGACCAGATGGAGGCTTCGCGGCTGGCCGCGCTGACGCCGGCACAGCGTGCCCAAACCCTGGCCACGCAGGCGCGCGATTACCTGTCGCGCGGTCTGCTGCTGGAGGCCGAACGGCTCTACCAGACGGCAGTGGCTGCGGATAGCCGGGCGGAAGACGCGCACGAAGGACTTGCCGAGGTCCGCGAACGCACCGGCGACGCCACGGGAGCGCGCAGCGAGGCGCAGGCGGCGCTGGAACTTCGGCCCACTCCCGGTGCGTATCTCGTATTGGCGCGCCTGGACCTGGCAGCCGATCACCTGGACGATGCTACGCGCGACGCGGGCCAGGCTTTGAGGCTGAGCCCCACCAGCCAGGCCGCGCAGGATGTTTTGCGCCAGGTGAGTGCACGGCAGGGGCGGACGAAACCGTAGCTGTCCCGAAGGAGTACGGGCAATGCTGACCTCGAGTCACGGATTTGGGACCGGGGTGGTCCCGCGCTTGTTGCGGCGTGCGGCGGGTGTGCTGATGGCCGCCGCCCTGCTGGCTGGGGGGTTGCCGGCGCTTGCGCAACAGCCGATAGTGGAGAAGCTGGTTCTCGACGACACCATCCAGCCCGTCACCGCCGGTGAGCTCGACCGCGCCATCAGCCGCGCGCAAGCCGATAACGCCGCCGCATTGCTGATCGTGATGAACACGCCCGGCGGGCTGGTGGAATCGATGCGGCACATGGCAGGCGCCATCCTCAGCTCGCGGGTTCCGGTCATTGTGTACGTGGCTCCCGCGGGAGCGCGCGCGGGCTCTGCGGGATTCTTTCTGCTCGAGGCGGCCGATGTGGCGGCCATGACGCCGGGCACAAACGCAGGCGCGGCCCACGTGGTTACTGAATTCGGCAAGCCCGACGACACCATGATGCAGAAGATTGAGAACGACGCCGAGGCCTTCCTGCGCTCCTTCGCCGCACATCGCAATCGCAATATCGACGCGGCCATCGCAGCCGTGCAAAGCTCGCACGCTTACTCCGCGGAAGAGGCGCTGGACAAGCACCTGATCGACGTGACCGCGCCGAACGAAACACAGCTGCTTGCGGAATTGAACAATCGCGAGATAACCCGGATGGACGGCAGCAAGCAGACGCTGCGTACCGCGAACGCGCGAGTCGTGGTGGTGCAGCCCACGCTGCGCGAAGAGCTCCTGGGATGGCTGGTGAATCCCAACATCGCGCTGCTGCTGCTGGTGGGCGGTGCGCTGCTCATCTACCTCGAGTTCAACACCCCGGGCACCATTGTTCCGGGAGCCCTCGGCACGCTGATGGTGCTACTGGCGATCTTTGCGCTCGATCTGCTGCCCATCCGCTACACGGCCGTGATGCTGCTGATTGCGGCCATGGTGCTGATTGTCCTGGAAGCCAAATTCGGCGGGCATGGGGCGTTGGCCATCGCCGGCATTGTGTGCCTGACGCTGGGAACGCTGACCCTGGTAGCGGCCCCAATCCCCGAGATGGCTGTCAGCCCGTGGGTGGCGCTGGCACTCAGCGCGGCGTTTGGAGCGATTACCGTCTTCCTGCTGCGCCTGGCCGTCCGCGCGCGTCGCATGAAGACGCGGCTGGGCCTGGATGCGCTGGTGGGGCAGGCGGCCTCGGCCATGGAGCCGCTGACGCCCGAGGGACACGTGCTGGTGGATGGCGAGATCTGGCGCGCGGTTGCGGACCAGGCAGTAGCAAAGGGCACGGCGCTGCGCGTGACCGGCCGCGAACAATATCTGCTGCGCGTAACGCCGCTCGACCCGCCGCATAACGCCGCTTGAGCATGGCGAGAGTACAATTTCGCCTGATACTCCGTTTCAGGAAAAGGATCCCATGTCCCTTGAAGCACTGCCCATCCCGCTCCTTGTTGTGCTCGCCATCCTGGTTCTTTACCTGCTCAATTCCATCAAGATTCTGCGGGATTACGAGCGCGCGGTGATCTTCCGGCTGGGGCGCGCCCTGACTCCCCCCAAGGGACCGGGGATCATTCTCGTCTTTCGGCCCATCGACCAGATGATTCGCATTTCACTCCGCCAGGAGGTGCTGGAAGTACCGCCCCAGGATGTGATTACGCGGGACAACGTCACCATCAAGGTGAACGCCGTTGTGACGCTTTATGTGATCGAGCCCAACCTGGCGGCCATTAAAGTACAGAACTACGTCTATCAGACTTCCCAGTTTGCACAGACAACGCTGCGAACCGTCCTGGGTGAAGTGGAACTCGACGAACTACTCAGCCATCGCGACAAGCTCAACCTGCGGATTCAGAGCATCATCGATCAGCGCACCGAGCCATTCGGCGTAAAAGTAACCTCGGTTGAGGTGAAGCAGGTAGATCTGCCTGAGCAGATGCAGCGCGCCATGGCTAAACAGGCCGAGGCCGAGCGCGAGAAGAGGTCGAAGATCATTCACGCCGAAGGCGAGTTCAACGCCGCCCAAAAGCTGGTGGACGCCGCCGCCCTGCTCGCAACCCAGCCGCTGACCCTGCAGCTCAGGTATCTGCAGACGCTGACGGAGATCGGCGTCGAGAAGAACACCACGATCGTCTTTCCGCTGCCGGTGGAGTTGCTGTCGCTGCTGAACAAGCTGAGCGTGTCGGCCACCCCTGCGCCGCCGGCCGAGAAGCTATAGAGCGAATCCCGGAACGCGCGTGGCCGCAGAAAACTGGCCGCCGCCAGCGACTTTGACGCCGCTAGCGACTTTTGGGAGCAGCCCGTGTCCGCTAAGATGCTACCCGTGTGCGGTTGAATTACCGCATTTCACGGGCGCGGGCCTACACTAGGAATGGGCTGAACACCCGGACTGCAAATCCATCCAGGCCGTGCACGTCGGGCTTGCACCAGAGAGCCGAGTATGCAGAGAGTTTTTGGCGGACCAGCGCTTGAGCCGTTGGAAAAGCGGCGCGACAAGGAGCTCACCCTGGGGCCAACCACCCTGCTCTTGCTGGGGCTCGGGCTCTTTACGCTGTGCGGCGTGTGCTTCGTCTTTGGATATGCCGTGGGACAGCACGGCTCCCCGGCCATCCCGGCCGCCGTCCTTCCCAAGTTAATGTCTGCGAATGCGGGAGCTGCGCAGAATCCTGCTACGCCGGTAAAGCCGGCGCCGAGCCAAAGCGGCTTCCAGCCGAGGCCGGTGGCTCCGTCAGCAACCGATAGCGGACTCGACCTGGCGTCTGCCCATACACCGGCCCAGACCCGGGATTCAGGCCAGCCGGCACAGAGCGCGCGGCCTTCTCCGCCGCCGCCAACCTCCGCTCTACCAAAAACCAGCGCCCAGGCCCCGCCAGCTTCAATGGTGCAAGCGGCAATGTCGGGACAATCGGGCGGAACGCAGCCGGCCGTTGTAAGCGAGCCGGTCGTCAGGCCGGCCCTTCCGCAAAGTACCGCTCAAACGGGGTTGCAACCGGGAACGTGGATGGTGCAGATCGCGGCCGTCTCGCATCCTGAGGACGCCGATGTGCTGGTGAGCGCGCTGCGCAAGCACGGCTATGCTGTCTCCGTGCACCGCGATCCGGTGGACGCCCTGATTCGCGTGCAGGTTGGGCCCTTTGCGTCGCACAGCGACGCGGCGGCGATGCGCCAGAAGCTGCTCAACGACGGCTACAACGCCATGGTGCAGCCCTAGAATAGCGAGCTTGGCTAGCCAATCCGACCAGCCAGTTCGACCGGCTAGCTCTCCGATCCGTCTCCTCGCATCCACTCCGGAAGCCCGGACGCAATTGCCGATCGTACCGCCTGCATCAGGTCTTCACGCGTGGCGAACTCTTTCGGATCGAGCGGCGGATGAAATGCAATGTGCGCAGTGCCCGGAATCACGCGCATGCTTCCCTTCGCCATCAAGCCCTCCGTGCCGTGGATGGAGATCGGCACACACGGCGCACCTGCTTCCATGGCGAGATAGAACGGCCCTTTTTTGAACGGCTGCAGGCGGCCATCGCGCGAGCGCGTCCCCTCAACGAACGTGGTGATGTGCAGACCCTTGTCGAGAACGAGGCGGGCAGCCGCGACACTCTCCACCGCGCTTTCCACGCGCCCATCGCGATCGACCGGCACGAACTCCCCAAGTTTGAGGCCGTACCCCAGCACCGGGATCTTGGTAAGCGAGCGCTTCAGGAATGCCGAAGTGCGGCCGGGGATGCGTGGCAACAGCGCCGGGGGATCGAGGTTTGAAACGTGGTTCGCCATGAAGATGCACGCTGTGTGCGGCGGCACGTTTTCCAGGCCTTCGGTCACCACGCGAATCCCCGCCAGCCGAAACGCCAGGCGCACGACGCGCAACGCCGCGTTGTAGAGTGGCGTTGCATCTCCGGTGATCATGGCCCAGGGAATGAGGACGAGGGCCGCGGGAGCTCCGAGAAGGAGAATCGTACCGAGCAGGATGAGGGCGGCGATCATGACACGGGGAACTTCTCCCGAAGGCGCGCGGGCAGTTTCTCATAAATGCCGTCGAAGCCGCCATTGGAAAGAATGGCGACCACATCGCCGTGCTGCAGTTGATGGACCATCGCATCGAGGATCGCGTTCACATCGGGCGAAAGCTCGGCCGGAGTGCCGGCGGCATTGAGCGCGCGCACCACTTCTTCGGGATGCAGCCTCTCTTCTTCCGGAATGCGCTCCTGCTGGTAAACGCCGGCCATCATCACGCGATCGGCCTGGCGCAGGCTCTCAACCAAATCGTTGGCCAGCACTTTGCGGCGCAGTGTGTTGGAGCGCGGCTCGAGCACGGCCCACAGGCGGGCACTCGGATACACGGAGCGCAGAGCCCGCAGCGTCTCGCGTATTGCGGTGGGATGATGCGCGAAGTCATCGATGATGGTGATGCCTCCGATCTCCGCGCGCACTTCGAGCCGCCGCTTGACGCTCTTGAAACTCGCCAGGGCTGCCGTAATCGCGTCCCGCGAAATTCCCTGGCTTGAGGCGAGCGCGGCGGCGGCGGTGGCATTGAGCGCATTGTGCTCGCCGGCAAGGCTCATCTCGAGCGAGGCCCACAGCGAGCCATCGCGCCACACATCCCAGCGCGTGAGCCCATCCTCGTGGCGCAGGTTCACGATGCGCCAATGCGCGCTCTCGCTGAAGCCGTAGCGCTCCACGCGGCAAAACGCTCGTTCAACGCACTCGCTCACGTTGGCGCTGCCGTCGAAGGCAACAATGACACCGCGGCGCGGCACCAGGTTCACCAGGCGCTTGAACGCGGTCTTCACCGCAGCCAGGTCGGCGTAAATGTCGGCATGATCGAACTCGACATGCGTGAGAATGAGCGCGTCAGGAAAGTAATGCAGGAACTTGGGGCCCTTGTCGAAGAAGGCAGTATCGTACTCGTCGCCCTCCACAATGAAGTTCCGCGTAGGACGAAGTTGGAAACTCAGACCAAAATTCTCCGCGACGCCGCCGATGAGAAACGACGGCTCGAACTCGGCATTCTCGCGGGCCGCCACCTGGTAAATCCACGCCAGCATACTTGTGGTCGTGGTCTTGCCGTGCGTGCCGGCGACCACGAGCGACGTGCGCCCCATCAGAAACTCTTCGCGCAGCAGCGCCGCCATTGACGTGAATAGAATGCGGGCGTCGAGCGCGCGTTCTATCTCGGGATTGCCGCGCGAAAGCGCATTGCCGATGACGACCAGGTCAGGCGCAGGCACGAGGTTTGCTTCTGCATAAGGCTCCATCACGGGGATGCCGAGCCCGCGCAAAAGGTCGCTCATGGGCGGATACGCAGCCTTGTCCGACCCGGTGACGCGATGACCTTCCAGTTGCAGCAGCCCGGCCAGAGAGGCCATCGCCGTTCCGCAGATGCCGCTCAGATGAATATGCTTGCCTTGCTTCAATTCCACACCATCCAGATATTCTTCTTAGTTTCTGCCGCCGATTCTCAACTGAGCGTCTTCGTCTACGCGCAGCTCCGCCTCCACGCCGAAGGTCAACGTGACATTGTCACGCGAGACGTGCCCACTGCGCAGCCCCATGGCGATGGGCCCTTCGAAATCCGTGAAGGCGCTGGCGATGACTTTATCAAGAAGATCCGGCTCCCCGCCCGGAGAGGCGCAGTCGAGCATCTCGCCGAAGATGACGCCCGTGACTCCCTCAAGCTTGCCTGCTGCGCGCAGCTGCCACAGCATGCGGTCGATCTGATAGGGCTTTGCTCCCACGTCTTCGAGGAACAGGAGCTTGTTCTCCGTTTGCGGCTCCCACGGCGTTCCCAGCAGCGAAGCCAGGATGCTAAGGCAGCCGCCATAGAGCGTGCCGCTCGCCGCGCCCGGCTTGAGGCCGCGCATTCCCTGCGCCGGGCCGATCTCGTAGGCCGCACCGGCCAGCGCCGCGTAAAAGCTGTTGAGATGCACCCCGTCTTCGAGGAAGAAATCTGCCGCAAGCATAGGTCCGTGGAAAGCGGGTAGGCCGAGGCGATCGAGAAGCTGCAGTTGCAGACCGGTGAGGTCGCTATAGGCAAAAAACGGCTTGGGCTGCGCGCGAATGATGTCGAGGTCGACGTGCTCCAGGATGTGATTGGAGCCATAACCGCCGCGCAAGCACATCACAAGTTGCGAAGCACGATCGGCAAACGCTGCGTGCAGGTCGGCGATGCGCTGCTCGGGTGTGCCGGCAAAAAAGAGCGGCCCACGCGCCGTGGCACTGGGCATGAAGCGAGGAACAAATCCAAGTGCCTTCAGCCGCGCGGCCCCGTTGTCAATGCGCTCCGGCCGCGCAAAGGATGCTGGAGCCACCACGCTGATTCCGGCTCCCGCCTCGACAGGGGGCAGCCTGAGCAACTCCGGATGGCGAGCCATCGTCACCACGCTTCGCCGCGAGCGATCAGCGCCGCCGGCCCGGTCAACTGCAGCTCGGTTCCCGACCCGCGCCACTCGACAGTTTGTGCGCCCCCCGGCGCAATCACGCGCAGCGGCGAGGTGCAGCCGCGCAGACCGATGGCCGCCACCGCGGAGGCTGAAGTCCCGGTGCCCGATGAGTTGGTTGGACCGACGCCCCGCTCGAAGATGCGTATTTCAATCTCGCCAGGGTTCAGGACCCGCATGAATTCCACGTTGGTCTGGTAAGGAAAATCGGGGTGGCCGCAAATCTGCTGTCCAATACTCTGCCACTTTTGCCGATCGACGCTGAAGTCGGGCGTGTCGACCATAATCACAAAATGCGGATTGCCCGTGGAGACCTGGACACCAGGCACCTGCACACCGCCCGGAATCGTGACAATGCGCGGTCCATACTGGGGCTCGCCCATCCCCGTGGTCACGTCGACACTGAACTCCGCGCGGGCATGCACCGCATTCACGCGGCACACGCGCAGCCCCGCGTCGGTTTCGATTTCGAGCACGTCGCCCGGTTGCGCATTGCGTTCTTCCGCCATCCATGCCGCTACGCAGCGCGTGCCGTTTCCGCTGATCTCGGCGCGGGACCCGTCGGCGTTATGGAGGCGGATACGCCCGGAGCGCAGGCCCGTCCATGCAAAGAACTCCACGCCGTCGGCGCCCACACCGGTATTGCGCGCGCACAGGCGGCGCGCCAAGGCGGTCCACTCGTGTCCCGCGGCGGCATCTTCGGTCACTATCAGAAAGTCGTTGCCGCAGGCGTGCGCCTTGGTAAATGAAATCAATCTTCCTCCAGGTCGCGGAAGGTGAACAGCGCATCGATGGCCGGTTCAGCAAGCAGTTGGCCGCGCAGTTGCTCGTGCTGCTTCTTGGTTGCAACCACGGTGAAGCTGAGGCGCTGCAACTCCCCGATCACGTCGCGATCGACAGCGGCCAGGCGCTCGCCGCATCGATCCATCGCATCAAGAATCGATTTAAGCATCACGGTCTGATCACTGCCGCGCGCCTCGTACACCAGCGAGTAGCCTTTGAGGCTTGCCCGGCGCTCGAAGAAGCCGACGACTTCCAACGTGAAGATGGCAATCCCCGCGGCCACCGCCGCCGCGCCGTACAGTCCTGCGCCGCACGCCATCCCGATCGACGCAACCACAAAGACGCTGGCGGCGCTGGCGAGACCGCTGACGCGATTGCGATTGTGCAGGATAAGCCCGGCGCCCAGAAATCCGATGCCTTGCACGATGTTCGAAGCTACCCGCCCCTTGTCGGGATTGGCGTCGCCCGCAAGCACCGCGGAGAGCAGCGTGAAGAACGCCGAACCCATGCAGATGAGGAGGTTGGTCCGCACCCCCGCGGACTTGCGCTTGATTTCGCGCTCCAGCCCGATGAGGCTGCCCAGCAGGCACGCAAAAAATAGACGGCCCAGCGCCCCGCCCACAACTGACTGCTGTTGCAGCCAGGTAAAGCTGAAGGGCTGCGCGAACTGTGCCATGGCCATGATCATCGGCGTTTCCTTGCCCGATGCTATCACTGCGCGGGCGCGCCTCCTGCCGATTGCGGGCGCCAGGTATCGGAGACGTAAAGTGTGCCTGCCGCCTGTCCCGGCGCCTGGTACCGCCCCACCACACGCAGTTCCTCCGGATGCGCCTTCACCGCGCCGTCAATCTGGTCGCCGTCAAAGGCCAGCACGGCGGCCGCATGCGCAGCCGGAGCAGCCAGCGCATCGGTATAGAGCAGCTGGTCGCCCTCGTTAATCGTCTGCCGCAGCGGGATTCCGCTGAAAGCCACAATCTGCGGATAGACCGAGGTGTTCATCAGCACCTGGCCACCGGGACGGTCCGCCATCACGGCCCGCAGCACCGGCGGGATTTCGATCTCAAATGCCCGCCGCGACTCGATGTTCTTGGTGCCTTCCACATAAACCACGGGGCGCTCATGCAGCATCTCCGCGGCGTTGAGGACGACAATTCCGAAGAGGATGCCGGCCACCGCGCGCACCGCGCGTGGCTTGAACTCGCGCGCGGCGGCCAGAACAAACGCGGCAGCAAAACCCGCGCCGAGCGCCAACGCGGGCAGCAGTTCGAGCCCGTAGCGCGTGTTGTAGAACGAATGCGGCCACCACACGGGCAGAAAGATGGGCACCGAACCGAATGCCACGGAGTACGCGTAAAACGGCACCGGCAGCCAGAGAATCAAACTCCATGCAAAGCCGCGTCGCCGTGCAATCAGCCACGCCCACGCCACTCCGAGAACGCTGATCAACAGCAGCTTGTTGCCCCAGGCCTCCGCCGCTGCCGCCATCTCCGCGGCCTTCACAAAGAAAATCAGCGACACCCACGGATTGTGCCACCCAGGATGCGGCGGCCCGTCGCCCGGCCCAGCCGTACGCTTTTCGATCGCCAGCGCCGAATAGGGACCGCGTGCAAAGTCGAGCCAGTCGCCGAAAACATGGGCGTTGTAACCGAACCACACCACCGGCGCGGCCACCACGATCACGCTCGCCAGCCAGAACGCCGGTGAGCCAATCCGGCCTCGACGCAACAAGACCATCCCAACCGCCGTCCACGCCAGCAGCGCCATAATCCATCCGTCATAACGCGTGAAAATCGCTGCCGCCAGCACCAGCGCAATCAGCCACAGCAGCCGCGCGCTTCCCGCCTTCCCGGGCCCGTCAACGCTGGCGCGCCATTCCACCAGCCAGAGAGCCGTCCAAACCATCTCGCACACAAACAGCGGCTCCGTCATGGCGGTGGTCTGCATGTACAGCAGGTTGGGATTAAGGGCGAAGAAGGCCAGCGCCACCGCCGCGGGCGCGGGGCTAAGCCAGCGGCGCGCCAGCTTGTACACGCCACAGCAAGCCGCCAACCACGCCATCGCCGACGGGATCAACCCCGCGATTCCATCGGCCCACCACCCATACACGGCGACGAACGGAATCATCAACAGGTGCGGCAGCGGCAGCCACACCGAACCAAGCTGGGAGAGCCCCGGAAAATGCGAGTCGATGACGCGGCGCGCAATGTGCAGGTGCGCAACCGCGTCGCCGTAGTTCAGCATTTCGTGGTTCGTCCAGCTCCAGGCGATCGCGGCGAGAGAAGCGGCCCCGCAACAGGCCAGCACGATCAGCCCCTCGCCGCGGCCAACCCGATGGTCAATCAAGATGCGTCAGCTCGCGGAACTGCTCAAATCGCGCGTCGACTTCTGCGCGCGTCAGGCTCTGGGTCCGTTCCGTACCGAAGCGCTCTACCGCGAACGAGCCCATCACGCTGCCATAAAACATGGCGCGCCGGAAGCCCCCCGGGGTAAGCTCCTTCTGCGATGCGAGATAGCCGAAGAATCCCCCCGCAAAGCTATCGCCCGCGCCCGTCGGATCCACCACTTCTTCCAGCGGCAGCGCCGGCGCGCGAAAGGTCTTGGCGCCGATCGCATCATTGGAGTGCCCGTAGAATGCGGTCGCCCCATATTCTCCGTGCTTCACCACCAGCATGCGCGGCCCCATGGTCAGCACCGAGCGCGCCGCCTTCACCAGGTTGTTGTTGCCGGCCAGCATCTTGGTTTCGGTGTCGTTGATGAGCAGGATATCCAGGCCGCGCAGCACCTCGAGCAATGCCGGCTTGTGGTCCTTGATCCAGTAGTTCATCGTGTCGCCGGCCACCAGCTTCACGTCCGGCATGGCCTCGCGCACGCGGCGCTGCAGCACCGGGTCGATGTTGGCCAGAAACAGAAACTCGGAATCACGATACTCATCGGGGATCTTCGGTTCGAAGGCACCAAAGACGTTCAACTCCGTGTTGTGTGTCTTCGCCTCGTTCAGGTTGTCAAGATACGACCCTTCCCAGAAGAAGCTCTTGCCGGCGGCGCGTTCAATCCCACGTGTATCGATGCCGCGCTTCTCGAAGACGGCCTGTTCGGCGGCGCCGAAGTCCTCGCCCACCACAGCGATCACACGCACATCGGTGAAAAAACTCGCGGCCAGCGCGAAGTAGGTTGCTGCACCGCCCAGGCATCGTTCCCTGCGTCCCGAGGGCGTCTCAATGGAATCAAAAGCCACACTGCCGACTACCGTAATCGCCATTCGGTTCCTTTGTAGTGAGAATTAAATTCAATCAACACCGGCACCCGGACACGCCGCGTCAACAGCCGCCGCGCTTACCAGCCAAGGTACTTTCCAAACAGAAGCCTCAACCGCTCCTTCGCAGCCGCGGGAATGGTGTCAGGCTGCGTCAGCACCGCATACTTCGCGGCCGAGGCACACGCGCAGCTGCGCTCCGCCGGCATCGCCTCCACAGCTTCCTTCACCACCTTGCATGCGTTGGATGC
>Ga0307474_10001733_pt1 | contig 15819 bp, 10 predicted proteins | sample atmos_gasesECM1C_2_FD_203312 | JGI IMG/M metagenome (GOLD analysis project Ga0307474, IMG submission 203312) | Hardwood forest soil microbial communities from Morgan-Monroe State Forest, Indiana, United States - atmos_gasesECM1C_05 | ecosystem: Environmental > Terrestrial > Soil > Temperate... | reverse complement strand
GACAGCATGGCGATGCCCGCATCGCGCATGGCGTTGCCGCGCGCGACCGCGAGGAAGGCGCCGCACCCCAAACGCTTGAGCTGCGTCTCGCCATGGAATTTGAAGGTCAATTTCAACCGCTGCGCAAATTGCTTCAGCAACCGGCGATAGGCGGCGGCATCCAGTGAGTTGGGCGGCAAAGCGGTCAGCCATCGCGCAAGATTGTTGCCGGCCGCGGTCGCGAGGGTCAAATCCATCTCGGGCAACTTTTCGCCCCGCGCGAGGTCAATATGTAGAAGCAGGGCGCGAGATTTGGGCTGGCTTTTGAACGCCGCAAAGCGAAAGGCGGCCGCTTGCAGCGCTGCGATCATCGCATGGACGGACGCGTCGACTGCATCGGCTTGGCAGCCTTGCTGCCATATCAGCAGCGTTTTTGGATCGCCTTCGAGCGCACTGCGCGCGAGCTTGCCGGCCGCTTGCAAGCGTTCAAAGGTGCTCGCTTCGGTGGCGAGGCAGGCGACCACCAACAAGGTTTGGGCTTTCGGACCCACTCGCAGGTGAAACGTATCGCCGGCCTTGCGAACCTTGCGCTCGTGGAGCGCGCGCAGCATCGCGGCATGCGGCAGCGCCTGCCAGTCTGCAGCGGATGGCGCAAGCGGCAAAAACAGTATGGCGCTCGCGTAGCGCGCGAGGCTTGATGCGCTCACCGTTTCCCCGGTTTGGCGGATCGGCACGAGAAGATGGTCTAAGGGCAAGCGAATCGGCATATCTCAAAAACCGTACAGGTATCGCCTTGCTTGACCGTGAAAAACCAAACCCCGAAGATAGTGAGGGTAGACAATATGGCAGTTAGCGCAGGGGCGCTGTAACGTGCCTGGCATCTTAACAGGACACGTGGGTAGGTGTGCATTTCTATGACGCAACAATCGCCGTTCGAAGATATCGATCCTACTGAAACCCAAGAGTGGCTTGAGTCCATCGATTCGGTCATGCGTGCTCAGGGTCCGGAGCGTGCACATTTTTTGCTGGAAAAGCTGGTCGATTTCACGCGCCGCTCCGGCGCGTATCTGCCATTTAAGCCGAACACGGCGTACCTCAATACGATTTCCAAGGCGCAGGAACCGGAATATCCCGGAGATCGATCCTTGGAACGGCGCAATGAAGCCTACCTGCGCTGGAATGCGCTCGCCATGGTGGTGCAGGCGAATCGCACGAATTCCGAGTATGGCGGCCACATCGCGACTTACGCCTCGGCGGCGACGCTGTACGAGGTCGGCTTCAACCATTTCTGGCGCGCGCGCAGCCCCGATAATCTGGGCGATATGATTTACATCCAGGGGCATTCGAGCCCCGGTATCTATGCCCGCGCGTACCTGGAGGGCCGTTTGGATGAGAGCCAGCTGCAGCGCTTTCGCCAAGAGGTGCGCGGCGGCGGCTTGTCATCCTATCCGCATCCCTGGCTGATGCCGGACTTCTGGCAGTTCCCCACCGTATCGATGGGATTGGGTCCGATGATGGCAATTTTTCAGGCGCGATTTCTGCGCTACTTGGAGCATCGCGGTATTGTCGCGCCCTCCGATCGGAAGGTCTGGGCGTTTCTGGGCGACGGCGAAATGGATGAACCCGAGTCGATGGGCGCGCTCACCATGCCGGTGCGCGAAAAACTCGACAACCTGATTTTCGTCATCAATTGCAATCTGCAGCGGCTCGACGGGCCGGTGCGCGGCAATGGCAAGATCATTCAAGAGCTCGAAGCGGCTTTCCTGGGTGCCGGCTGGAACGTCATCAAAGTTTTGTGGGGCGGGCGTTGGGACCCGCTGCTGGAGCGCGACCAGAAAGGCTTCTTGAAGCGCCTGATGGAAGAATGCGTGGATGGCGAGTATCAGAATTTCAAGTCCAAGGGAGGCGCATATACGCGCGAGCATTTCTTTGGCAAGTATCCCGAAACCAAGGAAATGGTCGCCAATATGTCGGATGAGGAGATTTGGCACCTCAACCGCGGCGGCCATGATCCGCAAAAAGTTTACGCGGCCTATGCCTCCGCGGTCGCTCACGTCGGCGCACCCACCGTCATTCTCGCCAAGACGGTCAAGGGTTTCGGCATGGGCAAGGCGGGCGAGGGTCTCAACTCGACCCATCAACAGAAGAAACTGACGGACGATAATCTCAAGGAAGTGCGCGATCGCTTCAACATTCAAATAACCGACGAAGAAATCGCCGGTTTGTCCTTTAGAAAGCCCGCCGAGGACAGCGAAGAGATGCGCTATCTGCAGGAACGGCGCGTCGCGCTCGGCGGCTATCTGCCGGCGCGCAGCTCCCTGGCGCCGCCCTTGACCGTTCCTCCGCTCGAAGCCTTCAACACGCTGCTCGAGGGCACGGGGGATCGAGAGATCTCGACGACCATGGCCTTGGTGCGAATGATGACCACGCTGGTCAAGGACAAGAATATCGGCCGGCACGTCGTGCCCATCGTGCCGGACGAGGCGCGCACCTTCGGTATGGAAGGAATGTTTCGGCAAATCGGCATTTATTCGTCGGTCGGACAGCTGTACACGCCGCAGGACGCCGATCAGCTCATGTTTTATCGCGAGGATAAGCAGGGACAGATTCTGGAGGAGGGCATCAACGAGGCCGGGAGCCTGTGCTCGTGGATCGCCGCGGCCACGGCGTACGCAAACCACGGCGTGAGCATGATCCCGTTCTATATTTATTACTCCATGTTCGGCTTTCAACGCGTCGGCGACTTCATCTGGGCCGCGGGCGACAGCCAGGCACGAGGATTTCTGGTGGGCGGCACCGCGGGCCGAACCACGCTCGCCGGCGAGGGACTGCAGCACCAGGATGGACACAGCCAATTGGTGGCGACCACGGTGCCGAACTGCGTGGCCTACGATCCGGCTTACGCATACGAATTGGCGGTCATCGTGCAGGACGGCCTGCGCCGCATGTATCAGGAGCAGGAAAGCGTCTTCTATTACATCACCGTGATGAACGAGAATTACGCGCATCCGGCGATGCCCGCCGGCGCGGAGCAGGGCATTTTGAGCGGCATGTATCTGCTGAAAACCGGCGGCCGCGGCAAGGTGCGGGTGACCTTGTTTGGTTCGGGCACGATATTGCGCGAGGTGCTTGCCGCAGCGGAGCTGCTCGAGAGTGGCTATGGCGTCCCGGCGGATGTCTATTCGGTGACGAGTTTCAGCGAATTGCGCCGAAGCGCGCTGGCGGTGCAGCGCTGGAACATGCTGCATCCGAGCGAGCCGCGCCAGCAGACTTACATCGAGCAAATTTTGGCGGAGCGAGAAGGCCCCTTTATTGCCGCCACCGATTACATGAAGACGGTCGCGGACCAGATTCGGCAATGGGTGCCGGGACCTTACACCGTGCTCGGAACCGATGGCTTCGGCCGCAGCGACTCGCGAGCCGAGCTGCGCCGATTCTTTGAAGTCGACCGGCACTACGTGGTGGTTGCCGCGCTCAAAGCACTATCCGACGAGGGCAAGATCGACGCGCAAACGGTGAATAAAGCCATGCAGAATTTCGGCATCGATCCGGAAAAATCCAATCCCGTGTCGGTCTAGGCGATCATGGCAAGCTCAATTGAAGTTCGGGTGCCGGATATCGGCGGTTTTAAGGACGTCAACGTCATCGAGATCCTGGTCAAGGATGGCCAGCAAATCGAAAAGGAAACGCCCTTAGTCACCATCGAGACCGAAAAGGCAGCGATGGATGTGCCGGCGCCGGTCGCGGGCAAGATCGCGCAGGTCAAACTCAAGACCGGCGACAAGGTTTCCGAAGGCTCTGTGATCCTGCTGCTCGAGCCCGCCGCGGCGGATGCCGCGCCGGCTGAAAAAACTGACGCAGTGGATAAGCCCGCTGCAGCTGAAAAGGACGCAGCGGCTGAAAAGCCCGCTGCAAGTGAAAAGGCCGCAGCAAGTGAAAAGCCCGCGGCATCCGGGAAGCCCGCTGCGCCCGCTGGTGCCAAAGCGACACCGGAGGCGAGCGAGGATCAGAAAGCGCCCTCCAGCCCAGCTCCTGCGGCTGCGCAGAGCGCTGCGCCCCCGGCTGCGCCGGGCGCTGCGCCGAGCGAGGTGCGCCTGGTCGCGATCGACGAAAAAGGATTCTCAACGGCTCACGCCAGCCCATCCGTGCGCAAATTCGCGCGTGAGCTGGGCGCGGATTTGGCCAAGGTGCAGGGAACCGGGGTCAAAGGCCGCATCACGCAGGACGACGTCAAGGCTTACGTCAAAGGGTTGCTGATTGCCGCCGCCAGCGCCTCCCCGGGGTCGGCGTTGCCGCGAGTGCCGACCGTGGATTTCGCGCATTTCGGACCTGTCGAGATCAAACCGCTCTCGCGCATCCAGAAGATTTCCGGCACACGATTGCAGGCGAGCTGGCTCAATCTGCCGCACGTGACGCAGCATGAGGACGCCGATATCACTGACCTCGATGCCGCGCGCGGCGCGCTCAAGGACAAGGCGGCGCAAGAGAAAGTGCGCTTGACTCCCTTGGTCTTCATCATCCGGGCCTGCATTTTGGCCTTGCGCGAATTTCCTCGATTCAACGCCTCGCTGGATGAGAGCGGGGAAAATCTGGTCTTGAAGAAATACTTCAACATAGGCTTCGCGGCCGACACGCCGAATGGATTGGTTGTCCCGGTCATTGCAAATGCCGATCAGCTGAGCATCTACGAGACGGCGCGCGCGTTGGCGGCGCTCTCCGAGAAGGCGAGGGCCGGAAAACTGAAGGTCACCGAAATGCAGGGCGGCAGCTTTACGATTTCGAGCCTGGGCGGAATCGGCGGCACTTACTTCACGCCCATCATCAATGCTCCGGAAGTCGCCGTCCTCGGCGTGTCGAGGTCGACCCAGAAGCCGGTTTACGAGCGCGGCGCTTTTATCCCGCGGCTGATGTTGCCGCTGTCGCTGTCCTATGATCATCGTGTCATCGACGGCGCCGAGGCTGCCCGCTTCGTGGTGTTTCTCGCGAAAACGCTCGGCGACGTGAAGGCTTTGCTATGAGCACGGTGGAGGTGCGCGTACCCGATCTCGGCGAGGTCAAGGGCGTCTCAGTGCTCGACGTCCTGGTCAAAAAGGGCGACAAGGTTGCCGTTGAAGATCCACTGATTTCGCTCGAATCCGACAAGGCGGCGATGGATGTGCCTTCACCGGTGAGCGGCGTGATCAGCTCGGTCGAAATCAAGAAGGGCGATGCAGCGTCGTCAGGAACGTTGATTGTGATCGTCGATGCCGATGCCGCCGGACCGGCGAAGGGCGCAAGCCCTGCACCCGCGAAGGCCGCGGGCCCTGCGCCGGCGAAGCCGGCCGGCACTGCGCCGACGCCCGCCAAAGCTGCCAGCACCGCTAAAGCCGCTCCCAAACCAGGCAGCGCCGCCCCCGCCGGTGCTGTCGACTTGGTCGTGCTGGGTTCCGGCGTGGGCGGCTACACCGCGGCATTTCGCGCGGCAGACCTCGGCATGCAGGTGACCTTGATCGAACGCTGGCCGGTACTGGGTGGCGTGTGTTTGAACGTCGGTTGCATCCCCTCTAAAGCCCTGTTGCACGCCGCGACGGTTATCGAAGAGGCCGCTGACATGGCAGCCAACGGAATAGCGTTTGACCCTCCTAAGATCGACCGTGATCTTCTGCGTGCGTGGAAAAACAAAGTCGTCACGAGATTGACCAATGGACTGATGCTGCTCGCAAAGCAGCGCAAGGTGACGGTGATCCAAGGCGAAGCCAAATTCGTGGGACCCTACGCATTCGATGTGAAAGGGGCCGACGGATCGCGGCGCGTGGAATTCAAGCAATGCATCATTGCGGCCGGATCCGAATCGGCGCTGTTGCCGGGATTGCCCAATGATCCGCGAGTCATCGATTCCAGCGGCGCGCTGGAGTTGCCGGTGGACTGCAAACGCTTGCTGGTCATCGGCGGCGGCATCATTGGCCTGGAGATGGCCTGTGTCTACGACGCGCTCGGCGTCGAGGTGACCGTGGTGGAGCTCTTGGACGGCCTGATGCCGGGCACCGACCGCGATCTGGTTCGTGTGCTGCAGAAACGCATAGAAAAGCGCTACAAAAAGATTTTGTTGAAGACCAAGGTGACGAAGCTCGAAGCCCTCCCGGAGGGCTTGAGGGCAAGCTATGAGGGCCCGGACTCGCCTGAACCGCAATTGTTTGATCGCGTGTTGGTCGCGGTGGGCCGCTCGGCCAACGGCAATGCCATCAATGCAGGCGTGGCCGGCGTCGAGGTGAGCGCTCGCGGTCTCATCGACGTCGATAAGCAAATGCGCACCAATGTGCCGCATATCTTCGCGATCGGCGATATCGTCGGTGCGCCCATGCTGGCGCACAAGGCCAGCCATCAGGGAAAAGTCGCCGCGGAGGTCGCGGCCGGACACAAAGCCGCATTCGACGCACGCTGCATCCCATCGGTTGCTTACACCGATCCCGAAATTGCCTGGGCCGGCCTCACCGAGACCGAGGCGAAGGAGCGCGGCATTGAATACGGCAAAGGAACGTTTCCCTGGGCCGCCAGCGGGCGGGCGCTCGCGCTCAACCGGGATGATGGTTTCACCAAGCTGCTGTTCGACAAACAGACTAATCGGTTGCTTGGAGCCGGCATTGTCGGCGTCAGCGCCGGCGATTTGATTGCCGAGGTGGCATTGGCGATCGAGATGGGCGCCGACGCGACCGACATCGGCTTGACGATTCATCCGCATCCGACCTTGTCCGAAACGGTCGCGTTCGCCGCGGAGGCCTTTGATGGCACGCTCACGGATCTCTACGTGCCGAAGCGTAAGCAAGATGCTTAAGGGTGCGATTTGTTCATTCGTTCTCGTTGCCGCGTTGAGCGCCGGGGCGCCGGCGCTTGCGGATGAAACTTGCGTGGATTTCAAATGGGACGCGTCGCACGAGCGCACGTTATTCGCGGGTTCGGCGACGCCATTGGCCGCGGCGGCGGATTCGAAGTCGGCCCCGGCGCTCCAGTTGAATCATTTGTACGAGCTAAAGCTCTCGAAGCAGGAACAGGTGAGCTTTGCGGTGACGCCCGGGAAGAAAAGCCCGCGCGAGGGATCCTATGGCGGTTTGGTGAGCTTCAAAATTCCGGCGAGCGGCAGCTATCGCGTGGCGATCGACATGCCGTTCTGGATCGATGTGGTGGCGGACGGCGCGCTGGTTGCCGCGACCGATTTTCAAGGTCAACATGGCTGCAGCTCGCCGCACAAAATCGTTCAGTTCGACCTGCTCGGAACGCGTCCATTCTTTCTGCAATTGAGCAATGCCGCGCCGGAGAGCGTCAGGCTCACCATCACCGCGACGCCGGTCCGCAAGCTATAAGATTTTTACGGCCGATCGGGCGGCACTTGCCGGCTCGCTGAGATGGGCTCCTGCGCCTCGATGCAGCTCTTGAGAAACGCGGTCTTGTCCGCGCCAATCAGCTTTTTCGTTTTGGCCTCCTTGAGGCAGGCTGTACGCTTCACATGCTTTGCGGCGGCATCGCTCGCGACCGGCGCGGGACTTGGCGCCGCGGCGGCGGGCGTCGCTGTAGCCGCGCCGGCCTGAGGCGTGACCGGCTGAGCGGCCTGTGTCAGAAGGCTGAGACCCAAGGCGCTGAGGCACAAGGCGCTCGCGGCGAATGCAAGACGCATGGCTGCTTCCCCAAACGGCTGATTGATGGATGAGCAGGCCAGAATAGCGGCGGCCGGCAGCCGCCCCGATGAAGCGCGCATGAAGCTTCGTTAACCTTCCCTCGGCCGAGTGATTTAGACCGGTTGCTGGGCGGTCGTCAGGAGGGCAGGACCAGTGCAGAACGACTAACCCAGCCGCTTGAGGGCCAATGCCAGATATCGCATTTCATCGGGTGCCCGGCCGTCTCGTTGGGCCGTCCATAACTCCTCGGCCAGGGCTTCCATCAGCGTGTGCTCCGCGCGATGCGCATCGCCGTCGTGCGACTGCAACCGGCGCTTCAGGTCGCGAATTCCGGGGGGGCGGTCGACGGAGAGCTGATCGCGAACCGCGAGATGCAGCCCCAAATGCAAAAACGGATTCTCCGCGACCTGGCCGGAGTCTGGCTCAAATCCGACCGCGGTGTCGGCATCGGCCACGATGCGCTGATACTCCGGGTGCGCTTCGATCACATCCGCAATTTGCGCTTCGAGCGGTGCGAGAGGCGCGCGCGCCCGATGTTTGGCCCAGGCTTGCGCGTAGGCGAGGCGCAATTGATCGCGCGAATAACCGTCGAACAGACTCATGCGCGCAACAGCCTCATGCGGGCGTCTTGTGACGATACTCGCACAGATCCGCGATGATGCAGACCGGGCAGGCGGGACGACGGGCTTTGCAAACGTAGCGGCCGTGCAGAATCAGCCAGTGATGCGCATCCTGGCGGAATTCCAACGGCACGAACTTCATCAGCTTCTCCTCCACTTCGCGCACGGTTTTGCCGGGTGCAATGCCGGTACGATTCGCCACCCGGAAAATGTGGGTGTCGACCGCAATGGTCGCGTGCCCAAAGGCGGTGTTGAGTATGACGTTGGCAGTTTTGCGTCCGACACCGGGCAGTTCCTCCAGTGCTTCACGGCTCGTCGGCACCTCGCCGGCGTGACGCTCCAACAGCAACCCGCTCATGGCAATGATGTTCTTGGCCTTCGCATTGTAGAGTCCAATGGACTTGATGTACTTCGAGAGCCCCTTAATGCCGAGTGCCAGCACCGCGGCGGGCGTATTCGCCATGCGGAACAATTCCGCCGTCGCCTTGTTCACGCTCTTGTCGGTTGCCTGCGCGGAGAGGATGACGGCGACCAGCAACTCGTACGGGCTTGCATAGACCAGTTCGGTCCGCGGCTGCGCATTCGCCGCCCGGAAGCGGGCAAAGATTTCCTGGCGCTTGTGCGGATTCACGGCACACTTAAGCGCCGCGCTGCGGTCGCCTTCTTGGCATCGAGTTGCCGCTGCCGTTCGGCAGCTTGAGAGGCGAGCCGGCCGGTATGTGCGGCGTAGCGCTCGCGATTCAGAGCCGGTTCATTGACGGCAGGCTGCGGTGCCGCCCGCATTTCGATGCAGTCGACGGGACAGGGCGGCAGGCACAATTCGCACCCCGTGCATCGATCGGCCAACACGGTGTGCATGTATTTCTGCGCCCCGACGATGGCATCGACCGGACAAGGCGCAAGGCAGCGAGCACAGCCGATGCAGCGCGCTTCGTCGATCCAGGCGACACGCAGCGGCGACTCGACGCCGTTTGCTGCATTCAAAGGCAGCGCAGGACGGTTCAGCAGGCGAGCGAGGGCAGCGATGGTGTCCGCGCCGCCCGGCGGGCACTGATTGATTTGCGCCTCGCCGTTGGCGATCGCCGCCGCGTACGGACCGCAGCCGGCATAACCGCATCGGGTGCATTGGGTCTGCGGCAGCAATGCGTCGATGCGCGCCGCGATATCAGGCGCGGTCTCGCTCATACTATTTGACGCGCATCCCGGGTGTTGCCCCCGAATCGGGCGACAGCGCGAAGATATCCTTACCGCCGGGACCCGCGGCCAGCATCATGCCCTCCGAGACGCCGAATCGCATGGTGCGAGGCTCCAAGTTTGCAACCACGACAATCAGCCGCCCCACGAGAGTTGTGGGGTCGTAGGCGGCGCGGATGCCGGCAAAAATCTCGCGCTCGCCCAACTCGCCCACATCGACCTTAAGTTTGAGCAGCTTGTCAGCGCCGACGATGAATTCCGCGTTCAGGATTCTGGCCACGCGCAGATCGATGCGCAAAAAATCATCGATGGAAATCATATTCCCTTCGACCGATGCAGCAGCGGCCAAGGTTGCGGCATCCGAGGCACCGCCGTTGCTGGGTGCTTGGGCGCCGGGGGCGGGCGCTGGCGCCTCCGGCTCGACCAGGCGCGCCACCGCCTTCGGATCAAGCCGCACGGCGAGCGCCTCATACGCATTGATGGAGGTGGAGAGCAGCGGCGTCGCCGCCGCGGCCCACGTCCAACCGGGCTCCTGGAAGAAAGCGCGCGCGCGCGCGGCCATGCCTGGCAGCACCGGCTCGAGATAAATCATCAATACTCGAAAAAGATTCAACGCTTGCGTGCAGACGCTCTGTACTTCGGCGGCATTCTTCGGATTCTTGGCAAGCATCCAGGGCTTGCGCGAATCGACGTATTGATTGGCGCGATCGCAGAGCGCCATGATGTCGCGGATGGCGGCGGCCGTGTCGCGGCTGTCGTAGCTCTTCGCGATGCCGTCGCCGGCGCCGACGAATGCCGCGTACAGATCCGGATCGGCGAGAGCGCCGGCCAACTTGCCGGCCGAGGTTCGCGTAATGAATCCGGCGCAGCGGCTGGCGATATTCACGAGCTTGCCCACGATCTCCGAATTCAGGCGCGTGGCGAACTCATCCAAGTTCATGTCCATGTCATCGATGCCAGGCCCTAATTTGGCGGCGAAATAGTAGCGCAGGTATTCGGCCGGAAAGTGCTGCAGGTACTTGCGCGCGGTGATGAACGTGCCGCGCGACTTCGACATCTTCTGGCCATTGATGGTGAGAAAACCATGTGCATGCACGGCGGTGGGGCGGCGCATTTTTGCGGCTTGCAAAACCGCCGGCCAGAACAGGGTGTGAAAATACAAAATATCCTTGCCGATGAAGTGATGCAGCTCAGCGCTCGAATCGGGCGCGAAAAAATCGTCGAACTTCAGGCCAGTGCGTGCGCATAACTGCGTAAAGCTCGCGAGATAGCCGATCGGGGCGTCGAACCAAACGTAAAAATACTTGCCCGGCGCATCCGGAATTTCGAAGCCGAAGTAGGGCGCATCGCGCGAGATGTCCCAATCCCTGAGGCCCTGTTTGAACCATTCATCGAGCTTGCGCACGACGCTTTCCTGTACCGTGCCGCTGCGCACCCAGCTGTGCAACGCCTGCTCGAATGCACTGAGCTTGAAGAAATAATGTTCCGACTCGCGCCAGACCGGAACGGTGCCGCTAACCGCCGAAATCGGGTTCTTGAGATCCGCGGGCGTATACGTAGACCCGCAGTTCTCGCAGTTATCCCCATATTGATCGGGGGTGCCGCAAACCGGGCAAGTGCCTCTGACATAGCGGTCGGGAAGAAACATGTTGGCCGTTTCGTCATACGCCTGGCGCACGCTGTGCCGGTCGATGTACTCTCCCGCCCGCGCGGTGAGATACATGCGATTGCACAGTTCTTGATTCTCGGGAGAATGCGTCGAGCCGAAGTTGTCGATGCCGATCAGCATTTCGTCCAGATCGCGTTTGTGCTCAATATTCACCCGCGCGATCAATTGCTCCGGCGTGATCCCTTCGGCTTGAGCCTTGAGCATGATGGGCGTGCCGTGGGTGTCATCCGCGCAGACGTAATAGCACTCATGGCCCCGCAGCTTCTGAAACCGAACCCAGATGTCGGTTTGAACGGCCTCCAGAATGTGGCCCAAATGCAAGGGTCCATTGGCAAACGGCAGGGCGCTGGAGACGAGAATTCGGCGTGCTTTGGTCATACCGAATTATGCCATGACCGACACGGCCGGTGCGGCGGCGGCCGGCGCCGCGGGGATGGTCCCCTGAGCGAAATCGCCTAGGAAGCGTCGCGAAACTGTTCGAATTTGGATTTGTTGATGGCCTTTTTAAAGGCTTCTTTACCCGAAATTTGCCGCGAATCGAGCAATGCCTGAATTGCGGTATCCATGAGCTTCATGCCGTTGGCGTTGCCGCTTTGCATGGCGTTTTCCAGCTGGTCCATCTTGCCCTGACGGATGAGGTTGGCCACGGCAGGGGTGTTGACCAGGATTTCCAGCGCCGCGACGCGGCCTTGCTTGTCGGCCTTTTGAATGAGCTGCTGCGAGACGACGCCGCGCAAGCTCGTGGACAGCATGGTGCGAACGTGCGGCTGCTTGTCCGCGGGGAAAGCATTCACCAATCGATCCACCGTCGGCGCCGCGCCGTTGGTGTGCAGCGTCGCCATGACAAGAATGCCCATCTCCGCGGCGGTGACCGCAATGCTCATGGTCTCCAGGTCGCGAAGCTCGCCCACCAGGATCACGTCGGGATCTTCGCGTAGCGCGGAATTCAAAGCGGAGGCGAATGTCGCGGCATGCACGCCGATTTCGCGCTGGCTGATCAGGCAGTTCTTGCGCGTATGGACGAACTCGATCGGATCCTCGATGGTGAGGATGTGGCCCTTTTCCCGCCGGTTGATGTCATCGATCATGGCCGCCAGCGTCGTGGACTTGCCGGACCCTGTCTTGCCCGTCACGAGAATCAGGCCGCTGTTGATCTTGCACATGTCCATGACGGCGGGCGGCAGCTTGAGCTCCTCGGCGGTTTTGGCCTTGGACGGGATGGCTCGGAACACGGCGCCCATGCCGTTGAGCTGGCGCATGACGTTGACGCGAAAGCGCGCGATGTTGGGAATGGCGTAGGCGAAGTCGGTGCCGTCCTTTTCCTCGAACCGCTCGACCGCGAGCTTGGGCATGATTTCGTACAGCGTGTTCTTCACGGATTCCGCACTCAATGGCTGTTCCCGCAGTGCCTTGAGCTCGCCGTACTGGCGAATACGCGGCGGGTCGCCGGCCAAAAAATGCAGATCCGAGCCATTGCCCTGGAGCACTTGAGTCAAAAATTCGTCGATGGCAGGCATGCGTTACGGCGGGGTTACCGGCTCCGCGACGGCCGGCGCGCCGGACATGTCGGTGACAAAGCGCTGGAACTGTTTCTTGTCGGCCGCGTAGGTGTAGGCGTGCTCGGGATCCACTTCCTTGGCGTTGATGGCCGCGAGCAAAGCTTGGTCCATGAGCTGCATGCCGTATTCCTTGCCCATTTGCAGCTGGCTGGGAATCTGATGCGTCTGGTCGGTCATGATGAGCTTGCCGATGGCCTTGGTCAGTACCATGACCTCGCACACGGCCTTGCGCGCGCGCTGATCCGGCGTCTTGAGCAGAATCTGTGTAATGACCGCGATGAGACTATTGGCAAGGAACGTCTTGGTCTGCTCGCGCTCATCGTTTGGCAACGCGTCAATGATGCGGTCGATGGTCTTGGTGGCGCTGGTGGTGTGCAAGGTGCCCAGCACGAGGTGCCCGGTTTCCGCGGCCGTCATCGCCATCGCAATGGTTTCGGCGTCGCGCATTTCGCCGACCAGGATGACGTCGGGATCTTCGCGCATGGCGGCGCGCACGCCTTCGGCGAAAGACGGCAAATGGGTGCCCAGTTCGCGCTGTATCACCTGGCTGCTCTTGCTGCGGTGAACGAATTCGATCGGGTCCTCGAGGCTGATGATGTTGAGGGACCGCGTCGAGTTGAGATAATCGATCATCGATGCCAGCGTGGTGGTTTTTCCGGTACCGGTCGAACCGGTCACCAGGATCATCCCCTGGTGGTAGTCGCACAGTTTCCTGACGATCGGCGGCAGGCCCAGCTGATCCATCGTCGGCATGGTGGTCGGAATCGAGCGGAACGCAGCCCCGATGCCGGTTTCCTTGCGAAACACATTGACCCGGAAGCGGCCCCCTTCGGTCGAGACGTAGGAGAAGTCCAGATCGTTGCCCTCGCGCAGCACTTTGAGCTGCGATTGGTTCAGGATCTCGGTGATATAGGCCTCGAGCTCGGCATCACCCAGATCGCGGAACTTGATCGGCATCAGGTCCCCGTGCATGCGCAGCATGGGCGGCACACCGACCGCAAGATGCAGGTCCGAGCAGCCTTGGGCCACCCCCAACTTGAGGAACGCGTCGACTCTTGCCATAACGCGTAAGGCTACCCGTAAGCAATTGGTTTTTCGAGTGTTTAGGGCGCTATTCGGCCATAAACGTGAGGTGCGTCAACTATAGGAGCCCGTCCGACTTAGGGCGGAAGGCTGCTAGGGTTAGAGGAATTTCTCCAGGGCAAGGCGCAGTTCGTCCATGCTTTGGGCGCGTTTGGCCTTGTCCAGGGACATGCACTTCATGACCAAGCTGTTGAGTTCCGGCGGCAAGTCTTTGTTGATTTCGATGGGCTGGCGCGCCTTGCCCTGGACGTGCTGATACATCACGGACATGTGATCGCCGCGCGAGTAGGGCGGCACGCCGGCGAACATCTCGTACATGATGACACCCAAACTGTAGATATCCGCCCGCTCATCGACCTTCTTGCCCAGGATCTGTTCGGGCGCCATGTACTTGGGCGAGCCGATGACATAGCCGGTTTTGGTCAACTGAGTGTCGCCTTGGCTCTGCGCCGCGGCCACGCCGAAGTCGACGATCTTCAGCAGCGAGTCGTTGTCGATCAGCACGTTGGCGGGCTTCAAGTCGCGGTGCACGATGCCGGCTTGATGGGCCACCGCCATGCCGGTCGCGATGTCGATGCCGAATTTGACGGCGCGTTTGAGCGCCACCGGCTTCTCGTTGACGATTTCCCCGCCCAAGGTGTGCGAGGGGAAATATTCCATTGAGATGGCGTAATTGCCGCGAATGTACAAGAAGTCGTAAATGCGGATGACGTTCTTGTGAGTGATCTTGCGGCTGTAGCGCAGCTCGTGCACGAAGCGCTTCATCATCTCTTCGTCGGAGGAAACGTTGGGGTTCAAGAACTTGAGGATCAAGCGCTCCTCGACCACGGTGTCTTCCATGAGCAATACCGTGCCGAAGGCACCCTTGCCGATCTTCTCGATGAACTTGTAGCGGCCCTCGATCACGTCTCCCGGCTTCAGGGTCGCAATATCCAGCTTGGCAGCCGCCGCGGTTTCTTCCGCCTGCTTGACGGCATTGGCCAGCGACTGATTGTCGATGAGCAGCGTCTTGGCGGGTTCCTGCATCTTTTCCGCGCGCGCGTTCGCAGCGATTTGCTGCGTCGAGAAGCGATTGTCGAGTTCTTGCATGGCACGGGCGACCGCCTGGCTCAACGTGCCATCCGGCGTGCTGGCCGTGACCGCCTGCAAGCGCACGCGAATGGTGTCCGCGCGGCGCTCGTCCACGAGTTTGGCCAGTGCCGAAATCGCCTCGACCTTGATCTCGTTTTCTGGCCGCGATAGCAATGGCAACAGGCTTTCGAGGCTACGCTGATCGCCGATTTTGCCGATCGCGCGGATGACCGTCGGCAGGGACTTGGCTTCACCCTGCAACATGTCGATGAAGCGCGGCAGAGCCTTGCTGCTGCCAATCTCGGCCAGCGCATCGACCGCGCGTTCGCTGACCCACCAGTCGGGGTCGCGGGTGGCTTCGATGAGCTGCGCGACGGCGCGCTCATCCTTGGTTTGATTCAAAATTTCGATGGCGGCGCGGCGAATATCCTGATTTTCATCCTTGATGAGGGCGAGCACGGCGTCGACGACTTTCGGGCCACCGATCTTGCCCAGGGCGTCGGCCGCCCGCGTACGAACCCACCAATCGCTGTCCGCAATCACTTCCAGCAAGTACTTGACGGATTTGGAGGTGCCGACCACGTTTAGCACTTCGACCGCGGCGCGCCGGGCGTATTCGTTCTCGTCCTTGAGCACATCCACCAGATATTTGATGGTTTCCGGATGGTTGGCCTTGACGACAACGTCCACCGCTTTGTTCTGCACCTCGATCTCAGGATCGCGCAGCATGCCGACGATCAAGGGCATGTCAAAGGGGCCATCCATCTTGGAGAGCGCGGAGAGGGCCGCGGAGCGTATGAACTTGCTGTTGTCCTTGAGCTGCTTTTGCACCGCCTGCTGTACTTTGGGCTGATTGAAGCGGGCCAAGACATTGATGATGTGCAGCCGCGCCACCGGATCCTTGCCCTCGATCCTTGCCAGCAGATCATCCACCGATGATTCATCCGCGATCTCTCCAATGACCTTGAAGAGGCCGTTTCTCTCGCTGGGCTCTT
>Ga0307474_10001732_pt1 | contig 15821 bp, 12 predicted proteins | sample atmos_gasesECM1C_2_FD_203312 | JGI IMG/M metagenome (GOLD analysis project Ga0307474, IMG submission 203312) | Hardwood forest soil microbial communities from Morgan-Monroe State Forest, Indiana, United States - atmos_gasesECM1C_05 | ecosystem: Environmental > Terrestrial > Soil > Temperate... | reverse complement strand
GGCGGGAATCGAGAATAGTGCCGATGCCCATGGTGATGGCGCACTTCGGCATTTCGGATTCGTTGGCGAAAGAGTGGCGATTGTCTTCGACCGTTTCGCGGCTGAGCGCTTTCAAACGAGTGCGCGAAGCGAGGCTGGAAGTGGGTTCGTTGAAGCCGACGTGGCCGTTGCGGCCAATGCCAAGAATCTGGAGATCGATGCCGCCGGCAGCCTTGATGGATTGTTCGTACCGCTGGCAATAGGCGTCGTAATCGCGAGAGATAGTGCCATCAGGAATGTGAACATTGTCGGGAGGGAAATTCACATGAGAAAAGAAATTCTGCTTCATAAAAAAATGAAAGCTTTGCGGATGAGAAGCGGGCAATCCCAGATATTCGTCGAGATTGAAGCTGGTGGCCTGCGAGAAATCGAGATCGCCTGCGCGGTGAAGCGCGATTAATTCCCGGTAGAGTCCAAGCGGAGTGCTGCCGGTGGCCAGGCCCAGAATTATTTTGGGGCTTGATCGAACGGCCCCGGCAACCATTCGCGCCGATTCGCGACTGACCTCTTCGTAGTCCTTTTTTATGACGACCAGCATCTCGGGGCCTTTCGGCGAGGAAAATGTCGAGGGGCGGCGGGATCAGCGATACCGTCGAATAACGAAATTGTGACGGTCGGAACGATAGATGCCCAGAACGTACATCAAAGGCTTTCCATTGGTGGAATAAATAAGCTGGCGAATGCGCAAGAGCGGTTCGCGCCGGGGCACGTCGAGAAGTTCGGAAGTCTTCGGGTCGGCTGCAGTTGCGTCAATTTCCTCGTCCGCATAGCCCAACTTAACGCCATAATCGCGTTCGAGTATAGCAAAGAGGGAATCGCGGTGAAGTGGAGCCGAGAGAAGTTCGGGAAATTGAGCTGCGGAAACGTAGCAGGTCTCAAGCGCGAAAGGTTCTTCGGAAGCGTGACGGAGGCGCTCAAGTTTGATGATCGGTTCGGTGGGGGCAAGCGACAAACGCGCGGCGACGTCGGGTTCATCGTCGATCAGTTCACCGAAAAGAATCTTGGATGCGGCAACGAGACTGCGCGCGGCCATCTGTTCGGTGTAGCTCATCAGCTTGTTGAAGTGAATTTTCGGCTCCGAGACAAAAGTGCCAATGCCGCGGCGGCGCTCGACGATGCCTTCACGTTCGAGATAGGCGAGCGCGTGGCGCGCGGTCATGAGGCTGACTTCGTGAAGCTTGGCGAGATCGCGCTCGGAAGTAACCGGATCGCCGGGCCGGAGTTGCCCGGCGTCAATCCGTTTGCGAATGGAAGATTGAATGCGCTGGTACGCCGGAATGGCGGAGTGTTGCTTGACGGGCATGCCGCTCACCTCAGAAGCGCGAGAACCGGAATTTGAAGTACGCGAGACCGAGATTGCCAGCGCGCAGCGGGATCAGATAAAAAACGCTGCAGCCGTGTTCGACCGACACGATTCGCTAGCGGATTTCTGGAAATCAACATCCTACGGAGCGGTCCCGGTTAGTAAGGTTTACGCGCTATATAGCTTAACCTAGGGGGCTCGATAAAGGGAAACGGGCGGCCTGCGCCGGCAAGGATTACGGGAGTCTTGCCAGAAAATAAAAACTCGGAAAAAGGAACTGCAAAAAAGTGTGGGTCGAACGTCCGGGGAAGCTCGCGCGCAGCAGTGCTGCGCCGCTACATTTCGGATCAACCGGTGAAAATATTACTTGGAATTTTTTGAATCAAGATATTCGAAGACTTCTTCCGCGGCGTGGAAGGCGGAGTTGGCGGCGGGCACGCCGCAGTAGACGGCGGCTTGCAGAAGAACTTCCTGGATTTCATCGCGTGTTACGCCGACGGAGAGCGCGGCTTTCAGGTGCATGCGAAATTCCGGTTCGCGGTTCAGAGCGACGAGCATGGAAAGAGTCAGGAGGCTGCGAGTCTTACGCGGCAATCCGGGGCGGCTCCAGATTTCTCCCCAGGCGTAGCGGGTGATCAAATCCTGAAATGGTTCATTGAACTTGGTGCGATTTTCTAAGGTGCGGTCCACATGCGCGTCGCCGAGAACCGCGCGACGAGTTTTCATGCCTTGGTCGTAACGCTTGCGTTCGTCCATGTGCAGCCTCCGGTAACGGATTCTAGTCAGTGAGAAAGTTCAGGACTTCGTTGGTGAAGCGTTCCGAGTCTTCCATGATCGAAATGTGAGAAGCGTTCATTTCGGCGTAGCGAGCGCCGGGGATGTGCTCGGCGAGGTACTGGCCATCGGAAGGAGGAGCAGCGGGATCGTGAGTCGCGGAAATCACCATCACAGGAACATGAATGTTTGCGACGGTGGTTCGAGCGTCGAAATCGCGGACCGCGCAGCAACCGCCAATGTATCCATCGGGATTGAGGGACTCGACACCGCGGGCGACAGCGGCGATTACGTCAGGCGAACTCTTTAGGAAATCGGGAGTGAACCAGCGTCCCGTCGTGATGTGGGCAATCTCTTTCATACCTCGCGTTCGAACCGTTTCGATGCGTGTGTTCCAGTATTCGGCGGTTGCAATTTTTGCGGCGGTGCTGCAAAGAACGAGTTTCCTCAGGCGAGCTGGCGATTGAAGGGCGAGAGACATTCCAATCATTCCGCCGATAGAAAGTCCGCAGAAGTGAAAGCGATCGATAGCGAGAAAATCGGACAGAGACAAAATGTCGGAAGCAAGCTCAGGAACAGAATAGGGCGGCGGCGTGACGGCAGACTGTCCGTGACCGCGCATGTCATAACGCAGGAGCCGGAAATGTTTTTCGAACTCCGGCACCTGCCCGTCCCAGATGGAGAAATTCGTGCCAAGAGAGTTGGAGAGAATGAACGCGGGAAGGGAATCATCTCCAGAGAGCGCGTAATGAATGCGAGCGTTGGGAAGATCGGCGAAGGGCATCGATTATCCTTTGACAGAATGTACTTGCGAGAACCGTGAACGTGCGGCGGCGAGAACCGCGTCTATGAATTGTCCAGCGGAGCCGAGATAGTTGGCCGGTTCGAAGAGACTGGCGATGCTTTCCGGACTTAAGATTGCGGTCACGTCGGCGTCTTCGGAAAGAACGGCACGGAGATGGCGTTTTTCTAATTGCGCGCGGCGACAGGTGGATTCAACGAGTTTGTGGGCCGACGCGCGATTGAGTTTTTCGCCGAGGGCGAGAGAAACAGCCTCGGCGTAGATCAATCCGTGAGTGAGATCAAGATTGGCGCGCATCCTTTCCGCATTGACTGTAAGCCGCGGCAAGAGAGCTGCTAGCTGATGCGACCCGCCAGCCGTCAGTCGCACGATTTCCGGAAGCACTTCCCATTCCGATTGCCACGCGCCGAGGCTGCGTTGATATTCTCCGGACATTGCGGAAAGAACCGTGCTCACGAGTGCGGGAACGCGGGAAGCAGACGCGATGATAGCCGCAGATGCTACTGGGTTTTGCTTGTGCGGCATGGTGGAGGAACCGCCGCGTCCCGTGGATGGCGGCTCGGAAAGTTCGCCGACTTCGGTTTGCATGTACAAGGAAAGATCGCGGGCGATTTTTCCCATGGTACCGGAAAGCAATCCGAGAGTCGTGGCGGTTGCAGCAATTCGTTCGCGTTGCGCGTGCCATGGAATGCGGGGAAGCGGAAGCGTGAGCTCTTTGGCAAGGAGCTTGGCGATTTGCGGGCCGCGATCGCCGAGAGCAGCGAGAGTACCTGCGGCACCGCCAAACTGCAGGACCATGGAATTCTGCAGTTGATCTTCGACACGGTTCCGGTGCTGCAGGAAGGCGTCCAGCCAGCCGGCGGTGATGTAGCCGAAAGTTGTCGGCAGGGCGTGCTGTAGCCAGGTGCGAGCGACGAGAAGCGTGTTTCGATGGGCTTCGGTGAGATCGATGAGCGTGGCGACGATGGCATCCAGATCGGTTTCGATTACGTGAATCGCCGCGCGCAGTTGCAGAACCAGTCCGGTATCGAGTGCGTCTTGGCTGGTGGCGCCGTAGTGCACATAGCGCAGTGCATCGGGGGAGCTGCGACCCACGATCGCATTGAGTTGTTTCAAGAGTGGAATGGCGAGATTACCGGCAGAGGGCATGGCTTGCGCGAGGGAAGGCAAATCAAAAAGCTCGACCCGGCAGGAAGAACTGATTGCTTCTGCGGCAGTGGCAGAGATTATTCCGCCGCGAGCTTGAGCCCGCGCCAGAGCTGCTTCGAAATCAAGCACGGATTGGACCGTGGCCGCATCGCTAAAAAGAGGTTCGACGGAGGGAGAGTGGAAGAAGCCGTCCAAAAGGTGCATGCCAAGAGTTTAAATGGGAACTGCGGACAAGAAAAACGGATTCCGCGGATGGACGGCGATACGGTAGACTCCACCGGACCATCCGGGAGAGCCGCGAATATGAAGAGCAATCGGAAAGAGATTCACGTGGAGTGGGGCGATTGCGATCCAGCCGGCATTGTGTATTATCCGAGATTTTTCGAATATTTCGATGCATGCACGAATGCGCTGTTTGAGAGTGTGGGATTCCGGAAAGCGGAAATGCTGAAGACCTACGGCTTATTGGGAATTCCGATGGTTGATACGCGGGCGCAGTTTTATGCGCCAGCGTCGTTTGGAGAAATCATCCTGGTCGAGACGCGGATTGTGGAATGGGGGCGCAGCAGCTTCCAGGTAGAGCACAAACTTTATAACCGGGAAGTGCTGGCGGCCGAGTGCTCGGAGAAGCGTGTGTGGACGGTGCGGGATTCGCAAGCGCGGAACGGCATGCGCGGCTCAGCGATACCGGAGGAGGTTAAGGCTCGTTTTGCATGACGGCGAGAAGCCGTTTGGGACGAGACCAGAGCCGGGGAAAAGCGGCAGCTGGGCTGCCGCGCTCGATTGGTTACTGCTTGGATTTGATTTCAACGGGATCCAGCAGTTTGAAGGTCAAGTGAGTTTCCGCGGGCAGTACGATTTCCCGATTGCCGGTTAATCCGGCACCTGCTGTGCCTCCGCCCGCGCCAACGATGGCGCCAATGGCGGCGCCTTTGCCACCTCCGGCGAGGCCTCCAATCAGTGCACCTGCTGCGCCGCCGCCACCGATCAGGCCTGCGGAGCGTTTCCCTTTGCCGGTGCTGGTCTGTGTGCGATCCGCTGTATGAAGGTCGTAGGTCGCGCCTCCGACGGTAACGCTTGAAAGGGTGACAGACAAGACCGCTCCGCCTTTGAATCTACCAGCCGATTTTGCGTCGCGAACGACTCCCGTTACACGAGCGCCCTTAGGAATTGCAACCCTGCCATCAATCTCGACCGGAGCAGCAACCGAGGCCGAGAAATCTTGGCCGGTAGAAGAAGTCTTGGAGCCGAGAGCCTCATCAAGAACCACTGTAAGCGTGGTGTCCGCTGGGACGACAAGAGGCTTCGGCGCGACGGCTTCGCGGACGCCGGAATTTCTTGAAGAATTTGAGCCATTCGTGGCACCGCTGGAAGAATTGTTTGCGGCGGTATTGGACGAATCGTTTGCCGCTGTGTCCGGTGCTGCGGATTGATTCGCGGTTTTCTGGCAACCTGAAACTGCGACCAGCACAGCCAGAGACACAAAGAGACACAGAAAGCGAATGTGGTTCAAAGCGCACCTCCGTCGAGAGATGGCTGGGGGTAAACATATTGTATTTGAAAGGGGGGATTGAGGAAACGCAAGACCAGAAAGAATTGTGCAATTTGCCATTCGATGAAATGGCCTGTGATGCTTATTTATCGTGGGGCGGGTCGGCTCTGTTGGAGCGGCCTACCGTAAACCCTTGCGCAGTATTTCGAGGTCCCTGGTATAGGGTGATGAGAGCGCGGCAACGTTGTGCTGATTCGCAGCGATTGCTTGTGGAGATGTGGCGCGGTGAGGTCGATCTGTGAAGCAGGAACCCGCCGAAGCGACCATGCGAAACTGCCATGGCAACGCCGTAGGAATCTTCGCCATTCATGGCGAGGAGGAAGGGGAAAAGCGTCCCTGGCTCGAACCATACAATAAAAGCGCCCCAAATTCTGCGATCGGGGCGCTTTTAGCTGTAGGTTGTTGGCTTAGCGCGGCTTTTGCAGACCGTGCGATTCAGGCAGCAGGGAAGAGCTACCCATCGCCTCGCTCGTGGAGCGAGCGCTGCCATCGAGAGTGAAAAGGCCTTCGGTTGCGGAAACCGCGAAAAGCGAACCGCCGCGGCCCGCGCGTACTAGAGGGAAGAAACCTTCGGCGAGAGGATCGCTGACCTTCTGCCAGGTTTTGCCGGAGTCGTAGGACGCCACAAGACCGTGTCTCTGTAACGAAGCCAGACGCGCGCTGCCAGCGCCTGCCGCATCCTGGAATTGCAACTCGCGTATGTCGGCGCGAGTCCAGTTGCGTCCGGCGTCGTGCGAAGAGTACAAGCCCATGTTGGAAGTGATGAAAAGGTTTTGGTCGTCGATGCGGCGAAGGTGAAGATTGCCCGCCGCGGCGAAAGAGAGTTCGAGCGAATCCCAATGGGCGCCGGAATCGGCCGAGTAAAGCAGAGTCTTTAGCGAAACGGCCCACACTTGCGAACCATCGCCGGAGACTTCAAGGGATTGCACAGGCTGCTTCAGGAGCGCTTGGTTGGCGATGGGTCTCCAAGTGACGCCCTTGTCCTTCGAAACGAGTACGCCACCGGCGGTTGCTGCGAACCATTCGTTTCCGCCGAAAGTGAGTTCGTTCACCTGAAACGCGAGAAGAGTTGGCACGACTTTTTTGGCCAGCGGCTGTTTGGCAACCGGCGCAGACTTCTTGCCTTTCGCGCCCTTTGTGGTGGTCGTCGCAACTGGCGTGACTGCTGCTTCCGGCACAAACAATCCGGCTTTCACCCATTTGTGAGAGGTTTCTTCGTACTTCATCATGCCGCCGTTGGCGAGCGAAGCCCACCAGCCGGTGGGCATGGCGTAAACGTGACGAACGTCAGAGCGCTTGAGACCGGGGCCAAGGGTGGTCCAGGTTGCGCCGCCGTCCTTGGTCACGAGAAATGCGTTGGTATCAAAGGTCAGCACGACCAGCGCGTGATCCGGATTTTCGCGATCGATCGCTACGTCAAGAATGTGCTGATGATCGAATCCGTTGTTGGCGGCAGCAAAAGTTGCGCCACCGTTTTCGCTGATTTGCACACCTTCGCGTTCCGTTCCTAAAATGACGCGTTGGGGATTTTTTGGATCGATCAGAATCGCGTTGACCACCCAATCTCCCGGGGTTGTGCGCTTCCATTCGCCACCTTCATTGGTGGTCTTCCATAGGCCGCTGGTGGTGCCAGCGTACAAAGTGTCCGGATGCTGCGGATCCTGCTTGATCGACTGCGTGCGGCGAAATACGAATGGGATGCCAGCGTAGCGTTTCCAATTCTGGCCCGCGTCCACGCTGTGATAAATGCCGGAGCAGGCAGTGGCGTGCACGTTAGAGGGATTCGCGGGATCGATGACTATGCTCATCACATCAGAGTCGTCGATCATGCCTTTTACAACCGGCGCCCAGTTCCGTCCACCGTCGGTGGTCTTCCAGGGAAGGTGATAGGTCCCGGCGTAAATCGTGCTTTCGTCCTTTGGATCGAACGCTAACGAATCGAAGTTTCGCAGATCGTCGTGATTGGCTGGAGTGATACGCTCCCAGGTATTTCCGTCGTCCTTCGAACGATAGACGCCGGTCAAGGAGCCGGCGACGAATATCTTGGGATTAGTCGGAGCCTGCGCCAGTGCTCGTACGGTTTCCTTTGGCAAACCGATCAACTTCCAGGAACGGCCTGCGTCGTCGCTGCGATAGACGCCACCGCCGCCAGAATACAAAGTCCACGTGCTGGCATAGAGACGATTCGAATCACGTGGGTCAACGATGATGTGAGTGACGACGTCGTCCTGGCCGGTACCGATGCGGCTCAGCAAATTCCAGTGCTGGCCTTCGTCGCTCGAAGAAAAAACGTGCCCGTCCGAAGTGCCCAGAAAAATTTTGCTGGCATTGTGAGGATCGGCCTCGAGAGAAATAACCGTGCCGCCGGAAGGACCCACTTGGCGCCATTGCTGCGCGGGAGTGGCAATCGTTGCAGCCAAGCTCAACGCTAAACAGCCCATCCACTTTGCATTCATACGTGTTTTATTCTCCCAGAGCGCAGGTGCGCCTACAAGGAAGGAGTCTAAAGTATGCTTCAAGCTGTGCGCGACTGTCCTGAAGACCAGAATTGGGGCAAGCCAGTTAGGTTCTAGTACCATTTGGGAGTACAAGGACCTGCCGCCGACTTATAGAGTTAGTTATAGCGGTATGCAACTTTCTTTCCATAGCGGGGTTTATTGCAAAAGGGGTTGTTGCGCTGCGCGGACGGATGTCATCAAACAGAGAGTGGGGTTTTGGCGACAGAGGATGACACTTATGATCAGCAAATGGACGTTGAATCAGGTCAGATATTCGCTCCTGCTCCTGGCAGGAGCTGTTGCTTTTGGTGCGACGACCGCGCAGGGGCAGGATGCCCCGCCGAGCGGAGCTAATCCCAACTACAACCAGAATTACAGTCAAAATCTCGATATGCAAGGCAATGGCGATCAGCCGAATTACGACGGACCAGAGAACGGACAAGACCCGCCGACCCGGGTAGCGCGCTTGAGTTTCGTCGATGGTTCCGTTTCCTTTCAGCCCGGCGGGCAAGGCGACTGGGCGCAGGCCATGCGCAACCGTCCGGTCTCGATTGGCGACAAGATTTGGGCTGATAACAACTCCCGAGCGGAAATTCAGGCAGGCGAAGCCTCCATTCATCTCGGCAGCATGACAGCGCTTTCGTTTTTGAATATGGACGATCAGACCACGCAAATGCGCCTTGCGGAAGGAACGATCAATTTCCGAGTGCGCGAATTGCGCGAAGGCGACGTGTATGAAGTCGATACGCCTAATCTGACTTTCAACGTAACTGAGGCTGGCGCATTCCGGATCGATGTGAACGAAAACGGGGACGCCACACGCGTCACGGCCATTCGCGGTGAAGCCGAAGTTACCGCCAACGGGCAAACTTATACGATTCATGCGGGCGAGCGCGGCGAATTCAACGGAGTCGATGACAATGTCACCTACCTTGTTACGGCGGCACCGGAACCCGACGAATTCGACCAGTGGTCGAACGATCGCGACCTAAGAGAGGACAATTCGATTTCTGCGCGTTATGTTTCGCGCGAGGTGCCCGGTTACAGCGACCTTGACGATAATGGTTCGTGGAATCAGGAACCGGATTATGGTCCGGTCTGGTATCCCAATACTGCGGATGTTGGCTGGGCTCCGTATAGCTACGGATATTGGAACTATGTCGGCCCTTGGGGATGGACGTGGATTGGCTACGAGCCGTGGGGATTTGCTCCTTTTCATTATGGACGCTGGGCGTTTGTTGGTAGCCGATGGGGCTGGTGCCCAGGTCCGCATTATGCGCGGCCGATTTACGGACCGGCGTTCGTAGGATTTCTTGGCGGCGGTTTTGGATTTGGCATCGGCGGCGGAATCGGTTGGTTCCCGCTCGGTTTTCGTGAGCCGTTCCGTCCGTGGTATCACACCAGTGGAGTTTATTTTCGCAACATAAACTTTAATAACACTCGGTTCAGCAACTCGACGTTCATCAACAATCGTGGCGGCAACTTTAATTACGCCTATGCGCACAACACCAGAGCCGTGACAGTCGCATCCAGAAGCAATTTCGTCAACGGCCAAGCCATCAATCGCGGAGCGTTTCGCGTGAACGAAGCGGCGCTGCGCAGTGCTCAGGTCACCAATCGCACAGGGTTTGCGCCGACCCGGCAAAGCTTCGTTGGTGTGGCTGCGAGTCGCGGCAACATTGCGCGGCCTCCTTCCGCAATTCAGAACCGCTCCGTGCTGGCGCGTACAGCGCCAGCGGCGGGCGCTGGAAACTTGCCGGTGCGGAACGTTGGCGGAGCAAACAGTCAGACCGGTCGTGGCGGATTTAACGGCAGCGCGGGTTCACGCAGTCCAGCAATAGGGCGCGCTGCGGGAACCGGGGCAGCGGCAAACCGCGACCGGCCGCCGTCTGCGCAAACCGCCCGCCCTCAATCGCATATGCTCAGTTCGCCGGCGGATTCCGGCAACCGCAATCAGCGGAATAGTGGAAGCTCGCGCAACTGGTCCGCGCAAGGAAATGTCACTGATGGCGGTCGAGCTCCATCAGGATTTGGATCCAACGCCGGAAACACCGCTGATCGCCCGGCGTGGACGGGCTCGGGAAATAACCGATCGGGATACTCGGTGAGTCCAGGAACGTCCAGTCCCAATGCAGGCCGTGGATATACGCAGCAGCGCTCTTACAACCCGCCTGCACGGTCCTATTCGCCATCGCATTCAGAATCGCGAACCTATTCAGCGCCACCGCGCGGAAGTGCAGGTTCGTCTGCTCCGTCGCGGTCGTACTCGCCGCCCAGCCATTCTTCCGCACCCAGCCATTCCTCTGGTGGCGGCAGTTCGCACAGCAGTGGCGGTTCTCACGGTGGAGGAAACAGCGGCAGCCACGGCGGTGGTTCGTCACACGGGCGTCGCTGATCGCGCGATTCGTGATTTAAGTTCATGATTTAAGGTTTGTCCGTGGGCCTGCCTGATTCAGCGGGCTCACTTTTTTGTTGGCCCGCAATGTCTGTTTCCCTCTACAACTCCCCCCGCCGGCCGGGGTTATATTCTGCAGAGACATAAACCTCATCAGGTGAATCCGGTCTGGAAACTCAAGCAATTGCCTGATGTGGAGGGCCCTGAATCTGGTGTTAAGGTTTAGGAAACTCGCAAATCCCCAACGACTGCATGCGAGAACAGACCTGGAAAAATTCGCTGCTTCGGGAGAGGCCAGATGAGACATATCGTCGCACGATGGTTCACGCTTTTTGCCGCAATGTTTGCCCTGTCGTTTCTTGCAAATACCGCCTGGGCTGCAGATGACGATGACCCACCCACTCGCGCTGCACGTCTCAGTTACGCTTCTGGCGCGGTTTCTTTCGAATCCGCCGGCGCCGACGAGTGGGTCGATGCTGTCGTCAATCGTCCATTGACTACCGGCGACAAACTTTGGGCCGATCAAGACGGCCGAGTCGAGGTACGCATCGACTCTTACGCGCTGCGGCTTGGCCCACAGACCGGGTTTTCTTTTCTGAATCTGGACGACAAGGTCGTGCAGGTTCGTATAACCGAAGGTTCGCTGAACATCCGCGTCCGGCGCCTGGACGAGAATCAGACCCTCGAAATTGACACACCAAACCTGGCGTTCAATGTGCTGCGGCAGGGTTCGTATCGCGTTGATGTCAACGAAAACGGCGACGCCACGCTGGTCACCGTTCGCGAGGGACAAGGCGAAGTAACCGGTGGCGGCTCCGCCTATCCGGTTCACACTGGTGACTCCGTGAATTTCAGCGGGGTCGATCAGTTGAGCGCCGACGTCGAAGGAATCGGAGAAGGCGACGATCTCGACCAGTGGAGCGATTCACGCGACCGGCGTTGGGAACACTCAGCCTCGGGTCGATATGTTTCTGATGACGCAGTTGGCTACGAAGATCTCGATGAAAGCGGCCAATGGAATTCTGATCCGGATTACGGCACGGTCTGGTATCCGAGGGATGTTGCGGCGGACTGGGCGCCTTACCGCTACGGCCACTGGGTTTGGATTTCGCCTTGGGGATGGACTTGGGTGGATGATGCGCCTTGGGGCTTTGCGCCATTCCACTACGGCCGCTGGGTTGTTGCGCGTGGCAGATGGGGTTGGGTGCCTTCGCCTCCGCGTCCTACTTATGTGACCAGGGAATATGTGCGCCCGGTCTACGCTCCTGCGCTAGTCGCGTGGGTCGGTGGTGGCGTGGCGGTTGGGGTCGCCTGGTTTCCTCTCGGTCCGCGAGACGTTTATGCGCCGTCCTATCACGTAAGCGAACGTTACGTTGAACGAGTGAACGTTTCGAACACCACCATCGTCAATCGCACGCAAATCACGAATGTCTATAACAACGTTTACGTCAACAAGACTACCGTGAATGTGACGAACATTACTTATCAGAACCAGCGCGCGAACAACGCTGTCACGGCAACTTCGCAAGCCTCATTTACCAGCGCACAGCCCGTGGCGCGTAATCAGGTGCGGGTGGATGCGCGCCAAATCGCTTCCGCTCCGGTGTCGCCGACGACTGCGGTAGCTCCGCAACCGCGCAGCTTTACTGGCGCCGCTGCTCCGGCCAAGGTTCGTCCGCCGGCGACTCTTGAGAGTCGCAACGTCGTTGCAAAAACGGCGCCGCCCCCTCCTGCGGCTCCCGTAGTGCAGCAAGTAAAGGCAGTTCAGGCGAACGGCGGCCGTCCTGTGGCGATGACACAGATTCGCGCCAATCAACCACAGCCGGCAAGCGGCAACGTAAGGGTAGCGGCTCCCGCGAAAACAGCTGCGCTCCCTCCCCGGGGCAACTCCGTAAACCGTCCGGGACAGCCCGGCCGGCCAGCGCAAGACCAAAGCAACGCGCGCTCCGAGCAACCTAACCAGCCGGCGAACGCGCAGCGCAACGCGAATCCCAACCGGCCGAGTCCGAACCAGCCAAGCCAGAATCAACCGAATGCCAATCGGCCAAATTCCAACGCTGCAAACGCCGAGATTCCGAACCGTCCGCCCAATGCAAATCCGAATCGTCCGCCGAATGCGACTGCGCCAAGCTCGAATCAACCGAACGCCAATCGGCCGAATTCCAACGCCGCGAACGCCGAGAATCCGAATCGTTCGCCGAGCGCAAGTCCAAATCGGCCGCCGAATGCGACTGCAAATAATCCGAATGCAAACAATCCCAATGTGAACCGGCCTGAAAACCTGCCGGCAACCAACGACCGTCCACCGGCGGCGCGGCAGAATACGGAGCCGCCGCAAAACCAACAGCGTCAGCAGGAGCAGCAGAAGGCAGAACAGCAACGCGTGCAGCAACAACAGCAAGTACAACAACAGAGAGCCGACGAGCAAAGACGTCAGGATGTGCAACGTCAGCAGCAACAACAGGAGAAGCAACAGCAAAATCAGCAGCGAGAAGTGCAAAAGCAGCAGAAAGAGCAACCGAAGGAGCAGGAAAAGCCGCCAGCAAAGAAGGACAATAAAGACAATAAGGACCGCCCGCCATCGCGTTAACGCCAGGCGAACGCGGCATAAGAAAAGGAGTGGCTCTGAAAACGGGCCGCTCTTTTTTTTGAGCTACAAACTATAGCGAGCGCATTTTACCTTCCTGCCGCAACGTGTGATATGTTTTGAAAATCCATGTCTTCCGTGTCGCTCACATCGCTTGATTTTCGTCGCGCTCTCGGCCAGTTCGCCACCGGAGTTACGGTGGTCACTGTGGAAAGCACGCCCGGGCGAGTGCACGGGATGACGGCAAATTCATTCACGTCGGTCTCGCTGGAGCCGCCGCTCATCTCGGTGTGCGTGGCAGAGCACGCGCATCTGCTGCCGCTGCTCAAGGAGAAACGCTTTTTCGGAATTAATGTCTTAAGAGAAGAGCAACAATACCTTTCCGAGTTTTTCGCGTGCGCCGATCAGCCACAAAAAGATGAGGCGACAATAGGCGTAAATTTTGTTTGGACGCCGCAAAACATTCCGCTGATGGAAAATGCACTTTGTCAGATCGCCTGCCGCTTGCATGCGACACACGTTGCCGGCGACCATACAATCGTCGTAGGCGAAGTTCTTACCGCAGCGCTGTATCCAGGGAAGCCGTTGCTGTTTTTTCGTGGCGATTACACACGACTGTCTTACTGACTCTCTTCCTTTTGTAAACCCTAAAGACGTCATCCCGAGCGAAGCGAGGAATCTCTCTTTCGTGGCAATTTTCAATGATGCCCGCTGAGCGGGTCGCGCTTCACGCCATATTCCGTGCCCCACTGGTCGGTCATTTCGTTGCGAATCTCCCATAACTGTGGAAAAAACTTATGGCGCATGCCTTCTTCGAGAATCTCCACTGGCCGCCCTTTTAGTGATTTCGAGCCAAACCCAATCGTTCGATGAATCAGCTGCATGTGCTCGAAGCGGAATTTTTGGAAAAGCTCGTCGAATTCGGCCAGGGCCTCGGCCACTACGTATGCGTCGCCATGATCGTATTGCGAGTTGTAGATTTTTTCGACGGTGAGACCGTGCCTCTGCAAGTAGACTTGCTCGAAGGAGCTCCAGATCGGCTGGTACATCTTCAGTAGGGTGCGAAAGCCCGGCGATTCCTGACCGCTGCCATTTCCGAGCCGCCGGCGAATGGCCTGATACTCCTTGGGAGACATCGTCTCGAGAAGCGAGATTTGTTCGATCATCATTCGCTGGGTCGCGTGAACGCGCCGGAACAGTGTAAGCACGCGATTGGTATTTTCCTGCTGCAGATATTCATCAATGTCCAGTAGCGTGTAGGCAATCAGCTTCATCCATAGCTCTTCCACCTGATGCACGACCTGAAATTGCAATTCGTCTTTGTTGCACAGATCCGCGTAATCAGTCTGGCAACCGAGCAGCGCCTTGGTGCGCAGGTACACTTCATAATCCAGCGTGCCTTCACCGTTCATGATTGCGTAAAACTGCTGTCTGTTCACGGTCGTCCTCCGGTGTAGTTCTCGCGCACGGCAGCTGGCATTCCGTTCAGTGGGGGGCTTCCCGGCGCGACGGTTGATTGCTGAAAACGCCCTTTTCTCCGGAACGCAGCAATTGATAGTAGGGAACTCCCATGGCGCGCACTCTCTCGGGTCCGCGCGCGTCGAAAGTCAGAAAAAATACTCGTTGCGGGCTGCGCCATAGCTTCTGGAACGAATCGTCATCATCAAAAATTTTTGCAGCATCCGGGAAAAAGGATCCATACCACAGAGCGTTCTCTCTACCATTCAGAATCCGCAATGGAATCCCTGTATAGAAATTTACGCTGGAAGCGTTGGCGTACTCGCCGTCGCAAACCACCACGTCGCCGGTTTGGTATTCACGCTGCACGACGTCTGCAAGAGCTTTCGAACCCAACACCGGATAGAAAACCCCCAGCGCCAAGTGCACCGCACAAATCGCGATGACCATCATGCCAGCCAGCGCCAGGTTTCCCTTTGCGGGATCGTTGCGTCTGCGAAACCACCAGTTCAGGGTCGTGCCTGCGAAAAATCCCAGGCTGGTCAGCACCAGAGGGAACCGGAACGCCCCCAGAGCTTTCGGCGTCAGGTCAAATAAATGGCCCATGGAGAGCGTGTAAAGGTCGGAATCCCTTCGCAGCGCGTCTGCGAAATCGGTTCCTGGCGGAAGCGGCGGAAGAACGACGGCAAGGGTGCCCGCGATAAGGAAAATCGAAATACCCAGTACCAGTAAAATTGTGGCGCACACTTTACCGCTACGCCGTGCGGAGCTGCCAGGCGAGGATTTCTCTTCGTTCGCGAGCCACATTCCGGTCAGTAATGCGAGTGCGGGCAAAGCGGGCAGTACGTAATATTCCTGGCGCGTGGAAAAGCTAAAAAAACCAAGAATCACCAGAGCCCAGATCGCCAACAGCAGTGCCGCGCGCCTTTCTTCGGAGAGTTGTCCGCGCCACTCTTTCCAGCGGACAGGCACCTGGCGCAACGCTGCGACTACATACGGGCTCCAGGGAAACAACCACACCAATATCAATCCCCAGAAAAGCAGAAACGGAACTTTGTTGTAGTCGTGTGGAATACGCTTGTTCAAATACCGGTTGATCTGATCGTTGATGAAATAAAACCAGAAAAATCCTTTCGATTCGCCCTGCGCCGGATTTCTTAAGGTCGCGAAGACGTGCCAGGGCGCAGCCACAATAAAAAACGCCAGGCTCGTAAAGATCGGCCGCAACTTGAGAATTTGCCGGTAGATTCCGGTAACCAGCACG
>Ga0307474_10001731_pt1 | contig 15822 bp, 17 predicted proteins | sample atmos_gasesECM1C_2_FD_203312 | JGI IMG/M metagenome (GOLD analysis project Ga0307474, IMG submission 203312) | Hardwood forest soil microbial communities from Morgan-Monroe State Forest, Indiana, United States - atmos_gasesECM1C_05 | ecosystem: Environmental > Terrestrial > Soil > Temperate... | reverse complement strand
AAATGAAGGAAGCACCGAGAGCCGCGCCCAGCAGGGAATCAAGCAGGGAAAGCAAATGCCCGACTAAATCTGCGCTGAAGGGCAGATTCAACATCCCCGGCAGAAACTGTGAAGCGAAGTCGTTCACCGGCACAATCAAACTGAAGATGAGACCTAGCACCAGCCCCGGGAGCGTTAGCTTATCGGGCAGAAGTTTGGTTTCGGCGTCAGTAAAGATGAGGCCGAGGAGCAGAAATCCGAAGACGCAGTATTTCAGGGTGAGCAGCGTGAGCCCGGAGTAGGCGTAACAACCGAGGAACAAGCCTCCGGTAAGCGCCTCAATCAAGAGATAGCGGGCAGATATTTTGGTTTTGCAGTTACGGCATCGGCCGCGCAATATTAGCCAACTGAGGAGCGGCACATTGTCATAAAAAGCGATAGGTCGCTTACACCCGGGACAGACCGAACGCGGCGTGACCACCGACAGACCCAGGGGCAAGCGATAGATGCACACGTTCAGAAAGCTGCCAAAGGCCAGCCCCAGGAAGAAAATCGACGATGCATACAGAGGATCCACGGATTTTCCGGCGTTGTTCGGAAGGCGGGCGCTGCGACGCGCCAGTCTTTCCTGGAACGCAGATAAGCCTCAGTCTTAGGTGGATTATAAGGTGGCGATGGCAGCGAGGACTAAGGTACTGAAGTCACTGTCCCAACGGACAATGCAGTGAAGGGTAGGCTAGCCGCAGCAACTCGCCCTCCCGTGCGAGGGACGAAAGATCGTAAGCAGGAGGGTCTCCGGGGTGCAGAAATCCTCAAAGATCATTCGGTCGCCGCATGGCCTGAGGTGCGTCCCGTCGGATACGCTACCCGCCCAAACATAATTCCGGTTTCCACCTCTGCAGGTTGCCCGTCGCGCAGGTATCGTTTGAATTTCCACTGATTCAGCGCATCGGTGATGGCTTTCGCCTGATCGGGAAACGCACTCAGAAAGTGAATGTGTTTCACCTTGCCTTCTTTATCGATGATGATTCGCACGGGAACAGGGTTGAACTTGTGCTCGCTGAAGACGGGTTCGACCCGCGTAATCACGTTTTCGCTGCGTGCGTAATTTTTCACGCAGACGGGGAAATCGCCCCCGCCCGTGTTTGTGGGGTTGGCGCCCTCAGGCAACTTCATCCGATTCATATCCAGGACCAAGTTCTCCAGCAGTTTCGTGTCACGACTGGTGAGCACCATCTCCACAGCGTGGCAGCGGATTTGGGTAGTCAGAACATACCAATGCAACTCTGCCACCGGAGACCAATATGCATAGAAGGTAAAAGGGCGTCCGGCGATCTTTGTCTGCGTAGGCGGTAGTTCCAATTTGTAATCGGCCTGCAGATTGTTCTTCTCGTAGTTGGTGAGCTCGAGCGCGTTGGCCGCAGGCAGCGTCGTGAAGAACAAGTCCTCGGCAGTGATTAAGATACTGCCTCGAGCAGGTCCCTTGAACGTATCCGCAGGCCTGATCTGCGCCAGCACGTAGCGACCGCTATCTGACGGAGGCGGCCCTTTATATTTCTCGGTCCAATCCGTGGGTAGAGGGTAGGTCATTCCAAAGTACTGGTTGCGGAAGATATTGTCGGTCACGTTCCCGCCTTCCGGCACCGGAGTCACGGAATCACTGGCACTCGACCAGGCGCCCTTTACCAGAATGACCCCCGTCGGCAGCTTGGTCTCGGGCTTCGTGTTGCTGGAGAAGTCGCCACCGTTCTTCGGAACGCTTTGACCCCAAGCCAGCAACGATGCTGGCAAGGCAAGAACGATAACGAAACGCAAGAATCCAGAGGACATATTTCTCCTTCGCGTCTAAGCAATTTCACGCCGGTGCCCCCCGGCGATAAGTCGCGCATCGTTCTCGGACGTCGATAGAGCTGGCGAGACATCTTTTGTCTCGCCAGGAAGTGCCGCAAAAATAATTACAGCGAGCGCAGGAAGTCCAAAATTTCCTGCTGCTGGGTGGTATTGAGGTTATCGAAATTCTCCTCGACGTTCGTGGCCTCGCTCCCACTACTCTGGTGGGCTTCGATTGCTGCGTTCAGGTTCGTGGTGCGGCCATCGTGCAGCAGAAAGATTCGCTGTCCCAGACCCCACAGGGGAGCGGTGCGGAATTGGTCGCCTCCGGCGCCTCCCTGGGAGACATTGTCGGCCAGGCCGGTGCCCATGTGGTGGATCTCAATATCGGAGAACGCATTCACCGGTGCGTTGCTCAAAGAACTAGTGATATTGGACTTCTGTGTCGAGCCAACCGTCGAATTGTGGCAGGTCGCGCACCCGATAGCGCTAAACAAGGAGCTGCCAGCGGCGATCGTCTGTGAGGGGACCTGCTGTCCATTCAACACAACCCCACCCGCTGGCGGCGGGGCAAGGGTACGCATGAAGTTGGCAAACGCCGAAACGTCGTCAAGAACTGCGGCCCCCGCCGATCCTGGATTGTTCGCGTCTTCGGGATAACCGCCCCCGCTGAGGTTCAGGCAGGTCGCCGGCAGTCCGGTTAGACCGCTGCCGCCGGTCCCGTCTTCCCCAGGCAGCGGACGATCTTGCGGGAACAGCAGGTTGGAGATGCCCTGCTCCACGTTGTAGGCTTCACCGGCAAAGATGTGCAGCGATTTGTTCTGCGCTTTCCAGCCGAACCGAGTAATGGTGCCATCGTTACCGTTGTGGTTCAAAGTGCCGGAAATGCCAAGACGGTTGTTGTTATTGGCCGCCGTATTCTTCAGCAGGGTTGAGTCGTCAAGGTTCTCGATCAGGCCCGCGCCAAAGACCGGCGTGGGAATACGGAAGATAATGTTATTCGCCTGCTGTGCGGCAGCAAAACTGGGCTGCGACAGACTGCAGCTCCCAGCATCGGAGCGTCCTGTAACCGTGAACAGGTCTTCCACTCCCCCATTGGGTGCGTTGGTATTCACGGAGCCGTTGTTGTTGAAGAAGAACGGAAATCGCGCTTCACGGGTGGGGCCATTGGCCGTAATGAAAGAGGGAGTGGTGTCCCTGGGGGCGACCCCGTCGCTGGTGAACTGGAATTGGGGATTGACCGCAGGACCTGTCCCGCCGAGCGCAGGTTGCGCGTGGCATGAGCTGCAGCTATTCGAGTTAAACCGGGGTCCCAGACCGTTGTTGGCGCCGCCGGAGACAGACTCCACTTCCTGGAAGCGAGTCTGACCGTCGGTGAAAAAGGCCAGGATTCCACTGGGGCTGTTCGCTAACACCGAAGGGAGCGCTGCGCCAGTGCCGCGATTTCCGCTCTGAACCCCGGGGTCGGTCTGAGCTAATGCCGCTCCGGAAAGGAGCAGCACTGCCAAAGTAAAACTGGACGCGAGTCTAGCTATTTTGATCACGACTCCTCCTGATAAGGTGTCTCTGATTCCATTTGGAATCTTGGTTGAAACGTCCGGGTACCGTTATCCCGGGGCGTAAGGGAACGAGGTCCGGCCTTCCCCAACGAAGTGGCAGAATTCGCCGATGGGAGAATCGCTCCTCCCGTCGGACTGGGCATCAAGGCCCAATAGCAGGGATGACTCGGGATTGCACAAATGAACCCGGACAGTGAAGGTGCAGGGGTGTCCGGAATCAGCTGCGCTTTGTAGCGCAGAATCGTTCCAGCCCAAAAATAAAATGGCGGCTGTTACGGAATCAGAACAAGCTGAGGTGGGCTCCAGCTCCGATCATCACATGTTTCAATGAGATAGTCCCCGATTTCGTAGATGGCGCTGGCGCCTCGCGGAAACGAGAAAATGCGTGGCCATGTTCGGATTTCCGGAAATAGTTAGTACACCCTGATGAGCTGAGTGAACGGTTCGCCTGCACCAACTGTATTCACTCGGAAACCAGCTGCAAGAAGGATCGCGTCTTAGTGCGCGTCGTCTAGCTTGGGGCGGCTGGCATTCGGGGCTGGCGGTTTGACGACGGTGACGGGAGCTTGCAGGGTGAAGTTCAGTACCGTCTCCGATGGCAGCTTGATCTGGTGGGCTTTGCTCGCAGCCTGCGCGCCCGCCCCCACTCCGGCTCCCGCCGCAGTGCCGACGGCAGCTCCTTTACCGCCGCCTGCGATTGCGCCTATGATACCTCCGAGGATTGCGCCGCCGCCGACTTTTTCCGCCGTATTCTTGCCGCGCGAACTGCCTTCTTTCCTGAACTGATCAGTCTGAAGGTTGTAGCTTTTTCCGTTCGCAGAAATGCTATCGAGTTGCAGCACAACCAGGGACTGTCCCGCGAACTTGCCTGCGCTCTTCACATCGACAACGTGCCCCGAGATGTCGGTGCCCGCCGGAATCGCTTCCGATCCTTCCGCGGACAGCGGAGTATTTAGCGTCGCGTGAAATGTGTCTCCCACCTGATTTTTTTCGCTGTCGATGCTATCGATCAGGCGCACTGCGATCGGCGTGCCCTGCTCAATGGTTACCTTCAGCGGTGGCGGTGGTTCGGGAAGCGTTCCGGAATCGGGAGGCGTTCCGGAAGAGGATGCGGCCGAGGACGGCTGCTCTTCTGGAGGCGCGAACTCCTGGGAATCCTTGGCATTTGTGCTGTCGCTCTCGGCAGTGGAGTCGTCGCCCGCAGCCATATCTTCGGCGGTGCGAGAACGACCCGACTTCTGGACAAACCGCGACTTAGCGGATGGCGTTGCTGCAGCGAGTTTTGTCGCCGCGGCCTTGCGGACTGGCAGAGCCGGCGCGGAGCCATTCGAACCGCTTGCCACCTGCAGGTTATTGACAACCTCTTTCACGCCCTCCACCGCTGCCGCCTGACGGGCCGCGGCCGCGCGTTGCGCATCGTCGTCTACGAATCCACTGATCGTCACGACACCGTTGCTGGCCTGCACGGAGAGTTGCTTCGTCGAGAGCCCGGAGTCCTGCCCGTACTTACTTTGAATTTCGCCGGAAATCTTTGCGTCGTCCGGCTTCCTGGCGCAGCCAAAGCTCGCGGCAAGGATTGCCGCCAGAGCAAATAAGGCAACGGGCATGCCCTTGTGCATGATCGATCTCCTGAGATTCGACGGGGGTGCTGCGACGCTCGCCTATCAGTGTATCCGCTGTGGACAAAATGGCGAGTAAATTTATGTTATGGGCGAATCGGGTTGGAGCCAGCTTCGCGTGAAGATCGCTCCCTGTTTGGTCAGAGTGCCATTCACGCGGTTCTAATGGATAAATTTGTAGTCGACGATCGAGGCGGCTAACAGACCGGTGCCTTCCGCCTCTGATTCTTGCTTCTCTTTCGCTTGCTTGTCCCGGGAGCGAATCACTCGGCCCTGACAAACCACATTGCGGTTCTTCTGACCGGAAATTTCTTCAGGCATCTCAAACACCATCTCGATCAAAGCGTTCACCGGCAAGGGCTGCGGACCCTGAAACAAAAGTCCCGTCTGGCTGAGGTTTTCGATGGTTCCTTCATACCACGTGCTGGTGCTGTTTACGCGATAGCGGAGCTCCACGTCCAGCTTCAGGCGGCGGGCACGCGGCGTCCAGGATGGCCGCTTCTCCCGCATATGACTGCGCCGGATGCCGGTCTCGGGTTTCGCATGCTCCACGCGTTCCGTGCGGCGCATGGTGGTCCAATCATATTTGTACTCTGCCGCGCACAGCAGGCAAACTTGGTAATAGTCGCCATCAGCGCCACGGCGTGGCCAGGAGAACTCGTGGGAGCAGCGCCCAAGCATAAGAACGTCCAAGATTTTCTGCGCCATGATGGTTACTTCCGAACTCGCCGCTCAATCAAACTGAAGGCTGTCGAAAGCAATTGCATCATCGCTCGAACTCGAGTTTTTGGATAGGTTACTTTCGTGCTTTGTCCACACCTTGCTCCTTACAAATCAATGCCCCAGCTCGCGCTTGAATTGTTTTCTCATGGTTTTCTCAATCACGAGTGATGCCGCTTCTGGTGAGCCCTCCAGATCAGTGTTGCCTCTCTCGACATGAGAGACGAGTGATGCGGGCCAGCTTCTTTCCGACTGCGGCGAAGTTTGCCAGCGTCTACATACTTTTCCTTAATTCCGCGTGTGGGGTCGAATGCATCGTAAAATAAGCATTGATGCTGAGAGCTAAGGGGGAGTGAGCCAATGAGCACGAAACCGTCGGAGCAAATGATGGATCTCCTGAAGGAGCTAGCCCTGCTCAAGGGGTTAGATCAAAAATACGACGCCGGGTCGAGGACTGACCTTGAGACCACCGAGTTCGAGGGACGGCAGAGCCGGCGTCGGGAAATCAGCGATCAGATCAAGGAACTGGCGGAGCCAGCCCGGCTAATACCAAACATCTGATCCTCTCAATCATTGAGCGTAGGATTAAATCATGAGCACGATAGATAAGAATTACACCGCTTCAGCGCATTCCGAGCGCTGGGTATTTGCCGATCTCCTTCTTCGAGATGAGCCCGACTCTGAGGACGAAGACGAAGAGGAAGACGACGACGGCGAACACGAAGACGAGGATGAAGACAGCGGCTACTCGGAATGATTGCGCTGGTTACCTGGCACTTCGATGAGCATCCTTTAGCAATTCGCTACCAGTGAACGAGGCTGTGAGCATCTTCAGCAACGACGACTTAAGGCCATCGCTCTGCCGGTTGCCCAGCCGATCGTACTTCCCGGTCGGCAGTGTTTTCTGCAAGGCAAAAGAGCTCGTCGGAATCCAACTGCCTTCATGAAACTTCGTGAGCCGGTACTGAGCTTGCAAGGTAAGATCGCCCAGCCCGACGCCGGAGCTGCTCGGTCGGTTGCTCACTTTGTTGAAGCCCGCCGTGGGGATTAGCCCGACTGTCACTCTGTCTGCGAGTCCGTAGTTCACGTACGTGAGCGAACCGAAGCCATTCGAATGCGTCGCGATCACATCGTAGAGATAGGGCTCGATCAGGAAATGTCCGCGCGGTAACGTGGCGGCCGAGGGCGCCAACATGGGCCCCGTCCACCAGGCATCGTCCAGCGATTGGCGGACGACAGAAGATCGTGGCGATGCCTCCTGTTTGGGCCTCCGCGCCTGCAACTCGGAGGAATAACACCGCGATCGTCAGTGCCACAGTTGGTGCCGCAATCCTGACGTACCTTCGCATGACGTGAGTTTCCTGCCTTAGCTGCTAGCCGTTCGACCTATGGCCGGCTCCGCGATTGAGCCGCGCGTGGTAGCGCCGGACATAATCCGGAACAGCGACGGTCGCGATTAATTTGTCGTCGGGTATGGGCGGCCCAGATTTCATCTCAAGCGGCAATACCCCGGCCCACACCGGCAACCCATAATCGCTCTCATCGTCGAGCGGTGGCCCACTCCGCACCTTGGATGAAGCCTCCTCGATCGAGAATTCAAGCACCGTTGTTGCCTTCAACTCCTTCTGGCTGGGTCCACGGACATCTTCCCAGCGGCCGGCGATGAGATGTTCGGAGATGGCGCGCAAGGATTTGATCTTCTGCTCTGGATCCGTGATCTTCCGCGCAGTGCCAAACGCAACGACGGAACGGTAGTTCATGGAATGGTCGAAAGCAGACCGTGATAAAACCAATCCATCCACGAGCGTTACCGTTACACAGGCTGGAATGCCGGTTTCGAGTTCACGCAGCGTGCGACTGACTGCCGAACCGTGCAAATAGAGTCTTTCTCCATCCCTGCCATACAGCGTCGGAATCACAAACGGCTGGCCATCCAGGCAAAATCCGACGTGAGCGAGAAAGCCCGCGTCCAGGATGTCGTTAATCGTTTCCGATTCGTGCGATCCTCGATTGGGGATGCGGCAGAGTTCAGTGCGCTTTGTCAGATTCAATTTGCACCCGGGTGTCTGTTGCGATCCAATTCACTTCCCAAGTCTGGCCTCCGTCGTTTGAGAACGCCTGTTCAAAGTGGCACGAAGTCGGAGTGATGTCAGATATAACAAATCGAACAAAGATGGCTCGGGCATTGAGCGTTTCCTGATCGAAAAACTTGCCGCGTCCATTCTTGAACTCGCCGATCGTGGGTTGGCTCATGGCACCGCCGTTACTGCTGGCAAAATTGAGGCTCCACTGATGGGATTGGGGATTGTATAGACGCAGTGACAGACCTTCGATGTGACCCGCTGGGCCATGGACCTGGAGCTCTACCAGATTGGCACGCCCATCCCAAATCCTTCGGACCACAGTCGTGCCCTCATATTCGACCCAAGTTGCGGAGCCAGTTAAGGGATTTAGGCGAGGGGACAGGTGAGTTTTCCAAGTGCCAATCTCGAAATCAAAATCGTGTTGCCCGTCCCGTTCGGCGGTTTTTCGCGCCCCTGAATTCTGCTGCGCTAGTCCCTGAAGGGGCTGCAAGAGGACAGACAAGCTGCACGCCAGGAGACAAATGCGAATAGAGTCGCGCAAGCTTTTGCGCGATACGCGGCGGGGTTCAATGCGCTTTGTCAGATTCATCTTGCACCCGTGTCTGATCCGTAATCCAATTCACCTCCCAAGTCTTGCCTCCATCCTCGGAGAAGGACTGCTCAAAGTGCGCCGAATTCGAAGTGATCTCCGACCAAACAAATCGACACAGGATGGATCGACCGTTAGGGCCGGATGGTTCCGTGTCGAAAAACTCCCCGCGGCCGTTCTTGAATTCACCGATGGTGGGCGCGCCCAAGGCCCCGCTCTTGCTGGTGGCCCAATAGAGGCTCCACTGGCGGGTTTGGGGATCGTACAGACGCAGGGTCAGACCTTCGATGTGGCCACCCGCCGGACTATCGGTTTCAAACTCTTCCAGATCGGCGCGGCCATCCCAAACTTTTCGGGTAACCGAGGTACCGTCAAATTCGACCCAGTTCGTAGAACCGGTTAAGCGATGATCGAGGCGCTTCAGGTGAATTTTCCAGGTGCCGATCTCGAAATCAAAATCGTGTCGTCCATCACGTTCCGTGGCAGCATGTTGAAGGCTGCTCTTCGCTGCGTCTGAATTCTGCTGGGCGAATCCCCTATGGGGAGGCAAGCCGGCCATCAGAGTGCACGCCATGAGAAAAATCGGAATGGGTTTGCTGTTCATCGCTTCCTCCCCGTCACTTGTCTGCCTATCCTGCTGAGACCGACTGCCTTACTTCCCGCCATAATGCCGTTAGCTTTCTGTGAAAGAGTTCCGTACGCACTAAGAGCCACATCGAGTGCGATCTGCCGGCATGTGCAAGAAATTAATTCAGGCAGTGGCTTGTCACAATAGCCACTCTCGGGCAATACAATATAGCCACTTAGGATTTGAGGTCTTCGGATTTTATTGACTCGCGGAGACTAGCATGCTTTACAGTCCCGGAATCCAACGGATGGCATTGCTGCGAAATATCTTCAGGAGGACCGGCTGGGGCAGGTTCAATCCATGTATCTGTTTGCCTTCAACGCTGAGAGTTTCCGCGGTTGCTAGGAATCTCCAATCCCGCGCGTAGGTAGACTGCCACTCTTTCAACGTCTCGGCTAGGTTGGCGTCTGGAGGCAAATCCAGATCGGTGCCGTAGAGGACCCGGTCCTGATATTTCATTAAAAATGCGCGCACTTTTTCGGGAGGCGTCAGCATGAGGTATTCCATCCTGGCCGCTGTGTCGATGGCAAAATTCGGATACTTGTCCAAGTGGCTGGCAATGTTGTCGAGATCTCTCTCCATGCTGCCCAGGTGAACCCCTACCATTCGTAGTTTGGGATTGTTAGCGAGCACATGATCACGCGCTTCGAGAATTCTCTGTTTGCTTGGGAATCCGGAACGATTTGCGACGTACCATTGCGGATTTTCCCGGTAGTAGGTCCAGGACGGATCGGACACATCCGGTGGTCCCCACGCCACATCGGGTTCGGCTTGGTGCGTCATCAGGGTTTTGCCATGACTGGCAATGTCTTTGTAGATCGGCTCGAACCTCGGATCGTCGGCCATGATGAATTGGCCGCTGCTGTCCTTGATCTCCATTCCAATGTTCTTCCAGATCTTGACCGCCACCGCTCCCTGCGCGAAGTCGCGGTCGATGTGGTTGATGGCGTCGGCAGTGAACGAAGCACTGTCAAACTTGTAAGGATCGAAGGTCGTACAAAGCGCGATGTGTCCATGGCTTGACCGGACCAGCGTCAGTGCATCGTCAATCTGCGGCTGCAACTGCTTGCGATAGCCAAGCGTGTCATCCATCACTAGGATATTCAGCAGTTTCAGATTCAGACGTTCGAGCATTTTCTGCAATGCAGCGTCGGTCTTGAAGACATGAACGTGGACATCGATGGGATGGATCGCGGCGAAGGCAACGAGCGCACTTTCTTCATCCCCGGACTGCGCTGGAAGGGAGGCTGACGTTGGCGCTTGAGCTGTCGCAGACAAGACAATCGACAGAATTAAGGTAACTGGAGCAAAGGCTCGCGCCGGACTTATCACGAAAACCTCCCTTGAGTTCAGAAATACAACTTCAGAGCGAATTGAACCCGTAGCGGCGCGCGCGCCGCTACGGAGAAGCCGAAGCTGCTTTAGCCAGCAGGGACCGTCGGATTAAGCTCCAAGGGCGTCGGCTCGGCGCTGATCGATCCAAACTGTGAATACAAATAGTTCACGTGGTTCTGCCGGTTAAAAATTCTGCCCCGAATTCGAAGTGCAAGGGCTTGGCGTCGGGCTGCAGTGCAATTTCCGCAGCGTGTATAACAGGCCGCATTCGATCTTCTCTTCGCTCCTGAGATCAAGAAGCTTAGCCCCAGCATTCGCAGCACAGACTCCCTGGTGACACTCAAAAGCTAGCGCTTTCGCTTCCCATCGCCCAATGAAACGGCGCGGAAGCACGGTTTCTAACGCGAATTTTTGCAAGCTTTCGCTTTATTACGCATATAGACATTTACTTGCGATTTGCCTGGAAGTCAAGCGCAAAAAATGCACGGTCAAACTGGTTTTGCTTGTCTCCAGGATGCCTTCTAGTACGATTTAACAGGCCTTTCGCTGGTCGGTGGACCACGGTTTTTTGCACGGACAAGCGAAACCCGTAACGTTAGAAAGGATACTCGCGAGTTGTAATTTGACTCGGACGCCTCACTCTTGCGAACAAAGCCTATGCTGGTCGAAGAACGTCGAAGGGCGATTCAAGAGACTCTACGCAGGGAGGGCCGCGTACTGGTCGCGGAACTTGCGAAACGCTTTCGCGCTTCGCAAGTGACCATTCGTAAGGACCTGGAAATTCTTCACTCCACCGGGAAGATTCATCGTACGCATGGCGGCGCCCTGCCGGTCCACGAAGGAGCATTGGAAGACCCCACTCTGCGAGTAAAGGAAAAGCTGCATCGCAAGGAGAAGATTCAAATTGCAACTGCAGCAGCGAATATGGTGGAAGAAGGGCAGGTGGTGATTCTGGACTCTGGAACAACCACCACCGCCATCGCCAGGACGCTCCGCGATTATCGAAATCTGACGATCATCACCAACGCAGTGAATATTGCGGCGGAACTGGCCGGCTCGGCTTTGGAGGTAATTCTGACCGGAGGAACTCTGCGGAAGAATTCTTTTTCTCTGGTGGGGCCGATTGCGGAAGAAACATTGCGCCGCTTGAATGCCGACATTCTTTTCCTGGGAGTCGATGGCTTCGACGTCCGTAGTGGAATGAGCACGCCAAATCTTCTAGAAGCAAAAGTAAATCGCGCCATGATGGATATTGCTCGAATCGTCGTAGCGGTTTGCGATTCCAGCAAATTCGGTCGTAGGAGTCTATCTCTCATCGCGCCGCTATCAGCGGTTCATCGGATTATCACGGACCGGCGCGCCCCCAAGAATGATATAGCGTGGCTGCGCAAGGCCGGTATCATGGTCACTCAGGTTTATGCGGGCTGGCAAGAACCATCTCAAGATAGCCGCAAGCTGCCAGCATACAAAGGCCATCGCTAGCGCCCGTCGCCGAGCATCCCAGCGCGGCAATACAGCTAAGATCGATTTGCTTAAACTCTGACCCGAAGAACGAAAGCAACGGGATGGTTGTTGTCGCTTAATCCGTTCGGGATTAAAAGTAGTCGGCATCTGTCCGGAGATGCCACCTCCGCGCCGACTCCCGCCCGCAAGGCATAAGAATCGGATCTTGGCATTGCGATCGTTTATCTGGCGTCTCCCGAGCTCACATTGACTCGTAAACCCTGCTCGTGACCCGACAATTGCGCCGCAAGCGACATAACGTCGCTACCAGCAAGGAGTAGCAGAGTGGTAAGTCTGACCGCAAACGTGAGCCTGATTTGCCTGACCCGGCAGTTGATCACAGATTCCTTCATCGGGCTGATAAATGCCGGTTTGCGGCCGTGTAATCTGACGACAAAATGCCGGCTCGCGTAATGACAATTTCAAACTCGCCGTTCACTCCGCCGAGCCAGCGCCAATACTCCCTCTCCCGCGCGCGGATTGACTCACACGGCGTATTGCCTTGCGTCCCCTTCCAGACGTCCCAATAACGTTGATGCCTTCCGTTACAAAAGCCCGACAGAACATTGACAATCAAATGACATCCTGTGTGCATCGCGTCCCGGTTCCTTGTGTCTAAGTTACATACACCGTAAATGAGGTGTGAATGAAGCTTGTAACATTCTCGTGGAATAAAAACGAGCCAGTTAAGTTATCAATCAAAACTATTAAACACGGAGAACTTATGAATAAATTATATGTGACAGCTTTACTAACCCTGACATGTCTGTGCGGTTTGGTCGCAAAAGCTCGCGCTCAGGACTCCGAGGGCGTTGTTGTGAAGGTTCCCTTCGAGTTCGTTGCCGGCGAGAAGACTATGCCTGCCGGTACCTATAGCGTTGGCCGCATCTCCTCCGACCCGCATTCGGGGCTGGTCATCCGCAACTACGACAAGAGCGTGCTCGTGCTCACGATTCTTGTCGAAGCGGCTTCCGCTCAGCAGGCCGCGCTCAGCTTCGACCATGTAGAGGATAAGTACTTTCTCAGCAAGGTTGAGACACCGGGCGGTGTTTATACCATTCCTGTACCACGAGCGATATCCGCATTGGTGCAAGTAAGGGATCATGGCAGCGTGTCTGCCTCTGGATCTAACTAAGTCGCGTGCTACATCGCATGTGATACGAGATGCAGAACGGTGCCATAAAACGAGCCATGCGTCTTTATCTGTTGGGCGGCCCCTGGTACCTGGTGAAAAAATTAATACAAAGTTCACAATCCTACAAAATCATCAACGAAGGTTAGGGAGAAAACGTGAAAACCGCACTCTTGTTAGTTGGATTACTGGTGACAGTTGCTATGCCATCAGGATTGTGGGCTCAGCAGGCTGGCTATTCCCAGACCAACTTGGTTTCCAATACTGCTAACGTAGCTAAAACAACGGACTCTCAACTGTTAAACCCCTGGGGGATCTCCTTTCTACCCGGGGAGGATTTCTGGATCGCCAATAACAACAGCGGCACCTCTACCCTCTATGACAACCAGGGCAACAAGAATACGGGTCTGGTAGTGACCATACCCGGAGCCACACACAACCCGAACGGTAACTGTAGTCCTGGTTGCCCCACGGGAAATGTGTCAAACGGGAACGGCGCTTACTTCAGTGGCGGTCAGTTCATTTTTGCCACGGAAGACGGCCTGGTCGCCAGCTGGACGGGCACGAGCAACACAGCAACGGTGGCCTTCGATAACTCCGCCAGCGGCGCGGTTTACAAAGGTCTCGCATTGCTCAACAGCACCTTCCTGTTGGCGGCGAATTTCAACGCCGGCAAAGTCGACGTTCTTGATCGCAGCTTTAACCCCACTTCGCTGAGCGGTTCGTTCACCGATCCAAACCTCCCCGCGGGACTCGCTCCCCATGGTATCCATGTCATTGGAAACCAGATCTACGTCGCCTATGCCATGCAGGATACTGCCAAGCACGACGCTCAGCCCGGCGCCGGTTTGGGGCAGGTCGATATCTTCGACATGAACGGCAATTTCGTGAGCAGCTTCGTCGCTGCCGGGGGTAAGCTCAACGCGCCTTGGGGTGTGGTGGCGACTCCGGCTGCCTTCGGAGCGTTCCCGAACTCGATCCTGGTGGGAAATTTTGGCGATGGCACGATTGACGCGTTTGATACGACCGGCAAGTTTCTCGGCCAGCTCGCCGACGCTTCGAACAATGTCCTCGTTAATCCGGGATTGTGGGATATGGTGTTCGGAGGTGGCGGCACCTCGGGGGATCCAGGCACTCTTTATCTCACGGCGGGAGGCAGCAACCAACCTAATTTTCCCTCTGGTGGGAGCACAACCAGTGTGTTCGCGAGTCTTGTTCCCGCGGCTGCGGTCGGGGGGCCAGACTTTTCTCTCAGCCTTTCGGCGCAAAGTGCCACCGTCACGCAAGGTGGCTCGGCCAATCTCAAGATCAGCGCGGCATCGGTTGGAGGATTCAACGGACAGATCTCCCTTAGCTGCTCAGCAGCAGCCGGTCTGACCTGCACCTTCAGTCCTTCGACGATTTCTCCCGGTGCCGGGGCTTCATCCGCCTTGACTGTCTCGGCCGCTGCGGCCCCTCCGACTGGCGGCTACGGGATGGCAGTACTGCTGCCTGGCCTGGGACTGTTCGGAACTACCCTGATCACGGCTCGCAAACGAAAACGGCTTACCCGCAAAACTATTCTGTGGACGAGCCTGCTGGGCATGCTGCTGCTCGTCTCGTTAGTCAGCCTCGGATGCAGCAATAGCAACTCAAAGCAAACTCCCGCCGGATCTCAGGTAACTTTAATGGTGACGGGCACATCCGGATCAGTGAGCCATTCCGCGCCTGTAACCATCACCATCCATTAAACCAAACCGCCCGAGCAAGGGCGCACTCCGGTGCGCCCTTGCCCAGGGGCGATACTGTTGGCGAGAAGAGGATTTTCCATGGCTGACGAAGTTTCTTTTCCGCTAGCAGATGACGCGCATTCGATGCCGCTCCTTGTCCATCTGGAAGAGTTGAGGAAACGAATCATCTTTTCAATCGCTGGCGTACTCGTAGGTTTTTTCTCGTGCTGGTACTTTGCAGATCGCATTTTCGGTTTAATGCAGCAACCCATCATCCAGGCACTGCGTCACCACGGGCTGGGCGGCGGGTTGGTGTATCTGAATCCAACTGAGCCTTTCAACATTTATCTTGAAGTCGCCTTCGTCGCCGGACTATTTGTCTCCTCTCCATTCGTGTTCTATCAATTGTGGTTGTTCATCGCCCCCGGACTGTATCGCAAGGAAAAGAATTATGTTTTGCCATTCTTGCTCAGTACGGTGGGGTTGTTCGTTGCCGGAGGCCTTTTTGGTTATAAGGTGGTCTACCCGGCCTCTCTTGAATTCCTAATCGGTTACGGGCAACGCTTCCAGCCGATGATTACGATTGGAGAATATACCAAGCTGTTTGCAACAATCATCATCGGTCTCGGCCTGGTTTTCGAAATGCCCATTCTGGTGTTCTTTCTTGCGCTGATGCGGGTGATTACGGCGCGCTGGATGTGGCGGAATCTGCGGTACTCCGTACTCGCAATTTTTGTTCTTGCGGCGATTGTCACACCGACCAGCGACATCTTGAACATGTGTCTGTTCGCTGCTCCGATGCTTGCGCTCTACGCCATTAGCATCGCAGTGGCTTGGCTGGTCAATTCGGCGCGTGAGCGCGGAGCCGGCGCAATTTAGCCTCGTGCTCGCGATCTCCGCCGCCAACCTTGTACCTCTTCCCCATTCGAACCAATGTGCCGGATCGAACTAAAGATTCGTTGGCTCAGGCGCGCATAGAAAGTGAGCGGTTCGATTTCGAGATAAGCAGGTCCCAAGATAAACCATCTTGAGATACAACCATGCAACGCAAAAGCTTCCAAGTTAACAATCATTTCACTTACTACGGGCGATCGCTCGGTGAGCTCCCGATACAAACATATCTGTCGAGAAAAAA
>Ga0307474_10001729_pt1 | contig 15829 bp, 12 predicted proteins | sample atmos_gasesECM1C_2_FD_203312 | JGI IMG/M metagenome (GOLD analysis project Ga0307474, IMG submission 203312) | Hardwood forest soil microbial communities from Morgan-Monroe State Forest, Indiana, United States - atmos_gasesECM1C_05 | ecosystem: Environmental > Terrestrial > Soil > Temperate... | reverse complement strand
ACGACACCTACTACAACCACATCCTCGCCGCCATCGACCACAAGCCGCACATCACCATGGACGACGGCGCCGACCTGGTTACGATCCTGCACACCAAGCGCACCGACGCGCTCGAAGACGTGATCGGCGGAACCGAAGAGACCACCACCGGAGTAATCCGCCTGCGCGCCATGGCCAAGGAAGGCGTGCTCAAGTTCCCCATCGTCGCCGTCAACGACGCCGACACTAAACATCTGTTCGACAACCGCTACGGCACCGGACAGTCCACCATCGACGGCATCATCCGCGCCACGAATTTCCTGTTGGCCGGATCGAAGTTCGTGGTTGCCGGCTACGGTTGGTGCGGCCGCGGATTGGCCAGCCGCGCCCGTGGCAACGGCGCCGAAGTCATCATCACCGAAGTCGATCCCACCAAAGCGCTCGAAGCCGTGATGGACGGCTTCCGCGTGATGTCGATGACCGAAGCCGCCAAGCTCGGCGACGTCTTCTGCACCGTTACCGGCAACAAGAGCGTGCTCACCAAAGAGCACTTCGACCTGATGAAGGACGGCGCAATCATCTCCAACTCCGGCCACTTCAACGTCGAGATCGACATCCCCGCGCTGGAAAAAATGTCGTCCTCGAAGCGCACCACGCGCAACTTCGTCGAAGAGTACTCGCTGAAAGACGGCCGCAAGATCAACCTCCTGGGCGAAGGCCGCCTCATCAACCTGGCCGCCGCCGAAGGCCATCCGCCGTCGGTCATGGACATGAGCTTTGCCGACCAGGCCCTCTCAGTCGACTACATGGTGAGAAACAGCAAGAAGCTGGAAAAGACGGTCTACAAAGTCCCCGACGAACTCGACAAGCGCGTAGCCAAACTGAAGCTGGAGTCGATGGGGATTAAGATCGACCGGCTGACGCCGGAGCAGGAAGAATACCTGGCAGGCTGGTCCGAAGGAACGTAGCACTCAGCAAGAACCACGTAGGACCGGACGCACTCGTCCGGCCAGCGGCCCGGAAGTATCGGGCCGCTAGCTTTTTTGATCGCTTGAGATCTCGAGCCCACAGAAACCGCGTTGACAACCGATATCCGGGATAGTACCTTGTTCACACGTGGGTGAAGTAGCGTGAAGTCTCTTCGTTGGATGTTGGTTCTCTTCCTGCTCGGGTCAGCCGTCTGTGCCGGCGCTGTAACCGGAGTGGACCGGCCCGAAACCAGCTTCAACGAATCTGATTTGCCCGTAAACCTGGCTCTTCCCGCACCGCCACGTATTCAGGACACCCGCCCTGTTGTCGTTCCGGTCGCTGTCTTGCCTACGCTGCCGCTCTACTGTGCAGATTGCCTGGCTCACAGTATGGAGCTCGAACCCACGGTTTTGCCCCGTCTACGCCCGCCACATTCGCTCCAGGTTCTCCTCTGCACCTTCCTGTTCTGAAGGCATCTCCAAACTCAGACTGAATCGCTCGCCACACCGGCTGAAGATTGTGAATCGACGGCGGCTCATTGACCGTCAGGATTGTTCCCGCCGGGCCGTGCCTGCGAGTTATTGACCCTGACCAGCCGCTTGCTTTCGAGCGAGCGCAATCCGAGAGGCAACAATGAACAAGGTGAATGAAGAGTTTATTCCTTCCTTTGCTGAAGGCGCGTGTGCAGACGCGACGTTCAGCAGGACGGTTTCCGATTCGGGCTCATATGAAAAAGGCTTGCGTCTCGAAGATTACAGGGTGGCCCGGTTCCTGGTCCTGCTGCAACGTCTCGACCAATCTGTCGGTGGCCTGAGAGCACTCCCGCCGCCGGCACTTCAAGAAATCGTCACCAGCGCAATCCAGTTGTCCGGTTTTGTGGATCCGGCAGAAGGGCGAGATCTGATCGTATGCGTCCTAACGGCCATCGAGGCGCGAGATCCTATTCCGGAGGCTCCTTTGGTTCCTTCGGGGATGTCTCCTGGCGATTAGACCAATCGAGTTTGCCCTGTCGTCACTCACCGAAACTCCGTTTTCGTGATGGCGCAGGGCACGGTAGAGGTCCGGCCGTCTTGGCATGGACGCCCGGGGGGACGAACACCCGAGGCGGCCGGATCCAATCCGCCGTATGGTTCGCGGCAGCCGGAGTCTTATGACGTTGCTGCGCTGAAATCAGATGAGAGGAGCGTGCTATGTTCCTGCAGAACTTATTTGCATCAATGAAAGCGCGTCGGCACCGTTCAGCCCGGCGGCGCCTCCAGAAAACCGGCCCTCAGCTTCCCCAACGATGGCAAGAGTTGCTCGACGTAGCCCAACAGAAACAAATCGAAGCCGACACCAGACCCGCACCAGAATCCGAGTCCCAACATCTCCGGGACAAGACGGGAACATAGCGAACTCATGTGGAGGCGGCGCGGAAGGCTGGTGTGGCGCGGGCGCCCTCGCCCGCGGCTTTTGGCTGTCACATGTCAGCATCAAAAACGCCGGGTGACGGGTGCCCCATCCTAGCCGCGTTCTTTGCGGCCAGGGTGGGGATTTTGACTTTTACGGACGCTCCGAGCTCATGTGGGGACAGCCGCCCTCGGCTGTCCGGCGGCCCCGGTGGTATCGGGCCGCCGTTGTTTTCTCTTTGACCGCTCAGACTCTGACGGATGCGGAGTCGCTTTATGGTGTCCCTACGACTTCAGAAGGCCGAATTGCTTTAAAAGCTTAAGCTGTTTTTCTAGTTTGTCGGGATCACTGCTGGAATCTACTGTGAGATTTACCCGCACATCGGCGTTCGGTACTCCGTTGGTATGAAGGCGCGACGGTGTGCCGCCATGATTTCCTAGTGTTGGCTTCTCTTCCGCTTCCCCTAACACCTGCTCTTTTTCTGTTTCTTCGGCCTGCTCCTCCGGTTCGTTCCCGTCCGGCAGACTTGGTGCAGGTGCCGACGCGAGAGTCGCTATTGCCCCGGCGTTTATTAGCGCGAGGTTGTCCGCGCTAAGCGTACCGAGACCAGAAGTAATGGCTGAATCGATGAAAATCTGTGCGCACTCGTCAGCAGATGCCGGGTGAACACCCAATTCTTTCGCACGTTGCCTTACAAGGAGGCGTGGCACTTGCTGCGGAAAGAGGCGGCGAAGCCGGGCCGGGTGGACTGGATTGAGGCTTGTGTTAAAGAGGCGCCGTGGGAGCGGGCATCGCTCGGGCAGAGGATTTGGAGAGTAGTGAGGGGCGGTACTTAGCCGCCCCTTCATTAAGTGCGCGGGGGCCAAAACTCAATGGTCACGCCGGGACGGCTCACGGCCGCCCCTTGCGCGTGACGGGGAGGGCAACTTCAACGCGACGGCCGCAGTCAATAGCGTCCATCCTTCACCCACCGAAGCACATGATCTTCGACAGAAAACTTCTCGGCCGACGGGCGCAAAAACTTCGCCTCCAGCGCAAAGGCGTGCGCTTCGAGCGGCACGCTGAAATGGGCTTTGGTCTTCACGAAGCTTTGCACGAACAGTTCGGTGTAGCGCTCAAGGCCGAGCACTTGAAATTGCACCGCGTGCACGAGCGCGTGGAACAGCGATCGTTCGCTGAGCGTCTGGTTGAAGACCAGCACGTCGATGAAGGTCAGCGAATCCATGTGCGTGACTTGAGGGAGATTGTCGAACCCCAGGGCGCGCGCCTGGGCATAGAATGCAGGCGCGGGAACGCGCTTGCCGTGAAGTTCAACGATGCGGACCTGGTCCAGCAACGGCGAAGAAAAATAGGGCCACATGCGGGCCTTGTGCTGGTTGCCGAGCGGCAGCGCCGCAGGGAGGTAGTGCTCGCGCTTCTCCCGCAGGTACGACGACACATATTCGACGGCAAGCGCCATCTGGGCGCTGTTCAGTTGAGGCTCGGAATGGGCGGCGTTCCGCGGAATCTTTTTTTCGATCGACGAGTAAAAGTCGCTCAGCGCGCTGGCGGCCTCTGCAGATTTGCGCAGGATGTCGCGGCGCCCGAAACGGGCGAGATCGTCGGCGGAGTAGTGAAGGCGGAGTTGGTGGACAGCGCAATGCGCGCTAAGAACCTCCAGGTGAGCCTGGTGAAGGTCGGCATTCATCTGCACAATAGCGCGGCAATCATCGGCATTTTCATACGAATACATCTGGAAACGCACTCCTGGATCTTTGAAATTAAGGACATTGCAGGAGGGGGCCCAAGTACTTGATTATTTATACATCGTAATGTGTACGATGTCAACGCTATTAAAACGATTTTCTACACATCGACATTTCTATCGGCCCAACGCCGGCATCTGTATTGGCCCAAACAAATAGAAGGGCGGCCGCAAGGGGCCGCCCTTCCGCCTCCCGGACCTGGGTAGAAACCGGGAGAACGAGTATGATTAGATATACACTGTTATGTTAACGCTGTCAACATAACAAGACGACGCGAGGAAACCGACAAAATGCCGCGCCAGCCCGATCCCGGCCTTGAAGACCGCATCCTGAACGCTGCCCAGACCTTGTGGAACCGGGGAGGCGAGAAGGCGCTCACCATGCGAGCCGTAGCGCGCGCGGCCGACACGAATACTCCGGCCGTCTACCGCAGGTTCAAAGGTCGGCGCGACCTGATCCGCGGCCTGCTTCTGCGCGGTGTGGCGCGCCTTCGAGTGCACTTCGAGGCCGGCGCAACGCTGGAAGAGATGGCCGAGGCGTATCTCAACGAGGCCTTGCGGCGGCCCCACGAGTACGAACTGTTCTACGCCTACGCTCGCGAGTTCGCGCCGCCAAAAGGGCAAAGCCGGCTGCGACCGATCCGCGAATCTAGACCGAATTTCGCATATGTCGAAGCGCAACTGGCCAAGCGCCTGGGCGGCACTCCCGACGATCACACCGGGCTGGCCCTCGCGTTGTGGGCCACGCTGCACGGAACCGCGACGCTGCTGCTCTCGAAGTCGATTCCCGAGGGCCACGAACCCGAGTTGCGTTCGGCTTGCCGCGCCGCGGTCAAAGCTCTGATCGAAGGCGCGAACAAGTTCCCTGAAAAGCGTGACGGCAAACGCGGCGCACCCGCTCGCCCGTAGCTCCGCTCCGGTCAGAGAGCGGCAGCGCGCAGAATCCACGTTGAAGCCTTAGAAAAATCTCATTCGCTTGTTCTTTTTGTAAATCTGCCGATAAGAAAGTGTGAGTCTCCCGGCGAGGACCGGGTTGCGGCCTAGGAAGTCGCGGTCCTCGACTGCGATCAGCACAGGCTTAGGGGAAAGACGTGCAAGAATGACGAAAATTCTTTTGGTGGATGACAGCAAGTTCCTGCGACTGGCAACGGAGGCGCGCTGGCGCGGGCAGGCTACGAGGTGAGCACGGCGACCGATGGCGAGAATGCGCTGCAGATTGCGCGCGAAAAAAGGCCGGACGTGATCCTGCTGGATATGCTTCTGCCCAAGATGACCGGGCCCGACGTCCTTAAGGCATTGAAGAGCGATCCCGCGACGTCGGGAATCGCAGTCGTAGCGTTCACCGGGCCGTCGCACAAGAACGCGAGCCGCCTGGAGCACGATGGAGCTTGCGCATTTCTGGACAAAGCCGAACTCGGGCTGGAGAAGGGCTCGGAAGCTTTGCTAGTGGCGCTGGCACGCATTATCCGCAGCTTGAAGCTGGACGTGCCGGCAGGGGCGGCGAAGTGAAGTGCACAACGAATGCGTTCACGAGGAACCCGAGTCCAGTCTGGTAATCGGAAATGTCGCGTCGGCGTTTCGGCTCCGCGGGCGGGGCGCCGCGGGACAGCCGGCCAGAGGCCGGCGCTACAAAGACCGCGCGGCGTGATGGACTAAAACGCGGCTCCCTCCTGCATTGTCGGCAACTTTCGCTTTAAAAAGCGCAACCTATCTGCGCCACGAAGTCTCGAATGCCCCTCCTCAACTTGCGGGGCGCCATAAAGGAGCAACCTGAATGACAAGCAAATGGAGTCGTCTGCTGTTGTGTGTGGTTCTTGCTGGCCTGACCTCGGCATGGGCTCTCGCGCAAGATACCGACGCTAAGTCAAAGGACGCGGTAAGAACCATCACTGGATGCCTCACCAACGGCGACAGCGCCAACGAGTACCTGTTGACCGGCAGCGACGGCAGCACGTGGGAAATACACGCCAATAGTTCAGTTGACCTGGCGAGTCATGTGGGCCACACCGTGGAAGCCAAAGGCGTGGTATCGCATGCCAAGATGCAAAAGATGCCGCGCACGACAGCGGCATGAAGAAGAGCAATACCGAGCACGGACACTTCGAGGTCACTCACGTCCGCATGGTCGGCGAATCCTGCCAGCGGTAATTGTCTACTCGAAACGTACAGAGGGCGGAACGCATTGCGTTCCGCCCTTTGATTTAAATCTGCGATCGAAAATCCCTACCCACGTACGCTGATCTTCGAGAATGAAAGCACCGCCCGGCTCGGCGTGGGGCGTCCCATCGAGAGTGCGGGACGGAACGTGGTGAAGATCAACATGCGCTTCACTTGCGGCAACACTTCCTGCGAATCTTTCGGATCGGAAAGAATGCGGTAGTCCTGGACGCGCCCGTTCGCGTCAACGTAGGCTTCGATTACCAGCGAGTCGGAGTCGATTGTGTCCAGGGTCATGCCAAAGGCGCTCTGCTGCAACTCGGGCGCCGTGTTGACCATGACTAGCGGCACATCGCTACCCGCCCGCAACGAGGACGGTGCCACGAAATAGACCATCGCGATTCCAAAGATGATGAGCGCGCTCAGGAATCCCGCGGTCGCCGGAACCATGAATGCATCGAAGGCATTCTGCAGGCGCACCATCATGCCCTCAAACTGGCCGCGCTTCGCCGATTCCGTTTCCCTCGAAATTGCCAGCCGCAATTTCAGTCCCAAGTCCGAAGGAACCTTCGGTCGTCCCACGCTGACCAGCAACTGCTGGGTGCGCCGCAGGGCCTGATATTCAGCATTGCACTTGGTGCAACCCGATAAGTGAGATTGCACAGCGAGCATCTCCGTGCCCGTCACTGCTCCATCCAAATATGGCGAGAATAACCGCTTCGCCTGGGGGCACTGCAGTCCAAAGATTTCCTTTGTGCCCTTCATGGCATCACCTCGACCTTTCTACCCCCTCCAGCCACCTGTGACCGCGGATTCCGCTGTTCTTTACCATCCGAACCGTCCGACAGTGGAGCGGTCAATCCCATTTCATTTCCAACCTCGCGCACGTAGGGCGCCAGGCGTTGCCGCAATGCGTCTCTACCTCGCGTCAGCCGCGATTTCACCGTGCCCAGCGAAATCTCCAGCACTTCGGTAATCTCTTCGTACGACATTTCTTCCAGATCGCGCAGAATCAGCGTCGTCCGGTACGGCTCCGGGACTTTCTTCAACTCGTCTTCCACCCGGCGCTGTACTTCGCGATGCACGACGCTATCAAAGGGCGAATCCGCATGATCGGTCAGCGCCATCTGCGTCGCACTTTCGCCCATGCTCGGTCCCTCGGCTTCCGACGGCTCAATCGAGGTCTCGCGCGCCTTGTGCCGGAACCACCACCGCCGCCGGTTTGCCGCCTCATGCAGGGCAATGCGATAGATCCATGTCTTCAGGCTCGAGCCGCCGTGAAATTGCTTCATGCCGCGAAACACTTTCAGGAAGACGTCCTGCGTCGTGTCGGCCGCGTCGGCTGGATCGTTGACGACCCGGTACACCAAACCGTAGACCGGCTGCTGAAACTCGCCGATCAGCCAGGCATAGGCCTCTTCGGAGCCGGCCTTCAACTCCGCGACGATCGCGGCTTCTTCCTGCGAACGTGCTCCGATTGCGCTTGCCAGATCACCCAAGGTGGTTGCTCCCGCCATGATGGCGTCCCCTGATTATAGGATTTTCCACCCTACTGCGCCCTTGAAAATTTGCTGCCTTGGCCAAGTCCGGCGCAAATGTGAGCGGAGCCGTGACTCTCACATAACATAGACTCCGGCGAGGTGTGTGGAGTTCCCAGCGTAAGTGATTTATTTTCAGCAGATGAGAAGGTCAAAACGGGGATGGGAAAACACTCCTTCGTTCTAAAAGAGATCAAGAGTAGGAAAGTCATCTGCCGCAGGTTACCCTCGTCGCGGTTTAGGGGCGGGCGGCGCAGGAAAGATCTTGAACCACGAAGGACACGAAGTATCACGAAGGGCTTGATTTCGAAGTCCTTCCTTCGTGTAACTTCGTGTCCTTCGTGGTAATGGCTCTTAAATGGAGCCACCACGAGATTTCCTGTTGCCGCTCGCGGCGGTCTTGCTGGCGGACTTCAATCGCTCCACTTCTTTCAAGGTAAGTGATCGAAACTTTCCCGGTGGAACGTCGAGCGTCAACGGGCCGTAGCGGACACGCTTGATTTTTTCCACGTGATGTCCGACCGCTTCAAACATGCGCCGGATTTGGCGATTGCGCCCTTCGATCAGAGTGACCTCGTACCATGGATTGGCCGACTCTTTCACGATGCGCACCAAAGCGGGACCGGTCTTTACGCGCTTGCCGTCGTCGGTAGCGATGGAAACTCCGGCACGCAGCTTGGCGATGGCTTCTTCCTTGGGCGCGCCCGCGACTTTCACGACGTAGGTCTTGGGAACATGCGAGGCCGCTTTCATAAGGCTGTGTGCGAGTTCGCCGTCGTTTGTCAGGAGCAGCAGGCCCTCGCTGGCATAGTCGAGGCGGCCGATGGGGTATACGCGGCCTTTGACGCCGTGAATCAGGTCGATAACGGTGGGCCGCTTCTCGGGATCGCTCATCGTCGTGATATAGCCTTTGGGCTTGTTGAGGAGGAGGTAAACGTGGCGCTGGGCGCCGTGAAGGAGTTTTCCGTTGACGCGGACGTGGTCGGTTTCGGGATCGGCCTTGGTGCCAAGTGCGGTGACGACAGTGCCGTTGACCTGCACGTGGCCGGAGGAGATCAGTTCCTCGGCCTTGCGGCGGGAAGCGATTCCGGCGGCGGCGATAATTTTTTGCAGGCGTTCGAGGGGCATTGAAATTCTGGGCGGAACGATTTCAACGTTCATCGTGAACGTGGTGACGGATTAGTTACGATTCTTTCGCCCCTCCGGGGCTCACTCATCTTCGACAGATCTCACCCACGGCTTGCGCCGCTTCGCGGCTGCCATTGCCACGAGGCCTCGACGAACGGCATGAACTGCTGTCAACCTGCCTTCTTTGTCTCTGACAGACTCTCGTTCGACGTTTCCGCTTCGGGTGCTTCACTACTTTCGGGCTGCGCGGTTTCGGTTGACGCTGCGGTCTCTGCCAGGATCAGTTCCGACTGGAACGACTCTGCCACCAGCTTTTCGAACTCCTCCATGCTCGGCAATTCGTTCACGTCCTTCAAACCGAAGCGCATCAGGAATTCTTTGGTTGTCTTGTAAAGAATGGGGCGACCGATCACCTGCTTGCGCCCTGCGGTCGTGATCAATTTGCGATCGAGCAAAGTGCCGATCACACCGCCGGAATCGACGCCGCGAATGTCATTGATCTCGGGCACGGTGACCGGCTGTTTGTAAGCGATCACTGCCAGGGTTTCGAGCGCGGGCAGCGAGAGGCGGATCGGCGGCTTCAAGCTCTTGGCGAACGCGCGCACTACCTCGTGCTGTTCGGGCTTGGTCGACATGCGGTATCCGCCCGCGACCTGGCGGATTTCGATGCCGTGATCGGGTGCGCTGTATTCCGCGACTAGTTCTTCCAGAGACGAGCGGACGCGGGACTTCATCTCCGCCTCATCCGCCGCTCCTGCGGCGATGACTGTCTCTTTCACGAGATGGGTCATCTGGTCGAGAGTGATCGGCGTCTCCGCCGCGTAAATGATCGCTTCGAGTTCAGCTTTCAAGGACATAGTAAATAGTGGCTAGTGGTCAGTGATCAGTGACCGATTTTGCTGGCCACCAGCCACTGATCACTGGCCACTGCTTCTTCATCTCCAGTCGTCGCGCACGGCGGACTGTTCGTTCATGATCTCGTCGAAGTGACTGTGCTTGCGGATAGCGATTTCTCCAAACAATCGATCCTGCCGCACCTGGATGGCCTGCAGGCGCACCATTTCCAGCAGCGCCAGGAACATGCACACGAGGGCGTGCCGCGACGGAACCCGCATGAGCAGTTGCTTCAGCCGGATCGGCCGGTCTTCAAGCGAGAGGCGGCGGCGAAGATAATCGATCATCTGGCCGACCGTGACCGTTTCCTCATCGACGTTAAGGACCGGGCGCGTTCGCACGCGCTCCAGCACTTGCTGAAAGGTTTTGACCAGGTCGATGACGTCGGCGGCAATTTCCGGCTCGGTGCCCTCCGCCTCTATGAATTCTTTCAGCGAAGGATTCGATAGCACGGCATCTTCGATCTGCTGCTTCTGCAAAAGCATTTGCGCGGCCGACTTGAACTTCTCATGCTCCAGCAGGCGATTCACCAACTCGCTGCGCGGATCTTCCTGTTCTTCCGCCGGCGCATCGGGATCGCGGGGGAGCAGCATCTTTGACTTGATATGAATCAGCATCGCGGCCATGTAGATAAATTCCGCCGCGACGTTCACGTCGAGTTCGCGAATCTTTTCTACGTAGGCGAGATATTGCGCGGTGATGCGAGCGATAGGAATGTCGTAAATGTCGATGTCCTGCTTGCGGATGAGGTCGAGCAAGAGGTCGAGCGGGCCCTCGTAAACATCGGTGACCGCGACGGCGAAGGGCGAATCGCTTTCTTCCTTTTTCTGCGAATCCTTCGCTGGCTTGGCCGCAGTGGGAGCCGCAGCGATCGCCGACGGAAGGACTGCATTATCGCGAGAGAGCATTTTTGTTTCTTCCGTCATTCCGATTACTTCGAATCCTTCGCGGTCAATGGTTCATAGCTGAGCGACATATGCATGGCCTCGCGTACATCTTCCATCGTTTGCCCGGCGGCCTGGCGGGCACGCTCGCTACCTGCTTCCAGAATATCCCAGGCGAGGCGCGGATTCGCGTCGAATTTTTTGCGGCGCTCCTGCATGGGATTCAGCAGCTTCACCACCGCATTGGCGGCCCAGCCCTTGCACTCGATGCAACCGATGCCGGCGGAGCGGCAGCCTTCGTTCACCTTGGCCATGGTGGTTTTGTCGCTGAAAATTTTGTGCAGATCGCCCACGGGACAAACATCCGGATTGCCGGGATCGGAACGTCGCACGCGCGCGGGATCAGTGACCATGGTCTTCAACTTCTGGCGCACGACCGGCTCGGGATCGGTCAGCAGGATGGTGTTGCCGTATGACTTCGACATCTTGCGGCCATCGGTGCCGGGCAATTTTGGGGCGGGAGTGAGCAGGGCTAGCGGCTCGGGAAAGACTTCTTTCGCCGTGTAGTAAAACCCGTTGAACCGGCGCGCGATTTCCCGCGTCAACTCCACGTGCGCGACCTGATCTTCGCCCACCGGAACGCAGTCGGCTTTATAGACCAGAATGTCGGCCGCCTGCAGTACGGGGTATCCCAAAAATCCGTAGGTGCCTAGATCTTTGTCTTTGATATTTTCGCGCTGCTCTTTATAGGTGGGCACGCGCTCCAGCCAGCCCAGCGGCGTGATCATGGAAAGCAGCAGATGCAACTCCGCATGCGCGGGAACGTGCGACTGGATGAAGACGACGGACTTCTCCGGATCGAGCCCCGCTGCGAGCCAGTCGAGCGAGACTTCGAGGGAGTTCTCTTTCACCCGCGAGGTATCAGCGTAGTCGGTGGTAAGCGCATGCCAGTCGGCCACCATGAAAAAACATTCGTACTCGTCCTGCATGCGGACCCAGTTTTGTAGCGCGCCCACGTAGTTGCCCAGGTGCAGTCTGCCGGTCGAGCGCATGCCGCTGAGCACGCGTTTGCGGGTTTTGGAGGTCCCGATCATTTCGGTGCGGAAATAAAACAAAGATAACCACAAAGGACACGAAGGTGCACGAAGGATTTCCGAGGTCTTCCTGGTGTAGAAATGCTGCCGGACGTGTCGCTGGCTGGGCTGATCGAATCGTGAAATGTCATGTAGGACTGAAATCGATACTAACATGGCCGGCTCTCGGTTCTCGGCCTCGGCTTTCGGAAAGAATGCGTCGGGCAAGGGGAAAGCGAAGCCGCATGCCGGATGCTTTATAATTCGCGCCGCCTCTGACCATTCCAACTTCGTGAATACTCTTGCCCGCCAGCTTCGCGCCGCCGATTACTTCACTCTGGGCTGGGGAACCATGGTGGGCGTGGGGTGGCTGGTGATCATGGATGACTGGCTGCTGCGCGGAGGCGCGCTGGGGGCTCTGCTTGGTTTCGTGATCGGCGGCGCGCTGCTGCTTCCCATCGGATGGGTTTATGGCAAGCTGGTGGTCGCCATGCCCGATGCCGCGGGAGAGATCGCATACACGTCGGCGGTATTCCCGCGCCGCATCAGCTTTGCAACCGGCTGGATGATGACGCTGGCGTATTTCATTGTGTGCCCGTGGGAGGCCGTGGCCGTTGGGCGTATTGCTGGATACATTTTTCCTGGTCTCGATTCGATGGAACTTTACCGCATTGCGGGGCGGCCCGTATATTTCCCGCACCTCATTATCGGACTGGCGCTGACCGCGCTGCTCACGTTGCTGAACTATCGAGGCATTCGGCTGAGCGCCACGTTTCAGAATTGGACCAGCTTCGGAACTCTGGCCCTGTTTGTTATTTTTGTGGCACTGGGTGTAGGTCGTGGGTCGCCGGCAAATATTCGGCCTTTGTTTACACACACTCCGCTGGTTTCGATTCTGCTTATGATTCAGGTTGTGCCTTATTTCATGACCGGCTTCGAATCGGTGGGCAAAGCCGCTGAAGAGGCGAGCCCGGATTTCCGTGCCCAGAGGTTCTTCCGCGCGATCTGGATGGCAATCTTCATCGGGATTCTCTTCTATGCAAGCATCGTGGCAGCCGTTGCATACGTGGCGCCATGGCGGCAGCTGACCGGCGAAAAATTCATGACTGCGGTGGCGTTCCAGCGGGCGCTGGGTTATCGAAATTTTGGGTCAAAGTGGATTGTGCAAATCATTCTCGCAGCTGCTTTGCTGTCGCTGTTCAAATGTTTCAATGGAAATTTCGTTGCCGCCAGCCGTTTGCTGTTTGCGCTGGGACGGCGAGGCATGGTGGACTGGCACGTGGGAATGATCCACGGGCGTTACCAGACGCCGTCGATTGCGGTCCTCTGCATCGGGCTTGCCACCGCCGCTTGCCTGCTCTTAGGGGACGCGATTCTGGTTCCGATCACCGAGGTCGGGTCGGTAGCGTGCGCGGTAGGGTGGTCGGCGGCTTGTGCCGCTTGCCTGGCACTGGCACGCATCCGGCCTGACGTCGTGAAACTTTCGGTGGTCGAGTGCGGCGTGGCATGGTTCGGTTTAGCTGTTGGGGTGGCGATGGCGTTGATGAAAGTCATTCCGACGGTGCCGGGGCATTTCACCCTCTACGAATGGCTGGCGCTGGGAATTTGGATCACGCTGGGCATGGCGGCGGCAGTTGTTGGGAAGGAACGCGCCCGGTAGCTACAAACTCTACGGTTTTAGCTTCGCCTGGGTCTCGGATGAAATCAGACGGATCACACGCGGTTCAGCCAAGGTTCCAGCCAAGTTGTATCCGGCGGCGGCAGCCGCCGTGGTTGGAGTTCTCGAGAGCTTGAGGTCGAGTTCGCCCTTCAAAGTCGCGATGCCGCTCAACTGAAACTTTCCATCTGGAGACTGCAGCGTAGCGTTGCTCATCTCGATTTGGCCCGCGTGCAATCGCGCCTGCCCCACAAAACGCGTAACCTTGATGGGGCCGGCATCCTCCACCAGGGAGAGGTGGGGCAGGATTCCATCTCGCATGTCAAACTCCAGCGAGCCTTCCGCAGAAGTCCAAAATTCCTCTGGACACGGTCCTTTCAACTCATAGGTTGCATTCGCCGTTCCTGCGACCCAACTGTCGTTCATCGCATCCGAGACCGCTGTCAGCGATGCGGCAGTCACTGTGCCGCCACCTGTGCAAACCGCAGGATTCGCAGTGAAGTCAGCTTGCCATTCGCCACGATGCTGGCCGCCAAGCAGATTCGCGTTCAAGTCTGAAATTTGCAGTTTCCCGCTGTCCAGGCTTACCTTCGCAGAAAGCCGGGTCGCGTGCAGGCGTTGGACCTGCAAACCATCGGCGATCAGTTCTCCGGAGGCGCGCACGTTGAGCAGGAACGGCAACGCTGTCTGCGAATTCCGTTGCAGAACGCGATACCAAGGCCGCTCCTTCAGAGTTGGGCTCACCCACTCGCGCAGGCCGCCGAGCGCGATCTGATTCGCGTGCAACTTGAAGCGCACCTGACAAGCCGAGGGCGTTCCGCAACCGCGCGGCATGGTGAGTGAACCTGACCATGATGTGTCGGCCGCAGTCGCGTTTAACCTGCGGATGCGGACTTCGTCGGACAAGAGCTGCATGTCCGCCGAAATAACGTCGATTGGAGCGCCGACGCCACGGGGAGCGATGCGAACATTGTGCAGCGTCGCCATTCCGGTCACTCGGGGCGAAGAGAAGCCGGATGCGGCGCCAGCGCTGCCCGGCGCCCACGATCCGACGATTTGCAGATCGACCTGCGCCGTGCCTTCCGCGGTGGAGGACGGCAACGCCGGAAGTCCCAGCATCCGCGCCAGGCGCAACGTTTTCGGAATCACAACTTCCCCCATGAGCGTGAGGTCGTAGCCGCTGCGATTCAAGCATCCCCGCGCGATCGGAGAAACGACGCGTCCGATAGCGACGGGGAACGGGCCAAATTCCAGGCGCGGCCCTTCGGGAAACCGTATCCCCGGCGCGTTCTTCCGAATCGCTTTCTGCCGCGTTGCAGTAGCGGACGAAGAGCCGGAAGTCAAGAGAAAAGGAATCACCTCCGCGCCGATATCGGCTTTGTTCGCAGGTGAGGACAGACGAAGGTTGGCGAGTTCTCCGCGTCCTTCGAATTGAGGAACTGCTGCGATCCCGGGCTTCTGCGAGATTCGCAGAGTTCCGCGCACCGTTCCGCCTGCCACCAGATCGTTAGGCAGATTGCCTTTCGCGCGCTGCGCCAGCATTGCAGCCGCGTTTGCAGGAACGTTTTCAGCGGTGAGCGCGAGTTCATAGTTACGACTTCCGGGAAGACCGGCGTTGCCCTTCAAAGAGAGCAGCCCGGTTCCCACCGGAGACTTACAGAGAATCTGGTCGAAGGAATGATTCACCGAGCTGTATGTCGCCTCGCAGGCGGCTGCCAGCCGCAATGGCTGATCGCTGGCAATGTCGTAGCGACGGAAATCTTGAATCGAGGCATTGCTGATAATTTGCAGGTCTGCGGGAGTTCCCGTCACGGTCGCATCGACCAGGATCTCTCCCCGCCAGCCTTGATCGTTGCCGGTGAAGAATTTTGTGAACTGCCCGAGCTGCGCGCGATTCCATTCCAAGCTCAGTTGCAGCGGCGTATCACGCAACGCGTCGGCACGCTGCCATGTGCCGCTCACCTGCAGCAGGCCCATGTCATTCAAGTTCAAGTCAGTGCGAAAGGGTTGCGCCTTCAGCCGCAGGCCCCAGCTGTTTTCGGAGTCCTGCCATAAAGAAAAGTCGGCGTTAGTGAGGGCGTAGGGTTTCTTCTCCAGGCCGCTTTTGAAATTGATGCGCGCGGAGGAGGCTTCAATGTAGGGAAATCCTGAACGCGGTTCGGACTTTGCCTTTCCCGTGGGCGCCAGCGGAGTATGGGCAGTGCGCTCCAGCAAGGCTTCTAAATTCCAGCGTCCCCCGGGCGCGTGTACGAGATTCAGGCTGGGCTCGGTCAGATCCAAGCGCGCGATTTCCAACCGCCCGCGCAGCAAAGAAGTCAAACGCAATGCCGCCGTGACTTCACTGGCGCGCAGCATGGGCTCGGCTCCGAAGGCGGGATCGTCGTAGACCACTAGATTTTGAAGATCGAATCCTGGCC
>Ga0307474_10001728_pt1 | contig 15832 bp, 12 predicted proteins | sample atmos_gasesECM1C_2_FD_203312 | JGI IMG/M metagenome (GOLD analysis project Ga0307474, IMG submission 203312) | Hardwood forest soil microbial communities from Morgan-Monroe State Forest, Indiana, United States - atmos_gasesECM1C_05 | ecosystem: Environmental > Terrestrial > Soil > Temperate... | reverse complement strand
CGAGGTGAAAGATGTTCTGCTGCTTGACGTTACGCCGCTGAGCCTGGGTATTGAGACCAAGGGTGGCGTGATGACCAAGCTCATCGAGCGCAACACGACCATCCCGACGAAGCGGTCGGAGACGTTCACCACGGCCGATGACAACCAGCCGTCGGTGCAGATCCAGGTCTACCAGGGTGAGCGCGAGATCGCTTCGCACAACAAGCTGCTCGGCTCCTTCGAGCTGACCGGTATCCCGCCGGCTCCCCGCGGCGTCCCGCAGATCGAAGTCACCTTCGACATCGATGCCAACGGCATCGTGCACGTCACGGCCAAGGACAAGGGCACCGGCAAGGAGAACACGATCAAGATCCAGGAGGGCTCCGGCCTTTCCAAGGAGGAGATCGACCGGATGATCAAGGACGCCGAGGCGCACGCCGAGGAGGACCGCAAGCGTCGCGAGGAGGCCGACGTTCGCAACCAGGCCGAGACGCTGGTCTACCAGACGGAGAAGTTCGTCAAGGAGCAGCGTGAGGCCGAGGGCGGCTCGAAGGTTCCCGAGGACACCCTGAACAAGGTGGACGCCGCGGTGGCCGAGGCCAAGACGGCGCTGGGCGGCACCGACATCAACGGCATCAAGGCGGCGATGGAGAAGCTGGGACAGGTGTCTCAGGCGCTCGGACAGGCGATCTACGAAGCCACCCAGGCGGCCGGCGCACAGGCCGGTGGCGAGCCCGGTGGCAGCGCGGGACCCGGCTCAGCTGACGACGTCGTGGACGCGGAGGTGGTCGACGACGACCGGGAGTCCAAGTGACCGAAGGCAACCCGCAGGAGCAGGTAACGGTTACCGACAAACGGCGGATTGACCCCGAGACCGGCGAAGTACGGCATGTCCCTCCCGGCGCTGCGCCGGGAGGGACCGCGCGGGGGGGCGGCGGCAAGGCCGACGAAGCCGGGGCCAAAGTCGCCGAGCTGACCGCCGATCTGCAACGCGTGCAGGCTGATTTCGCCAACTACCGCAAGCGGGCGCTGCGCGACCAGCAGGCGGCGGCGGATCGAGCCAAGGCCACCGTGGTCAGCCAATTGCTGGGCGTGCTCGACGATCTCGACCGGGCACGCGCCCACGGCGACCTGGATTCGGGCCCGCTGAAGTCGGTCGCCGACAAGCTGATGAGCGCGCTGACCGGGCTCGGCCTAACGGCGTTCGGCGCCGAGGGCGAAGATTTCGACCCGGTGTTGCACGAAGCAGTGCAGCACGAGGGCGATGGCGGCGAGGGCTCGAAACCGGTCATCGGCACCGTCATGCGGCAGGGCTATCGACTGGGCGAGAATGTGCTGCGGCACGCTCTGGTCGGTGTGGTCGACACGGTCGAGGGCGACAGCGAAGAGTTGGTCGCCGCACCGGACCCGGTTGAAAGCGTTGCCGAAACCGAGCAGGCCGATGCGGACGATAACGCCGACGCCGCCGGTGAATAAGGCACAGAATCAAAACAACAACAAAACAGATAAGGTGGGAGGGGGTGACGCGACATGGCCCAGCGTGAATGGGTCGAAAAGGACTTCTACAAGGAGCTGGGCGTCTCCTCCGACGCCAGTCCTGAAGAGATCAAGCGGGCCTATCGCAAGCTGGCGCGCGATCTGCATCCGGACGCGAATCCCGACAACCCCGCCGCCGGCGAACGATTCAAAGCGGTGTCGGAGGCGCACAACGTGTTGTCGGATCCGGCCAAGCGCAAGGAGTACGACGAAACCCGCCGGCTGTTCGCCGGCGGCGGCTTCGGCGGCCGCAGGTTCGACACCGGCGGCTTCAGCTTCGGCGTAGGCGGTGACGGCGCCGAGTTCAACCTCAACGATTTGTTCGACGCCGCAGGCCGAAGCGGCGGCGCCAACATCGGCGACCTGTTCGGTGGCCTGTTCGGACGTGGCGCCAGCGCCCGTCCCAGCCGGCCGCGCCGCGGCAACGACCTGGAGACCGAGACCGAGCTAGATTTCGTCGAGGCTGCCAAAGGCGTGGCGATGCCGCTGCGGCTGACCAGCCCGGCGCCTTGCACCAACTGCCATGGCAGCGGGGCGCGGCCGGGCACCAGCCCGAAGGTGTGTCCGACGTGCAACGGCTCCGGCGTGATCAACCGCAACCAGGGCGCGTTCGGTTTCTCCGAACCGTGCACCGATTGCCGGGGGAGCGGCTCGATCATCGAGCACCCCTGCGAGGAGTGCAAAGGCACCGGCGTCACCACGCGTACCCGCACCATCAACGTGCGGATCCCGCCGGGCGTCGAGGACGGACAACGGATTCGGCTGGCGGGGCAGGGTGAGGCCGGCTTGCGCGGTGCCCCGTCGGGTGACCTGTATGTGACCGTGCATGTGCGGCCGGACAAGATCTTCGGCCGCGACGGTGACGACCTCACCGTGACGGTGCCGGTCAGTTTCACCGAATTAGCCTTGGGCTCAACACTTTCGGTACCCACGCTGGACGGCAAGGTTGGGGTCCGGGTGCCCAAAGGCACCGCCGACGGCCGCATCCTGCGGGTGCGCGGACGCGGTGTGCCCAAGCGCAGCGGCGGTAGCGGGGACTTGCTCGTCACCGTGAAGGTCGCCGTCCCGCCGAACGTGGACGGCGCCGCCCAGCGGGCGCTGGAGGCGTATGCGGAGGCCGAACGGTCCAGTGGTTTCAACCCCCGGGCCGGATGGGCAGGTAATCGCTGATGGCCAAGAACCCTAAGGAACGGGAATCCCGGACCTTCTTGATTTCGGTGGCCGCCGAACTGGCCGGGATGCATGCGCAGACCTTACGCACCTACGACCGCCTCGGGCTGGTCACCCCGCGCCGCACTTCTGGTGGGGGGCGCCGTTATTCGCAGCACGACGTGGACTTGCTGCGCGAGGTCCAGCGGCTGTCCCAGAACGAGGGGGTCAACCTCGCCGGCATCAAGCGGATCATCGAGCTGACCAATCAGGTCGAGGCACTTCAGTCGCGGCTGAAGGAGTTGACCGAGGAACTGGTGACGCTGCGTGCCAACCAGCGCCGCGATGTCGCGGTGGTGCCCAAGAGCACCGCACTGGTGGTGTGGCAACCGCGTAGGGGGCGCTAAGCAACCGCCCATTCGCGCTAGGCACGTACCCCCTAGCGAAATGCGCAAAGTCTGACAAGCTGCGTACATGGCGGGCGCAAGCAGAAGCTCCAGATGGACGGACGCGCTGCTCGATCGCATGCGAGAGCTGGGCGACCCGGTGGCGGACGCACCGGTCGCGGCCGCGCTCGAGCGGGGTGACGTGGATGCGGTCAATGCGATCATGCACACGTTGGTGCGCACCGACCAGCCGGTGCCGGACCAATTACCCGACGACATCGGGGCCTACCTGGCCGAGACCCTGCCTCTGCCGGAGTGGGCCGACATGCGCAAGATCAAGCGCGCGCAGCAGCTATTCGAGACATGGGGCCTCCAGATCGCAATCTGCCTGTTTTGCGCATCTCTCCCGTCGTCGTACGCGGCAGCGGACGGCGTGAAGGTGCTGTACCTGACCGCCCGGCTCGATACCGATGCGCGCCGGCGGGTGATGGAGACCGGCCAGTTCCTGATCGACGTCCTCACCGTCGGCGGCCTCGACGAAAATGGCAAGGGCCGGCGCACCATCCAGCGCGTCCGCCTGATGCACGCTGCTGTACGCCACCTGATCAAGGCCCGCAACGAGCAGCAGCCCGGCCTGTGGGATCCCAACTGGGGCACACCGATCAACCAGGAGGACCTCGCCGGGACGCTCCTCGCGTTCTCGTATGTCGTCGCCGATCCGATGCGTCGGCTGGGCGTGCGCGTGCCCGCCAAGGACGCCGACGCATACCTCCATCTATGGAACGTCATCGGCCACCTGCTCGGTGTGCGCGACGAGCTGCTCGTGCGCGGCATCAGCGACGCCGCCGCGCTGGTCGACGCGATCCGGCGTAGGCAGTTCAGGGCGTCGCCCGAAGGGCAGGATATGACCGACGCGCTACTCAATCTGCTCGACGAGATGACGCCCTTCCACCGGTTCGACGACACGATCCCTCCATTGATCCGCCACCTGATCGGCGACGAGACCTCCGACCTGCTACTTGTGCCGAAGTCGGATCTCGTTGACGACCTCGGACGGCTCCAGCGCATCGCCAAGTGGTTCTTTGTGCACGTCTTCGGCCGGAGCGAGCGTGACTCTCCGCGCTACCAACTGGTGTCGCGCATGGTTCGCCCATTCGGGCACGACTTGCTGCACGGGCTATTCAGGCTTGAGCGGGGTGGGGAGCGGGCGCCGTTCGACATACCCAAGCACCTCGCCCGCAGCTGGGAGCTGTCCGCGTGATATCAAGCGGGCAGCGGCTTTCGAACGCTTGGCATGTCGCTCGAGTATCGCCGCGGACAAGATGGAGTAGTCGTCTACCCGTGACAGCGCCGCCTCAGCCGGCCCACGCTGGCGGACATGACGGTCACGATCACCAGGCCAGATGTCACCGCACTGCCGCTTGTTCCGGAGAACCCGCTGCCGTATTGGCACCGGCTCACGGCGACCAGACGATTCGATACTGGCCTGGAGCTGATGCGGGACTCGGGCGGATCAGTGACCCGAAATGTGCTGGGGCCGACGTGGATGATGCCGCCGCTGGTGTTTGTCTTCTCCCCACAGGGTGCCCACGACGTTTTGGCGCGCACTGACGCATTCGCCGAGCGCGCCGCGGCGCCTATCGCATTAGAGATCCGTCGGCTGGTGGGCGACAACCTGCTGGTGTTGCCGCATCACGAGTGGCTGCCGCGCCGCCGCGCGCTGCAGCCGATCTTCACTAAACACCACGTTCCCCGGTTCGCCGGGCACATGGCTGAGGTCGCCGAACAGCTTGCCGACCGCTGGTCCCTCGGGGCAGCGGTCGACCTGGACGCCGAATGCCGTGCACTGACGTTGGGGGCACTAGGCCATTCGATATTCGGAATCGATCTGGGCGACCAAACGCAGGTGGTGGGAGCCGCGCTCCGTACCGGCGGCAAGTGGGCGGCCGACCGCGCATTGCGCCCGGTCAACCCGCCACGCTGGTGGCCCACCCGTGCGCAGCGGACGGCCCGCGCGTCCAGCGCCGCCCTGCACGCGTTGGCGGCCGAGATCCTGCAGGCGTGCCGCGCTGACCCGACACGCGATGCGCCGCTGGTGCGTGCCCTGATGCAGACCACCGACCCGCAGACCGGCCGGCCGCTGTCTGATCGCGCGATCTGCGACGAGTTGGTGTTGTTTCTGTTCGCCGGCCATGACACCACCTCCACCGCGCTGACCTATGCGCTGTGGGCGTTGGGTCACCGGCCCGATCTGCAGCAGCGGGCAGCCGCCGAAGCGTGCGCGCTCGGTGACCGCCGGCTCACCCATGAGGACGTGCCTAGGCTGCGTTACACCGTGCAGGTCTTGCACGAGGCGCTGCGCCTGTGCCCGCCGGCGCCGGCAGTGGGGCGGATGGTGATGGCCGACATCGAGGTCAACGGCTACCACGTCCCGGCAGGCACGTTCGCCATCGTCGCGATCTACGCCATGCATCGCGACCCCGCCCTGTGGGAAGATCCGCTGCGCTTCGACCCCGACCGTTTCAGCCCCGAGCGCTCCAAGGGCCGTGACCGCTGGCAATACCTGCCATTCGGTGGCGGCCCGCGAGCATGCATCGGCGATCATTTCGCGATGCTCGAAGCGACCCTCGCGCTGGCGACAATCCTTCGGCAGATCGAAGTCCATTCACTCAGCAGCGATTTCCCTACCGCTACCCCGTTGACGATGATTGCCGCCGCACCCATTCGAGCCAAGGTTGGACTGCGTAGATCGATGAACCGGAGGGTCTCCTGAGATGTCTGCTCCCGCGCCTCCTCGTCCTTCACTCCCACTGGATCGCCTCGATGAGCCCGCAACCATCGACGATGTTTTGCGCACCATCGATCAGATCATCGACTGGGCCATCAAAGCGGAAAGCCCCATAGGCTATTTCGCTGTCCTCTACCGGCGGGTCACTCTCGCCATTCGAGACGCCATCAACGACGGAACGTTCGCTGACGGGCCCCGTATGGAGCGGCTCGACGTAGCCTTTGCCACGCGCTACTTCAACGCGTTGAATGCCTACTTCTACCCGGACGAGTCCGAGGGTCTGACGCTTCCTTGGGAGGTCGCATTCGTCGGCGACCAGAACCATCAAGCGATCATTGTGCAGCACATGTTGGCCGGACTGAATGCACACATTAGTTTCGACCTGGGTCTCGCTCTCTTGACGGTTGCGGGTAACTGGCCGGACTCGCTGAGAGAAGATTACGACCGCGTCAACGACCTGCTCTGCAGGCAGATTCCGGGCATTAACAAGGAGGTCCAGCAGCTTTCCCCCGAGCTCCGCTGGGTCCGCTTGTTGATACCGGACGAGATCCGTGTCCTGCAGGGGGCGCTGACGAAATTACGTGAAGGGGCTTGGCTTTTCGCCGTCTACATGGCGATGCATCCGCGGAACGCAAAGGAGAAGACAGTGCACCAGGAGGCCTGGACCGCGGCGCTGAGTTCCTGGTATCTGCAACCGTCCGGGCGGTGGTCACCGTTCCCGTGGCTCGTTCGCGCCGTCGCCAAGCACGAGAGCGACAACGTTCGTAGCAACCTTGATGCGCTGGAAGGAATCTCGAAGCGCCCCGAGAAGATGGCGAAGGCTCGCCGCTGATCTAGTCGCGACCGTGGGTCACGAGAGAATTTCTTGCGCCCGTGCGAATTCCGCCCAACGAGGGTCACCGCCGAAGCGGCCGACAGCGTCGGCGAGCTCGGACCGATCCATGTCACCCACAAGATCGAAAAAATCCAAAAGACAACGTAATTCGAACAGGGGTGCACCTTGGTGGCGTGCTAACTCGAGCGCGGCGCCCAGGGCATCGCGACGTTCCTGTGGGTCGGTGAACGTGTGAGCTCGTACGCGCATCAGCTCGGCGTCGTGGAAGCGCATCCCCGTCTCTTCCGCGTGCCGCAGCGCCATCTCCAATCGCTCGCGCGCCTTCTCCGGCTGGCCCGCGGCAAGCAGCAGGCGGCCGATAATCGCGTCGTGAAAAGTGAGGTAGCTATTGAGGTGGACGAAGCGCGACCCGTCCACCCGTCGCGTTAGGTTGTCGGCCCGGGCCGCCAGCGTGGCGGCGTCGGCACCAGCGGCCAGCGCGGCCAGCCCTTTGACCGTGGCGTGTTCGGTTCTGCCGACCCACTGCCACAAGTCGAGCCCCGACTGCTCGCTCAGCTGGCGAAGGAGGGCAACCAGGGTGGACGCTTGCTCAATCTGGCCCGCCTCCAGGCAAACCCAGATTTCCATGAAGTAGGTGTGTGCCCTGTTGTGGGCATTCTGCGGGAATCCCAGACCATCGCAGCGCCGGACCGATTCGGCCAACTCCGCCTTGGCGCGGTCGAGGTCCCCGCAGACCATATACGTGAGCGCCAGGAAGATGTGTGCCGACGAAATCGGGTCGACGGCTACCCACCAGGCGGTTTCCAGCACCCGCGGATCGGCGGCGGAACGATCGGCCAGCGCCCGCAGCAGGTGTCCGCGCGCGGCGATGAAATCGCCTTCCAGCCAGGTGACGGAACCCAACGATGACGCTATGGCCGGATAACTCCAGGGCCGGTCCCTGGTGATCCGGGCGGACAGCGAGTCGAGCAGCTCATGGGCCCGGCGCATTTCGGCCCGCGGCACGTAATAGCTGACGAGCGCGGTGAGCGTGGCGAACAACTCGTCTTGGTAGTTGCCGGTGCTCGCCAACGCCAGGCACCGTTGGAAGTCGGCGGGTCCCGCGCCGGCTTGGCTGCCTTGCGTGGTGCCTGCCAAGAAACCGCGCTCCAGCCGGATGGCGATCTCCCTGCGGTCTCGCGCGGCGCCCGCGGCGCAGCCGGTGAGCTGATTGAGTGCGTTGGTCAGGCAAGCCAGCGCTTCTTGTACAGCGCCGCGGCGTCGGGCGTTGACTGAGGCCTTCTGGTAGGCGTCGACGGCGTCATCGTATTGCTGTGCCTGCTCGTAGTGCCCTGCGACCACACGCCAGTCCGGCTCGACAGTGCTTGCTGCGTCAATGAGCGCGCGGGCAGCGCGCGCGTGCAGATCACGGCCTAGGGAAGGCGGGGCCAGCTCGGCGGCCACCTCACGGAACAGCTCATGGCGGAATCGCCAGCCGTCGGTACCGCGTCGTTCGAGCACCCGCGCCCGGACGAGTTGGGTGACGACGTCGTCGACGTCTTTGGCGTCGGGTCCAACCACGGAGCGAAGCAAGGCGAGATCACCGGCGCGCCCGATGACGGCGGCCGCCTCGACCACCGGCACTACGTCGGTGTCGGGGTGGTGCAGCCCGGCGAACAGCGGCTCATACAGCGCCTCGGGTACCCCGGATTCGGCTCCGGCGCCATCGAGTTCGCTGACGACGTGTTCGATATAGAACGGCACCCCGTCACATCGGCTGCGTATCGCGGCCCGCTGGGCGTCGGTCACCGACGGGTCCAAAGCGTTGATCAGCGTGTCGGACTGCTCGTCGGTCAGCGGCGCAAGGTCGAAAAGCGTTACCGGCCAATCGGTTCGCAGCCAATCGCCGTCGCGGCCGGTCATGACCACCAGCAGCCGCCCATCCGCGGCTCCCAGCAACGAGTTGAGCAGCTCTATGGTGGACGGGTCGAACCAGTGCGCATCCTCGGCGACCACTAATCCGGCTTGATCACCGATGCGGGCCAGGACATATTGCTGAACTGTCGCGCCGATCAACTCGTAAAGGGTTCGGCCTTCGACAGCAGCCGGGTGATAGCCGTGCTCGGGACCGACGCCAAGTACCGGCGCGAGCAACGGCACCGCGCTCGCGGGATCCAGTTCGCAGGCACGCAGTTCGGCTTGAAGTAAGCGCAGACGCTCCTGGCCGCCGGTGAGCCGGGTGATGCCGCATCGGCGCTCCACGAGCCCGCGCACCGGATGCAGGCCGGTGTCGGTATGTAGCGGCGAGCCAAACAGCTCGATGACGGGCGCGCCTGAACTCCGAGCTAATTCGGCCGCCTCGGTCGCGAGTCGGGTCTTACCGATTCCCGGCTCGCCGCGAAATACGATGCCCGGACTGGTCAGCACCCCGTCACGCGCCCGGTGCCAGCTCTGCTGCAGCCAGCCGCGCTCTCGGTCGCGCCCGATCAGGGGTGGCGAGCGCAGCGGCGGTACTTCCGGTCGCTCACCGAGCACCTGGTGATGGCGGATCAAGCCCTCGACGCCGTTCACGGGGGCTGCCGGACGTGTGTTGAGTTCAAACAAGTGACCCACCAACGGTGCGATCGCATCTGACACCGCCACCGTGCCCGGCTCGGCCAAGCCAGAAAGACGGGCGGACAGGTTGGCGGCGAAGCCGTAGACGTCGTCTTGGTCCGTGTCGAGATAGACCAGGCCGCGGTGGATGCCGACCCGCACGTTGATGGCCACGCCGAACTTGTGTTCGGCCTGGTCGCTGAGCTGCGCAACGGCGCGAGTGATATCCAGCCCTGCTGTGAGGGCACGCCGTACGTCGTCCTCATGCGCCTTCGGGTGCCCGAATACGGCTAACACCCCGTCACCCTTAATCGAGCTGATATGGCCCTCATACCGGTCGACTACCCGGCGCACCTCATCCCGGTAGCGGCCGACCAACGTGTGATATGTCTCCGGTTCTATACGGGTGGACAACGCCGTCGAGTCGACAAGGTCTGCGAACATGATTGTCAGTCGGCGGATTTCACCGTAGCGTGCCGGCGCGGTGAGCAGGTCCTCAGCCTCTAGGTTGCCGCGGTCGACCGAAAGAACCTGCCCGGCCAAGGTGGTCGCGGTCGCACGGTCACCGGCGTTGATGGCCCGCACAGCGCGGTCCAGCAATTCATCGATCGATGCACTGCTCTCGCCAGGGCTCACCGTTCCTCCTGCGCAGGATTAGTAGGGTACCGGTCAGCCGCCGCATTTTCAGCACATGTCAAACAGTCCCAGGCGCAGGACCTGCGCCTGTCGGACGTGGTGCCGTAGACGCAGGATGCTAAACGCGGATCGAGAACACCGCGACCGCCGGCTCGCCGGGATGTGCGCTCCGGTAGCCGCCGCGGCGCAGCGCATCGGTCGGTGCGGTCATCGGCTCAAAACACACCACGTCCTCGGCCGGCGGCGCGAAGATCTGCGCCGCCGGATACCCCTGCTCGAAGCGCACCTCCAGGCGGCGGCCGCCGCCAGAGACCGCGAACACCGCGCCGTCTTTGACCTGATCGTAGCCGTCGTCAAAAGCCTTGTCGCCCAAAGGCTCTGATTTGGCCGGCTGCTCGGAGGTGTCACCGGTGGGTAGTCCCTTGTCGTCGAGGCTGAAATGCCGCAGCGGGGGTGTCTCGATGAGCCAATCGCTGCGGGCCACGTCCGGCAGGCGCAGATATGGGTGGAACCCGAAGCACAGTGGCACCGCCGTGTCGCCGGTTGCGGTGACCGTGGCGCGCACGGTCAGGCTCCGTTCGGCCAACCGCGCGGTCACCGTCAGCAGATGCGGGTACGGGAAGCTGGCCAGCAATTGAGGGTCGGCGCCGAAATCCACCTCGGCGGTCAGCTCGTCGGCCGACTCGGCCGTCACCCGCCAGCCCGGATAAGCGGCCAGTACGCCGTGGATGGGCAGCCCGTTGGGATCGGGACGCACACCGTTTTCGCCCGGCTTCAGCGTCACCGTCACGTTCTCGGCCGTATAAGTGTTGTCGCCCAGTCGATTTGCCCACGGATACAAAATCGGAATCCCCATCGTCTTGCCGGCCGAGAGGTAGGCATCCAGCCCGCGCCGTTGCCCGAGCAGCTCCACGCCGGAGTCGGTCAGCGAGGTGCCGATCATGCCCCCGTCGGGCGCGAACTGCGCGGCGACCGGTGACGACGGGTCGCGCAGGGTGACGACGTGCACGCGGCCAGCCTAGCGGCGATCGCCAGCGCTGCGCAGCCGGGCGCAGAGGGTCGCCGCCATGGGGCCTAGCGTGACAGGGGGTCGTGCTGAATGCGTTCCGGCGGGGCCCCTTTGGCGATCAGAGCGGCCTTGGTGGCGCGCACCATGGCCGGTCCGCCACAGATCAGGATCTGCCGATCGCCCCAGCCGCCGTATCTGGTCACGACCTCGGGCAGCCGTCCGGTTTGGCGGACGTGCAGGCCACGCGGTGGCGTCACGTCGGGGTAGTCGGCGGCCCACGACGGATCGCGGCCGTATTCGGTCACCGGCGAGACCGACAGCCACGGATTGTGCGTCGAGACCTGCCACAGGGTGGGCAGGTCGTAGAGCTCGCAGAAGTAACGGGCGCCGTAGAACAGGTGAACCCGCGGGTTCGCCGCGAAGCGGGACAGATCCATGATCAACGCCCGGAGCGGTGCCAGGCCGGTGCTACCCGCGACCATGAGGACGTCTCCGCCGTCGCGGTCGACCCGGAGGCCGCCATGCGGGCTGGACAACCGCCACCGATCGCCGGGACGGGTTTCGTGGAGGATGGCGGTGCTGACCAACCCACCGGGAACCAGCCTGACGTGAAACTCGATCCCGCCGTCCGGGTCGGCCGGAATGGCGGGGCTCAGATACCGCCAGCGACGTGGGCACTGCGGAACGTGGACGTTGACGTACTGGCCCGGGTGATAGTGCATCGGCCGGTCCAGTCGCAGACGAACGACCGCGAGATCCCGGGAGACCCGAATGTGCTCGATGACGGTGCCGTCCCACCAGGCGGGTCCCGTTTCGGCGTCGGCGGCCCCGCTCATCACCCCGGTGATGAGGTTGAGCGACTGCGTGGCCGCGTCGTCGACCGCGTCGGTCCACCCGCCGCCCAGCTGGGTGCGCAGCGTTGCATACAGCGCGCGACCCAACGTGTCGTAATGGGCTGGGCGCACACCATATTTGCGGTGGTCCCGGCCGAGCTGGGCGAGAAAAGCCACCGGCTCCTGCGCACGCTGCGCGACCAGCTCGCCGTACACCCAGTGCAACGCGTGGGCGAAAGCGGCTCGCTGGCCCTCCATTTCGGGTGGGAACAGGTCGCGGACCGAGACGTCGAGGTTGAACCAGTTGGTGTAGAACCGGCGGACGAGTTCGTTGCCGAGGCCCGGGCCCTCTTGCGTGAAGGCGTCGCGCAGCACCCGCAGCGCGTCCCGGTCGTCTAAGCCCACGGACGCCGATTTTAGGCTCGCCCCGCCGCGCCGCCGCCCTGGTCAGCCCTGCTGGACGGTATTCGACGTTCCGGCGTTGGCAATCTTGGGCGAGCCCCAGTGGTCGGTGACCACATTGCTTGATCCCGACGTGCTGATCGCATCGGTGCTGTCGATCGTGACGTGGTTCGCGTGCCCGGTGACGCTGACGCTCGTGCAATGGCCGGTGACGGTGATCGTATTGGTCAGACCGCTCACCGAGAGATAGCCGCCGTTGCAGGGAATCGTTTTCGTCGTGCCGGTTCCGCTGACCTGCAACGTCCCGGCCTGCGGGACGGTCGCGGGCGGGCTGCTGCCGGCAAAATCCGTGCGGGACCCGGTTGCGGCCAGGCCGGCGAATACCAGCCAGCCGATCACGATGACCGACCAGCAGGCCATGCCGATGCCCAGGCGTGGCCGCAGCTTGCCGACCCAGTTGCCTGCCTCGTCGCGGTCCAGGTCGTAAGCGAAAGACGTCACGCAGTGCGCGCGCTCCGGGTTGCGCTCGTCGACCAGGATCACCCCGTCCACGTATTCGCGTCCGCGCACCACGAGATCGCCCCGGTGGCCGTCGAGCGTGTAGCCAACTCTCGTCTTGGTGTTCGGCCCGCTCCACCGCTTCCTGGTGACGGTCCATCCACGCGCCACCGGAAGGTAGACGTTGTACCACATCGTTCCGCTGTAAATGGTTGCACGCGAAAGCGTTTCGCTGCCCGTAACGGTCGCTACCCGGCCCCACTCGAGTAATCCGATCCGGATCCGCGTGCCGCAGAGCTGCACGCCGTAGATCCCTGCCGGGTCAGCGCCGCGACCGCGGCGAAGGCCATGGGCACCTGTATCCACAGTGCGATCGGTACGACGGCGACGATCAGGAGCGTCCACACGTACAGCCAGCGAAAGGGCAGCAGCTCTGCCAGCCGAAAGGCCATGGGAACCTTGCGCGGGGCGACGCAAGGCCCGAGTCGACTGCTCCCATCGAGCGAAATGCTCCCACAAATCTAGACTTGAGCGGAACAGACTCAACCTTGACGACGTTGAACAACGCGACAAGCATTTTCCCTACGTACTTGAACGGAGGTGTCGTGGACTCTTTCAACCCGACAACCAAGACGCAGGCGGCCCTGACATCGGCCCTCCAGGCGGCGACAGCTGCCGGTAATCCCGAGATCAGGCCTGCCCATCTGCTGTTGGCGTTGCTGACGCAGAACGATGGGATCGCCGCGCCGCTACTGGAGGCTGTCGGCGTCGAGCCCGCCACTATCCGCGCCGAAACACAGCGCATTCTCGACCAGCTACCCCAGGCCAGCGGTGCCAGCTCGCAACCGCAGCTGTCCCGCGAATCGCTGGCCGCCATCACCACCGCCCAGCAACTGGCCACCGAGATGGACGACGAATACGTCTCCACCGAGCACCTGATGGTCGGGCTGGCCACCGGTGACTCCGACGTCGCCAAGCTACTGACCGGACACGGTGCCTCGCCGCAAGCGTTACGGGAGGCGTTCATCAAGGTGCGCGGCAGTGCCCGGGTTACCAGTGCCGATCCCGAGTCGACCTATCAGGCGCTGGAGAAGTACTCCACCGACCTGACCGAACGTGCCCGCGAAGGCAAGCTCGACCCGGTTATCGGGCGGGACAACGAGATTCGCCGCGTCGTGCAGGTGCTGTCCCGTCGCACCAAGAACAACCCGGTGCTCATCGGTGAGCCCGGCGTCGGCAAGACGGCGATCGTGGAGGGCCTGGCGCAGCGCATCGTCGCCGGCGACGTGCCGGAAAGCCTGCGGGACAAGACCGTGATCGCCCTCGACCTCGGGTCGATGGTGGCCGGCTCGAAGTACCGCGGCGAGTTCGAGGAGCGGCTCAAGGCCGTGCTCGACGACATCAAGAACTCCGCCGGACAGATCATCACGTTCATCGACGAGCTGCACACCATCGTGGGCGCCGGCGCGACCGGCGAGAGCGCGATGGACGCCGGCAACATGATCAAGCCGATGCTGGCCCGTGGCGAGCTGCGGCTGGTCGGTGCCACCACGCTCGACGAGTACCGCAAGCACATCGAGAAGGACGCCGCGCTGGAGCGGCGCTTCCAGCAGGTGTTCGTCGGGGAGCCGTCGGTGGAGGACACCATCGGCATCCTGCGCGGCCTCAAAGACCGCTACGAGGTGCACCACGGTGTTCGGATCACCGACTCGGCGCTGGTTGCGGCGGCCACCCTGAGCGACCGCTACATCACCGCGCGGTTCCTGCCGGACAAGGCCATCGACCTGATGGACGAGGCCGCCAGCCGGCTGCGGATGGAGATCGACTCGCGGCCCGTCGAGATCGACGAGGTCGAGCGGCTGGTGCGCCGGCTCGAGATCGAAGAGATGGCGCTGGCCAAGGAAGAGGACGAGGCGTCCAAAGAGCGTTTGGAGAAGTTGCGCTCCGAGCTGGCCGACCAGAAAGAAAAGCTGGCCGAACTGACCACCAGGTGGCAGAACGAGAAGAACGCGATCGACACCGTCCGCGAGCTCAAGGAGCAGCTGGAGACGTTGCGCGGGGAGTCCGAGCGCGCCGAGCGCGACGGCGACCTGGCCAAGGCCGCCGAGCTGCGCTACGGGCGCATCCCCGAGGTGGAAAAGAAGCTGGACGCCGCGCTGCCGCAGGCCGAGGCACGCGAGAACGTGATGCTCAAGGAGGAGGTCGGACCCGACGACATCGCCGACGTGGTATCGGCATGGACGGGCATCCCGGCCGGCAGGCTGCTGGAGGGCGAGACCGCCAAGCTGCTGCGGATGGAAGACGAGCTGGGCAAGCGCGTGGTCGGGCAGAAGAAGGCCGTGCAGGCCGTGTCCGACGCGGTGCGCCGCAGCCGCGCCGGGGTCGCCGACCCCAACCGGCCAACGGGTTCGTTCATGTTCCTCGGACCCACCGGCGTCGGCAAGACCGAGCTGGCCAAAGCGCTGGCCGACTTCCTGTTCGACGACGACCGGGCCATGGTTCGCATCGACATGAGCGAGTACGGAGAGAAGCACTCGGTGGCCCGCCTGGTGGGTGCGCCTCCCGGCTACATCGGGTACGACCAGGGCGGCCAGCTGACCGAGGCGGTGCGCCGGCGGCCCTACACCGTCGTTTTGTTCGACGAGGTCGAAAAGGCCCACCCCGACGTGTTCGACGTGCTGCTGCAGGTGCTCGACGAAGGCCGGCTCACCGATGGGCAGGGCCGCACGGTCGACTTCCGCAACACCATCTTGATCCTGACGTCCAACCTCGGATCGGGCGGCAGCGAGGAGCAGGTGATGGCCGCGGTGCGCGCGACGTTCAAGCCGGAGTTCATCAACCGCCTGGACGACGTGCTGGTCTTCGACGGTCTCAACCCCGAAGAGCTGGTGCAGATCGTCGACATCCAGCTGGCCCAGCTGGGTAAGCGTCTCGCGCAACGGCGGCTGCAGCTGGAGGTGTCGCTACCGGCCAAGAGATGGCTGGCGCAACGCGGGTTCGACCCGGTGTACGGCGCTCGGCCGTTGCGTCGGCTGGTGCAGCAGGCCATTGGTGACCAGTTGGCCAAGATGCTGCTTGCAGGCGATGTGCACGACGGCGACGTGGTGCCCGTCAACGTCAGTGCGGACGGCGACTCGCTGATTCTGGGCTAACCGACCTCACGGTGCAGATTGTGCATCCTGTGATGGGGTTGTGACCTGGTCGGTT
>Ga0307474_10001727_pt1 | contig 15833 bp, 17 predicted proteins | sample atmos_gasesECM1C_2_FD_203312 | JGI IMG/M metagenome (GOLD analysis project Ga0307474, IMG submission 203312) | Hardwood forest soil microbial communities from Morgan-Monroe State Forest, Indiana, United States - atmos_gasesECM1C_05 | ecosystem: Environmental > Terrestrial > Soil > Temperate... | reverse complement strand
TCCCGCAATCACGAAAGTTGAAGAGCAAAAAGATTCGGCTTGCCGACCTTGCTAATGAACGATTCATACTTTTTCACCGAAAAGGAGCACCTGGTGTTTTCGACACCATCGTTGGAGCGTGCCGATCTCAGGGCTTTTCTCCGCAAGTTGAGAAAGAACCGAATTCGATGCAGACGATCCTCTCGTTGGTTGAGGCAGAAGAAGGCGTAGCCATCGTACCCGCCTCCTCGAGCAGCCTCCGGTCGAATGGCGTGCAGTTCGTTCGCCTTGTGCCGGATAACCTACATCTTGACCTGATCGTGGCGTGGCCACCAGGCGAGGCCTCAGCCGTACTGCGCACATTTCTCGACTTTCTAAGTGTCAATGCAGATGCGATTCGCGCAAAGGCCGAACTTTCTCTGTCATCCATTGCCCGGATCAAGTCATAGCGCTCCTGACGGCGTGTAGTGTGGCGAGGTGACCGCGACGCCTCCTGCACTTCTTCGGGGAAGGGCCAAAGAGGCGTTGTCGCGGTCTACCTCATAAGCAATGGGCGCTCATCCTCAAGACGAATTGCGTGGCACGGTTGTTTGGTTGAACATCGGTACCACGTATTCGGTCGCGGCTTATTAAAAGCGAAAGACGATGCCGGCTGATGGTTGTGCAATATGCGTCCAGCTGTCGGTATTGAGGCCCGCGAGATTGAAATCTGGTGCTTTGTACACATAGCCGCGATACTCGGCTCGTAGCGAGATGTGCCTAGTGAAAGCGTAGTCTGCACCGGCGCCGTAAACGAATGCACCTCTCGTCTCGGTTGTAGCTCCTGCGAACTTGCTACCGGAATTCCCGGTCGGATCGAATATCAGGGCTCCGCCTCCAGCCAACGCATAGGGTTGAAGCCGGCCGAAGCTCGGCAGTTTCACAACAGCCGAGCCAGTGATCTGGTGGATGTTAGACTCCACGCGAGCGCCCGTACCGCCGAAATACATTTGCGTGTTGCGGTCGTAACCGTAGTTCGCCTCGGCTGCGAGCCAGCGGTTGATGTTGTAGCGATAGCCAACCAGAAATCCACCCGTGTCTGTAGCGTGTTGTTGTATCCCGTTTCCGTCGGTGTCCTTCGTGAAGAACCCCGTGCCCTGGATACTAATTTCTGATCGGTTCTCCTGTGCGACTGCTGTTATGGACACGAATGCCAGAATGCCCACAACCACTGCTGCTCGTTTTATCGAGTACTTCGGTTTCATGCTCGATCTCCTTTTGATTTCTGCGACGCCTGTTTCTCGCGTTTGCCGGCGGCATCAGTACTGGCCAGGAGGTTCATTGCAGCCAGGATTAAGACTTCCTCCAGTGTGAAGCCACGACTTGTGATCTTCCACATGACCGCCTCACAATTGATTCGAAGCATCGCATCCCTCTCCAAGGCAAGAACCGTGCCAAACGTCGTGTCGCAGGTAAGTGATGGAAAAGCGCGGGGTTGGCAGAAAGTCGATTAGCTCGAAAATGTTGAAAAGGGTCGAAACTGTCGATTGTGTTCGAAGCTATGCTGAAGAGGTAGCCGCACAATACGTGAAACATTCACGCGGCTTGAGCCATCACTACTTGCGAGGTAAGCTGTGACCGCGATTTTGTGTGTCAATGCCGGTCGGTCCAGGGATGGCGGACTTCTGCTGAGTCGTAGTCGATAGCGGTGATCAACGATCCTGAGACGTAGCTGAGACGGTTCTGAAGGGAGCTTTGGAATGCTCGAATGCTTCCTGGGCCCGCGGAAATCCTCTAAAATCGCTTCTTGGCGCAATCTATTGCGACTTGTAAAGGAAGTGAGTCATCATCTATTTGGGTAATTTTTATTTCGGTATTTTGGAGTGAATTAAAAACCGCCCCGCGGCGAGTTTCCGGATTGTAAAACTATGGGTGCAGACTCGGTCATTGCGCGTGAAAGCAATAGCCAGCGCTATGACGCAGTGCTGCGTATCAGTGAAGCCTTGTGCGCCTGCTGCGAGCCTGACGACTTGGCGAAAACTCTCGCGGATGAGATTAGCAAGTTCCTGAACTTCGACCACCTCTACTTCACTGTGCTGAAGGAGAACTCCAAGGAAATTGAATATCTCGTTTGGGGTAAGGGCTCTTTACCTTTCCCGGAGCTGCCGATGGAGGATCTGCCAACGTGGCACGCTATGGCGAGCGGCGATCCACAACATACTGACGATTGGGACACGGAAGACCGGTATCCGCGATTCAAGCCGTGGGCGAAGAAACTGGGCCTCGGCTCGAGTGTCCGTGTACCGCTGACAACGCCGCATCGCCGACTGGGTGTGTTCGGAATCGTTCGCGACACAGTAAACCCTTTCAGCGCGGACGAAATAAGCTTCCTGCGGTTAATCGGGCGTGTCGTCGCGTTCGCGCTCGATGACGGTTTCAATCTCAGGCGTGCCCAGAGTGCTCAGGCGTGCTTACAAACTCAAAACGACCGCCTGCAGTTGCTTTTGAATCTAACCAAGCAAATCACGTCGAACCTAGACTTTCGGGAGTTGTTGCGCCAGACCGCAGCCAACATTCGCGAGGTCATGCAGTGTGATGCCGTTGCGGTTTCGCTCGTAGATTCCGCAGCAGGCACGTCCAGGCTATATGTGCTTGATTTTCCTCAGGGCAAAGGCTTCATTAAGGAGGAGCGGGTCCTCACAATAGCCGGCGCCGCCAAGCGTGTTCTGGGGTCTTTGAAACCAGCGGTGGTTAACAAATCCGATCTTTCGGAAGTACCTCCTGAGATCTACGATGAAGTGGTCGCCGAAGACCTGAAGAGTACATGCCTCATTCCTCTGACTAATCGAGGTCGAGCGCTTGGAATCCTGACTATTGCGCGGACTACCGAAGATCCTTTCACCTCACACGACGTCGAATTTCTGACACAAGCTGCGGGACAGATCGCAATCGCAATTGAAAATGCTTTGGCATACCGCGAGATTTCGCAACTGAAAGACAAGCTCGCCCAGGAGAAGCTTTATCTCGAAGAAGAAATCCGCAGCGAGATGAACTTTGAAAACATCATCGGAAACAGCCCCGCGTTGAAAAATGTTCTGGTACTCGTTGAAACGGTCGCTCCCAGCGACTCTACAGTCCTGCTGCTTGGGGAGACAGGTACAGGCAAAGAGTTGATCGCCCGCGCCATTCACGACCGCAGCCGGCGCAAAGATCGGACGTTTGTGAAGCTGAATTGTGCTGCCATTCCCACCGGCTTGCTTGAGAGCGAACTGTTTGGACATGAAAAGGGAGCTTTTACCGGCGCGATTGCGCAAAAAGTCGGCCGAATGGAACTGGCAGATCAAGGCACTTTGTTCCTGGACGAAGTGGGAGACATTCCCATCGAAATTCAGCCGAAGCTGTTGCGGGCGTTACAAGAGCGCGAATTTGAACGACTGGGGAGCACTCACACGCGTAGGGCCAATATTCGGCTCGTCGCGGCGACCAATCGCGATCTCGAACAGATGATTGCAGCCCGCGAATTCCGAAGTGATTTGTACTACCGGTTGCATGTATTTCCGATCCGGATACCTCCTCTGCGGGAACGTAAGGAAGACATTCCACAACTGGTGAGTTACTTTGTCCAGAAGTTTGCGAAGCAAATGCAGAAGAAGATTGAAGCCATTTCCCCGGCCGTCATGAACGGGCTTACGGCTTGGGACTGGCCCGGCAATATTCGCGAGCTGGAGAATTTCATTGAGCGGGCGGTGATCCTTACGCGCGGCAAGTCACTTGAGGCGCCATCAGGAGAACTTCGGGGAATGAATACAGCGGAGTTACCACCTATTGGCCGGCATCAACTTGAGCAATTCTCTGGAAAGGGAACAGATTCGCGAGACGACAAAACTAGCGTTGCTGACGAATACGGAAGAAAGCAGCGCGATGAGATCATTCGGGCGCTTGCCGCATGCAAGGGGCGTGTTGGTGGTGCCGATGGTGCCGCTGCACGCCTAGGGATGAACCGCACGACGTTCCTGTCTCGAATGAAAAAGTTCCGTATCTATGCAAAGCAATACGCCTGATCCGCAGCCCACCTCCGCATTCTAGCTCTCACCCTATACGTTCGACAGTTTCGACCCTTTCAACTTCTTCGACCCTCGCCGCTTCGACGTCTAGTGGGCGGTCTCCTGAAAATTCAGCGATTTACGGTCCTCCGAGTTTGGTGTTCGCCTTGCCTTATGACAAGCAGCAGGAAGAAGGAATGTTGAAGATTTCGCAGATCGATGGTGCCAGGCAGCGTCGGCTGATTGTGGAAGGAACGCTCATTGCCCCCTGGGCAGCCGAACTGAGAAGCGCGTGCGCAGAGGCAAGAGTAGACCTTCATGGCCGCGAACTCGTTATCGAGATGAAACACATGACGACCATTAGCCAGGAGGGCGAGAACCTAATTCTTGAGTTGATAAACGAGGGAAACAAGTTTCGTTGCCGCGGCGTGTTTACGAAACATGTGTTGAAAGAACTAACCCGTCGTGCGAACAGAGATCTTCGGGAGACAAAGAGATGACTGAAGAGGTAGGTATCCAAGTTTGCGATGTGGGAAGAATTCGGGCGTTGGAGAAGATTCTGTCGAGCGGCCTGCCATCTCTTTACAGAAGAGCATACCGCCTCTTGGGGAACGCAGCCGATGCCGAGGACGCTGTGCAGGATGCTCTTCTGGCCGCTTACACCCACCTGGATCAGTTCAAAGGACAATCTCAGCTTGGCACTTGGCTGACCTCCATCGTGCTCAACTGCGCTCGACTGCAGCTACGCCAGCGGCAGCGACACATTAACGTGTCTCTCGACGAGTCGATCGGAGAAACAGAGACACGTTCAATCGGGGAGCGATTAGTACATCATGGGCCCAGTCCAGAAGATCAGTGTAGAGATTCTGAGCTGAGCAGACGTTTGACTCGCTTTCATAGCCAACTCTCGCCCACTCTGCGCAAGACCTTTCAACTGCGCGACATCGACGGTCGATCTATCCGTGAAACAGCGCAGATTCTGGGAGTTCCTAGCGGAACTGTGAAAGCTCGGTCAGCACGTGCGCGCAAGAAACTAAAGGCGTTTATGCGGTACGCCCTCAGGCCGCGATCTCGCAAGTTGCAAGGTCGCTCGTTCCGTTTCGCAAATCCGGCAAGCTAATTGCGCCGATGAACACACCGCACGCTATTTGGAGGTGGAGAAATGACTGAACCGGCCCACATTCAAGTTCGCGGAGCAAACGTGTACGCGAGTTACGAGGACTTTCGGTGGCGTTGCCGTTCTCATCCCTTCAACTCAATCCCTCTTTGGTTACGCATCTCAGTTTGACGTCCGCCCAAGTTGAAGCGATCCAGCAAGTAATGATGCAGGAACAACGTAGTCTCGAGCCTTTGATCGACGGCGCTTCGAACTACTCGAGAGAAGCTGCTTGCCATCGGTAGTGAACACGTGAATGAGAAGCAGGTCAAAGCTCTCGCCGATACAGAAGGAAGTCTGCTTGACAAGCTGATCATCGCGAACGCCCGCATGCAATCCCAAATTTACAAAATCCTCCGCCCCGAACAACAAAAGAAGCTCAGTGACCTCGAACGAACGCAGGGGGCAGTCACATCGGATAGTAAGTAGGAGCAATTTCGGGGAGCATAAATTTAGCAGGATTCCGACCAATTCCGCAGAAATCTGCACAAGCCCGTTTCGAAAGTGCTGTTTACTCACAGTTGTGAGCAGAGGCCGGTTCCGTCAAGAAGCTAAGAGTCAGAGGCGAGTACGTTAAAGGGAGCTACAAATGGCAAATACGGCGAAAACAGCAATTGTTACTGGTGCGTCGCGAGGGATCGGAGCGGGACTCGTCGAAGCATTCTTGAAGCGCGGCTACAACGTAGTCGCAAACTCGCGCCACATGACCAAAGCAAATCCATTCGCTGCGTCTGCGAATCTTGCGCTGGTCGATGGAGCGATCGGCGATCGAAGCACGGCCGCGAAGGTCGTGGACACTGCCGTATCGAAGTTTGGCAGGATCGACGTGCTGATCAACAACGCGGGTGTTTTCATTCCGAAGCCTTTCACCGAATACACCACTGAGGACTTCGACACATTAGTCTCCACGACACTTGCAGGCTTTCTTTACGTGTCACAGCTCGCGGTAAAGCAAATGTTGCGGCAGAAATCGGGCAGTATCATCAACGTATCAACTACCCTGGTTGACCAACCGATCGCAGGTGTTGGGGCGGCCGTTCAAAGTATGTTGAAGGGCGCCTTGAATGCGGTGACGCGCGCCCTCGCCATTGAATACGCGAAGGACGGCATTCGGGTAAACACCATCGCGCCGGGAGTAATCAATACTCCAATGCACAAACCAGAAACTCATGACTTTCTCAAGGGGTTGAACCCAGTCGGGAGGATCGGTGAGGTCACGGAAATCGTCGACGCAGCTTTGTTTCTGACCGACGCCACGTTTACCTCGGGTGAAATTCTGCATGTGGATGGCGGTGCGCACGCGGGCAAATGGTAAATCGAAAAAGCTCTCAGCCTGCCAGCGCAGAGCAGCGGTTGAAGGAATTTGGCATCGAGCTCCCCACACCGCCTGAACCGTTCGGCATTTACGCGGAAGCGGTGCAGACGGGCAACCTGCTCTTTCTCACCGGAATGCTTCCCACTGCAGGCCGCGAAGCGAAATTCATCGGGCGCCTCGGTGCGGAGCTGGCCGTCGAAGCGTGTCACAAGGCGGCTCGCCTGGCCGCACTAAACGCCCTTGCTGTCGCGAGGCAACATCTGGGATCACTCGACCAGGTTACGCGAATTGTCCGGCTCGGCGTCGCCGTGGCCACTTTGGGAGATGTCCGCGATCAGCCGAAAGTGGCTGACGGCGCTTCAGCGTTGCTGCAAGACGTTTTCGGAAAAAGCAAAAATCCTAGCCGACTGGTGTACGGAGTAGCCAGCCTTCCGCTCGGCGTGCCGGTCGAACTGGAGTTGATTTTTGAGGTATCCGCGTAATGCCGCCCCGCTGGAATCAGAATCGACTCACAGCGAAACTCAGGATCGACTATCCCATCATTCAAGGTCCGCTTGGCGGACTGTCATCGCAAAGATTGACGGCCGCAGTGTCGAATTTTGGCGGACTCGGATCGTTTGGCGCACACAGCTTGCCGTCAGACTCCATCAAAGATGTAATTGCAGAGATTCGCTCTCTTACATCGAAACCATTCGCGATGAACTTGTGGGTCTCAATGGAAGACGAAGGTGCCCGAACCTCGGACGAAAACGCCTTCAATAGGAGCCTTGCCCCACTTGCCGTCCATCTCGACGCCTTGGAGGCGCCCCGTCCAACGTACTCGCCATATTCGCCGAAGCGATTTGAAGATCAGGCGCGCGTGCTGCTGGACGCAAACGTACCGGCATTCAGCTTCATCTTTGGATTTCCGGCAAGAGAAATTTTAGAGGAGTGCCGGGCGAAAGACATCATCACCATCGGCACGGCGACAACGCCCGACGAGGCTGCGGCACTTCAGGAAGCCGGCGTGAACGCCATTGCCGCTTCTGGCTTCGAAGCAGGAGGGCATCGCGGTTCATTTCTCCGGGCGGCAGAGGATTCGCTTACGGGCACGCAGTCGCTAGTCCCGCAGGTCGTCGATATCGTCGATGTGCCAGTGATTGCCGCAGGGGGAATAGGAGATGCACGCGGTGTAATCGCCGCCCAGGCTCTCGGCGCAGAAGCCGTCCAAATGGGAACGGTATTCCTGGCATGCGAGGAATCCGGCGCCTCCCGCCTTCATCGCGAAACTTTGCGACGATGCAATGCCGGACATACCGCCTTGACAAAAGGGTTCACGGGAAGACTTGCGCGGGCAATCCACAGCCGCGTGCTGGAGGACTTGAACCGACGCAAAACCGAGATCTTGCCATATCCGCTGCAACGAGAACTCGTCAGAAATCTCGCAATCGCAGCAGAGGCTGCGGGCCGGGAAGATCTTGTGCCTATGTGGGCGGGGCAAAGCGCCAATCTTTCCACTTGCACCGATGTATCGGCTTTCTTGACCTCACTGGTCGAGGAGGTTTCTGAAATCGCGGGGCCCATCATCCAGTGGAGCGCAGCCCGCCGCAAAAAAATTCTTAAACTTTAATAACGAGAAAAGGAGAATTGGAATGTCAAATATCACCGGCAAAGTTGTAGTAATCACCGGCGCCAGCAGTGGGATTGGGAAAAGCACTGCAACGCTTCTTGCAGCGCAAGGGGCAAAAGTTGTACTAGGAGCGCGGCGTCTGGACCGGATCGAAGCCGTGGTTCAAGAAATCTCGGCCGCCGGCGGCAAGGCCATCGGATTTGCCACCGATGTGACGAAGCGCGCAGAGGTGGAAGCGCTCATCCAGGGCGCCGTCGACGGTTTCGGCCGCCTTGATGTGCTCGTCAACAACGCCGGTATCATGCCCATCGCACCGATCGAGGCCCTCAAGGTAGACGAATGGGATCGACAGATTGACGTCAATATCAAGGGACTTCTATATGGGGTTGCCGCTGCCCTGCCTCACATGCAGAAACAGAAGAGCGGCCACATCATCAACATGGCTTCGGTTTTCGGGATCAAAATGTTTGCTCCTGGTGGGACGGTCTACTGCGCCACCAAGGCCGCCGTGCGCGCAATGACTGAGGGGCTGCGGATGGAAGTGCACTCCCAAAATATCCGTTGCACGATGATCTCACCTGGCGCGATTGCCACAGAACTGTCGGAGAGCAGTTCGGACGAAGCAACCAGAAAGAATTTGCGAGAGTTCATGAAAATGGCGATCCCGGCCAGCGCGATCGCGAGAGCGATCGCTTACGCAATCGAGCAGCCGGTCGAAGTGGAAGTCGATGAGATGGTCATCCGCCCAACCGTACAAGACTTCTAACGCGGAAGTAAATTATGCACCCTTTCTACTCGTCCCGCTGGCCGCGATTTTCGCAGTTTTCTCGTATGGTGTTGGTGTTTTCTATGATGCTCGCAATATTTCAACGGCAGGCCCAAACCCAGGGAAAGGAACGTCCCGTGAAACACCCAACTTTTTATCGCACGATACAAGTAGATGGACTCTCCATTTTTTACAGAGAGGCTGGGCCGAAAGGCGCGCCAACGCTTCTCCTGCTGCACGGACTTCCGTCGTCCTCGCGGATGTTCGAGCCTCTCTTCACCCGGCTTTCCGATCGCTATCACCTTATCGCGCCCGACTACCCCGGCTTCGGACACAGTGACTGGCCGGACCCGAAAAAATTCGCGTACACGTTCGATCACATCGCCGAAACCATGAATTACTTCACCGAATCTCTTGGGCTCTCGCGCTACACGCTTTACATGCAGGATTACGGCGGCCCCGTGGGTTTTCGCATGGCCTTGGCCCATCCGGACCGGATCGAGGGTCTCATAGTCCAGGATGCTGTGGCGCACAGCGAGGGTCTGGGCGCGAACTGGAAGACGCGGCGAGCTTTTTGGGCCGACCGCGCCGCCAACGAAAGCGCGTTGCGCACCAACCTCCTGTCGTTGCAGACGACGCGGACGCGTCATGTCGGAGGCGATCCCATCGTGGAACGCTATGACCCCGATCTGTGGACCGATGAATTTGCTTTTCTCAATCAGCCCGGCCAGATCGAGATTCAGAGCGACCTCTTCTATGACTACCGCACCAACGTCGAAAACTATCCCAGGTGGCAAGCTTGGATGCGTGAGAAGCAGCCGCACCTGCTGGTGATTTGGGGCAAGTATGAGTCATCGTTTGACTCCTCCGAGCCGGAATCCTACCGGCGAGATGTGCCCAATGCCGAAGTCCGCATTGTCGATGGTGGTCATTTCGCGCTGGATACGGCAGCGGACGAAATTGCAGCGCTCATAGGTCAGTTCATGAAGAAGCAAAAATGAGTACTACCATTCGCGAAACGTTGACCGGTTCGCGGGGTCAAGGAGCAACAGTTTATGGGCAAAACACCACGGACGAAGCTTTAGGGTTGCCACTTTTCAGCTAATGAGAGGCGCCGAAGAGAACCGGACTCACCATGGTTTCAATCCTGGCTGCCATCTCCTCGGCGGGGATACGATTGGGAGTCTGAAACCAGCGGCGCGCGGCTCCAAAAACGGCCCAGGCGGCGGTGGTCGCCAGCAGTGCGCCATCGACGCCGGGTGCCAGCCCATGATGGGCAAGACCTTCCTTGAACATGTCCTCGACGACGGGGATGATGGAGCCTTCAATGGCTATCCGAGCCAACTGACTGGGACAGCCTATTGACTCAGCAAGATAGTCGCAGACGCCGAGTGCAATAGCGCGCAATGCTCCATTGCAGTCGGTAAAGGTGATGCCGCGGCGCTCGATCAGATCGCGGAAGCGGGATTCTGTCATGGCCTGCAGCAGGGCGTTCTTGTCTGGATAGTGTAGGTAAAAGGTGGCCCGATTTAGCGTTGCCTCGTCGGCGATCTCCTGCACGGAAATGTCTTCGAACTCCTTTTTTATCAACAAACTGGCCAATGCGTCCATGAGCATTCGGCGGCTGCGCAGAATGCGCGGGTCCATCGTTCCGGTTTCAGGTTGGAGAAGCTGGGCCATTCCAACAATAAGGATACCCCTTTGCAAACTAAAGCGACACTTGTTTATTTTGTTTAATAGACAAACGTCTATTAATAATCAATTGTCGTGCAGAAGGAATTATTAATGTCAACGCTGCTACATATCGATTCCAGCCCGCTCTACGGCCGGTCAGTCTCTCGCGAACTAACCGCTGCATTCGTCACCCAATGGAAGGCTTCGCATCCGGATGGAAGGGTCATTGACCGCGACCTCAACGCAACCGCAATGCCCCCGATCAATGCGGAATGGGTCGGTGCCGTCTACACGCCGGAACAGGCCCGCACCCCGCAGCAGAAGCAAATGCTTTCTCTCTCCGACTCCCTGCTCGCCGAATTGGACCAGGCCGATGAGTACGTCATCGGAGTGCCAATGCATAACTTTGGTGTGCCTTCCGTGCTCAAGCGATGGATCGACCAGATTGTTCGGGTCGGCAAGACCTTTTCCTACGGGGACGGGAGGCCGAAGGGCCTGATTATCGACAAGAAGGCGACCCTCATCATCGCAACCGGCGGGATCTACGACGCCCAGACGCGGATGGCCTCGTTCAATTTCGTGGAGCCGTATCTGCGGTCCGTATTTGGTTTTCTTGGCGTGACGGACACGACCTTCCTCACCGCAGGCGGGACCGCTGTGCTGAACCAGGGGAAGGACCGGAACGCGTTTCTTGCACCGCATCTTCAGACCGTGCAGACGCACGCGCAGACCTCTCAGGGAGGACATGTATGAAAACCACTTCAAATGTTGCTCGCTATCTACTTGGCCTGATGTTTACTGTCTTTGGGCTAAACGTATTTCTCAACTTCATCCACCAGCCGCCGCCGGCGAATCCGCTCGCGATTCAGTTTCTTGTCTCAGTCAGCGATTCGCATTTTGCCGCATTCTTTTTCGCGATTCAATTGCTCGGTGGGCTGCTGTTGCTTTCCGGCTACTTCGTGCCACTTGCGCTGACAGCGTTGGCGGCGGAGCTCTACAACATCCTTGCGTTTCACCTGACGCGTGCGCCGGCGAGCATTGCTCCGGCGCTATTGGCCTCTGTGCTGTGGGTACTGGTCTTCTTTCAGTACCGCGAAGGCTTCAAGGGCATCTTCAGCGCGAAGCCTGCGACCCAGTCATGAATCGGGCAAACAGGCACTCGAACCGGTTCGGGCGCGTCCGGCGCGGCAGCTTGTATTCGCGGAATCAGGCACGCACGTATTTGTTAAACCAGTCGATCGTGCGTTGCCAGGCTAAATCTGCCGCGGCTTTGTTATACCGTTCCGGCGTCGCGTCGCAATTGAAGCCATGTCCGGCGCCGGGATAAATATAGCCTTCGTGCGGAACGTTCGCCGCGCTCAGCGCCTTGTCGTACGCCGGCCATGTAGCTGCCAGACGCGTGTCGAGTTCTCCGTGATGCACCAGGATCGCCGCCTTAATTTTTGGGATGTCCTCTGGGGCGGGAGGACCACCATAAAACGGCGCTGCTGCCGCCAGGTCGGCTCCAAGGCGTACTGCCAGCATATTGGCGGTCGAGCCTCCGTAGCAGAAGCCGGTAGCGCCGATCTTTCCCGTGCAGTCAGGGCGGGACTTCAACCACAAGGCCGCAGCCACCATATCCTGGGACATCTTCTCCTTGTCGACCTTGTTGAACATCTGGCCGCCCTTGTAGTCGTCGCCGGGATAGCCGCCCAGAGAGGTGAGGCCGTCGGGCGCAAACGCCATGAAGTTGGCTAGCGCAAACCGCCGCGCGATGTCCTCGATGTGCGGGTTTAGGCCCCGATTCTCATGGATCACAATTATGCCCGGCAACTTCGTTGCCGTCTCGGAGCGGGTGTCGGCACTCATCGGCCGCACGAGATATCCCTTGATGCTTCCGTTGCCTTTGGGGGAGGGAAGGGTCTCGTATGTGGCCTTGATTCGGTCGTCAGTGCGGGAAACCTGCTGACCCAGCGCATAATTCGGCATCAATGCATCGATAACCGCGGCCGCCGCCAGACCGCCTGCCAGGCGCTGCACGCCCTCGATGAAAGCGCGGCGACTAATCGCCCCATGAATGAAATCGTTGTAGAGTTCAATGGCTTCTCGTGGAAGTTTGGGTTTTGTCGGTTCCATTGGTGACTCCCGCCGCGATCATACCATCTGTCTCTTGTCCTTTGGGAAGGGCATGTTCTCTAGCCGGAAGCGCCTCCCATGGTGCACTGCTTCTTCTCGATGTCGATCTGGCCGGCCTAGTCCCGATGGCGTCGAGATCGGCAATCACCTTAGGAGGAATCTGAAGCGTGGCAATCTGATTGTCCGTACTCGTTTGCCGATGAACCGGCAGTGCCGCCGATGATTTTCTAGACATGATCGAGAGAGAGATCTCCGCAACTTCGTTCATTTTTTAGCGGAGACCGCCGCTCCCAAAGATGATCTCTCCGGTGAGCCACCGGGCTTCGTCGGACGCGAGGAACACAGCGATCAGCCCGATGTCCTCGGGCATGCCCGTCCGGCCGAGCGGAGTCAGTGCCTTGATCGCGTTTGCGACTTGATCGTAGGAGTCCAAGGCGCGTGCGCCCTCGGTGTCGGTTACGCCAGGGTTGATGGAGTTTACACGGATGTTCCGGGGGCCGAGCTCCTTCGCGAGCACGCGAGTGATACCGTCCACCGCGCTTTTCGTTGCCGCGTAAATCGAAGTTGCGGGGGGAGTTAGAGTGCTCACTACGGAGCCAATGTTGATGACACAGCCGCCCTTTTCACCAAATCCCTTTACAGCTCGTTTGCAGGTCAGAAGAAGTCCGAGCACGTTGGTGTCGAACTGGCGATGAAACTCCTTTTCGTTTATGTCCTGCAAGGGCAGGTGGTCGGAGTAGACGCCGGCGTTGTTGACGAGGACGTCTACTTTGCCGAGCTGCTTCTCTGTTTCGATGTCGTCTACTCATCCGGAGTTTTGGATGATTGTTCTAGGGGTCTACAACGCGTTCGCACGTATTCCGCTCCGGGTTCGACGCTTCGTTGCACGTCTCTCTGGATACCGATTCGTCCATGCGATCCGGTGTTACGCGATCGAGAAAGTGAAGCGGCACGGCGTGAGGCATGGGTACGCGACCAGTATCAACATCCCGAGGAGCACGTCATACCTTGGCCGAGATCCAAGGCTGGTTCGCTGAAAATGGCGTCGAATACCTACGCGCATACCCGAGCGCAATGCTGTGTGAGGATTCGGAAGAATTGTTCACTAGCGCAGCGGACAACTGGCGCGTTGAGGGGTGGTTGGCGCAGATTGGATGGATGGCTAGTTTTGGACACGAGGGCGGACTTTTCGTTACCGTCGGTAAACTCGCTTAATGAGAACGGGCCTCGTGGCACTCCGCGCCGTAGTTAAGTTGTTGCCCGGCGGGGCGGCGAAGAGGGTCAGATGCGACAAGGGTCGTTCAAGCACGACTCGGAACTACAGCTGTTCAGTGCAACCGCGCGGGGCGTGCGGAGACGTTCGCATCAGATGCGGCATCAAGTCTGACCAGCATCTCGGTTGCCGGATCGTAGCCTCGAGCAGCGGCCTTCTGTAGCCACGCGCGGGCGGTCGCAAGATCTTTCGAGACACCATAGCCGCGGTAATAGATCATGCCAAGATCCCATTGTGCAACCGGTAGACCCTCGCCAGCAGCTTTTCGAAACCACGTCGCTGCCTCCTTGAAATCGCGTGTCACCCCTTTACCGTCAAAATAGAGTCGCCCGATCATCCATTCTGCCACTGCCGATCCCTGGTCAGCCGCTTTACGATACCAATACATCGCTTCGCCGTAATCTTGGGGCGTGCCTTGACCGTCGCGATACATTGCACCCAGATCCACTTGAGCTTGCCGGTTTCCATATTCAGCTGCGTCTTTCATCCAGTGCATTGCCTCATCGTAGTCCAGCGGAACGCCCTTCGATTGAAGATATGCATTCGCCAGATAAACCTCCGCTGTCACCCATCCCGCCCGTGCACCGGCGGTAGCGAGATCTACGCCGCGCTGATACCACTTGTCCGCTTCGCTAGTGTCCTTGGGAACGCCTTTGCCGTCGGCATACATATCGCCAATCCGAAAATTTGCGCCCGTTATTGCCCAGGCCTCCGACCGAAGTTCGCTCCATTGATCCGACAGATTTGGACCCGGCATGGTTACGACCTTCATGTACCAACGCAATGCTTCACTGGGATTCTTGTACACACCGATGCCGCGTTCGTGCATTCTCGCAACGTTGTATGCTCCCCATGCCGAGCGCATTTCCCAAGCCTTCAGATAATGCATATAGGCTTCGCTTGAACTCGGATCACCGCTCAAACCATTTTCTGCCAATTGACCCAGATAGTCCTCAGCATACCCATCGCCGAGGCGCGCGGCAGCCTGAAGGTATTGCAGCCCGTTGGCGCGATCCGGCGGAATATCCAAACCATTCGTCAGCATTACGCCCAGGTCGCACTCCGCCCGAGCGTTGCCTTGGTGCGCTGCCTTCTCCAGCCACACCCGCGACTCAGAGGTAGAGCGCGCCACGCCGCGTCCATCGAACAGAGCGTCGCCATATCTGGTCTGCGCCTCCGAGTTACCCAACTCTGCAGCCTTGTGATACAACTCGGCAGCTTTGCCCTCGTTCCGAACCACACCGGAACCGGTGCGGTACTTCTCCGCCTGGGAGAGTAATTCCTTTGCGGACGTTTGAGCGTGCGCATGAGTCGTGTTTGCCGGCCCGTGTGCGCGATCAACGACCGTATGTCCAGCTGGCCTTACCGGTTTGCCCGCTACCCTGGATCGCGAATGGCTGATCTGAAGAATAAGACTATCGCTAGCTCCGGCGCTCCGAAGCTTCTCCTCGACCGTACGGGTCAACTCGAAATCAACCCCATATTGTTTTACGAGCGCAGCCATGCGTGCGTTCGGTACTGCGGATTTGAGACCGTGTTCCACGTCGGCGGCCGAAAGAGGCCGGGGTACTTGTTGTGTTTGTGTCGTCCGGCCCTCGGTACTGCCCACCATGAACAGCAAAATACCGGCGACTAGCAGCTTGGTAAACCACATTTTTTATCTCCGGCTAGCTAATATCTGGTTTTCCGCTTGCATCGCTCGGCGGGCGTGCGCCAGGCAAACTTTCGCAGCGCTGCTGTTTCCGTCGACTTGCACCGCGCGTTTGCAGTTGGCAATCGCCGCCGTGTAATTGCCCTTGTCCATCTGTCGGGTCGCCGAATCGATGTAACTCTGGGCGGCATGTGCCGCAGCTTCACGAGATCCCGATGCAAGTGTCGTCGCACGGCGTGTCGATTTCGCCGCCGGAACCTTCAGCGCCACCGC
>Ga0307474_10001726_pt1 | contig 15835 bp, 9 predicted proteins | sample atmos_gasesECM1C_2_FD_203312 | JGI IMG/M metagenome (GOLD analysis project Ga0307474, IMG submission 203312) | Hardwood forest soil microbial communities from Morgan-Monroe State Forest, Indiana, United States - atmos_gasesECM1C_05 | ecosystem: Environmental > Terrestrial > Soil > Temperate... | reverse complement strand
GCGGTTGACGACAAGCTCCGCTCCAAGCTGCGGCAGGATGTCGCGCACCGACCAGTGCGACGTCGCTTTGTAACCACGCAAAAGGCCAGCCGCACCAAGGACCATGGATCCCGTGCACACGCTCGTCACGAACTTGGCGGTCTTTCCACGCCGCACCAGAAAATCGAGGGTTTCGCTGTCCGTCATGAGCGCCACGGTGCCATCGCTGCCGCCCCCTAAAAACAGAATGTCCACAGGATCGGCACAATCCGCGAAGGTTTTGGATGGCTGGATGGTAATGCCGGTGTCGCTTTTCACCGGGTCCTTCGTCTTTGCAACAAGCTCCACGTTAACGCCCGGGAGATAGCCAAATACCTGCTGCGGACCGATCAGATCGAGCGCGGTCATACCCGGATAAATCAGCATGGCGATTTCTTCCGGCTTCTCCGGCATGGAATGTTGCTTGCCGTTCGTGTCGTGGGTTTGCTGCTGTGCAACGGCCATCTTGGCAAAGGCTGCGCTCAAAGCCGCGCCGCATAACTGTTGGCTGAATTCTCGTCGGTTCATATCGATGCCTCCTTTGATCGCATACTCCTTCAATGGCTGCCGCCACTAAGCGGCGATGGCGTTCCGTCCGACCAATTGCTCACCGGAACGTCAATTGTGGTATAGCGGCCTATCTTTTCTTCGTGCGCGTCCAACGGGACGTCATCCCCCAAGTCGGATCCCAAGGCTTTAGGGTCGATTTCGGGGACAAAGAACATCACGTGGGGAAGCCAGGGTCCTTTGACGCCGGCATTCAAATACCCTTGCTTTGACAGCATGTAGGACATCGAACCGGGTTCGGGTGTAGGCAACTCACTTTTCGCGATGCCGTCTATTATGGCGTCCTCTATCTGAGTGTTCGAACGCCCGGCAATTGCCAGTTCGGTCTTCTTGAGGTAGATCGGAAGAAAAGACCGCGCACCCGGAGCGCTCAGGCAGATCGGACCATGTATCTTTGGGTCCCAAAAAGCCCGATTGTTTTTCGGTAAATCCCATGATCGTCCCACCGCGCATACGAAACCGTTCTTTCCCTCCACGGCTGTTTCATAGCCATGCCTTCCGAGCACCATAACCGTGGCGTCCTTGGCAACGGATGGCGGAGCCGCGCTGCGAGCCATCGCAATCTCGGCATCGCGGTCCATCAGATATGGATCGATTGAAGCCATGGTGGACGGCGCTGAGTTGTCTTGCGCCTGCATCCGCCGCGACGTCGAAAAGCCAACCATCATCGCAAAGCTGAAAGAAGCAAATACAACGAAAGTTCGGTTGCGCATCATTGTTCTCCTTTGGAGGTTGCCTTTTTATTTCTGTCCCGTTACTTCATTCAACTTGCGCCGACGTTCGGGTATTAATCGGGCGCTGCTTCTCTAAAGTTCTTCGCTTGCTTCCGCACAACACCCTGCAATCGCCGTTCATAACGAGGCATACCGTTCGATCAGCTCAGCCACGGCTTCCGGTTGCTCATCCGCCACGTAATGCACGCTGTTCTTGATGACTTCAATCTTGACCTTTGCACACCCATGATCCCGTAACGCTTCGGCAAAGCCCGGCATGAGTTTCTCGAAAGGCGAGTGTTCGCCCGGAGCTAGCACCAAGGAAACGCTGATCGCGTTTTTTTGTGCTGAGTTGAATTTCTCATTCGCCGGAAAAGCCCGATAGATCTCCAACGCGGCGCGCAGATGTTCCGGAGCGGCATAAGCCCTGGCATAGCGGGCCACATCCGCGTCACTAAAGGTGTCGCTGTCGAGAAAATGGCGGAAGTAAATAGCTTCCCGCCCGGCAATTAGTTGCTCGGGCAGATCCGGCGTCTGCTGAAAATTGATATGCCAGGTAATGGGACTGGCTTTGACTGAGTCCCAGAGACCGAGCCCCGGCACGGGAGCATCAAGCAACATCACGCCGCGGCTGGTTTCCGGATAAAGGCGGGCGAAAGCATAGGCAACCATGCCACCGATGTCGTGACCGACAACATAAACGTGCTCCAAATGCAGGTGTTCCGCCAGTTGGTGAACGTCTTCTGCCATATTGGCGGCGTCATAACCGCCTGCCGTTGCTGGCGAACCGCCTATGCCTCGCAGATCAACCGCCACGACCGTAAACTGCTTCGCCAAAAGCGGCATGACGCGGTGATAGGCGTACCAGTCTTCGGGAAACCCGTGCAGCAGCATGATGGCCGTCCCAGTCCCACCGCGAACATAGTGGAGGGTAGTTCCGTTCACCTGCGCAGTGTCGGAGACAAACCCGCCTCCAAGCGTCGCCAGCCCTGGATCGGTGCGCTGCTCGGCGGGTGACTGGCCTTGGATGACGGCGCATGCCGCCAGCACAAAAGCCGTCAAAAGTTTCAAAATCCAACGATCATTCATCCGCATGCTTTGCCATTTCGCCGGGAGGACGCCTCCACAAGTCGGGTTCATGAAACTCTTGAGTCGCCGGACGGCTTGACCGGGCGTCGGTAAAGTCGTCTTTATGCATCTCGTAAGATTCATGTTCGTTTCCTTTCCCGGCGAGAAATGGCGAGCAATTCCATCGCTCTTGATGAACGACCTGGATGGTCTCGGGTTTACGCGCGTGCACGTCAATCCCGAACCCAAGGTCAGCGGTTAAGTAACTTCTGATCTTTTTCCGCGCCTTCCCACGCCTCATGAGTTAGAACGCACCTCCACCCCCCGTCCTTCCACAGCCATACGTCGGTTTGGATCTCCATCGCATCGTAGGGTTTGTGCTCGGAACAACCAGGGACGAGCCTGCGTTGTGGAGCCTCGTCGTCACCAGGGCGACACTTCCGTAGAGGCGCACTCTGTGTTCCGATGACTCATATGCCGTATGCTTCAAGCGGCCGGACTTTATCGCATTGGGAAAAATTGACTTCCCTTCGCCTACTTCGCCCCTCGCAGAAATCACGACCCAGTCATCTGACAGCCAGCGTGCAATTCCATCCGGATCGTCATCTCGCAACGCTTTTGTGAGTGCGTCGTCCGCTGCCAGCGCACTTTCCGTGGTCGGTCCAGCTGCAGGCTTTGCTGCCGCAGCAGCCTTAGGTGACGCTATGGGTGCGATGAGCAAACCCACAATGATCAATGTAAGAATGCCATTCAGAATGCGCATACTCTCTCGTTTCGTGGGCTTCTGCACCTCGACTTGACTTGCCACACTGCTTGAGTGAGCGCCGGCAAGATATCTCCTCATCCATCTCGTCAGCTTCATGTTCGTTCCTTTCCGCAAGTTGGTGAAACGCCTTCTGCCATATTCACAGCATCGTAACCATCGGGAGTCGCGGCGGAAAACCGCATATGCCGCGCAGATCAACTGTCACCACTCCCTGCTGATTCGACTGAAACCGTTGTCGCCTTCTCTCTCATTGAGACACTCCTACATAACCGGGGCAACTGTTCCATCCGACCATTTGCCAACAGCGATCACGAACTCGGTGATCGGCTCCGGACCGTCCCGAAACTGCGGATTCAGCGTAACCGGCGAGTCGCGCAGATCCGCACCCCAGGAGGATTTGTCCGTGAGTGGAAAGTAGAACATCAGATGAGGTACGTAGTGCCCGAGGGCGTCATTAAGGTAGCTTGCCCGCGACATCATGTAACACATCGCGCCCGGCTCTGGTGTCGGTAACTCCTTATTGTTGAACCCGGCCTTGATCCTGTCGATCATCTGAGCTTTCGACAACCCAGCCAATACCATCTCCGTCCGCATGATCGAGAGAGGCAGAATGGATCGCGCGGCTCCCGGATTGAAGCATTGCGGCACTCGCACCTTGGGATTCCAGAACTCCGCCGAATTGAATGGGGACATCCATGATCGTTCCACCATACAAACAAAACCGTTCTTTCCTTCGATGGCGGTCTCATAGCCCCGCCACTCGAGGACCAGGATCTTTGCGTCGCTGGATATAGCTGCCGGGGCAGCGCTTCGCGCCAAGGCGATCTCGGCATTGCGATCCGGCATCAGGTATTGCTCGATCGACGCCATGCTCGGATACACTATCGAGATCGAGCGATCCTCATTCCGATTGCGGCTGGTAAGCGTTAACTTCAGTCCCACGACCACGCAGACGATAGCCAAGGCCCCGGCCCAGACCCAGCGGCTCGTTATCACTCTGTTTCTCAATTTCGACGAGCTGACCTTCGCCGCTTCGCACTTCTGGAGGCACTCCCCAAGCACCGCGTTGAGCTCCGAGGAGATGCTTACTTCTGGCGACTCAACTTCCCAAGCCAGTAATTCTTGGGAAACACCCCGGAAATCAGCAGCAAGGGCCTGGCACTCCGGGCACACTTCCAGGTGCGACAAGGCCTCGGTGGCTTGGTCCGGGGACAGTTCACCGTCGAGATAAGCCATGAGTTCTTCCTGTTCGATCGGATGTCTGTTCGTGCTCATTGCATGCCTCGTCCTCGTGGGTGCGGCTGCCAGGCGCTCGCTCTCAGGCCAGGATTGGTTCTTGCCTCCGACTCTAGGTAGCTCTTCAATGCGAGACGCGATCGAAAAAGCCTGGACCGGACCGTATTTACGGGAATTCGCAACAGCTCCGCAATGTCGGAGTAACTCAGTTGTTCGTATTCGCGCAGCATCAGGATTTCGCGGTCCGGCGAATCGAGTCTTTCCATGGCTTGCCGGACCCAGAGCACGTACTCTGGAGTTCCGTCAGTCTTAGGCTCCGTAACGGACTGTCCTAATGTGCTACTCGTCGAGAACTTCCGCCGTTCCGCAGCCAGCAGATTCAACGCAATGCCATACAGATACGTTCGAACCAAGGCTCGTGGCTCATAACGGGAGGCTGCACGGATCACCGCAAGGAAAGTTTCCTGGACGAGATCCTCCGCCCGCTCGCGGTTATTCAGCCGGCGCCCGAAGAAGCCGTACAGTGGCTTGCGATAGCGGGCAAACAGTTCCTCGAAAGCTGCGCGTGATCCGCCCTGAAATTCCAGCATCAAGGCTTCGTCGCTAGTCATAGTCGGTGCGCGAGCTGAGTCCGCGCAAACATTCCGCGGTGCTTTTCCCAGCGTTCATGCTTCTTTAATGTCACAAGAAAGCCAAAGGTTCCCGCTGCGTTCTATTTTTTCTGTAATTTTTGGATCGCATCGATAGGATCTTGCGGCGGTGGCCTGACCTCCGGCATAAAAATGACCCAGATTGGCCAGGTCTTGCGCCATCAGAAGGCTCTACGGGCCCCAAGGAAAAGGGCGGCTAGCGCCGGCTTGCCCCTCGCGCCCGGACGCGCACCGGGCGCAGCGACTCCAAGTGGCCGCTAACCCTTCTTTGGCCTGATCGCATCGTTCGTGGGTCCTGCGAATTCTTTCCTAAAACGACGTACCCCTCCCACGTCGCGATCACGAACGTTGCCGTTTCATTCGCGTTTATGTCACTCCGCACTACCCTGCGTTTCTGTCCTTCGCGCAGTGCGTCCTCCATTGCGTCGTGCCAGTCCTTATAAACTTTCGCCGTCCTTCTGCGGAATCCCTCATCCAGACCTGACATCTCTTGAGACAAGTTGAGCAAGGGGCAGCCACGCTGAACGTCCTCTCTTTTCAGCGATTCGGACTGAATAATGCGGACCAGAACACCGATGGGATCCTTGGCGTTCTGTAACGGCTCCACCCACTTCTGGTGAAGGTTACTCGTGATGACTTCGTCCACTACCGCATACCCGAGGGCTTCTTTGTTATCGAAGTGGTAGTACAACGCGCCCTTGGTCACGCCCGCTGCGGCCAGAATGACATCCAGGTCAGCGCTTCGAAATCCTGAGCGGTGCATCTCCTGGAAGGCGGCTCGTAACAAACGTCCTCGCGTACGCTCTGGATCGCGCTGCGCAGCCCCGCTGCGTCTCGATCTGTTTCTACCGGCTAACATACCAATTAGTATGCATTTTTACGATGGTCATTGTCGAGGTGAATGTGCTTCCCCCGGCTTTCCGAATCGCGGACCCAGCCTCACCTCCGGCCTCCCAAATCTCAGAGCATCGCAGGCGATCTCTACTGATATCCGTATGAATTGATCAATGAGCTTGTTTTACTTTGTTTCTGTTATTGGTCAATTCGTCACTCTCTAGTCCCCGGAAACACGTACCTGAGCAGTCGAACCTCGCGTATTTCCTCCAAAGACGGCCCCCGGCTTGCCTTTTACAAGATCAGCACTCACGCAGGTGCTACCGCAGTCACAGGCGGTCGCAGGAGCGCGGGAGCATTCTGCCGAAAATTAGTTGTGGGCAAATTCAGTGTGATGGAGGAAGTAATGAGTTTTAAGTTGAAATCTCAAACCATGTTTAGTCCCCCTCGCCTCGGTGCACGATTAATGCTGCCGGCGCTGGTTGCTTTATCCACGCTGCTGTTGTGTTCTGTGGCATTCGCCCAGACCTCAGTATCGAACGGCAGCATTTCCGGCACGGTCACTGACTCCACGGGGGCAGTCGTGCCCAACGCCAAAGTCACCATGACCGGTACTACTGGGCAAACTGTTCATGCCACCACCAGCGCCGCTGGAACGTATTCTTCTGGCGCACTGGTTCCGGGCACATATTCCGTGCGCGCGGAAGCCAAGGGCTTCAAGACGACGCAAATGTCGGTGGACGTTCAAGTGAACAACACGGTCAACGGCAGCATTAAGCTCGAGATCGGGCAGGAAAGCACCGTCGTCGAAGTGCAGGCGAGTGAAGTGGCCGTGAACACGGAACAGGCCGAGGTGCAAGGCGTTCTCACTGCCTCGCAAATTGAAAACCTGCCGGTCAACGGCAGGAACTTTCTTGATCTGGCGCAACTCGAACCCGGCGTCCAGATTCAGGACGGCGCCAACTTTGACCCGACCAAGGTTGGCTACTCTTCAATCTCGTTCGGCGGACGGTTTGGCCGTACCGCCCGCATCAGCGTTGACGGCGTCGATGTCAGCGATGAGACGGTCGGCACCACCACGGAAGACATTCCGGCCAGCGCGATTCAGGAATTCTCGCTGGCGCAATCGAGCCTGGATCTCTCCAACGATCTCACTTCGTCCGGTGCGGTCAACGTAACCACCAAGTCGGGCACCAACGCGTTCCACGGCGAAGCATTCGGCTTGTTCCGCGACAACGCTGCCGGCGGCGCTGCGCTGCCTTCGCCGGTGGACGCTGCAACGGGAACGCAACTCCCGACCTCCTACCAGCGTAACCAGGAAGGCGCCAACGTTGGCGGCCCGATCCTGAAAAACAAACTGTTTTTCTTCGCGGATGGCGAGCGCACTTTGCAGCATCAGCAGGTCGCCGTGCCGCAATCAGGACCGTTGGATGTTTTATCCGGCACCTATGCGGCCCCCTTCAAAGAGCGGGAATTTAACGGCCGCCTGGATTACTCTCTCACCAAAACCGCCCGCCTGTTTGGGCGCTTCAATTACTTCGATAATTCGGTCTTTGCCACGTTCTTCCCCACCAGCTATAACGTCTACAACAATACGGACGTCACGCGTAACGATGTGGCAGGTCTGGATTTCAATACCGGGAGCTTCACGCATACCATCCGCTTCTCGTATTTGAAATTCCAGAACCAGATCAAGGACGCTGTGCGGGGGTCGAGCTTGCCCTTTGCTAATTTCCCAGCCGACATTGCCGTCGGGTCTTTTACCGCGGGGCCGAATTTTCTGGCGCCGCAGAGCACTCCGCAAAGCGACCATCAGATCAAATATGACGGCAGCAAGATTGTGGGCAAGCACATCCTCCGCTATGGGTTTGGCTTCAACCATGTTCAGGGCGGCGGCTTTGCCAAGTTTTTCTCCATAGCTCCCAATGTAAACGGTTCAACTCCGGCTGCGGGAAGTGCCCCCCCTGGGTTCGTCGCCTCGAATCCGCTCACGTATCCGATAGGCCTTGCGATCATCGGAAATGGCCAGGGCTTCTCGACTACCCAGCCTGCTTTTGGCTTCCCGGCGGGTGGCTTGGGCCCGGATAATCGCGTGTCTCTGTATTTCGGAGACAGCTGGAAGGTGCGATCGAATCTGACCATTGCTCTCGGCCTGCGCTGGGAACGTGATACCGGCAGAACCGACAGCGATCTGCCCGCGATTCCGGCACTGAACGCCGCTTTTGCCGGATTCGGCAATCCGGTGCATCAGCCCAACAAAAACTTTGCGCCGCAATTTGGCATTGCCTGGGACCCGAAGGGCAATGGCAAGACCGTGCTCCGCGCCGGCGCTGGTCTCTACTACGAGAACGTGATTTACAACAACGTTCTCTTCGACCGGCCTCTGCGTCTGAAAACGGGCGCATTCCTCCAGTCCCCCGTCGCTTGCCTGCAAGGCAACCCACAGGCCATTCCCGGTTATGCCCTGGAAGTAGGGCCTGATCCGGCGCAAATCGCTGCGGGTCAAACCACCGCATCTGCCTGCTCGGATACCATCGGCAATGCGGCCTCGACCATATTTGCTTTTCAACAGGCGTATCAAGCTGCAAATCCGTTTAGTCTTACGACCGCCAACCCCAACTATGTTGCTACCCAACTGGGCAATCTCGCTACGGGCGGCACAACACCAGGCGTCAACCTACCAACAGCGCTGTTTGCTCCCAACTACGTCACCCCGCGCGCCGTCCAGATGAACTTCGGAGTGCAGCACGAGATTCGGCGTGGAATGGTCTTCAGCGCCGACTTCCTGCGCAACGTGGAAACGCGGGCGCCGCTGGGGGTGGACATCAACCATGAAGGGTCTATCGCCAACTTCAACCTGACCAATGCGCAAGCTGCGATCAGCAATACAATAACGGCCTGCGGTGGCGGCACACTGCCTGGCATTATTGCCCCTGGGGGCTGCCCCCTTCTGCACCCCGCTTCTGGCGGAAACCCAGCAGGGTCGGCTACCATCAGCGATTTTGCGGGATTTGGCCTGGCCAGCTCGACGGATATCGGGCATGCTTGTCAGTGCGCTTTTGGTGGTGTGAATAACAACTACGGCCAAATGCCGTTCCTGTTGCCGATCAGCCGCTCGGTCTACAATGCGCTGCAAACGAAGCTGACGCAGAACGTTGTGAATCCGATGCCGGGAGTCAAGGCCGCGAACTTCCAGATCTCCTACGCGTTCTCGAGGTTTGTGAACCCCATGGGATTCCAGGGCAATGTGCCTGCAGCCGCTCCAGTGGGCAACAGCGATCAGGACTTTGTTCTGAGCGCGGCTGATAACACGAACCCGCTCAAATACATGGGGCCATCGCTGCTTGACCGCACCCATCAGCTTTCGTTCGGCGGATCGTTTGATGTGCCCTATGGTTTCCGTCTGGGACTCATTGGACACTTCTACAGCCCGCTCTCCAGCCCGGTTGTCATTGGCTCTACTGGCTCTGGTGGCCAGATATTCCAGACTGATTTCACCGGAAGCGGGGTGCCAAGCGATCCAATCCCCGGAACGACGAATGGCTCCCTTAATCGCCAGTTCGGCTTTAACGGGTTGAACAACGCGATCAACAACTACAACCTAACTGTGGCAGGACACCCGACTCCGGCAGGCCAGGTGCTGGTAAGCAATGGCTTGTTCACAGCATCTCAGCTAGCCGCCATCGGAGCGACTCCACCGATAATCAGTCAGGCTCCTTCCGATCAGTTGGCCATTCCGTGGGTAAGAGCCATGGATTTCAAGTTGAGCTGGAGCCACCGTTTCGCCGAACACGTCACGGTTGAGCCGAGCCTTGGAATCTACAACCTGTTTAACTTCACCAACTACAACATTCCCCCATCAGCCATGAATGCCTGGGTGGATGCGGGGGGCGCTGGCAGCTCGGTCAACAGCGTTCACACCACTCCTCAGCCTGGTGAGATCGGTCCGGAGAGCCTGGTCTACCGCACCGGTCTCGGAACTGGTGTGTTTGGTCTGGGTTCGCCGCGAGTGATGGAATTTGGTATGCGCCTGACCTTCTAACCAAACTGCTGCAAGTTGCCTTTCGGGCCACCAGCTAACACTGGTGGCCCGTTTTGTTTGGGGCGGCCTCGAAGGCGTGCGACAGGTTGTCGCGGGTCTGGCTGACAAAATCATTCCCGCCTTCGTGGCCTAAGACGACGATTGAGTTGCTTCCTCGTGCTCGCCGCTCTTTCTGAGAGCTCGACTCAGCCGCTTGCAGTAATTGTGATTGTGCTCGTGTGCATGTGCACGCCATTTCTTGGCGTATGGCTCGCAGGCCGCGACAACATGCGCTTGCGGCTTTCCTCCATTGCTGGGATACTCTAGCGTATTCGCCTTATATTCGTCTATCGGATTTGATTCGGGCGGTTACCGATTGCCGGATCGGTGGCTCTCCTGAGCCATTGTCGAGTCGAGCTAACAGTTGTATGTTTGCGAGGTATGGTCCGACTGATCCTCGTAGTAATCCTCGGGTGCGCCCTGGATCGTGACGACCGGCTAGGGGGCCGCGGCAATCCCCTCTGGTTTTGGCTTACGGTCGGCGCCATGGTGCTGGTCTCCGGCTACTGATCGAACATCCGCACTTCGGGAGATCAAACGTTCTTTCGCGACGGCCAAGTTTAGGTGGGGTGTTCAAGATAACTTCGTGGAAGCCGACTTGCCGTTACCCATCTCGATCTCTTGATCACACGTGGAGCTCTTCCGGGACTCCGAAACATTCGGCTGTTTCCTTCGTGCGTGGAATTCGAGCCGCTTTTGCAGACGACCAACCGCAGCCTAGAGCTGCTGACGGAGGTTGGGAGCCAGTGTAAGCGAGCCGTCATCGTTCAGCTTCTGGTGACAGGCCCACTTCACGGGATAGCGCATTCCCTTTACCACAATGTCAGCTCTAAGTTTCAGCCCTTTCCAATCGGTGAGGCGTGGAAGAACAAACTGTGCCTGCCGAATCTTGCCCGGCAACGGGTAACCCGCGTCCAGGCAACCGCTCTTGAGCACCTTACCGTCCTGGCTCTCCACGGTTACTCGCAGTACGCCGGGCACACCCGCGATTCCGTCATTTGCGAAGCCGACAATCAGCCCCGTGGAACCATCGTCCTTATAGCTCCATATGAAAGACGGCCTCACCCGGTAGCCGATTCGGCGATTGATCTGGTCGAAAGCTGCCGGATAAGCCTCGTAATAGCTCATCAGATTCTTTGCGCTGATCTGGTGAAAGTTCCAGAGCGACCAGTAATTCGCTCCCACATCAATCACATGAGCAATCATGTTCTCTGCCGGGGAGATCCCTTCGTATGCGGTGCTCGGATCGGGAGGCTTCCCAGGAAGTCCCTGCTCGAGCAATGCCGCGGTCCAGGGTGGGCGATTGCTGAGCGCTTCAATCTGCTCGTTCTCAATAAAGATAGTGTCGCTGCGAATCCAATTGTTGCTGCGGACCGTGCGGTCCAGCAGCTCTGAATTACCGACCCGGCTATAGTCCGGCTGAGTGTTGGTCAGTAGTGGAGTCTTCGAGAAGTGCTCGAGCTGCACTTCCAGCATGTTGATCCAGGTGCGCTCTGCCGTCTGGTAATCAGGGAAAGGATTGTTACTAAATGGCCAGGTGTGCCCTTCACCCCAAAAGCCATACATGAAGGTATCGATGTACTCGATGAGCGGATTGCCATCGAATTCCGCTGCCAACAGACCAACCAGCTCTTTGAATGCCTGCTGAAAAAAAGGATGGTTATACCGGGGCTGATAACGCGAATGCGGATTCTGCAAATATCTTTGCGCCTCCTGACTGCTTTCCTGATCGCTCAGGACCAGATCAACTTTCGGTACTTTCTCGAGGACAAAATCCGGGAGGGCCGCTTCGTGGATATAGTCTGGAGCGCACATCTGAATTCGCAATCCGACCCGCTTATCGTTCTTCTTCGCCAGTTCAAAAACCAGCTTCACGTAATCGGGCAACTCCAGGCGTCCGGGCCGCGGCTGCACTTCCCTCCAGGTGGGGCGGATATAAAGCTGCTGGCCCAAGGGAAATCGCACGAGGTCCTCGATCTCCCGGGAAATATTGTCTGATTTGATTTCCTCCATGCCACTGTCTGCTGTGATATAGGTGACCAGCCCCTTGCCGTAGTTCGGCACGACGTCTTGCGAAGAAGTAGTGGTCATAACTACATCGTCGTTGGGAATGACGGCATCCGGTGGGTATTGCGGGAACGGACCCTGATCGACGCGATCGGCCACCGGGGGGCCGGACCCGAAGTTGTAGTTTCCCCAGTTGTGGGCGGCAACCTTGGCCTGCGCTTTCCCCATTCCAAGTTCTGCAGCTACGGCGACCGCAACCGTGTTTCTTAGAAAATCTCTACGCTGCATTGGAACTATCCCCTCTTTATTGTCGGACTCAACTTTGAAAAAAGATGGAACGGCTCAGCCGGTTCGGCCTGATTCCCCCAGTAGATGATTCCCTCAGTAGACCTCAGCGGTCGGTTGGCTCTACGTAACGTCGATTGTCGGTAAGCTTCGAGTGCGCCTTTAAATTGCCAGTGACCCTAACAGAGAAAGTTTTGTGGGCCGGTATCCCGTCCACTCCGTCCACCGTGAGGTGGATCGTGAACTCTCCCGCGCTGGTGTAAGCATGAGATGCCTTGGCGCTATCCTCGCTCGTGCCGTCGCCGAGGTCCCAGTGATAAGCGACTGCGGGCACGCCGCCAGCTTCGTTCTCCGCCGAAAGCGCCGAAAGAATGATCGTCTCACCGGCATTTGCCGCCGCGGGCACCTGCGCCGTCACCGTTGGGGCGGCCGCAGAAATGCTCGTGTCTATCAGCTTGACAACCCTCACCGACTGGGCCGGCTGATTCTCCAGATGCACTGCGCCACCTTCGAGCTCTATCGTCTCGGTCGGGTTCAGCACATCGGCCGCCGCAAACGTGTGCCCAGCGGGCAGGCCGAGGTCCGCCAGTCTTAGCGTGTGCGAGCGCACAGTGTTCGTCCAGTTGAAGACCGTGAGTATGGCCTGTCGTCGGTCTTCCGGGAGGAAGAAAATACTGGGCTGTTCATCCTCACGCTCGTAGGTCATCAGGTCTAACGGTGTGGAGGCTCGGCCCATCTTGGCGATATTCAGCAACTCTCGGTTTTCAACCAGCTCCAGCCGATCTTTTTCTGAGCCCAGGATCAGCATGTCATCGCCAATCTCATACATGCCACCAGACACTGCGGAAAGCGCGATAGACGCTTGGGCCGCACCCAGCGAAATCGAAGACCGTTCGCCCGCATTTTCCATGAGGTGCGTTGCCGTGACATTGAAGGCATCCGGATCATTGACGAAGAAATTACGGTGCATATAGAAACGGGCTGCGATGCCGGAAGCTGCATTCCTGGTTCTCTCAAAACTGTGGCCCGTATCCGCGGAGATCCGGCCCGTGTCTACCAGGCCCACCGGATTGAGCATGGGACTTCCGTCTTTATCCAGGATCACCTCATCGCCCACTGCATCGCGGATGATCTGGAGGCCAATGCGTTGGGCTTCCAGGGCTGTGGTGTTCGGGCGGTAATGGTAGCCCTCGATCGCGGTGGTATCCATGAAGTCAAGTTTGATGAACCGGACTCCCCATTCGCGGACGAGTGTCCGGTAAGTGTTCCGCATGTACTCCTGGGCTCCGGGATGGGTGGTATCCAGCGCGTAAAGTGTATCGGTCTTTTGGTCCCAGACGTCGCCAATCGGGATCGGCTCGCCCTTGGCGTTGTGCACGAGCCAGTCCTTGTGGTGCTCGTAGATCCAGGCCCGGGTTGTCACTTCAAACGGTGCCGTCCATATACCGAATGTCAGGCCTTCTCCGGTCAGGTGATGCCCCACAAACCGCAAACCATCCGGAAATTGCGTCGCATTCGGAGTGGCAAATTCCCCGCGGGCATACTGATAGCCTTCATCAATCTGGAAATACTTATACCCCAACGGCTTCAGATGTTCCGCCTGCCAGTCACCATTGGCCAGAACTTCGCCTTCGTTGATGGCGCCATAGTAGACAGTCCAACTCCACCAGCCGATCGGAGTCTCGCTGGAGACGCGCGCACGGTGCAGACGACGAATTGCATCCCCGTAGGCTAGCAGTTGATCGTGGTAGTTCGGTCCGGCCTGGAACATCAATCGCTCTGAAAGCATCTCTTCCCCGGGTTTCAGAGGAAGGCTCAATTCGATCTGGTTCTCCGCCGCAGAATCCTTTAGATCGAAATCTTTTTGGATTTCCGTGGTTCCGATAGATTCGACGGTAAAGGATGCGATCTTGGCAGTTGCCCCCGCTCCCTCAGCTTTCAGATGCATCAGGGTCAGAAATCGGTCTGAGGTGAGCGCGCCAAAAAATAAACTCTGCTTGCTCTCCCGGTTGTAGACGAGTTGGCTCCCCGCACCGCGATGCATCCCAGCGGGCGCTTCCCCAAGGTCGTAGAGAGCCAGATCCGGCCAGTCTTCGCTGAAACTGTCCGAGAGAACCCGGTCGGCCGATTGATCGCCACCCAGATTAAGGATCGGCTCACCCATGGCTTCTACACTGCGAATGGCCTGCACACTTACTTCTTTTCTTGCGCTGTTTTGCACCTTCACCTGCACGGTGCCGTAGGGGCGCTCTTTGTAGAGCCGTAGCACGTAAACGAGATCAGGTTGGCCGTCGAGTCCGCTGCAAGTGACGGTCACCTGTCGGCCGGCGCCGAGATCGTCTTCGAAGCTACCCTCCGAAGCTTGGTGCCGCGAGTAATTGCTCGAGCGCAACCACTGGTGGTCCACCTCTGCTGCGACACGGGACTTGAGCACGGACTGACCGTCATGCAAGGATAGTTGGTACGTTCCCTCCTGCGCGTTGACCGTCAAGGATAGTTCGTCGTTCGTGAGTTGCTGAGCCACACACGGCAGTGTGCCCATCAGTATGCCAGCGGCAACCGCCAGACCAACTTTGGAAACTTGTCTTCGAGTTCTCTTCCGCACGGCAGCGTTCCCCCTTGGCATGCGTGATCGTCATCGCATACTACTTCATCGCGTCAATCTCAGTGAAACGTGCGCGCTTTTCGACGGTTGGGTGAAGATTCTCGCTCTCAGAGCTGCGCTTGAATGTTCTGCTGACGTCATCTCGCCCCTAGAGCGCATTATTTTTTCTGATGGATGTCCCCGACGATTCAAACAGCTGTAGGCCTACACATTGGGGGAATTACAAACATATCCTTGCAGGCATCAAACTCCAACATTTGCGTCGCCTAAGATTAATGATGATCGGTGGTAGCCTTATGCTGTGACAAACAAATCGGTCAGCAAAGTTCTGTCGATCGACGGGCAGGAAGTCCAGATCACGAACCCGGAGAAGTTGTACTTTTCTTCACAAATAAAAGTCACCAAGCTCGAACTTGTTCAGTACTACCTTTCCGTCGCTCCGGGTGCGCTAGCGGGTATACAAGATCGACCAATCGTTCTCAAGCGCTTCGTCAACGGCGCTGAGGCGGAGGCGTTTTATCAGAAGCGCGCGCCTGAGAACCGGCCAGCCTGGTTGCGTACGGTCACCTTGTCGTTCCCTTCTGGCCGAACGGCCGAAGAACTCGTGGTCGATGACACAGCCGGCCTTGCCTGGATCGTGAACCTTGGCTGCATCGAACTGCACCCGCATCCGGTTCGCTCTGTCGACCTCGATCATCCGGATGAGTTGCGCATCGATCTGGATCCGATTCCCGGTGTCAGTTGGGATGATGTTCGCCGCGTCGCACTTGAAGTCCAGGGCTTTCTCGATGGAATCGGCCTTCGTGGCTGGCCGAAAACCAGCGGCTCGCGCGGCATGCACGTTAATGTACGAATCGAACCGCGTTGGACGTTTACGCAGGTTCGACGTGCAGCCGTTGCCTTATCGCGAGCTGTCGAGCGCCGGGCCCCAACCCTGGCCAGTTCGAAATGGTGGAAGGAAGAACGTCATGGCGTCTTTCTTGACTACAACCAGAACGCGAAGGA
>Ga0307474_10001725_pt1 | contig 15837 bp, 15 predicted proteins | sample atmos_gasesECM1C_2_FD_203312 | JGI IMG/M metagenome (GOLD analysis project Ga0307474, IMG submission 203312) | Hardwood forest soil microbial communities from Morgan-Monroe State Forest, Indiana, United States - atmos_gasesECM1C_05 | ecosystem: Environmental > Terrestrial > Soil > Temperate... | reverse complement strand
CTGCCACTCGGGGACGACGCCGTCGATGCCATCCTCGGCCACCTTGAGAGCGTCCGCACGGAGATCACGACCTGGGAAAAGCTCGCCCGCAACACCAGCCTCGCCCACTGAACTCCGGCTGCCTGATCAAGCAGGAGAGCTAAGGACGCGACCAGAGGTTATGACCAGTCCCGGCGATGACGAGGCCCAGCAGGCTCTGCTGCTGCGGCGCGGCTTTGCCCTGGAGTACGGGACGCTCTTCTGGAACGTCGCCGGGATCGTCGTGCTCGGCATCGCCGCGGTTTCGGCGCGATCGGTGGCGCTGGCCGGCTTCGGCCTCGATTCACTGATCGAGATCGGCGCGTCCGCCGTCGTTCTATGGGAGCTGTCGGGCACCGGCCCGGAACGCCAGCGACTGGGCCTGCGGCTGATCGGCTACGCGTTCGCCGCCCTCGCGGCCTACCTGCTCGTGCAGTCGAGCGTGGTGCTGGCCACCGGCTATCACCCGCGGCACTCGGCGCTGGGGATCGTATGGACCGCGGTGACCGCAGCGGCGATGTTCGCTCTGGCGGCCGGCAAGGTCCGCACCGGCCACGCGCTTGGAAACCCCGTGCTCAGGACCGAGGGCCGGGTCACGATGATCGACGGGATCCTGGCCGCCGCCGTCTTGCTGGGTCTCATACTGAACGCGGCTCTTGGCTGGTGGTGGGCCGATCCGGCCGCCGGCTACGTACTGGTCTTCTATGCCGCCCGGGAGGTCCGGGAGATCTTCTTCTGACCACGAGCAGGCCGCCCGATGAAACCGGTGCCTCCTCGATTCCGCGCCCGCCCTGGCTGGCGCCCGGGCAGCCCCCGTCTGCGGTCGAGGCGCGCGGCTGGGTCTGCCAGTACAGCCTCGCCGGGTCCGCGGGCGTCCTGCGGACCCTCGCATCCCCCGCGGCTCAGACGCCTGACGGGGCACCACGACAGCACCTAGCGGTCGGGGATCCAGCTGCCGTGGAAGCCGAGCGGCACCCGTGCGGGCAGGTGCACGGTGGCCACCGGTTCGCCCAGGAAGTCCTGGGCCGCAAGGATCTCCAGGTCCGAGGCACCGCGTGCGGGATTGTGCACGAACGCCATGACGTAGCCGTCGTCCTCGGCGGAATCCGGCGACGACGGGGCGAAGACAGCCTCGCCCACGGTGGCGTCGCGCCCGAACTGCCGCGCTTCGGTGCTGCCACGGGTCAGGTCATGCCTGAGCAGCGCGTTGGAGAAGGCATCATCGGCGAAGTCGCCGGCCACCGTGATGGCCCGGGTGACCTCTCCGATGGCGGCGCTGTAGCCGTAGCGGTGCGGCCGCGAGATGATCCGGTCGTCGACCCGGGGGAACTCCTGTCCGCGATCGTCGAGGCGCTGCTGCGTAACCTTGCCGGCCGCGGGATCGATGATCCACCGGTCCAGGGTCACCGGCCCATGCGCTGCCCACAACGTGGAGACGTCGAAGGACTCGTTGTACTGGCACAGGTCGAGCACCACCCGGCCGCCGTCGTCGTAGGCGTTCAGGCAGTGGAAGACCCAGCACGGCTCGATGTCGAACCAGCGCACCTCGCCGCCGCCGTCGCGCGGCAGCAAACCGACGCGAGCCTGATGTTCGGGGTTCCACACGTAAGGTAGTTCGCGGCCGGCCGACACCGCGTTCAGGCTGAACGTGACGGGCAGGTCCAGCAGGACCACGTGGTCACGGGTTAGGGCGAAGTCGTGCATCATCGGCCCGTCCGACACCGGGATGTCGGTGGTGCGGGTGACCTGGCCAGATGGGTCGAGGATCACGTGCTGAACGTGGTCCCAGGCCCAGAAGTAGGCGATGGCGTGCAGTTCGCCGGTCTCGCGGTCCAGCTTGGTGTGCGCGGCGAAGCCGCCGGGAAGCGTGCCGCCGAAGTTGCACGGGCCGACCGTCTCCAGCTCGTAGGTCAGCTCGTACGGCAGCGGGCCGGCCTCGACGGTCGCGAGCGTGCGGCCGCCGTGCGAGATGATGTGCGTGTTGGCGGCGAAGTCCATGTTCTCGTGTACGGGTCCGCCCGGCCATTGCTCGCCGCGCGCCTGCGCGACGGCCTTGGAGCGGACCCAGCGGTTGCGATACCACTCGGCCCGGCCGTCCCTCAGCCGGACGCCGTGCACCATGCCCGCGCCGAGGAACCAGTGGTAGTTCGGGTCGTCGAGGCCGAGCGGGTTCGGGCCGTTGCGCAGGTAGCGACCGGTTAGCCCGGCGGGCAAGGTGCCGGTGACCGGCAGGTCGAACGCGGTGGTCTCCTCGGTCACCGGCGCGAAGGATCCCCGGAGAAAGCGGCTCGTGTCAGGCATCTGGCTGTCCTTCCAGGTGTGATGAGTCGGGGAGCCTAGGCTGCAAGAGGCGTACCCGCCCGATCACCTGGCCGAACGCCATGAGAACCAGCGCGGTCGCCTGGCTGCGGAGAGCGCCTATGAGCTGGACTGTTGTCTATATTCGTCACCATGGCGGATCCATCCCGGGCCCGGGTGAGCCTGGCCGAGTTGCTCGCCGTCCTGTCGCTGGCCGCCGACCTGGGCATGGGCCAGCCGATGGAGCACGTGCTGCGCCAGTGCCTGATCGCGCTTCGGCTCGCCGAACGCCTTGGCCTGGATGAGGCCGAAAGGGAGGTTGTCTACTATTCGGCCCTGGTCGCCTGGGTGGGATGCCACGTCGACGCCTATGAGCAGGCCAAGTGGTTCGGCGACGACGCGGTGCTCAAGACCGATTTCCGCCACACGGATTTCGCGACGGCGATGTCCAAGCCGATGTTCATGCTCCGGCACCTGGGCAGCGGCCGGCCGGTCACCGAGCGAGCCAGGCTCGGCATCGCGTTCTTCGGCGACGGCCGGAAGGCCGCAGCGGCGATGCTGGACAACCACTGGACGGCCGCCGACCGCCTGGCGGCCCGGCTCGGCCTGGGCCAGCGCGTCCGCGACAGCGTCGAGCAGACCTTTGAGCGGTGGGATGGCAAGGGGGTCCCGAAGGGCGCCAGTGGGGAGGAAATCCTGCCCGCGTCGCGGCTGGTCGCCCTGGCCGACGTCGTCGAGGTGTTCCACCGTGCGGGCGGTGTCGATGCCGCGATCGAGGTGGCCCGCCAGCGGCGCGGAACCCAGTTCGATCCCGTGATCGCCGACCTCTTTGCCGCCGAGGCACCGCGGCTGTGCTCGGGCCTGGACGCCGCGAGCACCTGGGACGCGGTCATGGCGGCCGAGCCGGCGCTCGGCGCCCGGCTCGGCGACGAGCAGGTCGAATCCGCGCTGGAGGCCATTGCGGACTTCACCGACGTGAAGTCGCCTTTCACCATCGGGCACTCACGCGCCGTCGCCGACCTCGCGGCGGACGCGGCCATCAGCTTTGGACTGAGCGAGCCCGCCGCCCGGCAGGTCCGGCTGGCGGGACTGGTACACGACCTAGGCCGGCTGGGCGTGCCGAATGCGATCTGGGACAAGCCCGGCCCGCTCAGCCACGCCGAGACCGAGCGGGTGCGCCTGCACCCCTACCTCACCGAGCGGATGCTGACCTGCTCGCCCGGCCTGGCTCCGCTCGCCGCGATCGCGGCCGAGCACCACGAGCGCATGGATGGCTCCGGCTATCCGCGCGGGCTGTCCGGGGGCGCGATCAGCCCGCAGGGCCGACTGCTCGCCGCGGCCGACCACTACCGCTCGCGGACTGAGCCCCGGCCGCACCGCCCCGCATCCGGGCCCGGCGAGGCGGCCAACCAGGTGCGGGCCGAGGTCAAGGCCGGCCGACTCGACGCCGAGGCCGCCGCGGCGGTGCTCGCCTCCGCGGGGCACCGCCCGGCCCGCAGGCCGGCCAGGCCGGACGGCCTGACCAGCCGCGAGGTAGAGGTTCTCGCGCTGCTGGCGCGCGGGCTCTCGAACCGTCAGATCGCCGAGCGACTGGTCATCTCACCCAAGACGGCCAGCCATCACATCGAGCACATCTACCTGAAAACCGGGACCACGAACCGGGCGCTGGCCAGCCTCTACGCCGCCAGCCACGGCCTGGTTGGCGGCCCGGACCTCTCGCCGGGCGGCTAGTCCGGCAGCTTCTGATACCCCGAGCAGAGGATTCGCATCCAGGTGACCCGCCCGTTGCCGGTGTTGTAGTAGACCTGCTGCTCGACCAGATGATCGCCCGCGGAATTGCGCACCCGCAGCAGATAGCTGACGCGTTCGCGGCCGGGCAGCCGGGCGGTGCTCAGCTCCTCCAGCGCATCGATGCGCACGCCGGGGCCGAACCACGTGCCGAGGATGACCTCGTCGACCACCTCGCCGGGGCTGGAGGCCTGCCAGTGACGGCGGGGCGTCAGCGCCTGGAAGTCGATCCCTTCATCGAGCAGCCCGCGCAGCGCGGGGCCGTCCTGTGCGCTCAGTGCACGAGCGAAGCGCTCCCCTACCGTTGCCGCTGAATGGCCCGCGGCGTGGTCAGTAACTGAAGGTGGTTGCGGGTTCATCGCCGATCCATTCCCACAAGGGCACGGTGCCGCCCAGGGCGGCGTTGTCCACCAGTGTCGTGTCGTCCAGGTGCTTGGCGTTGAAGCAGATCGGGCAGATCAGATACCGGCCGCCCGCGGCCTCGTAGCGCTTGGCCAGGTCCGGCAGCGACGGGCACCCCTCGCAGGCCACGCCCTGGGCCACGCCATCCAGCGCGAGCCGGACCGCTTCCTTGGCGCAGAACATCACGGTCGGGCGGCCCTGCTCGGCCGCCGCGACGGCCATCAGGAAGGCGACCGTCACCTTCTCCGGATCCTCCAGACCGGTCGTCAGGCTGATCACGGCTTTACTGGCCACATCGTCTCCTCGGCTCTGCGCGCCAGGCGGCGGATCCGCCGGGCATGCCTTCCGAGGATGGCCGGGAACCGACCTCCGCCGCATGGGGCAGTTACCCCATCTTCGCTCCCGTCAGGCCTGCTCGCCGAGCAACTCGCGCACCCTGGGGATGACCTTCGTGCCGTAGAGCTCGATGTTCGTCATGAGCGCCTCGTGCGACAGGCCGCCCATGCCGTACTTAAGGTCGAAACGGCTCGCGCCCAAACTGGTGAGATTCGCCGCGATCTTCTGCGCCACCGTCTCCGGGGAGCCAACAAAGAGCGCGCCGTGCGGTCCGACCTCGGAGCGGAACGAGTCCTCGGTGGGGACGGCGAACCCGCGGGTCTTGGCCACGCTCCGAATGAGCTGCTGGTAACGCGGCCAGAACTCCTCCCGGGCCTGCTCGTCAGTGGCCGCGACGTGGCCCGGCGAGTGCACGCCGACCGGCAGCGCAGGCCGCCCGAACCGCTCCAGGGCCCGGCCGAACAGCTCCGAGAACGGCGCGAAACGGATCGGGTTTCCGCCGATGATCGCGAGCATCAGCGAGTAGCCGTACTTCGCGGCGCGGATGACCGACTGCGGGCTGCCGCCGACGCCGATCCAGGCCGGGAACGGCCCGGACTCGAGGTGCGGCACGACGTCCTGCTGGTAGAGCGACGAGCGGGTCTTGCCCTGCCAGGTGACCGGGCCGCCCTTGAGCAACTCGGCGAACAGGCCGGCCTTCTCCTCGAACAGCTCCTCGTAGTCGGCGAGGTCGTAACCGAAGAGCGGGAACGAGTCGATGCTCGATCCGCGGCCGAGTATGACCTCGGCCCGGCCGCCGGAGACCGCGTTCAACGTCGAGTAGCGCTGGAACACCCGGACCGGATCATCGGAGCTCAGTACCGTGACCGCCGAGCCGAGCCGGATGCGGCTCGTGCGCGCCGCGATCGCCGAGAGCACCACGTCGCCGGCCGGCATCGGGAAGTCATCGGTGTGGTGCTCCCCGATGCCGAAGAAGTCCGCGCCCACCTGGTCGGCGAGCACGCCCTCCTCGACCACGTTCCTTATCGCCTGGGCATGAGACAGCGGGCGGTCCTGGCCGTCGTGCGTCCGGTCACCGAATGTGTCGAGCCCCAGCACCAGCGGGAACCGGCCCGGCTCAGCCGCGGTCTTATCAGCCGTATTTGCCGTCATGTCAGGTCCTTCCGTTAACGCCGGCCGGCGGGAGGGAGCTAGCCGCACTCCCCCGCACGGCCGTCTCGAACTCCGGCCGGCTCAGCGCCGCCCCGAAGACCGGGCCGCCGGGCTGGAGCGCCCGGCCGGAGCGCAGGCCGTCCAGCCGGACCGGGTCGTATCCGATGCGCGCCACGAGGTCGGCGACCACGTCACGGGCATCGGGGTCATCGGCGGCGACGCCGAGGGCGCGGCGATCCGGCGACCCGGCCGGCCGGCGGTCGTCCTCGATCTCGTGGTAGCCGATGTGGTTGAGCGTCTTCACGACGGTCGAGCCGGGCAGCCGCTCCTGCACGATCTCGCTGCTGCCGCGCGACCGGTCCTCGAACATCTGCAGCACGCCGTCAACGACGGGCCAGTAGTTCATCACGTCGATGACCAGCCTGTCGGCCACCAGAGCGGGATCGAGGGTGGCCAGCTTGTGCAGCGGGATCGCCAGCACCACCAGGTCCGCCTCCGCGACGGCGTCCGCGGCCCAGCGCGGCTTCGCCTCCGGCACGAGCACCGCCGCGATCAGCTCGATCTCCGCCGGGTCGCCGGAGGCGGCGATCGACACCGGGTAGCCCGCGTCCAGCGCGACCCGGGCGATCACCGGGCCGGAGTGCCCGGCCCCGAGTACCGCGATTCTCGGCAGCGCCGCCGTTCCCGCGCTCATGGCCGGTCACCGCGAAGCGGGCCTGTGGCCGTGCTGGCCAGATGTGCATTCAGCGCCTGCAGGATCCCGGCCAGCGCGTCGACTTGTTCGGGGGCCAGGGCATCGGCGAAGTACCGCTTCACCGACCGCAAATGCGGCACCGTCGCACGCTGAAACACGCTCGCTCCGCTGTCGGTCATCGACACCTCGGCGCCGCGGCTGTCAGCGGCGCAGTCATCGCGCCGGATCAGGCCACGGCGCTCCATCCGGCCGAGGTGATGCGAGAGCCGGCTCCGCTCCCAGCCGATGCTGGCCGCCAGCACCGACGAGCGCAGCCGACGGCCGTCCGCCTCCCGCAGCGCCAGCAGCACCTGGTAGTCGGCCGCCGACAGGCCGGAATCCTGCAGCTCCGCGGACAGGATCCGGCGCAGCGCTTCCGTCGTGTCGATCCACGACCGCCAGATCGCGAGCTCCCGCGAAGTCATGCGGGGCCGGGCCGCCGGACCCGAAGCCAGGTCAGCACCCATGCGCACCTACCTCCTCATTGACACGTCAATCATATTCATCATGATTGACGTGTCAATTACCTGCAGCTCCGGGCCACACCTCGGCGGCAGGGAGGATGAGGGACCCGCAGACGTTGCCCGGCTGCGCGAAGCCCTCCCGGCTGGAGGGCCGGTTCGCGAATCAATTCGGGGCAGTTCTCCGGAGACGGTCGCGCGCTTGAGCGAGCAGCGCGAAGGCCCGGCCATCGCCAAGACGACCGGGCCTTTCTTGCTGGGAGGAAGCCCGCTCCAATCGAGCCCATCTCCCAATCTGCGACCCATCTTGCCCACGCCACTGGACCAAATAAACGGGTCTCCAGCGCATCCGGCAATTTGTTACACAGGTGCGCTTTCGTGATTCACAGTATCCATTCCCGAGTTTCCGCCGCCAGGGTTACAAAACGTACAAAACGCCTGCGAACGCTCACGAACACCGACGAACATCCGAACAGCACGGAGGCCGCGACGAGTGGATCATGGTTAATGCGCGGCGCTGCATGACAGTGATTAGGACCGCCGCACCCTCATCCCTTCGAACGGCCCGTGTCGATGTACTCGATCAATATCAAAACAGCAACGGAGCATGACACACATCAGCAACAGGTGTAGCTTTGCGGTTCGTACTCACAGATAACACTCCAATAACGTCTGTGGGGTCCATTCCGGGCCACGCCACCGGGTCGGCTCCTGAACCGGGACACTTACCCGAAGGACCAGTAAGCGGGAGGGGCTGCAGGATGAAGCACCAACGGGGAACTGGCGGCAACGGCGATTACCAAGGGGAAATCGAGGCCGAGGCGGCGGCCACGGCCACGGCGATCGCGGGGCTCCGCCGACGCTTAAGGCGGCGAGAACTGCTTGAGCATCCCGCGGTCGCGGGCGAGTTGCGCAAGCTCGAGGAGCAGGTGACGATCCAGTTCGTAGACCAGGCCGGGCGCAGTCCCGGGCGGCACCGGTCGGCGAGCGCCGACGCCCCGGGCCGGCGAGCTAGCCGGCAAATCGGCGACGCCAACGGATTCGACCTGAAGCCAGATCCGCTCGCCGCGGCCACGGAAGCACAGTTCATCGAGGCGCTCTGGCAGTACAAATGGTGGTCGGGGGACCCGTCCTGGCGCGCGATGGCGGCCCAGGCCGGGCAGCGGGTGGTGCACTCGACGATGTACGGCGCCATGCACGGAAGCGTCCTGCCCAAGCTCGAGGTGGTGAAGGCCATCATCAGCGGATGCGGTGGCAGCGAGGGGGATCTGAAGGCGTTCGCCACCGCCTGGCGGCGGCTCAATTCAGCCCGGAGCAAGAGCTCGCTGTCGGGCCGCAACTTCCTGGCCGCCCCGGTACCCACGCGCCAGCTTGTTCGCAGCTGATTGAGCCGTTATTACGGGACGCCATTCACAATTAAAAACTTGGCCCAAATGCGGGCCCGATCCGAAATTGGCCGGCGGACATGAGGCCGGGGCCGGGAACGAGGGCCCGGGGCGCTGCCGCGACGGCCCGCGGCGCTGCCGCGAGGCTCCCGGGCGCTGCCGCGAGCCCGCAACCGGGATGAGGGCCGGCGGCGTCCCGGCCGCGGGATCCGGGCAGCACCGGAAGCCGCGCGCCGGTGCCTTACTCTCTGATGCAGCCATGGAGCACATTGATCAGCTAAATACCCATACGGCCGGGACCGTGTCGGCGTGGGCGCCGTTCCGCCACCGGCTGTTCGCGGCCATGTGGGGGGCGCAGTTCGTCAGCAATACCGGCGGTTGGATGCAGACCGTCGCCGCGCAGTGGCTGATGCTGAGCCTGACCACCTCGGCGGCCTACGTCGCGCTGGTCCAGACCGCGGCCAGCCTGCCGGTGCTGCTGTTCGCGGTGCTGGCGGGCGCGGTCGGTGACCTGGTCGACCGACGCCGGTTCCTGCTGATCACCCAGACCTTGATGCTGGCCGCGGCGGCCGCGCTGGGCGCACTGGCCATCGCGGGACTGATCACGCCGTGGTCGCTGCTGGCGCTGCTGTTCGCGGTCGGGACCGGTCAAGCCCTGACGTCGCCGACCTGGCAGACCCTGCAGCCGGAGTTCGTCGCCCCGGCCGAGCGTTCTCAGGCGATCTCTCTCGGCGCGGTCAACCAGAACCTCGCCCGCGCCCGTCGGCCCGGCGATCGGCGGCGCCATCCTGGTCGCCACCAGCGCCGGCACCGTCTTTCTGATCAACGCGGTCACCTTCGCCGCCGTCATAGTGGTGATCGCAGCCTGGCGTTCACCGGCCCGGCCCGCCGACGCGCTCCCCCGCGAGCACGCGGGCGAGGCGATCAGGGCGGGCAGCCGTTACGTCGCCGCCAGCCCGGCACTGCGCGTGATCCTGATCCGGACGGCGGCGTTCATCTTCTTTGCCTCGGCGATCTGGGCGCTGCTGCCGCTGACCGCGCACTCGGACCTGCACCTCGGCTCGGGCGGCTACGGGCTGCTGCTCGGCAGCGTCGGAGTCGGCGCGGTGGCCGGCGCTGCCCTGCTGCCGCGGCTGCGCGCCCGGCTCTCCCCCGGCGCCCTGCTCGCGATCGGCTCGCTCGGGCTGGCCGTGGTGGCGCTGCTGATGGGCTACGCGCACGTGACGGCCGTGATCGCCGTGGCGCTCGCGGTCGGCGGGGTCTGCTGGATCCTGGCCCTGTCCACGCTGAACTCGCTGTATCAGCTCTCCCTGCCGACCTGGATCAAGGCCCGCGGCATGTCGTTCTACCTGGTGGTGTTCCAGGGCGGCAGCGCCATCGACAGCGCGGTCATGGGCATCGCGGCCCAGCAGGCCGGCCTGTCACCGGTCCTGGCCATCGCGGCGGCCGGGCTCGCGCTCGGGCCGCTCGCCGGGCTGCGCTGGCGGTTCCAGCCCATCCAGCCCGACGAGCTGCTGCCCGCAGGCGACTGGCCGCAGCCCCACCTCGCGCCGGCCGAGGCAACCGACGGCCCGGTGATGGTCACCATCGTCTACCGGGCCCAGCCGGGACGACAGGACGATCTGGTCGCCATGCTGCGCCAGGCCAGGTTCAGCAGGCGGCGCACCGGCGCGACCAGCTGGCGTACCTGGCAGGACTCCGCCGATCCGGGGCGGGTTCTCGAGCAGTTCGTCGTCGCGTCGTGGGACGAGCACCTGCGCCAGCATGACCGCGTCAGCCGCCGGGATCAGGGCCGCCTCGACCGCATCCGGGCCCTCACCGACGCGGAGCGGCCGCCAGCGGTTACACACTGGCTGACCGCGCGAGCCGGAGGATCGGCCAGCGCCGGCGACCAGGTCGCCCCGGGAGGCTGACCGGATTGTCCGCGGCTGGGGCGTAAGAGACGGCGGCTTGGCCGCGGTCAGCCCGGCGCGCCGAGGAACGCCTCGACGTCGGCGGCGAACTCGGCGTGATGCTGGAACAGGAAGCCGTGCGCTGAGTCGGGGTAGATCTTCACGCGGGCCTGCGGGATCAGCCCGGCCAGCAGGTAGGAGTAGTGCGGCAGGATCATCGGGTCGCTGTCGCCGTTGGTCACGAACACCGGCATGCCGATGGCGGCAAGCCGCTGCAGCGCGCCGTGGTCGGGGATCCCCCAGCCGCATACCGCGTCATACTGCGCCTGGCGCGTCGCCCACGTCGTCGCGTAGCGGTAGCTAGTCCCGTTCGGGCCGCTGACCAGCTTGTTCGGGGCCTGCGAGTACGTCTGCGCCATGGCCCGTAGATACCCGCGGGCGCCGCGGCGATGCTCCCTATAGTGGGCAGGACACGGCGCGAGGGGGTATGCGGGTGTCCAGCGCCCACACCGCCCTGACCGGGCGGGATAGCGAGCTTTCGCGCCTGCGGGCGCTGGTCGATCCGGCGCCGGCGCACAGCGGGACCCTGGTGCTTCTGGGCGACCCGGGCATGGGCAAGACCGTGTTGCTGAACGAGACGGCGCGGCACGCCAGGTCGGCCGGCCTGGCGGTGCTGGCGGTGACCGGGCGCGAGTCCGAGCAGGATCTGGCCTTCGCCGGATTGCACCAGCTCCTGCGGACAGTGCTGGACCGCGCCGCCGGGCTGCCGGACCGGCAGGCACGGGCCCTCGCCGGCGCGTTCGGGCTGGCCCCGGATCCGGGCCCGGCCGATGCGCTGCTGACCGGGATGGCCGTGCTCACGCTGCTGAGCGACCTGTCGGAGGACGGGCCGTTGCTCGTGACCGCCGACGACGCCCAGTGGCTGGACCGCGCCTCGCTGGACGCGCTCGCCTTCGTCGCCCGCCGGCTCGACTCGGAGCCCCTGGTGCTGCTGCTCGGCGCGCGCGGGAGCACCGCGCCGCCCGGGTTCGAGCGGGACGTTCCCGAGCTGCACCTCGGACCGCTGCGCCCGGCCGACGCCGGGCGGCTGCTGGCCGCGCAGCCGGATCCGCCGCGCGGCCGGGCTCGGCAGCAGGTGCTGGCCCAGGCGTCCGGCAACCCGATGGCGCTGATCGAGCTGGCCAAGGTGATCGCGGCCGACCCCGCCGCCGGGCGGCGCTGGGCCGCCGAGCCGCTCCCGCTGACCGAACGGCTGTCGGCGATCATCACCAGCCGGCTGCGTGCCCTGCCGGAGCCGACGCGAGCCGCACTGCTGCTGGCCGCGGTCGCCGACCAGCCGGACCTGACCGCGGTGAGCGGGCCCGGGCTGGCCCTCAGCGCGCTGGCCCCGGCCGAGGTCGCGGGCCTGATCAGAGTGGACGGGTCGGGAGCGCACTTCACGCATCCCCTGATCCGTTCCGCGGTCTACCACGACGCACCCTTCGCCGGCCGGGCCGCGGCGCATCTGCGGATCGCCGACGCCGTGCCCGACCAGCCCGATCGCTATGCCTGGCACCTGGCCGCGGCGGCCCTCGAGCCCGACGAGCGCGTGGCGTCGCTGCTGGAGCAGACGGCCGCCGATACCCAGCGGCGCGGCGGGGCGGCCGCCGCGGCCCGAGCCCTCGCCCGGGCGGCGGAACTGAGTCCTGACCGCGACCAGCAGGGCCGCCGTCTGCTCGCCGCCGCCGCGCTGGCCCTGACCGCGGGGCAGGCGGACTGGGTGCAGGAGCTCGCCGAGCACGCGCTCTCGGTGACCGCCGACCCGGAGCTGCGGATGGCCGCCCGGCTGCGCATCGGCTGGGCCCTGACCTGGTCGAACCAGCGCGCCGCCGCGCTGTCGACGCTGTTGTCCGTCGCCGAGGAGGCGCCGCCGGGGATGCGGGCGGTCGCCTGGGAGGCGCTGGCCACGGCCGCCACCGTGGCGCACCAGTCCGGCCGGTCAGCCGACCGCGAGCTGGTTCGCGGCGTCGTCCGGCGGCTTCTCGGGCCGGCGGGCGGGCCGCCATCCGGCGATCCCGGCGGACGGGACACCCTGGCGGCCCGGTGGCTGTGGATACAAACCATCACCGATCCTCACGCCGGCCGTGATCAGCTCCTGCCGCCGCTGCGCCGCCTGGCCGGCACCCGCCTGCAGGAACCCGCGCTGTCCGGCGCCGGCGCCGCGGCCTGGATCCTGGACGAGACCGAGCTCGCCACCGGCCTGCTCGGGGAAGCCGTCCGGAGCGCACGCTCGCCCGGCATCTTGGGGGCCAGCGGCGCCTCGCTCACCGGCCTGGGCTGGGCCTACGTCGATGCCGGGCGCTGGGACAGCGCGCTGGCGATCGCCGCCGAGGCGAACGACCTGGCCGAGGCCTACCAGCTCGACATGGTGGCCGCCTCCGCGGCGCTGATCACCGCGACCGTGCTGGCCCTGCGCGGGGACGCCGCCGGCGCCCGGGACCTGGCCGGCGGAGCCCTGGCCATCGTCGATCCCGCGCACAGCGGCCTGGTCGCCGCCCGGGCGCGGCGGGCGTTCGGCATCGCCGCCCTGGACGACGGCGCGCATCTCACCGGCTTCGCCCAGCTCCGCCAGATGTTCGGCCCGGACGGCGAACCGCTGCATGTGGTCGTCTCCTACCTCGGCCTGGCCGACCTGGCCGCGGCGGCGGTGCGCGCCGACCGCCGGATCGAAGCGCAGAGCATCCTGGAACTCGCGGTTGGCCAGCTCGCCACGCCGTCGCCCCGCCTGGAGCAGATCCTGGCCCGCGCCCGCGGCCTGCTCGACGAGGCCGGGGTGCACTTCGAGAAGGCCCTGTCGGACCCGTCGGGCGCCCGCTGGCCGTTTGAGCGGGCGCAGCTCCAGCTGGACCAAGGCGAATGGCTGCGTCGTCAGCGGCGGATCAACGAGGCCAAGCCGGTGCTGCTGGCGGCGCTTGAGACGTTCCGGCTGCTCCAGGCGAGTTCCTGGACGCAGCGATGCGAGACCGAGCTGCGCGCTTGCGGCGTGAGCGTCAGCGCCCGGCCCGCGCCGGACGTCCTGGCCGAGCTGACCCCGCAGCAGCGGGAGATCGTCACCCTGGCGGGCCGCGGCCTGACTAACCGCGAGATCGCCGACCGCCTGTTCCTGTCCCCGCGGACCGTCGCCTCGCACCTGTACCGTTCCTACCCGCAGCTCGGCATAGCGGGTCGTCACCAGCTCCGTGACCTGATCGCCCAGGCCGGACCCGGGCCGACCCCGGTCGGCGTGCAGGCGGCGGAGGCCGCGGAGGCCGCGGAGGCGGCGGAGGCGGCGGAGGCCGCGGAGACGCAGGCCCAGCCCGGACTGTGAGCCCGGTGAGCCGCGTGAGCCAACTGCAGTCAGCTTGCTGATACCGCGGCCGGCCCGGCGGCGCGAGGGTGTCACCATGGCTGGCACGTGCTCGCCGCCGCGGAGCGGGGCGGCCTGATGCCGTATGTCACGGTGGGCCGGGAGAACTCCGCCGCGATCGACCTGTACTACGAGGACCACGGTCTCGGCGATCCGGTCGTGCTCGTGCCCGGTTATCTGCTCGACGCGCGCTCCTGGGAGAAGCAGGAGGCGGCCCTGCTGGCGGCCGGGCACCGGGTGATCGCCTACGACCGGCGTGGCTTCGGCGCCTCCAGCCGGCCGAGTGTCGGCTACGACTACGACACGCTGGCCGCCGACCTGGCCGCGCTGCTGGACCAGCTTGACCTGTGCGAGGCCGTGCTGGCCGGGTATTGCGCCGGAACCGGCGAGGTTGTCCGCTACCTGAGCACCTACGGCCCGGCCCGGGTCCGCGCGGCCGCCCTGCTGGCGCCGCTGGGGCCGGGCGACGACCCCGGTGGCATGCACCGCGTCATGGTCGAGGACTTCATCCGCCAGATCGTCGCCGACCGCCCGTCCGCCACGAAGACCTTCCTCGACCGGTCCTACAACCTCGACCTGTTCGGCGGCGTCCGGGTCAGCGACCAGGCCTGGCAGAACAGCTTTCACGTCGCCATCGGGGCGTCCGCCACGGCGATGCTCGGCTGCGCGGCCGCCTGGCTCGAAGACTTCCGCGACGACCTGGCCCGGATCACCATCCCGGTCCTGGTCGTACAGGGCGGCCAGGACCTGATCGCGCCCGCCGGAGCCGCCGGGCCCGCGCTGCTGGACGACGCCAAGCAGGTGCGGATCCCCGACGGGCCGCACGCGATCATCTGGACCCACGCGGACCAAGTAAACGAGGCCCTCCTGGACTTCATGCAGTCAACATGCCGATACCGCCCGGGCACAGCCGAACCTGAGCATGGTGACGACGGCCACCGCCCCACGCAGGAAAGGAACGACTGAGATGGATGCCCGACCCAACATCGTCCTGGTCCACGGAGCATGGGCCGACGGCTCGTGCTGGACCGGCGTCATCGAACGCCTGCAGTCCGACGGCTACCACGTGACGGCCCCGCAGTTCCCGATGACCGCACTGGCCAACGACGTTGCGCGGCTGCGGCAGGTGCTGGATCTGCAAGATGGCCCCACGATCGTCGCAGGGCACTCCTACGGCGGGCAGATCATGACCGCCCTCGGCACCGACGCGCCCGGCGTGGGCGGCCTGGTGTACATCGCCGCCTTCGGGCTCGACCAGGGCGAATCGCTCGGCGCGCTGCTCTCGCAGGGGCCCACGACGCCCGCGCTGGTGCACCTGTTCACCGACAAGCAGGGCTTCGGCTGGCTCAGCGAGGACGACTACGTCAGCCACTTCGCCGCCGACGTCGACCGGCCCAAGGCCCGGGCGATGCACGCTACCCAGCAGCCGCTCGCGGGCTCCGCGTTCACCGACATGATGGGCGCTCCGGCCTGGCGATCGCTGCCAACCTGGTACCTGGTCGCGACCGACGACCAGGCCATCCCGCCGGACGCCGAGCGGCAGTTCGCCTCGCGCATGGGAGCGACCACCGTCGAGGTCGCGTCCAGCCACGTCGCGATGGTGTCGCACCCGGACGAGACGACTCAGCTGATCAAGGCGGCGGCCGAGGCTAGCGCCAGCAGCGCGGCCTGACGCCCCCGATCGTGGTGCCGGACATCCCCATGTTCCGGCAGAACACCGCGGCCTTCATCCACGACCTGCCCGCCGACGGCCTGTCCAACGTCGACGGCGACAACGCCTACGTCAGGGTCCAGGTCCTCACCCAGAGCCCGGAACTCCAGCTAAGAGGAGGCGTGTCCTAGGCGCACCGAAAAGTCGGCAGCCAGTCCCCGCACCTGCGATATGAGCCGTTCCAGATTCTCGCCCGCGATCCGGAATGCCGGGCCGGCGGCGCTGATCGCGGCGACAACCCGCCCGGAATGATCCCGAACCGGAGCGGCCACGGCC
>Ga0307474_10001723_pt1 | contig 15851 bp, 13 predicted proteins | sample atmos_gasesECM1C_2_FD_203312 | JGI IMG/M metagenome (GOLD analysis project Ga0307474, IMG submission 203312) | Hardwood forest soil microbial communities from Morgan-Monroe State Forest, Indiana, United States - atmos_gasesECM1C_05 | ecosystem: Environmental > Terrestrial > Soil > Temperate... | reverse complement strand
GCTTCAAGATCGGACGAAGGTAAACTCATTCGCCGTTCTTGATCGAGTTCAACCCGCCCCAACGGCTGACTGCGGGGTTCTCAATGTCGAACAAGTCAAGCACCCGCCCGAGCGTGTGGTCGACCATCTGCTCCAGGCTCGCGGGCTTTGCATAAAATGCCGGCACCGGCGGATACACGATCGCGCCCATCTCGGTTGCCGCCGTCATCGCGCGCAGATGGCCAAGATGCAGCGGCGCCTCGCGAGCGAGCAGGACAAGGCGGCGGCGCTCCTTCAGCACGACGTCGGCGGCGCGCGTGATCAGCGAGGACGTCACGCCTGATGCGATCTCGGCAAGGCTCCGCATCGAGCAGGGCGCAATCACCATGCCCACGGTCTTGAACGATCCGCTCGCAATCGAGGCTCCGATATTGTCGGCGAGGTGAACGACGCTAGCCAGCGCCGAGACGTCGGCGACGCCGATATCCATCTCCTGGCTCAAGGTGATCTTCGCCGACCGGCTCATCACGAGGTGGGTTTCGATGCCGGTCGCCTGTAATAGCCGCAGCAGCCGAACGCCGTAGATTGCACCGGACGCACCGGTGATGCCGACGATCAATCGCTTCGGGTGTGAGGTCATCGAGATCAGAACCAGTTACAGATCGAGCCAAATACCGCTTGAGGTTTGAATAGCACAGGGATCGGATGAGGTTAAGTTAACCTGCGGAAATTGCGGCCTCTTTCGAAGGCCGCCGCGTTGGGATAGTTTGACACCATGAGGCTTCCACGTCGTCGTTTTCTGCAATTGGCCGCGAGTGCCGCGGCATTGCCGGCTCTCTCGGGATTGGCAGGTGCGCAATCCTATCCGGTCCGGCCGGTTCGGGTGATTGTGCCGTATTCGCCGGGCGGCCCCACCGATGTCTGTGCGCGCCTGATCGCGCAAAAGCTGTCCGATCGGCTGGGCAAGCAGTTCTACGTCGAGGATATCGTCGGCGCGGGCGGCAATATCGGCACCGGGCAGGCCGCGCGGACGGCGCCGGACGGCTACACGATCCTCATTACGGTTAACAGCTATGTCATCAATCCGACGCTGTATGAGAAGGTCCCTTACGACGCGCTGAAAGACTTCGAGGCGGTGACGCAGGTCGCCATCTTCCAGTCGGCGATGTTCGTGCATCCGTCGGTACAAGCACGCACCGTTGCCGAACTGGTCGCGCTCATCAAGGCGAACCCCAACAAATACAGCTTTGCCTCGCCTGGGTTCGGAACGCCGTCGCACCTTCTCGGCGAGCAGTTTCGCGTCGCGACCAACGTCGATCTCGTGCACGTTCCCTTTGGCGGCAGCGGCGCCGTGGTCGGTGCGGTCGCATCCGGCAATCCCGTGATCGGTTTTGCGGCGTTGTCGGCGGCAGTGCCGTTCATTCAGGACGGCAAGTTGCGGGCGCTGGCCGTGATGAGCAAGCGCCGATCGTCTGCGCTTCCTGATTTGCCGACGATTGCGGAAGCCGGCTATCCGGATCTTGATGGCGACGCGTGGGTCGGCGTGCTGGTTCCTGCCGGCACGCCAAAGGACGTCACCGCGCGGCTATATCAGGAAATCATCAAAATCATCGACGAGCCCGAGACCAGGGAACGACTGGCGGCGATCGGCCTTGAGCCTGTAGGCGATAGCCCCGAGCATTTCTCCGCTCAGTTGAAAGTCGAGATGGAGAAGTGGACGAAGATCATCCGGGCCGCCAAGATCAAGGCCGAATAAAGCGAGGAAGCAGCGATGGAAGCAAAGCGTTCCAATACGGATGCGGCCGCGCATCCCGATTTGCGCGACTGGCTTCGCTCGCTTGTCGCCGGCGATCGTCTGGCGGTTGCGCAGAAAGGCCTTTCGCTGATCGATGAACTGGCGGCGGTTGCCAAGAAGCTGGAAAACGAGCGTGCGGTACTGTTCCCGGAGCCCGGTCAGCATGCGATTCCTGTTGTGGCCAATCTGTTTGCCGACCGGAGCTGGATCGCGGATGCGCTCGGCATGCCGGTCTCAAAGCTGCTGTCGACCTTCCAGAATGCCGTGCGTCAACCGTTGCCCTGGGTCGAGGTTGCAACCGCGCCGGTGCGGGAGGTCGTGCACGAGAAGATCGACCTGCTCAAGCAATTGCCGATCCCGAAACACAATGAGCACGACAGCGGACCGTACATCACGGCCGCGCTCCTGATCGCGCGCAATCCGAAAACGGGAATCCAGAACGTCTCGATCCACCGCTGCCAGGTCAGCGGGCCGGATCGCATCGGCGTGTTGCTACTGCCCCGGCATACCCTGCATTACTTCCGGATGGCGGAAGAAGCCGGCGAAGGCCTCGAGATTGCGCTCGTGATCGGCGTGCATCCGGCCTGCATTCTGGCCTCGCAGGCGATCGCGGCGCTCGATGTCGACGAAATGGAAATCGCGGGCGCGTTGCTCGGGCGTCCGATCGAGATGGTCAAGTGCCGCACCAACCGCGTGCGCGTACCCGCGCATGCGGAGATCGTGATCGAAGGCCGCATCCTGCCGAAGGTGCGCGAACCGGAAGGTCCGTTCGGCGAATTCCCTCAATATTACGGCCCGCGCGCCGACCGCGAGGTGATCAAGGTCGATGCGATCACCCATCGCAAGAATGCGATCTTTCACACCATCATCGGCGGCGGCGTCGAGCATCTGCTGCTTGGCGGGATTCCGCGCGAGGCCACGCTGCTCGAGCATCTGCAACGCAGTTTTCCGTCGGTGCACGACGTGCGTCTCACCCGGGGCGGCACCTGCCGCTATCATCTTGCCGTCAAGATCGACAAGAAGAGCCAGGGCGAGCCGAAGAACATCATCATGGGCGCGTTCGGCGGCCACTACGACATCAAGCAGGTCGTTGTGGTCGATATGGACGTGAACATCGACGACGAAACTGAAATCGAGTGGGCGGTCGCGACGCGTTTCCAGGCCGATCGCGACCTTGTTGTCGTCTCTGGCGCGCAGGGCTCAAAACTCGATCCGTCGTCCGACAACGGCATCAGCGCCAAAATGGGACTGGATGCCACCAAGCCGCTGACGACGGATGCGATGGAGTTCAAGCGCATCCACGTCAAAGGCGTCGAGAAGGTCGATCTTGGCAAGGCATTGCAGGGCGACCCGAAAGCCGCCTTTGCGCGGATTGTCTCGCCTTGACGGCAAGGTCGGACAGTCATCATATGACAAGATGTGACTGCGCGCGGACCGCGCGCTTTTCGGGAACAAATTGATGTCGACGGCGCTGCGGATTGCGCATGGAGCCTTCGGGCGGGTCGCCCTGCTCGACATGGACGGGTCGCTGGTGCGGCACGCCCATCCGCATTGCCATGTGCTGTTGAAGGTCGAGGGCGCGGACACCCAGTTCGTCGTCGGCGACACCGTCTATCCGCTGACGGGCGATACCGCGGTGCTGGTGAACGGCTGGCAGCCGCACGCCTACGTCCATTACCCGGAGCGGCCCCGCACCGTCATCCTCGCGCTTTATATCGAGCCGGAATGGCTGACGGCCTTCCGGCCGGGCTGGGCGGCCAGCGGTGCACCCGGTTTCTTCAGCCATCCGTCCGGTGAAGTTTCGCCGCACATCCGCGATCTCGCCATGAATCTGGCCGCCGACATGATGGCCCGCCCGGAGGCGCGGCCGGCCCACGAGGCCTTGCTGTCGGATCTGATGATCGCGGTGATCGAGCGCTTCACGCCGTGGCGAAGTTTCCCGGCCTCGATCCGGGAGATGCACAGCCGTGCCGGTGACTGGCGTATCCGAAAGGCGACGGCCTCGATGCGGTCCGAAACCGGCCGCGATGCGGGCCTTGAGTCCATTGCCAGAGAGGTTGGGCTTTCGCGCGCGCACTTCTTCCGTCTGTTCGAGGCGTCGGTCGGCGTGCCGCCCAAGGTCTATCTCAATGTCGTGCGGATGGAGAAGGCGGTCGACGCCGTGCTTCATCAATCCGCGAGTGTGTCCGACATCAGCCACCAGCTCGGCTTTGCCGAGCCCGCGCATTTCACCCGCTTCTTCCGCAACCACAGCGGCGTCTCGCCACGCGAGTTCCGCAACGTTTCTCGCCTCGCGAGTTAGGCGGCTTGATGCTGCGCTGCACATCCCTTGCGAAATGAGACGGGATGGTAAGTTTCGAGATCATCCGATATTGCGAGACTTGATCGCGGCTGAATAGCTTTTCCTGAAGCGGTTAACCGCGCAGGAGAAACGTTTGGGATGGCGGAAGCCACCGGTTCAGTCACCGCCCAGTCCGGGTCCGGCTTGCCTTGGGTCGGCCGCTCGATTGCGCGCGTGGAGGACTCCTCGCTCCTGACCGGACGCGGCCGCTTCATCGACGATGTCGGCGTCCATCCGGGCACGCTCCACGCAGCGTTTCTCCGCTCGCCGCATGCGCACGCCGATATCGTTTCGATCGATGTGTCACAAGCCATGAAGGCGCGCGGGGTCGCTGCGGTTCTTCACGGCGAAGATATCAAGGCGCTGACCTCGAGCCTTGTCGTGGGCGTCAAGGCGCCGGTCGAATGCTGGCCGATGGCGGTCGGCCGCGTACGCTATGTCGGCGAACCGGTAGCGATCGTGGTTGCGACCGATCGTTATCTCGCAGAAGACGCGGTCGATCTGATCGACGTGCGCTATCAGGTGCGACCCGCCGTGGTCGATCCGCGCGCGGCGTTAAGTCCGGAGGCGCCGGTTCTTCACGACGGTTTCGGCGGCAATGTCGCCAGCGACCGCTCGTTCCGCTATGGCGATCCCGAAAGCGCCTTCGCCGCGGCGGCCCATCGCATCAGTATCGACATCAGCTATCCCCGCAATTCCTGCACGCCGATCGAAACTTACGGTGTGGTCGCCGGCTACGATCCGGGCGAAGACGTCTACGATGTGCTCGCCAATTTCCAGGGCCCTTTCAGCATTCACGCCGTGCTGTCGCGCGCCTTGAAGGTGCCCGGCAATCGCCTGCGGTTGCGCACGCCGCCGGATTCCGGCGGCAGTTTTGGCGTCAAGCAGGGCGTATTTCCCTACATCGTTTTGATCGCGGCGGCTGCGCGCGCGACCGGGCGTCCGGTGAAATGGACCGAGGATCGCCTCGAGCATCTCACGGCGTCTGTTTCTGCAACCAACCGCGCGATTTCACTCGCTGCGGCCGTTGCCGAGGATGGCCGCATCCTCGCGCTCGATTGGGATCAGGTCGAAGATTGCGGCGCGCATCTGCGGGCGCCGGAGCCGGCCACGCTCTATCGCATGCACGGCAATCTCAGCGGCGCCTACGATATCCGCCACATGAAAATCCGCAACCGCGTCGTCGTCACCAACAAGACGCCGACCGGATTGAACCGCGGCTTCGGCGGTCCGCAGGTCTATTTCGCGCTGGAGCGGCTGGTTCAGCGCATCGAACTTGAACTCAATCTCGATCCGCTTGAAGTGATCACACGCAATCTCGTTCCTGCGGATGCGTTTCCTTACCGGACCGCGAGCGGCGCGCTGCTCGATTCCGGCGACTATCAGGAAGCCGTGCGGCGGGCAGTGCAGGAAGGCCAACTCGCCGAGTTGAAAGCGCGCCGCGATGAAGCGCGCGCGCAAGGCCGCCTCTACGGCATTGGCTATACGGCAGTGGTCGAACCCAGCGTCTCCAACATGGGCTACATCACGACCGTGCTGACGCCGGCCGAGCGGCGCAAGGCCGGCCCGAAGAATGGCGCGCAGGCGACGGCCACGGTTTCGATCGATCCGGTTGGCAGTGTTAGCGTGCATGTCGCGTCCGTGCCACAAGGGCAGGGCCATCGCACTGTGCTGTCACAGGTGGTCGCCGACGTGTTCGGGCTGAAGCCGTCCGATATCCGCGTCAATACCGAGATCGATACCGCCAAGGACGCTTGGTCGATCGCATCAGGCAACTACGCCAGCCGGTTCGCGCCTGCCGTTGCCGGCACCGCAAAACTCGCTGCGCAACGCATCGCCGAGCGGCTGGCGCGCATCGCCGCGAGCCAGCTCAATACGGATGTCGACGATATCGTCTTTGTCGGCGGCCAAATCGGATCGAAACGCAATCCGGATAATAAAGTCTCGTTCTCGCGCCTTGCAGGGCTCAGCCACTGGTCGCCGGCCGCTTTGCCCGACGGAGTTGGACAGACCATCCGTGAGACCGTGTTCTGGACCCCGCCGGAGTTGACCGCGCCTGACGAGGACGACCACATCAACTCGTCGCTGTGCCACGGCTTCATTTTCGACTTCTGCGGCGTCGAGATCGACCGCACCACGCTGGAAACGCGGATCGATCGCTACGTCACCATGCATGATTGCGGCACCATCCTGCATCCGGCCATGGTCGATGGCCAGGTGCGCGGCGGGTTCGCGCAGGCTGTCGGCGCCGCGCTCTATGAAGAATATGCCTACGCCGAGGACGGAAGTTTTCTCAACGGGACGCTCGCCGACTATCTGCTGCCGACGGCGGCAGAGGTTCCAGATCCGATCATCCTGCACATGGAAACGCCGTCGCCCTTCACGCCGCTCGGCGCCAAAGGTGTCGGCGAAGGCAACTGCATGTCGACGCCGGTGTGTATCGCCAACGCTGTTGCGGACGCGATCGGTGCCAGGGACCTCGTGCTGCCGCTGGTACCGGCCAAGCTGGCTGCATTGGTTCGCGGCGACGAACCCGCGCCGCCGGTGCATCAGGCCTCACAGGCGGATCCGAAACGCCGCGGCGACCGCAAGCTGCGCGGCGAGGGCCGGGCGAGCGTCAAGGCCAGCGCGCAACAGGTGTGGGCTATGCTGCTCGACCCCGACACGCTTGCGGCCGTGATCCCCGGTTGTCATGGCGTCGAAAAAATCTCTGATACGCATTTCCGCGCCGATGTGACGATCGGCATCGGCCCCGTGAAGGGACGCTATCGTGCTGAGGTCAAACTCAGCGATCTCGATCCGCCACACGCGGTGACGCTCGCAGGTAACGCCGAAGGCGCGCTCGGCTTCGGCCACGGGGAGGGCCGCATCACGCTGCGCCCCGAGCCGAATGGCGGCACCACGATCCACTACCTGTACGAAGCCGGCATCGGCGGCAAGGTCGCGAGCATCGGCGGGCGGCTGCTGGACGGCGCAGCAAAGGTCATCATCGGGCAGTTCTTCGCGTCGCTGGCGCGTCAAGCCGGCGGCGGATCGAGTTCTGCGCGGCCTTCACTGTTCGCAAGGTTGCGGCAATGGTTCGGAGGGCAGCGATGAAGCCCGCCGCATTCGACTATATCCGCGCCGAGCATCTCGATGAGGTGCTGGATGTGCTGCGCCGCGAGGGCGGCGATGCGCGCATCATCGCGGGCGGGCAATCGTTGATGCCGATGCTCAACATGCGTCTGGCCAAGCCGAAAACGCTGATCGACATCATGCGTCTTCCGCAGCTCGCACGCATCGAACGCAACGGCGGCGGCGTCACCGTTGGCGCCGGCGTGCGTCAGGAATCATTGCTGGCATGGTCGGAACTCGCGGACGCGTTGCCGCTCGCAGCTCTGGCGCTGCCCTGGACCGGGCAAGTCCAGACGCGAAGCCGTGGCACGGTGTGCGGGTCGATCGCGCATGCGGACCCGAGCGCTGAATTGCCGCTGGTGTTATGTGCGCTCGGCGGCGAGGTCCACCTGCGCAGCGCCAAAAAGCGGCGGCGCGTTTCGGCAAAGGAGTTTTTCGCCGGCATGATGGCGACCAATCGCGCCGACGATGAGCTGATCGAGGCGGTCTCATTTCCGGCCAATCAAGGCCGTTGCGCTTTTCGCGAAGTGGCGCGCCGCCATGGCGATTTCGCCATCGTCGCATGTGCTGCGGTCGCGACCAAAGACGGCGTCCGGCTTGCGGTCGGCGGCGTCGCCGACATGCCGACGACGCGCGAGTTTCCCCGGCTGGAAACGAGTGCGCGCGATGACGCATTGAACAGCTTCGCTTATGAGCTCAATGCCCGCGACGACGTTCACGCCACAGCGCGGTACCGGCGCGACCTCGTGCGCATGATCGGCGCCGAACTGATGCGGGAGGTGCTGTCGTGAGCCGCCTGTCCGCTAGTCATCGTCACCCCGTTCAGTTCACGCTCAATGGCGAGCCATGCAGCGGCGAAGCCGAGCCACGGATGTTGCTCACGGATTTCCTGCGCCACCAGATCGGCGCCACCGGCACGCATGTCGGCTGCGAGCACGGCGTTTGTGGCGCCTGCACGGTCGAGATCGACGGCAAGCTTGCACGTTCCTGCCTGACGCTCGCCGTGCAGGCGCATGGTTGCGCGTTGCGGACGGTCGAGGGACTTGCACCTGCGCCGGATCGGCTTGGCATTTTGCAGGCCGCCTTCAAACGAAATCACGCGCTGCAATGCGGATTCTGTACCGCGGGCATCCTGATGTCGCTCGATCATTTCCTGCGCGAGAACCCGCAAGCCTGCGAGCAGCAGATCCGCGATCTCCTGACCGGCCATCTGTGCCGCTGCACCGGCTATGCGCCGATCGTGCGTGCAGCGATGGAAGCAGCCCGGGAGATGGCAGGCGATACAGTTCAGGAGAAATCCGATGCTTGATCTCGGAACAAGCTTTGTCGCCAGCGTCGCGCGCGATCCCCACGCGATTGCGATCGTCGATGAGGGCATCAGGCTGACCTACGCGGAATGGTATCGGCGGATTTCGTCCGTTGTCGCTGCATTTGATCGCATCGGGCTGAAGACGGGCGATCACGTCGTCACGGTGCTTCAGAACTGCGAAGCGGCGGCGACCCTGCATTGGGCCTGTCAGTTGGCGGGTATCATCGTCACGCCGGTCAACTGGCGCGCCAAGGACGACGAACTCGATTTCTGTATCGAGGATTCCGAAGCCCGCGCGATCGTGTATCAGGACGTTTCCGCAACTGCGGCTGGTCAATCAAGGCGAGCGCCAAATCTGCCGCGGATCGCGGTCGGCTGCGAGGATACCGGCGCGATTGACTTTGCACGCATCGTCGCCGAGCCGGCTAACGATGCGGCGCCGCGTGCGTGCGCCGAAGACTGGTCGGTCATGCTCTACACGTCGGGCACGACGTCGCGTCCGAAGGGCGTGCCGCGGCGGCATCGTGCCGAACGCGCAGCCGGCATCGCCCATGTCGCGCAAAATCTCTATCGGCGCGGTGAACGGACGCTCGGCGTCATGCCGCTCTATCACACCATGGGCGTCCGCTCGCTGATCGCGATGTCGCTGATCGGCGGCACCTTCGTGTGCCTGCCCCGCTACGATACGAAGAAGGCGCTCGGTCTGATCGAGGCGGAAAAGGTCACCAACCTCTATCTGGTGCCGACGCTGTACCACGATCTCGTTCACGCGCGCGAGTTTGCATCGGCAGATGTGTCGAGCGTGCGCAAGCTTGGCTTTGCCGGCGCGTCGATGACCGATGGTCTCCTGAAGAAACTGAACGAAGCATTCAAACCGGATCTGTTCGTCAATCACTACGGCAGCTCCGAAATCTACACCTTCACCATCGATCAGAACGCGCCGGCCAAGCCGGGCTCGGCTGGCAAGGCCGGGATCAATCAGGACATCAGGGTCGTGAAGCTGAATGCGGCGTCAGCGAGCGATTTGGCCGCGCCGGAAGAGGAGGGCGAAATCATCGCGCTTTTGGCGGGCGATGAATCCTTCGACGGCTACTGGCGGCGGCCCGATGCCGACGCGAAGGCTCTGCGCGAGGGATGGTATTTCACCGGGGATACTGGCTTCGTCGATGGCGACGGCGATCTCTTTGTCACCGGCCGCGTCGACGACATGATCATCACCGGTGGCGAAAATGTCTCGCCGGTCGAAATCGAGAGCTGCCTGTCGCTGCACCCGGTGGTGCTTGAAGTCGCTGTCGTAGGCCTGCCGGACGAGAAATGGGGCAAGGTCGTCGTCGCCTTTGTCAAACGCCGAGGACCCGTGAGCGAAATGGAGCTTGATCAGTTCTGCCGCACATCGGGGCTCGCCGACTTCAAGCGGCCGCGGCGTTTCGTCTTCGTCGACTCTTTACCGAAATCACCGGTTGGAAAATTGCTGCGTCGCCTGCTGGTCGCGGGCGACTACCAGATCGAACACGCGCCGCCCTGAACTGCGGCCTGACCAAGAGGAAAGGATTTAACCATGGCTTCCTATGCATTCGCAGATCCGCGGCTCGCCAAGCTCGACGGCTTCCAGGTCGAACTCGACGAGGCGCGTGAGCGCGCGGATATCGTTCTGAACCGTCCGCCGCTCAACGTGGTCTCGATGCCGGAACGCGACCAGCTCCGTCTGGTGTTCGAGACATTGGACGAAGATGCGCGGGTGCGCGTCATCGTGATTCGATCTGTCGGCGAACATTTCTCCTCTGGCGGCAATATCGGCGGCTTCATGGAGGCGACGCCCGAGAAAGTCTCGAAACTGGCGTGGAATATTGCCTCTCCAACGCGCTGTTCGAAGCCCGTGATCGTCGCCAACCGCGGCTATTGCTTCGGCGTTGGCTTCGAGCTGTCGCTGGCCTGCGACTTCCGCATCGCGTCCGAGACTGCGCTGTACGCATTGCCGGAGCAGAAGCTTGGGCAGATTCCGGGTTCGGGTGGTTCGGCCCGCTTGCAGAAGATGATCGGCATCACCCGCACCAAGGATATCGTGATGCGCTCAAAGCGGATCACGGCGAAGCAGGCGCTTGATTGGGGCATCGTCACCGAATGCGTGCCGGATGCAGAGCTCGAAACGGCGACCGACAAGCTGGTCGATGAATTGCGCACCTTCGCGCCGCTGGCGCAGCGCACCGCCAAGAAACTCCTCAACGACACCGAGGATTCGATGTTGTCGGTTGCGATCGAGCTGGAAGGCCATTGCTACAGCCGCTTGCGGCAGTCGGACGATTTCAAGGAAGGCGTCGAGGCCTTCAACGCCAAGCGTCCGCCGAAATTCGTCGGGAGCTGATTTCAGTTGCTTATTTCATAAATAAAATTGGAGGGACACATGTCGATTGCCGATTCAGGGAATATTGAGGTGTCATCGCCCGCCGGGACGCGGCAGATGCGAAATGCCATGATCGCGTCTGTTCTCGGCTGGTCGCTCGATCTGTTCGACCTGTTCATTCTGCTCTACGTCGCCCCCGTAGTCGGCGCGCTGTTTTTTCCGTCAAGCGTTCCGACGTTGTCGCTGGCTGCGGTATACGCCTCGTTCGCCGTCACGCTTCTGATGCGTCCGTTCGGCTCGGCGATCTTCGGGCACTATGCGGACGTTCACGGCCGCAAGAGCGCGATGTTCGTGGCGATCGTCGGCGTCGGTATCGCGACGGCGGCGTTCGGCGTGCTGCCGACGATTGCGCAGGCCGGCTACGTCGCGCCGATCCTGTTCCTGATCCTGCGGCTCGTTCAGGGCGTGTTTGTCGGCGGTGTTGTCGCTTCGACCCACACCATCGGCACCGAGTCGGTCTCGCCGGAGCGGCGCGGTGCAATGTCCGGACTGATCGGCGGCGGTGGCGCCGGGATCGGTGCGCTTCTTGCGTCGTTCATCTTTTTGATCATGTCGTCCATCTTCCCCGGCGAGGCCTTTGCGGTGTGGGGATGGCGCTGCATGTTCTTCTCGGGCCTGCTCAGTTCGCTGCTCGGCTGGTTCATTTTCACCAACCTCGAGGAATCGCCCTTCTTCAAGGAGCGGCAGCGGCAGAAAGCTGCGAGCGCCGCGGATAAGCCGGTGGCGCCGGTCAAGACGTTGTTTTCGAGCGGCTGGCGCAACGTGCTGCTGCTCAACCTCCTGATCACATTTGGTGGTGGCGCCGGCTACTACATCACGTCAGGCTTTCTGCCTTCGTTCCTGAAGGTAGTGAACAACGTGCCGAACAATGTGTCGTCGTTGATCCTGATGGGCGCGAGCGTGATGGCGCTGATCTCGGCGATCCTTGTCGGTGCGCTCAGCGATGTCATCGGCCGCAAGAAGACGTTTCTTCTGGCCGGCGTTTGCATGCTTGTGTTGCTGCCGATCTGCTATCTCGGCATGGCCGCGACCAGGGATACGAGCATGATCACGCTCTACGCGCTGGCGATCGCGTTTCTCGGCAATGCGGGTTACGCGCCGGTGCTGATTTTCCTCAATGAACGGTTCCCGACCGAGATTCGCGCGAGCGGCACCGGGCTATCCTGGAACATCGGCTTTGCGCTGGGCGGCATGATGCCGACATTCGTTTCGCTGGCGGCAGGAGGGCCGACGCAGATCCCGATGTCGCTGTCGATGTTTGCAGTCGGAATCTTTGTGGTCTATCTGATCGGCGCCTTCCTCATCCCCGAAACCAAAGGGAATTTTCGCTGACGAGAGGCGGCAGCGAATGAAGACTTATGCGCCGGCCGCGCTGAGTGCGCCGGCGACGGTCAGCACGGCGACATTACGCTTGGCTGCGGCATCGAGCGCATGCCGCAGCAAGGCAGGCGTGCAACCATAGGGGCTCGGCTCATCGGCCACGTCGTGGCCGTAGAAAATGAGCCAACCGTTGGTGGCGATCAGTTCGTCGAGGGCGCGATCGATGCCGCCAACATCGATGTGCAGATTGACCAGCGGTGTCGAGCGCAGATACTGCAAATCCACCGTGCCGGAGTTGACGCCCGGAATAATGCTGCGGGATGAGCGGAAGGCCTTCGCGAGTTGCGATTTGCGCCACACCGACCCGAGCCCGTAGGGGTAGGCAAAATTATCGACCCGGATCGAGGGATCGAGATCGTGCAGGTAGCGACGGTTGTCCTCGATTTCGCCGGCAAGGCGCGTCGCACCGAGGTCGGTTGCGGGCGCATGCGAAAACGTGTGGCAGCCGATCTCATGGCCGCGTCGATGCAACTCCACGATTCCGTCGGCGCGAATGCCTTGCCAGTGGCCGCACCATTGATCGACCAATCCGCCCGCGACGTAGAACGTCGCTTTTGCGTCGTACTGGTCGAGGATGGGTAGACCGGCCGCTGCCGCGCTCTCGGGAACGTCATCGAAGGTGAAGCTGACCATCGGGCGCGCATTGCGCAGGTTGAACGGGCTCAGGCAGAAATGCCGCGACAGACGATTGCTGATGCGTGCTTGCAGTGCCGGCCATCCGGTTTGCGCGGCCATTCGATCGCCTGATCAGAAGTTCGTTGCTGGTGAAGCGGTGTGTGCGCGTTCGGCGAGAAAATCGATCCAGTTCCGGAACAGGACGGTTGCGGCCGCACCCGTTGCAACGTCGCCCCGAAGCGTGCGCTCGGGGAGTTCCGTGCTCAGCGCGGGACGCCGCTCGGTCTGGGCGCGGGCTGCAAAGGCCGACAGTCTCTGCTCGGTCTCGGCGTCGAAATAGCCGAAGGGGATTCCCGGATAGCTGTCGCGCTCCCCGGAGAGGAAGCGCGAGATATCGCGAAGGTACTCGCGCTCCAGCGACAGCGCCTCGTATTCCGGATGCCCCTGGAAGAAAATGAACTGACTGCCGAAATCCTTGGCGAAGGTGTCGACGCCGGCTTTCGGCGACAGCGACAGAAGTTGATAGCCCTTGGCCATTAGATCGTCGGTGTGCAATTCGTTGAGGCGCGAATGCGCGATCTTGAAGGGTGCGGGAAGGCTGTCCGTCAGCCAGTGCGAGGAGACGCCGACGCAGTCGAAGACGCCGGAGCATTTGGTCTCCAGCCGCTGGCGCTCAACCCCGTCGAGATACAGCACCGCGGCGTGAGCCGCGAGACACGACCAGATCGTGGAGCGCGTGTTGGTCTTCGCCCAGTCGATGATATCGGTGAGGTCGCGCCAATAGGCCTCGTCGTCGAGGTTCGTGGCGTGTGGTTCGGCTCCGGTGACGATCAATCCGTCGATCGGCAGCCGATCGATTTCGGTAATGTCGGTGTACGTCATCTCGACGCGGCCCTTCGCCGATTGCGAGCGACGGACGGACGGCAACGAAAAGCAGTGGAAATCGATGCGAATGTCCCGTGCCGCCTGCCGCAGCCGACGCATGAACTGACGTTCGGTCGCCTGCAGCGCGGCGTCCGGCATGTTGTTGATGAGTCCGATCCTCAGGTCGACATCGACGTTTTGGGGATGGCCGAATTTATCGTCTCGCCGCTGCTGCGCCGGTACGAGACCAGGACTGACGATCAGTCTGCGCTTTTCCAACAGGACGGTCATGTCGGCCGGTTCACTCCGCCGCTTCGAGCCGGGTTTGTGCCGAGCTCGCTTGCGCCAGCGCTTGATCGATATCCTCGATGATGTCGGCAACGTGCTCGATGCCGATGGACAGGCGAATTGTCTCCGGCAGGATGCCGGCCATGCGCTGCTGCTCCGTGGTCATCTGACGGTGGGTGGTCGAGGCCGGATGGCAGGCGAGCGACTTCGCGTCGCCAATATTGACGAGGCGCGTGATCAGCTTCAACGAGTCGTAGAAGACCTTGCCGGCTTCCATGCCGCCCTTGATCCCGAAGGTGAACAGCGAAGAGGCGTTGCCTTTGAGATATTTCTGCACCAGCGGGTAGTAGGTGCTGTCGGTGAAGCCAGCATAATTGACCCAATCGACGCGCGGATCGTTGCGCAGGAATTCGGCGACCTTGCGGGCATTCTCGACATGCCGCTCGACGCGCAGCGCCACGGTCTCGATGCCCTGCAACAGCAGGAAGGCGTTGAACGGCGACAGCACCGCGCCCATGGTGCGCTGATAGACGCTGCGCACGCGCTCGATGTAGGCTTTAGGCCCGAAGCGTTCGGCATAGACGAGGCCATGATAGGACACGTCCGGCTGGTTGAAGGCAGGGAAGCGGTCGGCATGATCGGCCCAGCGGAAGCGGCCGCTGTCGACGATGGCACCGCCGAGCGTCGTGCCGTGGCCGCCGAGAAATTTCGTCAGCGAGTGAATGGCGATGTCGGCGCCGTAATCGAACGGCTTGAGCAGGATCGGCGTTGCAACCGTGTTGTCGACGATCAGCGGCACGCCGTGCCGATGCGCGACCTTGGCCAGCGCTTCGATATCGCAGACGTTGCCGGCGGGATTTCCGATCGTTTCGGCGTAGACGGCCTTGGTGTTCTCGTCGATCAGCCTCTCGATGGCGTCCGCCTGATCGCTGTCGGCAAAGCGGGTGGTGATGCCCTGGCGCGGCAGGATGTGACCGAGAAGGGTGTGTGTGGTGCCGTAGAGCTGCGGCACCGAGACGATGTTGCCGCCGACGTCGGCGATGTTGACGATCGAAAAGTGCAAGGCGGCCTGGCCGGATGCGACCGCTAGCGCCCCGACGCCGCCTTCGAGTTCGGCGATGCGCTTCTCAAGGACGGACGTGGTCGGGTTGGCGATGCGGCTGTAACGGTAGCCTTCGGCTTCCAGGTTGAACAGCGCGGCGCCATGGTCGGCGCTATCGAACGCGTAGGCCGCCGTTTGATAGATCGGAACCGCAACCGATTTGGTGGCCGAGTCGGGTTCGTAGCCGGCGTGAATGGCGATCGTCTCGCTGCGCATCGGTCACCTCTACGCTCGTGCGTAACGCACTTCATCATGCGTTTTATTCGCAACGCATTTGTTAGAGCGGGACGGTCAAGCCTTCAATAATTCATGCCAACATTGATGAAATAACCCTAATGAACATGAGCGAATTGATTAAAATCCCGAAGGCGTTCGTCATGGCTTCGTAACCATGTTTGACGTGCGGGTTCACGCGCGTTCCGGTAGCCGACGCGCCCGATCGCCAGACGGCATCACGCCGGGCAGGTGGGAAAGGAAATCCTTAGGGAATTCGGACAATATTGGCGCGATCGTCCATGGTGGCGCCGGTTGTGGGAGTTTGAGATGGCCATTACTGCCCCGACCGTAAAGCCGGTCGATTTTTCCGAGACCTTAACCTTCTTCGAGGGCGATTGGCACGCGGGCAATGTGCCGATCATGGGCCCGCGCACCCATGGCGCGTGG
>Ga0307474_10001722_pt1 | contig 15851 bp, 15 predicted proteins | sample atmos_gasesECM1C_2_FD_203312 | JGI IMG/M metagenome (GOLD analysis project Ga0307474, IMG submission 203312) | Hardwood forest soil microbial communities from Morgan-Monroe State Forest, Indiana, United States - atmos_gasesECM1C_05 | ecosystem: Environmental > Terrestrial > Soil > Temperate... | reverse complement strand
CAAAGCTTCTTCTTCAACTCCTCGCGTGTGATCAGCTCGCCCGGATGTTCGAGCAGCATGGCCAGAACCTGAAAGGGCTGATGGTGAAGCTTGATTTTGATGCCTTGCTTTCGTAGCTCACCCGAACGCAAGTCCGCTTCGAATGCGTCGAAGCAAACCTGTTCGGAGGGAGTAGGCGTTGGCATGACTAGCTCGAGATTTCTCTGAGTTTACCACACCGTCTGGCAAGTAAGAGAGGGGCCAGTCTGGGTCACAACCCTATTCTTTCCAGCTGCCTGCACGGTCAGAAACATCCCAGCCAAAAGCTAGCCGTCAAACATTGACCACCCGCTCCGCCCGCGCGAGAGTGCCCCTCACACGGCTACAAGGCCGCCCTCGCTCGGAGCGTCAGGTATGTGGACGAGCAGCACTGAGGTGAAAAATGAAGAGCAACCAGAAGCAAACCGCAGGCTTGGTCATCCTGGCAATGGTGGGTGTCTTGTTTCTTGCAGGGTGCGGAGGCAGCACGGCTTCGCCCGCTAACAACCAGCCTCCGCTACTCGCTGCGGTTACCGTTTCGCCGGCCAGCGTGACGGTTCAAGCCGGTGCTGTGCAGCAGTTCACCGCGACGGTAAGTCCCAGTGGAGCCAGCCAGGCCGTCAGTTGGAGTCTCTCCGGGGCAGGCTGCACGGGAGCAATCTGCGGAACGATTGACGCGACCGGAAAATACACCGCGCCAGCTACTGTATCCAATCCTGCCACTGTGACCGTCACCGCGAGATCAGTCGTCGACACGAGCAGCGCAGCCACTGCGACCGTTGCCATCCTCAACGTTCCATCGTCGTCGTTCTCTGAGAACCCGGCCTCTGTGGCCTTCGGCAATCAGACTCTTAATACAACCAGCGCGCCAAGGACGGTCACCCTCACGAACACGGGCAGTGCGACAGAGCCGGTTTCCGTTAGGATGAATGGCTTTAACTTCGCAGACTTCGCACAGGCAAACGATTGTCCTGCAGTGATTGCCCCAGGCGCCAGTTGTTCATTCAGAGTCACCTTCACCCCCAGCGCAACGGGCGACCGAATCGCCGTCCTTGTAATCGACGGGAGCCGTGATGAGGAGGGTCTTGTCAACCTCACAGGCACCGGTATCGCAAGGACCACAGGGTTACCGGGCACTTTCACGATGGTTAGCAGCATGAGCACGGCACGGGCAGACCACACAGCGACTCTGCTTCCCAACGGGAAGGTCTTGATCGCCGGGGGCAACGGGAACGGCTTCCAACCACTGGCCGGCGCCGAACTCTACGACCCCTCTACGGGGATGTTCACCACTACCGGCAGCATGACTACCGTCCAACGCGCGGGCCCGGCAACGTCGCTCCAGGATGGCCGGGTCTTCGTTGCCGGGGAGACTAACGCCGAGATCTATGACCCGGCTAGCGGGACCTTCGCTCCGACCGGCGCGTACGTCGATGCGATTCCGGTATGGTGGAACACGGTCAGCTTGCTCGTGGACGGCAGGATTCTACTCACGGGGTGCGCGGTGCAATGCGCGGTCGGAGCAACTGAACTCTTTGATCCCCAGAGCGGCACGTTCAGCCGAACGGCCCCGATGAAGGGTTGGGACAATGTGAACACGGCAACGTTGCTTATGAACGGCAGAGTCTTGTTTGTGGGTAACGTTGAGAATGACGGATCGTCGGCCGACGCAGAAGTCTACGACCCTGCGGCCGGAACATTCATGTTTATTGGGAACACGATCGCGCCGCACGAGTTCGCCGCTGCCGTGCGCCTCGTCGATGGATCGGTCCTGATCACGGGTGGGCAGTTGCCTGGTGGCAACGGGAGCGCCGGCAGCGACCTTTATCTTCCCGCGAGTGGCACCTTCGCGTTCGCAGGCAACATGACGGCAGCCCGCCACGAACAGACGGCAACTCTGCTTGACGATGGCACGGTCTTAATCGTTGGCGGTTATAGTGTGTGGCCTACGCCCACGGCCAGTGCCGAAATCTATAAGCCGGCACCTTCCGCACTGCAGGCAGCACTCCCAAGAAATTAGGCTTTACCGTTTCAAGCGGAAATACTCGGCCCGAGGGAACCTGCGAACAGAAAAAAGTGAGGCGAGAGGCCGTAGTCGTTGCGGCCCACAGTCGCTTCGAAAACGTCGAAGCAAACCCGTTGGGAGGGGGTGGGTATGGTTATAGCTATTTCGAAAGCTGCCCAGGCAATGTCGCCAAAACCGAATGGTCGTGTCGGGCCATACGGCGCAGCAGATGCGACACTTGATCCCGGCCTTTGACACTGGCCAGAAATCCCTTTGCCAGCCGTAAGATAGCGACGATTTTTGTTTTTTGGAGTTTGCTGGTTTTTGCGCGTTTTGCGCTAGCTAGTTTTAGTGACAATTTTGGTGACAGCCGAGCATTTTGACCCCTCGCGCACATGAGCGTCACAAGCTCAACCGCAACTCCCTCAATCGAATAGTTTTGGTCATAGCGTAAAAACTACTGTAACGGGATTCGTAGTACCCTTGGCAATCACCAGCTTCCGGCCTCTAGGCGCGGCATTGCATCGAACCTGTATGAACTGGGCGCGAATGAAAAAGTCGTCCAGCGCATCCTGCGTCATGCAAAACCGCACGTGACCACAGAGGGTTACATCAAAGCCTTCGACCCTGCAGTCTTGGCGGCGATGAAGACTTTGGAGACGACTTTGGACGATTTCCACAAATGTTCAGCAACTGTTCAGCAGGTGAATTGAAGTAAATGTGGTAAGCTGTTGATAACAAACCGCGGAGAGGTGGCAGAGCGGCTGAATGCGGCGGTTTGCTAAACCGTTTTGGGGGCTAAAACCTCCAACGGGGGTTCGAATCCCCCCCTCTCCGCCAGATTCTGTATCTTGTTCTAACGTCTCAGCAGCTGTTCCCTTTTGTCGGCGCTCAGCCTTGCCAGGTTCTCAAGCTTCCAACGTACGGCCGGAAGATCTCTAGCGTGGGGTACGTCGAGGAGCGCCCAGTCAGGCGCCTCGCGCTTTACAGAAACCAAGAAGCGTTTGTGATGCTCCGGCATTTTGCCGACGATTCCGGAAATGAGGTCCTGACGCGCTTTAAGCAGTTCGTCGAGAGTCACCGGATCGTGAACCATGCCCTCGAACCCGCGCTTATATTCCGTCGAAATGTCGAGCAGCCGCGGCGCAAGAACTTCGGCCATTGGCCGGTCGTGGCTGATGAGATAGACGATGAAAGCTTTTCGCAGTTTGTCGTCGATTCCTTCGTGGCGGAGCAAGTCTCGTACGTCATACAGATCGCGAGGATGCTGACGATCTAGGGCAGCGACGATCTTGCCCCCGTAGAGGTCGGCAAAGCTGACTACGGACATTTCGGCGAAGCCGAATTCTGCCTCGACGCGCGCCGACACCGACCTGACGGCGGGTTCGTAAACGCAGCCCCGTAGAACTGGAGTGACTTCGATCTTTATCTGCGCTTCGTCGGCGCGGACGATAAGTTTGGTTATGGCTTTCTCGCCCTTCGGCGCGCTCGCGCTGACTTTGGCTCCGTGAACACCTCGCTCGACCTCTTTTGCGAGCCGCCGCATCGCAGCGTCGATCTCTGTGAGCGAAGATGCGCGGTCCTTGACAGGAAGGTAGGTGAGGTCGATGTCGACGGAAAGGCGGGGCATGTTTCGCAGGAACAGGTTGATGGCCGTTCCGCCCTTGAGCGCAAATATTGCTTCCCTAGCGACAAGCGGAAGAATCTTCACAAGCAAAGAGACCTGCTTGCGATAGTTTTCATCCACCGGCATCGATTGACTCCGGCACCGTTATTTTGAATTTCGGATCAAGCTTGCCGCCACGCACGAGCATGCGCTTCCCCTTCCCAAGGTCGATACGGTTGGAGTCCAGGTTTCTGAGCCACGCGTGCTGATGTCGTTCGGCGAACCACAGAAATAGACGCTTCACCTTGACGCTGCGGCAGGCGGTCAGCAACCCCTGAAGCCGTCGCGGGCTGAGGTTGCGCAGACCTTCTATTAGAACATCGGCCTGGTGAAAGGTTTCGCGTTGCGGAACTTCGTCCAGCAATTCAAGGATGGCCCGTTCGGGGGATGACATAAGCATCGGCCATTCCCACTGTCCCCAGGGTTGCTGTATGTAGCTGCTTTGCTGAAGATCGTTTTCGCTGTGGCCCTTGCTTCCGTGCGAGCGTGTCTTTTCGCCCCTGAAGAGCCTGTCGGCGTTGTGAAATGCAAACCGGTCGTCCAGCTTTAGCTTGTAGATCCAGCCCGGAAGTTTGCGAGTTCCGTAGAGGTGGATTTCACGATGTCGCGCGGACAGATAATGCGCGAAGCCTTGGAGTTCGAGCGCTGTTCGGCCGCCGACTGCGTATGAGTATCCCAGGAGAGTCTGAAGGGATATCACGACGGACTGCCACCGTACGCCCTTGTGAGCTTCACCCTTCAGGGTCGGAGCTGGACGGCGGTATACCCCCCGAGCCACTTTATCGAGCCAGCCGCCGGCAACATATTTATTACGCAAGGCTCTGGAGTAGCCGTGCCTTTCAAGCCAGGCAGCGTCGGCAACTAGCCCTTCTGGAAGGGAGCGCTGCAGCCAGTTTAACTTATCCTGTGTTCGTACACCCACGGTTGACAAAATAGCACAATCATAAACTCAAAGCCAGTTTAGAAAGGGCAGTTTAGAAAGGGCGGACTTTGTATACCGAGGCTCTACAAAATGGGCAATTCTCAAACCTCTTCTCATCGAGACAGATGGTGTCTCTGCTTATTATTGTCATCGCGCTGCGCCCAACCATCCTCGTCGCCGTCGTCGCCGCAATCGTTGTCGCGCTCGTAGTTGTAGTAGTGATCGTTGTTATAGTGGCCGTAGGATGGGTGAGCTCGGTCTAGTGAACGGTTAGACGGTCGCCAGGAGGTAATCCACCTGAAGGTCCAGTACGAAGCCGGATGGATCCTGAAGATGTGATGCCTGTTCGGCGTCCCGCCGAGCTTGCTGGTAATCGCCCAATATCACATTCAACTTGCCGCGCTCGTAGTAGACGGGCCGCGTCTCCGGCGCAAGCGACACGGCGCGATCAAGCTGGACCTTGCTCTCTTGAGGTTTGCGCTCCTTCAACAAGAACCGGCCGTAGTTGTAGTCAAGGAAGTAATCGAAAAGCGGCCCACCTCGGATACCAAGTCTCGCCGAAAAGCATGAGACCAGCCACGATTGCCGTGTTCTTCGCGGTTTCGATTTGGACGGCGTGGCAACCCCCGGCGGATTGAGCAACTCAAAGGAATTGAATTCTCGCCGCCCCAAGCAGTCATACTTGCTGCTTGCCTTCTGCCAGATTGCGTCGCGTCCGGGTCGATAGAAGCGGTTGGAGCCGTCGGACTCTGGGCCTGCGCTCCACGAAGTGCTAAGAGCGCGAGCAAAAAACCACCAAGTGCAATCCTCAACAGCGAACGGGCAAGCACGATTCCTCCCTCCTGCAACTAGAATAAAGCTCTGATGCCGTCAATCTACGGAGACCATGATCTTTTTGAAGCTTGCCGGATTCTCGCTCCACGATCGCAGGGCATCCGGCGCCTCTTCGAGCGGCACCACCAAACTCACAGCCTGGTCCACAGGAAACTTTTTTCCCTCGAGAAGATGGATTACCGCACGAAAATCTTCCGGCAACGCGTTTCGCGAACCGAGAATGTCCAGCTCTTTTTGCACGAAGAGTCTCGTCTCGTAGCGCACCGGTTCTTTTGCATAGCCGATGTACACCACTTTTCCCGTGAAGGCGACTTCTTCAACAGCGGCTCGAAAGGTTTGCGGTGTTCCGATCCTCGTTGTACCCGGCTTGGACAAAGTCAAGGAGTGGGCCTATGCTGGATTCACCTTCGCGTGGATCTCGGCATTTGTTGCGCACTATCTGGCGAAAGATGGCCCGAAAGCGTTCATGCCGCTGATATTGCTTCTGCTTCTCGTCATTTCCTATGTGACACGGCCGGCAAGTCGCCAGTGGCCGACTAAAGTCACGACGGTCTAATTGAATTAAGTCAGAAATCATAGGTCGTGTGCCCGTTGCTATATTCGTGGACAAGTGACGGGCAAGCCGCAAGTAATCTCCAGAAGAGCTGATTTGCACTTTGACGACGATCCTTCCGGAAGCGGCAGGATCCAATACAAGCATCGGTTGTTGCATGTAAGGTAAGAGTGCTATTTCTGAAGGACCAGCCGCGGCACGGCTATAGGTTGCCAGGCGGGAGTTCCGTCTTCCCATTGGTTGTCCGTGATTTGTTCGACATGGGTTCCGTCGTAGCGCATCACGAACAGTTCGCCGTAAGGCTGCGGGGCATCCGTGTAAACCCCTTCATCCTTGAAACCCATTCTGGAACTGGCGAATGCGATCGACTCTCCATCTGGTGACCAAGCCATGTGAACGTCATTGCCGTGCGTGAACGTAAGGCGCTTCAGAGCTGTCCCGTCGGGCTTGATGGTGTGAATCTCGTATGCTTCATCGACTAACCGCGCGAACATGATCAGGTCGCCGCGTGGCGACCACAGCGGGAAGTTGTCATAGGCGTCAGTCAGGGGCGTGACGTGTTTCGATTCGAGGTCCATGATGCGCAGACCATACCCATCCTTCTCGAAAGCGCGATAAACCAAGCGATGGCCATCCGGGGAGAACGATGGGAACGCATTGTTCCCGGACCCTGAGGTCAGTTCCCGAAAGCCCGTCCCATCAGGGTTGATAATCGCGATTTGCGCTCCACCTTCGACGCGATCACCGAGCTTGAGAAACAATTCCTGGAAGCCTTGGAAGAACGCTCCGAACGCGCCGATGCCAAAGATGATCTTGTCCCCTTGTCGTGACCACTGCCCGGCGAGCACATTGCGGTTCTCGTCCTGATAGATGGCTGCAGACTGCCCCGTTGCAACCGTTGTGACAAGGAGACTCGCACCAAACGGATTGGCCGAAGGTCGGCTGTTTGTGACGAATCGATCGCCGGAAGGACTAAACGCAGGTATATATGTCCCTGTCAGGCTCAATTCGTAATTCGGATTGGGGGTGAAGGTTTTCGTAAGCGCGGGCAGCGCAACTGTGAGGCGCTTATGAAAGACGACGCGCTTGCCATCGGGCGACCACGACGCAGTTCGGATGTCGCCACGTGGTCCGCGCTTGCCACTTATGTAGTAGATGCCACCGCCCGGATCCGCCTTGTCCTTTCTCATATAGCCGATCTCATTTCCGGGAAGCGGAGAGGGATTGATTTTCACTCCCGGGCCGGCGGGTAGATCGGTGGACACTCCCGTGTCGATGTCCATGGAAACCAACTTCGTGTCATTACCGGGCGCGATGTTTGCCAGACGAGTCCCGAGCGTCTGCTCCGCAGTCATGCAGTAACCTACGACGTGTCGGCTGTCCGCCATCCATTTAGGGCTCCCGCAAAAGCCGCCGCTTGCGGCAACTTTTTTGAGCCCTGACCGGTCTGGGTGAATAATATAGATATCGGCTAACTGAAGGCGCTCCCAACGGCCGTGGGCAAATGGGGCATCGTGACCGCGGCTGGAAGAGAACGCGACCCACTTTCCGTCGGGAGACCAGGAAGGCCGAAAGTCGCCGCCCTTTTCTGAAGTCAGAGCCTTGACGCTTCGCGTCGCGAGTTCCATGGTCCAAAGCCTCGCCGTTCCGCCGCCGCGCGTACTAACGAAAACCAGTTGTTTGCCATCCGGAGAGAACCCTGCCTGATCATCGTAGGCCGGATCAGTGGTCAATCGTTCGAGGCTAGTGCCATCCGGTTTGACGCGAAAAAGATCCGCCGATCCAGCGCGATCTGAAGTAAAGACGATGGATGAGCCATCCGGAGCCCATACCGGATCGTAATCGGAATCCTTCGAATCGAGAAGCGGTCGTTCGTCGCTGCCGTCGGATGCCGCGATAAATAGTCCAACCTGGCCGGGGTTCCCGAACGTGCGGGACACGACAATGTCCCGCGGCGTGGGTGCTTGGGAGGCGAGAGTTGCGAACAGGACACCTGTGATCAGAAGGGAGCGCATTGGGAGGATTGTAACTCAATCCTGGGAGATTCAACCGGTTCGTTTCCACGTCCTAGTCGGATGACGGCTACGTGGAAGTTATTCCGGGCCAGAAGTCCGGGTTTGCAGGAAGTATAGCGATGACGAATTCTTGGTGCACTCTTGGTGCACTATAACCTGCAAATGAGGCCATTCCAGGGCAACTGAGAGCACGTTAAATTACTGAAAACAGGTGAAAATCAGGGAGTGCAAACAGGGCAGGTAGGTTTAGCAAACCGCTGCCTTCAACCTCTCGGCAACCTCTCCGAACCTGCCTGTGCGGCCTTCCATGCTACTACTTTCGGTCGATTTGGCCCTTCGCGGAACCCGCTTAAACACTGGCGATTCGTTCAAATCGAAAACCGATGTTGATAACAAGAGACATACCAACGCTCACCAGGTTACAGACGTTGCACAGATGTTTCCTGAGGAGAAATTTGGCGCACCGCCTTGCGAAGCCATGTGTGCCGCGCGTCCGTAGTGAGCCTCGGGTGCCAGACCATCAAGAAATGAAATGGACGCAATTCTTGCGGCGCTTTCACGAGCCGCAACGTGGAATTCCTTTCCACCATTTGCCTCATGCCATTGGTCAGAGTGAGGACGAGTTCCGTGCCAGGAAGGCAACTAAGGGCCGCGCCAAAATATGGCATGCGAACAGCGGAGCGTCGCTTTAGACCCAACGCGGCAAGCTGCTTGTCTGGGATGTTCTGCACACTCGGAAGAGTTGTGACCGTGAGATGCTCCGCAGCGAGATACTGCTTCAGCGTCAGGCGATCGCCAAACTTGCTCTGGCGCGCAACAGCACAGATCCAGTCCTCGCGGTAGAGTTTCTCCGAATTGAAGTGAGAAGGCAGCAAGCCCTCGTCAATATGGAAAATGAGGTCAAGCTTTCCGCCCTCCAGCATGTCCACACCTTCAGCCTGCCACGGTAGAAAATCAAAGTTCACCTTATAGCTTTCGGTCGTATACCGGCGGCACAAGTGCGGTAGCAGCGCCATGCAAACATTGTCCGGGCCAGAAATGCGGAAATTGCTCCGCTCTTTCTTCGGATCGAAGATGCTGGGCACGACGAGGCCTTCTATTTTTGGAAGGAGCTGTTCAAGTTCCTGGAGAATCTTGCGCCCTCGCAACGTGAGCTCGAACGCCGAAGCCGACCGAATCACCAGCTCGTCCTGAAACATGGAACGCGCGCGCTGGAGGGCGCGGCTGACTGCCGGTTGACTGAGCAATAGTCGGGCGGACGCTTTGGTGACACTTCTCTCCTCGGCGATCACCGCAAAGATGATCAAGAGGTTCAAATCGACTTGTCGCAGTTTCTCTAGACGCATACAGGCTATAACCATTATGCATGTGTCGTATGCGGAATGAAAAGCGTCTATTGGAATGTGGCAACGGTTGTAGGCCACAGGAACAGGAGAACGCGATGACACAAAAGCAACAAAGCGAAAATCACAGGGAGCTTTCCGGGAAACGAATTGCAGTGCTCGGCGGGTCGTCCGGCATCGGGTTGGCAGTGGCACAGCAGGCTGTGGCTCAAGGGGCAACGGCAATCATTGCGTCTAGCAATGCGGATCGGGTTAAACAAGCGGTCGCAACCCTCGACGGAAAAGCGGAAGGGCACGCGCTTGATCTCTCGAGTGAGCGGGACGTTCAAGATTTCTTTCAGAAGATCGGTGATTTCGATCACTTGGTCTTCACTGCCGGCGACACGCTCCAATTGAATGAGCTTGCAGCGACGGACCTTACCAAAGCCCGGCATGCTTTTGAGTTGCGCTATTGGGCTGCCCTGGCTGCGGTCAAGTACGCAAGCCCGCAGGTCCGCAAGAACGGCTCGATCGTGCTGACTACCGGAGTCGCAGGCCAGCGCCCACACAAGGGATGGACAGTGGCCGCAAGCGTCTGCGGAACTATCGAAGCCTTGACGCGTGCCTTGGCGGTCGAGTTAGCGCCGATTCGTGTCAATGCGGTATGTCCAGGCGTCGTTCGAACGAACCTCTGGCAAAGCATGAATCCAGACGCAAGAGAGCACCTATACGAAAGCGTTGGCAAGAGTCTGCTCGTGGGCCGCGTCGGCGAGGCATGCGAGATTGCGCGCGCCTATCTTTTCCTCATGCAGGAGGGATACAGCACGGGGCAGACCGTGGTGTTAGATGGCGGAGCGGTACTCGTTTAGGCGCTTTCCCCTGATGAACAATTTCCAGCTTAGGAGTCGGCCGGACTGCGGATGCGCCCCGCGTTTAGGGGTAAGCATCAAACCAAGCGAGGAGTGACGTAGAGATGAGGCTTGAAGTCAACGTACTTGAGTCCGGCAGAGATCCGCGCGTGTCGACCGCCACAGGACTTTTGGAAGCAGAAAAGAAGTTCCGGCGCATCAAAGGCTATCAAGAAATCTTGTTGCTGAAGGAACGTCTGAATCCGTGCGCATTCAGCAGAAGGAGGTCCGGGCAGTAGAAGTCGCTTGAACTTGGCTGTAGGTAGACTTACAGTGCCGAACATCGAGAGCCGCTGCAATCAACTAAAACTCGGACAACCTCCTTGTGCCACAGAGTTGCGGTAGGGACGCCAGTTGCCCAGCGCCCCCGCGCGGATCCGTGCGGGCGCTCATTAGCGCACACGGCTCTTACCGCAGATACCTAGCGTCGAAGCGCACAAGGGGATAGGGATGAAGAATCTTGGGTACGGGAAGCCACTGGATCGCAAAAGCCTCCAGGAGCTCCCAGGTCATCCTGCTCCGCTGACTGCGACGTCGAATCACGTGCAGCCAGCGTTTGCGTATCTCGAACCGAAAACTCCGAAGACTAGCGAGATTGCCGGGTACAGCGTGATAGTTGAAGTAACCTTGCACTACGCTCTTCAACCATTTCCCGACTTCCGCCAGAGGCTGAAGTATGCGCGCCCGCAGGGCGGCTTTCACCTGCTTCAACTTGGCGAGAAGTCGCTCCCGGATCGTTTTGCGCAGCACGAAGAACTTTCCATTCTTCCAGGATTCTCCGCAGATGTGCGTGAACCCCAGGAAGTTGAACGTCTCCGGCTTGCCCTCACCCCGTTGCTTCCGGTCTCTGGCCGCAAACCGCCCGAACTCAATTAGGCGGGTCTTGCCCGGATGGAGTTCCAAGCCGAACTTCTGCAGCCGCTCCCTCCATTCTCGGAGGAATCGTTCTGCGTCCGCACGATACTGGAACCCTAACACACTGTCGTCCGCATAACGGACCACGATGACTTCTCCCATGGCCCGTTGCTTTCGCCAGCGCTGGACCCAAAGATCGAAGGCGTAGTGTAGGTAGACGTTGCAAAGCAGCTGTGCGGTTCGTTTAGGTCGATATCCATACGATCCCGATTGAAAGTCAGCTTCGAAGATCGGTTCCAGAATGAGCTTAAGAGCTCCCTGGACCACACGGTCACGAATCGAAGGAATCGAAAGGATGCGGACTTTGCCCCCGTCCTTCGGTATCTCCTTCTTCCGTACCCGCATGGGTCGATACGTGTTTGAGACTAGTTCGTCTTTAATCTGCTGAAGAAAACCTTTCGCTCCGCCCTCTTCGATGGCGTCGAACGTGACACCGTCGATTCCCGGTGCTCCATCGTTCTTCCTTGCCATCTGGTAGGCTTCGTGAAGCGTTTCCATCTTGCAGACATGAACGTACAGTCCCCAGAAACGCCAAGTTGGTTCAGCCTTCGCCTTGACGTATAGACTCCTCCTCAGGTCTTGCAAACAGATGGGTGCCTTTGTCATCTCACCCTTGCCTTCCTTTTTGTCAGAGTCATTGCAAACAGCAGGGTCTCTTCGCTCGACGGGCATTACCCCGCTTCGCAGCTACTACAGACCCCTCCGCCACCCTCTCGTCTTTCCACCGACTTCCCGGTGTCTCCGGTTATACGGTTTCCTTTTCTCCGCCAATTTCTCAGCGGGACGAGGAGGGCTTCTCCAGTTGCTTAGCGCATCCTTGTCATCGTGCTGTCGCTATAACCCCGCCAGAGTGTCTCGCCGCTTCAGTCAGTCTGCGACGATCCATGTTGCCTTCGCCTCATGAAGGAAGGCTCGGCCTCTGGGGCTTCCGTTTCGAGGCCATTCCTGCGTTCACTTTCGTTACGGCCCGATGACTCGCTCACCATCCGTAAGATGGCTTTGTCGATAGGCTTTCAGGATTCAGTTTCCTTCCTCCTTGCTATCCAAGCTACAGGGCTCTGGCTTTTGCCCTGGTGAGACTTTTCCTCACTGAATACGCCAGCCTTCCTTGGACACACCTCCACGCCGGTTTATCCCGGCGCACTTATTCGTATCTCAGAGCGACCATCGGATCGACTTGGGTAGCCCGACGTGCGGGAATGTAGCACGCGGCAAGCGTGACCAGCGCCAGAAGGATCGCGACAGCAGCAAAAGTCGCGGGGTCGTGCGGTCTCACTTCGAAGAGCAGGCCGGCCATTACGCGCGTCACGGCCAGCGCCCCGGCAATCCCGATGAGGATGCCCACGAGAGTAAGTTTTGCTGCCTCGGTCATAATCAATCGCAAAACGTCCCGCCTCTGCCCGCCAAGAGCCATGCGTATACCGATTTCATGCGTGCTCTGGCTGGCGGTATAAGCCACTACGCCATAAATTCCGATGCCGGCGAGAATCAATGCGAGCGCTGCAAACGCTCCGAGCAGCAACATGTAGAATCGCTGCTCCGCCAGCGACACGGCCATCCGTTGCTCCATTGTTTGCACATCGCTCACCGGAATCTGACGGTCCAGGCTCCAAACCTGTGATTTCACTTCTTCGACAAGCCCGGAGGAGTGGTCTGCCCGGATAGCCAAGATCATGGTGCGCTTCCAGGGCTCGTCGGTTTGGGCGAAGGGTGTATAGACCGCGGGATCAGTCGGCTGGTTCAAACCTGAATGTTTCACATCGGCCACCACGCCGATGATGGTCATCCACCGTGGCGATCCGGTTTCGGGGGCCCAAGCGATGCGCGAACCGACCGGGTTGTCCCGCTCAAAGAACTCCCTGACTAATTCCTCGTTCACGATCGCCACCAAAGGCTGTCCTTCGCGATCCATTTCGGTAAAGTCGCGGCCTGCGCGCAGCGGAATCTGCATGACCCCAAAGTAATCACCCATCACCGTGAGGGTTTGCACTTGGGGCTCATCACCCTTCGGAACGGCAGGCCGCCCAGCGATGACCAAATTGTGGCCCACGTAGTTTCCGCCGAGCGGAATATCGGTGACCATGCCTGTCTGCACGCCTGGGAGCGAATTCAGGCGGGCCAGCAGCTCGCGGCGGAACAGTGTCTGCTTGGGGATTTCGTGATAACGCGTGGCGGGCAATTGGAGATACACGGTCAAGACGCCGGCTGGGTGGAAGCCGGGATTCACCGCACGCAACCGTGAGAATCCCTTGATCAGGAGGCCAGCTCCCGCCAGCAGCACCAGAGCAAATGCTACTTCTGCAGTCACCATGATCTTGCGAAGCCGATGACCTGCTACGCTTGCGGTTTTACTGCGACCGCCTTCGTTGAGTGCCGCCGCGACATCCGTGCGGGCTGCTAGCAGCGCCGGCGCCATGCCAAAAATGATGCCGGTGAACACCGAGACCGCTACGACAAAGAGGAGAACCCGCGAATCCAACCGGGCGCCGTTCAGCCAGCTCAACTCCCTGGGCTTGAGTGCCACCAGCATCCGCGTGCCCCACTGCGCAAAGAGCAACCCCGCCGCGCCGCCGCAGCACGACAACAGCATACTTTCGGTCAGCAATTTCCGGAGCAGGCGGCCGTGTCCTGCTCCCAACGCTGCGCGGACCAGCATTTCCTGGCGGCGTGTAAATCCTCGTGCGATCAGCAAGCTGGCGAAATTCGCGCAGGCAATCAGCAGAACCAACCCTACGGCTCCGAACAGCACGAGCAGTGCCAGGCGCACATTTCCTACCACCGACTCGCGCAGCGGAATCAATTGCATTCTCCGTTCTTTTTCTTCGGCAGGAAATTGCTCGGCGAGCCGACTGTGAATCGTGGCTACGTCCGCCTGGGCTTGCTCGAGAGTGAGATCCTTCTTTAACCGCCAATAGGTATGCAGGAAATGCACGTCGCGGTCCGCGGCGGTTCCTGGGTCGGCGACCCAGAGCGAAAGGAAGACGTCGGCATGCTCCCTCGGTGCCACAAAACTTTCCGGCATCACACCGATTACGGTGTAAGAGTTTCCACCGACCAAAATCGTTCTGCCCATCGCGCGCAGATCGCCGCCTAAATACTCTTGCCAGAACGCATAGCTAATCACCGCGGAGCGCGGCCCGCCACGCACATCCTCTGCCTTCGAGAAAAACCGGCCCATCGCTGGCGGAACCGCAAGAATTTCAAAGAATCCTGCGTTCACGAGCCCGACGCGAATTTGCAGCGGTTCTGGACCACTGGTGTAGTCCATGGGCTGCGCGTTGATCGCCCCGCCGAGCGTAAACACGCTCGCCTGTTTCTGGATATCCATTACGTTTGGCAGGGACTCGTTGTCTCGCATTACCACGATCTCTTGCGCGTTCATATAAGGAAGCGGGCGCAGCAGCACGCCATTGATCACACTGAAAATGGCTGTGTTTGCGCCGATGCCCAGAGCCAGCGTGAGCACGGCTACGGCGGTAAAGCCGGGAGATTTGCGAAGCATCCGCACACCAATGCTGATATCCTGCACCAGCGATTCAAAGAAAAATGTCCACTCCGCCCGGCTCGCTTCTTGCGCCAAGGTCGCGTTGCCGAAAGCTCTCATCGCCGCGTAATGCGCTTCCTCCTTTGCCGTTCCCAAATGATTTAGCTTCTCTTCGGCCATCTCTCGATGGATGCGCATCTCTTCCTGCAGATCCCGATCGAACGCCCGGCGATTCAGCAGATTGCGAATTCTCTTCCAGAGCTTCATGGCGTCTCCATCACCCGCGCGATCCCCGCCAGCAGCGCATCGAAATTCCGTTTTTCCTGGGCCAGCTGTTTGCGGCCTGCAGCCGTGATTTTGTAGAACCGCGCTCGCCGGTTGTTTTCGGAAAGCCCCCATTCGGCGACGACGTAGTCGTTCATCAGCAGCCGTTGCAGTGCAGGGTAAAGAGAGCCTTCACCGATTTTCAGCGCGTCTTCGGAAATTTGCTGAATGTGCTGCGCGATTCCGTATCCGTGGTTCGCGCCGCGGCTGAGCGTTTGGAGAATCAACATCTCCAGAGTGCCGGGTAGGAAATCAGGCTCCGTTGATCGGATGAGTCCCATCGATAATCGATGGGAGAGTACCCCAAAGTTAGGTACTCCTGTCAAGCCATTTCTCGGGGCTCGATTAACGTTAGTGCTTAATCGGACGCGCGTTCTCACACCAAAGAGTGCGGATGGAAGGGTGGCGACAGGAGCGGCTTGGCTCAAGGGCAGGAACTCACAGGGAGGAAGAGAAGAACAAAAACATCCTTACAAGAAATGAAAAAAGAAAGAAAAACATCCTTGACACTCACCGGCCCTCTCATGGAAGGACTTGATCACCACTGATCATGATGAATCGTTGTAAGGGATTCTGAGCTGGGCTATCAGTTTGTGGCCAAGCCGGAATAGTTAGGTGGATGGAACGACGCGGTTGAAGAGGCCTTTCAAGCGGGTCTGAGCGGAGATATCATAAGGGTGATGGTATGCTTGGTCGACGGAGGACGGATGCCAGAGTATGTGATTGAGCGGGATCTCCCCGGCGCGGGGAGGCTAACCGAGGATGAGATCCGGGAAGCTTCACTCCGGTCGCTGGCGGTGCTGAAGGAGATGGGATCGAGCATTCAGTGGATGCACAGCTACGTCACCGACGACAAGATCTATTGCGTGTACTTCGCACAGAACG
>Ga0307474_10001721_pt1 | contig 15856 bp, 11 predicted proteins | sample atmos_gasesECM1C_2_FD_203312 | JGI IMG/M metagenome (GOLD analysis project Ga0307474, IMG submission 203312) | Hardwood forest soil microbial communities from Morgan-Monroe State Forest, Indiana, United States - atmos_gasesECM1C_05 | ecosystem: Environmental > Terrestrial > Soil > Temperate... | reverse complement strand
AACTGGGCATTGGTGAATACATCCACATCCGTGACATGATCGAGCAGATCCCGCCTCACCTCTTGCAAACGCGCTCCCGGAGCGACTTTCACCAGGATGAACATCGTCTGGTCTTCCCGGAGCCCGGTGTAGTTCTGCGCATTCTTGAACGAGGTAAACACGTATGGCGAAGTTGTAAACGAGCGAATTCCGCGCGTGAATCCCACCACCCGCGCCCGATAGCCGCCGATCTCGAAGACTTCGCCCACGCTCGTCACTCCCAGCTTCTGCTTGTAAAGCTCGTCGAGAATGACCGCATCGGGCGACTTCAAGTCCTCCACTCGACCTTCAACCAGGTTCCACGGTCTCTCCAGTCGATCGTCGACGTTGAGGCCCACGATCTGCACCGACTCCTGACCGCCGTCACGCCGCTTCCACTGCGTCCAGCGAGCAATAATCTTCTGTGCGTCCGCTACGCCTGGTACGGCACGCACCTGGTTCAGTTTGCGCTCGCTGAAGGCGACTCCCTGCTCCACGTAGGGCACGTTCTTCGATGTGATCCACAGGTCTGCGCCCGAGTGATCGATCAGGTTGGACGTTGCAGTCGTGAATCCCAGAAACAATCCCAACTGCACGACGATCAGCACGACCGAGAAGACGATTCCGGTGAGCGTGACGGTCAACCGCACTTTGTCATGGAACAGATTTCGTTGCGCTAGAGGAGGCATGGTTACGCTCCCTCCTTCGAAGGCCGCAACAGCCCCCGCAGCGTTACATCCAGCATCATCTCGGCGCGGTCTTCCAGCGGACGCCACTCCACCCACGGATCTTTGCACTTGGCGATATTCAGCGAAATCACTCCGTGCACGGACGCCCAAAGTGTCTGCGAGATCAGTTCCGCATCCTGCAACTCTTCTCGGAAGCAGCCCGCATTGATCGCCTCCTGCACCGCGAACTTGAGCAGCGCGTAGGCATCGACCTCGGGATTGCCAACGATCTCACGATCTTTCTCATCCAGTTCGTGTGGAGGATGCGGAGTCATGAACATAAATACGTAATGATTGGGGAAGCGCACACCAAACTGGATGTAGTTCCGCCCAATCTGCCGCAGGCGCTCGAGCGGATCAGTCGGCATCTCCGCGTTCGCCACGACCTCCTGCAAACGCGCAAAGTCTTCGCGGCAGAGTTCGTGGAACAGCTCATTCTTGTCGGCAAAGTGGACGTAGATGGCGGTTGGCGAATACTCGATCTTTTGTGCCACCTTACGCATGGAGACGCCTTCGTAGCCTTCGCTGACGAACAACTCCCGCGCGGCATCGAGGATCTTATCCCTCGTCTCAGACTTTTCCCGCTCCCGCCGTTCTTTAACTCCCATAACGATGATCCCTTAGTTAACGATGTTTAGTTAACATAGTTAAGTTAGTGCACGGCGGTACCTCTGTCAAGCGATTTTTTTACCTTGCTGTGAATATCTATGTAAGCTGATGCATGGGAAGGAAATAAATCTGTATTGCCGCCCGACATTGAGGGCAGGGTGCCTTCGTGGCATCCTCCAGATCCGCCCGAGGACGTTCGCTGCTCTCCCCTATTACCGGTCCCGGCGCACGACTCGACCCGGCTTGGCGCCGGTGTGTTCACCGTCGTGGATGACCTCGACCCCGTTGACCCACACTTCCGAAACACCCGTCGCGTACTGCCTCGGTTTTTCGAAGGTCGCGTGATCCTGAATCGTCTGCGGATCGAAGACCACCACGTCAGCGAAGTAACCTTCCTTGAGCATCCCTCGCCGCGCGATACCTAGGTTGGTGGCTGGAAGTGAAGTCATCTTGCGGACGGCCAGCTCGAGTGGCAAAAGCTTTTCATCGCGGACATACCGCGCGTACACGCGGGCGAAGGTTCCATAAGCTCGAGGGTGTGCGCTCGATTTCAGAAACACTCCATCCACTCCCCGAGAATCCTCGTCCGACCCAAAGCTCACCCAGGGAAGCACGATCTGGCGCCGCACGTTGTCCTCGCTCATCAGGAAGTACACCGTTCCCACCCGCGAGTCATCCTCGACGACAAGATCCATGGCGGCTTCTTCGGGAGATGTATGGCGCAAACGTGCCACTTCGCCGAGCGTCTTGCCCGTCAGTGGCTTCAGCACCTCGCTCTTGAATCCGATCAGCAACACTTTGTCGGGTGAACCTGTTCCCAGATACAGGTTGTCCCAGGTATCCCCAGGCTTCCGCATTTCTTCGGCCACCCGCTTTCGAATCGACGGATCCTGCAGGCGTTTGCGCCACGCCTCCAGTCCGCCTTCTTGCACCCACGGCGGCATAGCTGCGTCGAGGCCAGTTGCGCCAGCGGTGTAGGGATACATATCTGCCGTGATATGCAAACCTTCGGCCTGGGCAGCCTCCAGTTTGTGGAGCACGACTGGCAGATGGCCCCAATTCTTCTCGCCCGAAACTTTCAAGTGGTACATCTCGGCCGGAATCCTGGCCTGACGCGCGATCGAGACGAACTCGTCGACCGCCTCCAATTCGTGATCGCCTTCGTTGCGGATGTGGGAGATATAAATCCCGTGGTACTGCGCGGCCACTTTGGCCAAGGCCACCAGTTCGTCAGTCTTCGAATAGGTCCCGGGCTGGTAAATCAGCGCGGACGCTACACCCAACGCCCCGTCCTGCATCGCTTTCGCGACGATCTCGCGCATCTGGTCGAGTTCGGCGGGAGTCGGCTCCCGGTTCACCCGGCCCATTACGTACACCCGCGGAGTTGCTGCCCCGATGAACGACGCGATGTTCGGCGAGATACCGCGCCGCGCCAGGGTGTCGAGTCCTTCTGCCAAGGTATGCCACGGGGCGTCGTAGTGGATATCAAGCTCCTGCTTCTCGTATTCGGCTCGCATGGCGTCGTTCAGCGGGCCCATCGACTCGCCCTCGCCGAAGATCTCCAGTGTCACTCCCTGGCGGATGTCGCTTTGGGAGCGGCCGTCCGCAAACAGGCCCCACTCCGAGCTCATCATGTTGATGAAACCCGGCGCGATCACTTGCCCGTGAGCGTCGCGTTCGGTCTTACCGCGGGCGTCGCCGAGGTCGCCTACCTTGGCGATGGTGTCCCCGTTAATGGCCACGCCGCCGGAGACGCAAGGAGAACCACTACCGTCGCAAATACGGCCATTGCGAATTACGACGTCGTACTCAGGAGCGGGAGCGAACGAACTGAGGCACACCACGACCGCGATGGCCAGCGCCAAGGCAACAATTTTCACGACGTGCCCTCCAAGAGCCGTCCAACGATACCAGTTCGAGTAATCCGCGACCACAATTTTGGAGGGGTCGGTTCAAGATACCTTCCACATGGCCCAGTCTTCTCATTGACTTGTGCTCGCGAACGCGTCTACCATGGCGCGATTCCATGATTGGCCGCAGCATTTCTCATTACAAGATCATCGACAAACTGGGCGGCGGCGGCATGGGAGTTGTCTACAAGGCCGAGGACACCCGCCTCCACCGCACGGTTGCCCTGAAGTTCCTCCCCGAAGACACTGCGCAAGACCCCGGCGCGCTCGAACGCTTCCGGCGTGAAGCCCAGACTGCTTCTGCTCTAAACCATCCCAACATCTGCACGATCTACGACATCGGCGAAGAAGGCGGCTCTGCCTACATCGCCATGGAGTTCATCGATGGGCAGACGCTGAAGCATCGCATTGAAGGCAAGTCGATGCGGCTGGCAGAACTCCTTGACGTCGCCGTCGCGATTGCGGATGCGCTCGCGGCCGCTCATTCCCAGGGCATCGTTCATCGCGACATCAAGCCGGCCAATATTTTTATCAGCCGCAGCGGCCAAATCAAGGTTCTGGATTTCGGTCTCGCCAAATATACGGCGGAGCAAAAGGCCCGAGAAAACGCGGTCACCAGTTCCATGCCAGCTGCCAACCCTCAACTGACCAGCCCCGGCACTGCTGTCGGCACTGTTGCTTATATGTCTCCGGAGCAGGCCATGGGCGAGGAGCTGGACGGCCGCACCGACCTTTTTTCGCTTGGCATTGTGCTTTATGAGATGGCTACCGGCCGCCAGGCTTTCTCCGGAGCCACGACCGCCGCCGTCTTTGACGCTATTCTGCACCGCCAGCCAGTCGCATCGATCAAGATCAATCTTCAGCTGCCGGCACGTCTGGAAGAAATCCTCAATAAAGCACTGGAAAAAGATCCAAAGCTTCGCTACCAGAATGCTTCGGATTTTCGCGTCGATCTGGTTCGCCTGAAGCGTGAGTCAGACTCTCACTCCTCGGCCCGCGCCGTTGAAACGCAACCGGAATCCTCGGCGGCGGTGGCGGCAGCGGCTCCGGCACGTGCCGAGCGAGCGCCACGAACCGGCAAGAGTTGGATCGCGCTGGCTGCGCTGGCGGTCGTAGCTTCCGTTCTCGTCGCCGTCGCCTACTGGGAGGGTAAGCGTGAAGGCCTATCGACCAGCATCACGCCACCGACGTATCGCCAGCTCACGTTTCGTGGTGGCACCATTCGCATGGCCCGGTTCGCGCCTGACGGCAAAACCATCATTTACAGCGCAGCCTGGGAAGGCAATCCCGTCGAACTCTATACCACTCGGCCGGAAAGTCCCGAATCGCGTCCGTTTGGATTGTCGAAGGCAGAAGTCCTGTCGATCTCCGCTGACGGCGAGATGGCAGTACTTCTTCACAGCCACAATGTCGATCCGTACATCAACGAAGGGACCTTGGGTCGAGTGCCGCTCGGCGGGGGCGCTCCACGCGAGGTTCTGGAGAACGTCCAGTGGGCCGACTGGTCGCCCGATGGCACGAATTTCGCCGTGGTCCGCGAGTTCGCCGGACAGAGCCGGCTGGAATACCCTATCGGCAAAGTCTTGTATCAAACTGGCGGCTGGATCAGCCATCCTCGCGTCTCGCCGAACAATGACATGGTGGCCTTCATCGAGCACCCCGTCCGCAGGGACGATGCGGGATTCATCGCGGTCGTCGATCTTACGGGAAAGAAGAAGGTTCTCTCCGGCGGATGGGAAACAGTCTGGGGTCTCGGTTGGGCGCCGAAGGGAAACGAAGTTTGGTTCTCCAGCACGCGCATCGGTTATGGCCGCTATCTCTCTGCCGCAAATATGTCGGGAAAGGAGCGATTGCTGGCGCGCGAACCGGGCACCCTGACGTTGCAGGATGTGGCTCGCGACGGCCGCGTGCTGGTCACCCGCGACGTGCCCCGGGTGGGAATGGTGGGGCTAACGGCGGGCAGCAGCAAGGAACGCGATCTTTCCTGGATGGATTGGTCAGCCCCAAAAGACTTGTCCGCTGACGGCAAGACTCTTTTATTTACCGAGTCCGGCGAAGCCGGCGGAGAAAATTACGCCTCTTATCTACGTCAGACTGACGGTTCCCCCGCCGTGCGCCTGGGTGATGGAAACGGTTTCGCGCTCTCTTCTGACAAGAAATGGGTCATCGGCGGCCTGCCGAAATCTCCAGTCCAGTTTTTCCTGCTGCCCACTGGCGCGGGAGAAACCAGGCCCATCACGCATGACAACATCAATCACATGTGGACACGCTGGTTTCCCGACGGTAAACGAATGCTGTTTGCCGGCGATGAACCGGGTAAAGGCGTTCGCCTGTATGTACAGGACATTGACGGCGGCACAGCGCGTGCCATCAGCCCTGAAGGCGTGAACTCGAGCCAGTTCGCCATCTCTCCAGACGGCAAGCAGGTCGCTATGATAGGACCGGACCAAAAGACAGCCTTGTTATCGGTCGAAAGCAGCGAGACCCATCCGATTCCCGGGACCGATGTCGGTGATGCCCCGATCAAGTGGGCGGGCGACGGGCGGTCTCTCTTCCTGTACCACCTTGGCGAGGTGCCCGCTCAAGTCTTCAAGCTAGACCTGGCGACCGGACGCAAACAGCTCTGGAAACAACTCGTCCCGCCGGATGTATCGGGAGTCACCGACATCAGCGCGATCTTGATTACTCCTGATGGCAACAACTACGTTTACGAGTACGGCCGCACCCTTTCGGACTTGTACCTGGTGAACGATATCAAGTAGCGAAGGGGCGATAAACCATCCGCCGGAACCGCATTTCGGCCCACTGGCATTGCACGGATCTATCGCCGCCCTGAAAGCTACACAAGTCCGCCAACGCGTAGGAACACAGAAAAATACTTGAGTGCTCTATTCGGTAAGCCACGTCGGCCGAGTTCTCGGCTGCTGTTCGGCGTTGAAATATCGCTGCCCGCTTCTCACCCTAAGCGGCAAGCCTTTGCTTTTCGGCTGTGGTGGAAGTGCTCTGTTGTGAAACGTGGAAGCGCTTGATGGCGAGTTGCTCCTGCCCACTGTGTCAGTTACAAATAGAACCACTCATGGGATCAGGATCGGCGGTGAGACCGAGCGCGAAGAGTCGCAGTGTGCTGGGGCGAGTTTGGGAACGGATCCGCACCTCGCCGTTCTGGGTCGTCACGATCGCGCTGACGCTGCGCGTCGGGTGGATCGTCGTTGGACACACATACCGATTTAAGAGCACCGACGACAATTTCGGCTTTGGCTGGGAAATGGGACGGATCGCCGCTGCTCTGGCTTCGGGCCACGGTTTCAGCGATCCTTTCGGGCCGCCGACCGGACCGACTGCATGGGAGCCCCCGCTCTACCCGCATTTGATAGCCGCTGTGTTTCTGCTCTTTGGAATCTACTCCAAGGCTTCGGCGTTCGTAATGTTGGCGCTCAACAGCCTCTTTTCCGCCCTGACCTGCATTCCCATTTTTCGCATTGCACAACGGATGTTTTCCGAAAAAGTCGCGGTCGGCTCAGCCTGGGCCTGGGCGCTGCTTCCTAACGTAATGTTCTGGAGCACGCGCTCGGTATGGGAAACGAGCCTGTCAGCCCTTCTGCTGACCATGATTGTCTGGCTCGCACTGATCATGGAGGATCGCGACAGGCTCATGCCCTGGTTCGAGTTCGGATTGTTATGGGGCATTGCGGCGCTGAACAGCACGTCACTGCTGTCGTTTCTCCCCGCTGCGGGATTGTGGGCCTGGTACCGACGAGCTAAGCGTGGCAAAAAATCGTTGGGCGGGGTCGTGCTGGCATCCGCGGTCTTCTTTGCGTGCATCACGCCGTGGCTGGTTCGCGATTATCGTACGTTCGGAAAGTTTATTTTCATCCGCGACAATTTTGGCGCCGAACTTCGTCTGGGCAACGGCAACGGCGCCAACGGCACATGGATGGAATACCTGCATCCTTCCCAGGACGTCTACGGTCTTCGCCAGTACGAACAGATGGGGGAACTGCCGTACATCGCCATGCGCGAGCGACAGGCTGTTGAATTCATTCAGGCCGACTACGCGCGATTTGCCTGGCTGTGCGTGAAGCGATTCATCTACTACTGGGCGGGGGCGCCGAAGGCTACGCAACCTCCCTGGCTGAGCGAAACGAAGAACTCGCTGTTTCTAGCGTCGTCTGTACTGACTTTTTGGGGACTTGGTCGCGCTTTGCGAAAGCGCCAGCCGGGAGCGTGGTTACTGTTTTGGCTGTTCCTGTGCCTGCCTGCAATCTATTACGTCGTGTTTGCGATGCCCCGCTACCGGCATCCCGTCGAACCGGAGATGACGATCCTCTGCGTGTACGCGCTCACCGAGGCGAGACTCAAATCTAGCGATTCTTCTCCAGATCGATTCTCAGCACATGAATCTGGTTCGACTTAGGATCGAGCAAGCCGGTGACCTTCACTTGCCGCCCTTCATAACCGTGCACCAGATCCGGACGGTCGAGGCGATAAACATCTTTCCCGGCCGAAAGCACAAGATATCCGCCCAGGTGCTCGATGCAATACACGGCGCAGGTGTTCGAAGTTCCACCCATCGACTTGGACTTCAGCATTTCCTGATGGGAGCGGGTAAGAGAATGCACGTTTAGGGCGCACTGGCTGTCGGAAACCTCTCCGCGAAACACACGCGACGACTGTCCCCAAGTTGCGCTGGCCAACACCAGCACTCCTGCTGCATACCAGATTCGATTTCTCCTCATGGCCATTCCTTTGGAAGAAGCATCTACGGTACCACAGTGAATTTCATGTGCATGCCTTCGTGGTCCTCACTGCAAATGACGGTGCAGACCACTTCGTATTGCCCCGGTTCGGCCGGTGCGGTCAGATGAAATTCCTGCGTCCCGGGCTTGAAGAGCAGGTCCCATCCCTCTACTTTAGTTCGATCCTTGGCTCGCAGCAGGGTAAAGCCGTGAATCGAACCATCGCGGTTCCAAGATTTGCCTCTGTGAGCGGTGACCCGCAAGAGCAGCGGTTCGCCCGCTTTCACCGTGATCTCGGGAACGCGCTGGCCGGCAATCTTGTAGCGGCTGTCGCTGTCGGCCGTCACCTCGATGACGTGCTCTTGCGCCGACACGCAAGGCACAAAGGCTAGCAGACCGGCCACAACCAGCACAAAGATACGATGAATCCTTCTCCTGTTTGTCATGGGTGTGTTTTTGGGAGTTACCTACCCGGTTACTGGGTCATATAGAAGAGAACGAGCCGCATATCTGCATCGGTGATTGTCGCTCGCACTCGCATATGGCGAACGACAGTAGCCATCATCCGCGGCGGAAATTTCTGCGGCGCGGCGTGGCAGCGTCCGCAGTTTGCGCGGAATCTCTGCTCTCCCTGCGTGCGCATGGTATCGGCATCATTGGCATGCACGACGGGAGAGGCCGTTGTCCCCTTTCCGCTAGACGCTGGGCCGGCAAACACGGAGGAAACGAGCGCCAGAGTGCACACTAGGGTTGCCATTGCGAGTTTCACACTTAATTTCACGGCGCCCCCGTTGGGCCAAGTGGAATCAGGAAACGGTACGCGATTCCATAGGTCCACTGATTGAAATTGCCAGCCGAACTGAACTGCCGGCCGTAACTGGCAACGGCCTTGAGACCATCACGCAGAAAATAATTCACTCCGAAATCCGCTTCGCGCGTGTTCGCGCCGGGGAGTCCGAACGCCGCTTCGCCATCCACTCCAATCTGACCGACGAAGAATTGCTGCGTCCGTCCGACGACTTCGGTCCGTCGCATCGCCTTTTGCCAGAAATGCGCTTGACTTAGGCGATACGCGCCCTCGATCCAGTAGCCGCTGCCCTCGAACGAGCGCGCCATTTCGGCGCGCAGGTTTAGGGGGGCTTTCGTCGGCTGCCAGCCCATGTGGAAGCCGAAGGCGTTCTTCCGTGCGTCCTGAAGCGTTCTCTGCCAGGAACCGCCGACTTCAAGCCGTGGACCGGGAAAGAAAAATCCCATTCGACCGCCGACGTGGCGCTCCGAATCGACGCTACCGATCCCAATGCTGGTGGCAGAAACATACGCGGCGTAGTTCATATTCGCCTGCGAGTTCACTGCGAAGCCGCCACGTAGCATGGCTCCATCGCTGGGGGCCGTGTTGATGGGAAGCGTCAGCGGATCGGGCTGCAATGTTCGAATCCAGACCGGATACAGGCGCTCATTGAAAATTCCAAAGGGAGTAAGGAAGCGGCCTGCGGTGATGGTGACGTAGGGATTCGCGATATAGTCCACCTGCGCGTAGTCGACGTGTTTGTTGACTGGGCCTCCGTAAGGCCCGCCCTCCGGTGGACGCTGAAACTGGCCTTCGAACTCGGCGCGAGACTCGATCAGCCAGCGATCGCCCAAAGGCACGAGTAGCACAGGGTTGATCTGCGTGTCGATCAGGTTGTGTCCGCCGGTAACGAAGCTGAAAGCGCCGGCGCTGCCGCTGAGGATCGGTACTGGCTTCTCATCGGAGATCTGAGCCGCTCCCGTGGCCACCAGTATTGAGATACAAAGGAATGCGGACAGAGCAATTCCCTGCCGGCGCACGGACCCGGTTTTTCTTCTCAGATACAAGCGACTGGACCCCACCTAAACTCTTGCGAAAATTGTCGTTGAGTGGCATCGGGTAGGGAACGTCACGGAGGTAACTTCCGTATCCTACGGTGCGGGAATAAAGCCGCCACATAACAAAACATCGCGTTCGCCTCACAAAATTCGTGCAGCCACGTCTAAGGCAATAAAACGGAGGGAGCCATGAATCGCCATCACTCATCTGCTACCTGGCTGGGAGCCATTCTCGGAAGCCTTTGTGCTCTGCTCGTTCTTGCGATCGCGGCGCACGCCTCCGATCGGCGGGGAGACGTAACCGAAGAATTCCATCAGACCTACACTCTGACGCCCGACGGCCGCGTTGAACTCGATAACATCAATGGCGACGTGCACATCACCAGCTGGGACCGGAATGAGGTGAAGGTCGACGCCGTGAAATACGCCTACACGAAGGAGCGGCTCGACGAGGCGCAGATCGAAGTCGATGCCGGGAAAGACTATGTCTCTATCCGCACCAAGTATCGCGATCATGACCTGAATTTCAACTGGGGATCGCACAACAATCCCGCCAGCGTGGAATACACGCTGACCGTGCCGCGCATGGCCCAATTGGACGAAATCAAGCTGATCAATGGCGGGCTCGACGTTTCCGGCATGAGCGGCGAGGTGCGCGCTTCATGCATCAATGGACGATTGGAGGCTCATGACCTGGCCGGACGAGCCAGGCTCTCCACAGTGAATGGAAGGCTGGAAGCCCGTTTCGACCAGCTTGACGGCCGCGACCTCGAGCTAAACTCGGTGAACGGCACGGTGAAACTGACCATTCCTTCCGATTCCAGGGCGGAAGTCGAGGCCAACACAGTGTCGGGCGGCATCGAAAATGATTTTGGGCTGCACGTGAATCATCACCGCATCATTGGACACGACTTGAGAGGAGAACTGGGCTCCGGCGGCGCGCATATCCATCTGCAGAATGTGAACGGGAGAATTGAGATTCATCATGCCCAGGATGGCCGGCCTTTAAGTCCGGTGAAGGATCTGAGCCATCGCGATCACGACGATGATGATGAAGCCGAGATTTGATGGTGCGATGGGGGACTCTCTCGCCTGAGAATCAGTAGATCGTGTATCCCGGGGCTGGAGTGCGCAGGTCAGGCTTTGAGGCCATCAGGAGTAGCGCTCCTTCTCGCTTGAATGCCCGCAGGTCGTCCAGACTGTTAAACGATTTCGTCTTGTAATCGTCTGGCGTGGGCGTGTCGTCAGGGACGCGGCGGGCTTCCACGTTCTCAAACGCATGCTTCTTGAGCAATTCCACGTACTCGGCCGCCGACCGCACATGGACGGGAACCTTCAACTTATCGACCCACTGCAGCGAATACTGGTTGTCTTTGTAAAGGTTGATGAGAATGAACAACCTGCCGCGAGGCGCCATGACGCGGAAGAGGTCCATTAAGGCGCGGTCCTGATCGGGATAGTAGTAGAACGATTCCACAGACAGCACTTTGTCGAAGAAGTTTTCTTCCCATGGGATTTGCTGCGCCGATCCCCAGACATACAGGATGTTGTCGAAATCCTTTGATGCTTCCCGCGCCTGCCGGACCATCTCGTCGGAAACATCAAGGCCGACAACCTGGCCGAATCCTTCGGGTCCGTCTCCCACCAATCGTGCCAGCAGGCGTGTCGCCCACCCCGATCCGCAACCGAGGTCAAGCACCCGCTCTCCGGGGCGGAGATTCATCAGTCGAATCGTCTTTTCAGTAATGTCGAGATGATGACGTTCCATCTTCTCGCCTTCACCTTCCGCGGCCCAGCGATTGAATTCGTGTTGCAGTTTCTCGTCGGGAGTCTGGGGTTTGTCGGGCATTGCCTTCCTCGTGGACCTCTGGTGTCCCTCTTGCCTGTCCTTCTTGATTTTATAACCGCAAAGGATTGCAAGGAGCACGAAAGCCATGAAGTCGCGGAATCTATGCTAGAGTTTTGTGCTCACGATGGGTACACGTCCGCAAAACCCGCCGGAGCTTGCGCCGCTCTACTGCCCAAATTGCGCCCAGGAGGTCACCGATCCGCTGACTTGCGGTGACTGCTCGGCTGTGATCTGCCGCCGCTGCGGCACACCCTTGGAGTCACCGGACGAACTCGGAATCGGATAATGGAACCTATCGCAGTCCTTCCTCCCGTCGAAGCCCAGCCATCCGATTCCAAACCTACACTGGTTCGCGGGCTTGGACTGCTCGATTCCGTGCTGTTGCTGGTCAGCGGCATTATCGGCTCATCGATTTTCCTCACGGCCAAAGACATTGCCGGACCGCTTTCCCAACCCGTGCTGTTTCTTCTGGTGTGGGTTCTGGGAGCGTTGATCTCGTTGTGCGCCTCCTTCGCTTTTGCGGAGCTGGGATCGATGTTCCCCGATTCCGGCGGGCAGTACATCTATCTGCGTGAGGCGTATGGCGATCTGATCGCTTTTCTGTATGGCTGGATGCTGTTCGCCGTAGCCAACGGCGGCACGATTGCTGCCTTGTCGGTTGCGTCGGCGGCGTACGTCGGGCAGGTCTTCCGCGTTGTATCGCAGGAACGACTAGTCTTTGCGATTGCGGGAGTGACCGTTACTCGCGCGCACGTTCTCGGTCTGGTACTGATCGCCGTCCTGACCTATGTCAACGTCGTGGGCCTTCGTTGGGGTGCGCTTCTGCAGAATGTTTCCACCTGGACAAAGTTCGCCGCCATGGCGGCCTTCGTTGTTCTTGGTTTTGCCATCGGCAAGGGAAGTTGGTCGAACTTCCACGCTCACGGCGTCGGGCTGACGATGGGACTAGGCCCGGCTCAACTTGTTTCCGCACTCGGTGTCGGACTGATCGCCGTGTTCTTTGCGTATGACGGATGGGTTTACATCACCTGGGTCGCGGGAGAGGTGAAAGAACCGCGCCGGAATGTCCCTCTGGCGATGGTTCTGGGCGTACTCGCGGTGGGGGTGATCTACATCGCGATGAACCTGACGTACATGTACGCGCTACCGCTGAAGGAGATTGCTGCACACGAAACGATTGCACACGCAGCGGCAGCAGCATTGTTCTCGCCGCAAGCTGCGGTGTGGTTGTCGCTGATGATCGCGGTCTCCTGCTTCAGCGCCGCGGCCACGTGCACGCTCTCCGGTGCCCGAGTCTACATGGCCATGGCTCAGGATGGGGTCTTCTTCCGGCGCATGGCCGTCATCCATCCCAAGTGGCGCACTCCGGCTTTCAGCCTCATTGGACAAGGGGTTTGGGCGGCTGCACTCACGCTCAGCGGACGATACGACCAGCTCTATACCTACGTGATCTACGGGATGGTTCTGTCGTATACCCTGACGGTGATCGCGATGTTCTGGTTGCGCTGGAAGCGGCCCGACATTCCGCGCCCCTACCGCTGCACTGGGTATCCCTGGCTGCCTGCGATTTATGTCCTCATCGGCGCGGCATGGACGCTGAACACGATCCTCACGCGCCCCACCGAAGCCTTCTGGGGAACGGCCATTGTGTTGATTGGCGTGCCGGGATATTTGTATTGGAAACGCAGCAACAGACGAGCTGCGCAGGAATAAGTTACTGATCGCGACTGCGAGACACATTCTTGTCTGAAGCCAACCCGAACCGGCAAGCAGAAAATGCTGGCTTCCTGACTCCCGGCGTCTCCATCGCCGAGGCGGAAGATCCCAATCGCCCGAAGCAGGCCATGGGCTTCCGCGATCTGCTGCTGTTCTACGTCATCACCGGGATCAGCCTGCGCTGGATCGCGACCGCGGCCGCCGCCGGGCCCAGTTCGATCGTCATCTGGATCGGCGCCTGGCTCTGCTTCTACACCCCGCTGGCGCTATCGGTGCTCGAGCTTTCCTCGCGCTACCCGCATGAAGGCGGGCTCTATGTGTGGAGCAAGCGCGCGTTCGGAGATTTCTCCGGCTTCATATCGGCTTGGCTCTACTGGACCAGCAATCTGCCCTACTTCCCTGCCGTACTCTATTTTGCCGCCAGCAATGTGCTCTTCATCCGGCAATCGGCGTGGCAGCACCTTTCGGCCAACGCGACGTTCTACATCGTGTTTTCTCTGCTGACCTTGAGCGTGGCCACGCTCATGAATGTGGTTGGGCTTGATGTTGGCAAGTGGCTGCATAACATCGGTGCGCTGGCGATGTGGACGCCAGTCGCCATCATCATCGTCATGGGACTTGTGGCGTGGCATCGATTTGGATCCGCGACCTCCTTCACGCTGCACTCGATGATCCCGAGCACGCATTTCAACGACATCATCTTCTGGTCGGTGCTGACGTTTGCCTTCGGCGGCTCCGAGACCGCATCGTTCATGGGAGAAGAAATCAAGAACGCGCGTCGGACCATTCCCCTGGCCCTGCTCTCGGCCGGAATTACAGTAACTTTCTGCTACATCCTGGGAACGGCCTGCGTACTGCTTGCGTTGCCGTCGACGGAGGTCAGCAGCCTGCAGGGACTGGCGCAGGCGGTCTCGAAAACGGCATCGCGAGCGGGTTTTCCGGGAGTGCTGCCAGTCGCCGCATTTCTGATCGCGCTCAGCAACGTTGGTGCGGCAGGCGCCTATCTGGCTGCCGTAGCCCGTTTGCCCTTCGTTGCCGGACTGGACCGTTTTCTGCCGGCCGCCTTTGGAGCCCTGCACCCGCGCTGGAAGACTCCCTGGGTCGCGCTGCTCACACAATTTGCGCTAGGAGTGGTTTTCATTTTCCTGGGCCAGGCCGGCACCAGCGTCAAGGGCGCATACGACGTGCTGGTCAGTATGGGAGTGATTACCTATTTCGTTCCTTACTTGTACCTGTTCGCGGCCATGATCAAGCTGCAGCGCGAACCGGCGGGGCCGGACGTGATCCGCGTTCCCGGCGGTACGAAGATGGCAAAATTGGTCGCAACCGTGGGGTTTCTCACCACGACGCTGACTATCGCTCTGTCTCTGATTCCTCAGCCAGACGAACCAAACAAGCCGCTGGCGGTGTTTAAAGTGGTCGGAGGATGCGGCGCGTTGCTACTGATTGGAGCGTGGATTTACATCGCGGGCAAGAGACGGCAAGCGCGCACGCAAGAAACGTAGCGAGCTACGTTTCTACGACAAGCTTTGGTAGAGACGTTGCTTGCAACGTCTTTGTTCCTTCTACACGGGTGTCGCCGTCTTCCTTGGGGGGCTGAAGAAGGGCAGCGTCGCCACCTTCACGTTCGTCTTCAGACGGATCGCTTCAATGGTGATCTCCATCTGCAGCGGCGTACCCGGCTTGGAGTGCTCGGTTTCAATACTGGCCAGCGCAATCATTTTCTTCAACGTCGGGGACCAGCTTGTTGTGGTTGCCTTGCCGACCTGCTTCTCTCCGGAATAGACCGGGACGGCAACGCGGGAAGCCTGTGCCGGTGCCGCCGGGGTAAGGCCGTAACGTTCGTAAAGTTGCTCAACGTCGGTCCAGTCGATTTCGAGACCGACCAGTTGCCGTGGCACGCCGTTCTTTGCGTCTCGCTCCAGCGCACGCTTGCCAATAAAGTTTTCTTTTTCGAGGTGGACCATTTTGGCGAAGCCCAACTCATAGGGAGAGAACTTCTGCGACGAAATCAGCGCTTTCTTGGAACTGGTATAGTCCACCTCTATCAGCAGCAAGCCAGCCTCAACACGGGCCACGTCGAGCGCCAGCATGCCGGCGGCGTGCAGGTCGAATTGCTTCCCTTTGTCGGCGAGCGCGTCCCAGACCTTGACGGCATCGTTCCAGGGAATCCAGATTTCGTAACCCAAGTCGCCGGTGTAGCCAGTGCGGGAGATATCGACAGGCACACCCGCAATCTTGCCCCGAGTGACACGAAAATACTTCAAGTTGGCAATGTCGGCTTCCGCCACCGCTTTCAGCAGCTTGGCTGAAGTCGGGCCTTGCAGGGCGAGGGCCGCAACTTTCTCGGAGATGTCCTCGACATTCACGTCCATGTTGAGGCCGTTTTGCCGGAACCAGCGCAGGCTGGGATCGGCGGCAGTCCAGCGATAAACATTTTCTTCC
>Ga0307474_10001720_pt1 | contig 15857 bp, 18 predicted proteins | sample atmos_gasesECM1C_2_FD_203312 | JGI IMG/M metagenome (GOLD analysis project Ga0307474, IMG submission 203312) | Hardwood forest soil microbial communities from Morgan-Monroe State Forest, Indiana, United States - atmos_gasesECM1C_05 | ecosystem: Environmental > Terrestrial > Soil > Temperate... | reverse complement strand
CTGTATACGCGTGCACCCGCTCTGTTCCGCGATCTCACTTTGGCTCGCGCCGACGGCAGTCTGCGTAATCTGCTAACCCGCCTGGGCCGCGTCGACCTACTGGTCGTCGATGATTGGGCTATGGCTCCTCTGTTGGAAACCGAACGCCGGGACTTCTGGGAGATCTGCGAAGAACGCTATCAGATCCACTCTACGGTCCTGACTTCGCAGCTACCCGTGGCTAAGTGGCACGAACAGATCGGCGACCCGACGATTGCCGACGGCATCCTCGATCGTCTCGTACATAACGCTCATCGCCTGGAGTTACGCGGTGAGTCCATACGCAAAACAAAAACTGTCCGTACCGAACCCGAAACCGAGAATCTTTCTTCTCCCTAACCGTTCTTCTCGAGTCGAGATGCGGGGGATAAAGGGGCTCAAACGCCGCCCCTTTCCCCCGCCCCCCAAATCCCCGCTCTCCCCGTCAAGCTCTGCTCCAATCAACTTCCAAATTTTCTTTCGCACCAGCATCTCGTCAGCGTCGCTTCGCTCCGAAACCTCTCGCTTTTAATTTTTCCTCAACTTCTTCTTGACGATTCCGATCACTTCGTACACAATCACCTCGCCAGCGTCGCTCCGCTCCGATCACCTGATCGGAATCAACCGGAACGCTGATCGGCATCACGCCGGAACCCTGATCGGTTTCCCCGGAATACGCACTAGTAGTAGGCGGCGCGATTGTGCTGCTTGCGCCCGTGGCGATCCTCCCGTTGCTGCATGCACCTGGGGCGCTGGCTTTGCTGCGTACATTTACGGTACTCCCGGGGCCGCTACCGGGTGGCATGGGCATTGTCCTCTATCCCTTTGTTCCGTGGTTAGGGGTGATGTGCCTAGGCTTTGGGTATGGGCACGTGTTCCGACTTCCCGCATCGGTATGCGCTCGGACGATCGCGTGGACCGGGGCAGGTTCGCTGGTCATCTTTGCTGTGCTGCGGGGGCTGAACGGATATGGTGACCTGAGTCCGTGGAAAACATGGCCTGATGCGACACGCGATATCGAATCATTTCTGGGTTCTGCACAACAATCTGTAAGAGTGCGCATTCTACGCGGCTTTCTGAAAAGCGATGAATTCGGTCTTTGTGGCGGCCAAGCGCTGCGCCTTCAGCAGCAGATAGTTCATGTCGCGATAACCACGGCCGCGACGAAGCAGAGCTTTGATGTTGCCGTTGACGGCTTCCACCACCCCCATCGGTACCTTGGTCCGGCAATAGTTCAAGATGCCCTGGAGATGATCCAGCAACATGCCGGCTAGTTTCTCCATCGGTTTCAGCCGCTGCCAGCGCAACTGGTCGATCCATTTCTGCAGATAACGCAACATGGCCCCTTCGTAGCTGTAATCCCACAAGTGCGAGAGGCTCTCTTTAAGAAGGTAAGCTTTGAGAATGCGCCGGTTCAGTGCAAACAGGGCATTCAACTGACGCCGCTTGCCGCGATCCAGATTGAGCCAACTGCTCAAAAGCAACCAGCGCTTCCCACGTACCAGATCCCGCGCGGCTCCTCCTTTGCGGAAGAACTCAGCCCGCCGCACTTCGTCCACCGCTTGGCTGGCATGCTGCAGAATGTGAAACTTGTCGTAGACGATCTTGCACTCCGGCACCCACTGTTCCAGGCTTTGCCGAAACGGTTCCCACATGTCCACACACGCGGCTCGAATCGCACTTCGTTGAAACGCACTTAGATGTTTCTCGAAGAACTCGTCCAGCGTCTGTTTCTTCCGCTCCCCCCCGAACCACAGCGGTTCTCCCGTCTCCAGATTGCTCACCACCGTCAGAAACTTTTGATTCTTCCCCAGATAGATCTCATCGACTCCCATATGGCGTAACGCCGGCTTCCTTCGCCCCTCCGACCAGCGACTCAGATAGCGCACATCGATGGCTCGCACCGTGCTGCTGGCCAGGCCAAACTGTCGCGCCACTCGTCGCACCGCCGCGCTCTCACAGGCCAACCCTACCGCCTCTTCAAAGCGCTTGCTGAATGGCGCCTTGCTCGGTAACTGCGGTACCTTCTCCGTCTTCACCCCACAGTCCGGACAGCGCACCCGATATAACTCCACCACCACCGTCGTCCGAAACTCGAAACAAGGTAGATCGCGTACCTCGCGCTCATAGCTGTCATAAGCTTCGGCTAGCTTCCGCCCACAGCCTGAGCAAATCAGTTTCCGGGTCCCTCGCTTCCGCCGAACCCACAGCTTCAGCCTCTTGGCCGGCTCATCGATCTCGTGCCGGTAGACCCGATACCCCGGCCAACCCAGTACTTTGCTCCAGTCCGCCTCTCTCATCCTGAGGAGTCTATCCAGAATCTCCCAAAATCAAAACGCCCATTTCAGCAGGGGGTCTTACGGTTTCTCGCTCAGAGCCCATTTCTGAACGTGACGAAGTATCCACCATCACCCGATTATGTTTTAGTAACGCTAGGAATCTCGCTGCTCATCTTTCTTGTCATCGAGCGCCTGCCGGAGATGGTCTCGCGGCCTCTGACTACCTTTGGACGAACACCCCTGTTTACCTATATCGCACACTTTCTAGTGCTGCACTGCTTGCAGATCGCGGTTGGGTTGTCATTGGGTTACCCGCTGCGAATTTTTCAGAACTACGTTGCCACTGCCGTGGGGGTAATGTTCGCAAGCGGCAGCTTACCTGAGGTGGAGCGGCTAGGATGGGGATTTCCCTTTTGGGGGACATATTTGGTCTGGTTGACAGTGGTGGCTCTTGTATATCCACTGTCGCGATGGTTCGAGCGTGTGAAGCAATCCAGGCAAGACTGGTGGCTACGTTATCTATAGTTCGAGAACTGTACCCTGTCGTTCGCCAAAACGAGATCGTGTCTAGTCATGAAGTGAAAAGTCGGGCCAATCTCTCCCGCCCGGTCGTCGTTGCAGCACAGTGGGTGAACCAACATGAAATCATGCTCGGATTCGAAGCAGTGCAGGAAAGATCCTTACCTGATCCTTGGAACCAACTTATCATGCTGATCATGCTGGTAATTTTTACGGCGGTCATCGACCCACTTTCGACTGGAGGCTCTGGCCCGCTATCTGGCGTCCGGAGAACCTGAAAAAGGCACAAAACCCTCGGGCGTCAGGACCATGGGCACCTCAATGTTTCCATCTGTATCTTCGACGCGAACCAGGCCACTGGTTGAATAGCTAATTGCTGAAATGGCCCAGACCGAAACCAGCGAAAGTTTCACTGATTCCCTTCTAGCGTTTCAGTATCTTACAGGCGGGCTTGGTATGGCTTAGGGAACGGATTTCGACTTATAACCTAACGCTCCCTAAGATTCCCTATCGTTCCCTAAACATGAGAATGCTCCCAAACGACCGGAATCGGGGGTCCAACTGGGGTGAGGAAGTCAAAGTGATCTAGAACTTGACTGTCTGTTAGCTGTCCAACGAGGGTTCCCACTAACAATGGGATGATAACCCAAAGGTCGGCAGTTCAAGTCCGCCCCCCAGAACGATGAACGCCAATGCCGAAATGCAGTGGCATTCGCCTGCCCGATTCGGAAGGGCGTCCGGCGGCGCCTTCGGACCTTTCGCCAATCATCCCAGATGGTGCCGGCTGCGCGGGGCCGGATTTCTGTCCTCGTGCAACCTGGGTGAATAGGCAGATCAGCCCAATGATCAGCGTGCAGATGCTGACTCTGTTCCTCATGTTCAATACGTCCGGTATAGAGTCTGCACGCTTTCGTGATACCTCAGGGCCACAGGAGGCGCGGCATACTTGTCGGTCACAACCTCGATGTAAGCACCTCGGCCGCCCTCAGACGCGGTCTTAAGGGCCCGATCGAATTCTCCGCACGTGCTTACACACGCGGTAAACCAGTCGTCGCATCCAAGCGCCTTGGGCAGGTCGGCGTAGTGCCACGGAGCAAGATCGTTGTACTCGACGTTGGGATCCTTGCAGAGCAGCCGCTCAATCAGGTAACCCGAATTGTTAAGGACAAAGACGATGGGCTTCAGCCCGCGCCGGCCGAACTGACTAATCTCCTGAGCTGTCAGTTGATGGGAGCCTTCACCTGTGATCAGCACAACGCGACGGTTGGGCGCCGCGACTGCTGCCCCAAAGGCTGCCGGGGTCGCATATCCAATAGCTCCCCACAACGTCTGGTTGTAAAACTTCGCGCCCTTTGGCAGGAGCGCCAACGCCATTCCAAACCCGGAAGTTCCAGTCTCAGTAATGACGATATCGTTCGGTTTAATAAAATCCGCCCAGCGAGGATAGAGCGCGTCTGCGGTGATCGGATCGCTGCTCGCCCCCTTTACTGGTCCGAGCGAACCTGGCCGAACCGGTGGTTTCTGATTTCGTTTCTTAACACGCCGCGAGAGCTCAGCGAGGACATCTTTCATTTCGACGTTGGGATAAACTTTTGTGCCCACATGAGTGCGATGGTGACGGATATCTATGGTCTTTTCCGGGTCAAGGTGCGCTGTGAAGGCGCCCGTGCTGAAGTCCGTAAGAATGGCTCCGATCAGAACGACGGCGTCGCATGATTCAACGTACTCACGAACCGGTTCGTCCATGAGTTTTCCTTCATACATGCCAATGTAAGCTGGCTGTTGCTCTTCGAGTGTGGATTTGTCCATAAGCATAGTGGCGAAGGGAAGCCCGGAAGTATCCACAAACGCCTGGACATCGTCCTCCAACTTCGCACGACTGGCCAGGACTCCTGGCAGAATGCATCCGGTCTTGGCTGCGCTGAGAGCCTCAATGATCGCAGAGACCGCCCTTTCCAGCGATGCAGCATCGCTCTTCGGTGGATCGAGTGGGGTTGCACTGCTGACCAGAGGCTGATTCGCGACATCTGCCGGAAACGCCATATAGACAGGCCTGCGGTGGTACATCGCCTCCGCGATCAGTCGCTCCGTCTCGTAAGCCGCGTTTTGGGGTGTCATGATGGCGCTGGCACAAACAACCTTTTCAGCCATCTTGTGGAAGAAGTCGAATTCACCGTTTCCCAGGGTGTGGTGGACAAGCGCGCGCGAGGCTTGGGCAGGCAGATTTGGCATTCCGACCAGGTGGAAAACCGGCACATGCTCGGCGTAGGCTCCGGCGATTCCATTGATAGCGCTCAATTCACCTACACCGTAAGTCGTGTTGAGAGCAGCGATGCCGTGAATGCGAGCGTACCCGTCGGCCGCATACGATGCGTTCAGTTCGTTGCAGCATCCAACCCAATCGATACCGGGAAAACCAACGATTGCATCCTCAATGGGAAAGGCGAAGTCCCCTGCAACGCCGAAAACTTTGGTTATTCCGATGTCCTTGAGCCTCGAAAAAACGTGGTCGATTACGGTGGGCGACGTTGCTTTTTGTGTTGGGGCTGACTCTTGCAATATTCCTTTGGTCGACCCTGCTGCTACTTTTGTTGGGGCGGATACGCGTGACATAATTCGGTCTCCTTAATATTTGGCGTTCTACGTAGCAGATGTGCTTTTTCCCTCTAAATGCAGGGCGCATCATGCCGATTTTCCGTTCTCGGCGACCGGTTGACTTTGAGCCTGCATAAACTTCACGAGGTCAGCAGCCGATGCTCCTTCGAGTGACAATCCGTAGCCAACTTCTCGCACGATGCGCTCCTTTAACGGATGAATGAAGTGCACGCGTGTGTTGCGGCGCGTCACCTCCGGCGCCTTTAGATACAGGGCGGCTAGTTCTCGCGCTCGACTGAGCGCCTTTCCGTTCGGGACGACTTCGGCGACGACTCCCCACTCGTGCGCGGTGCGCGCCGTCACCGGCTGTGGGTTCAGCAGAAACGCCTCGGCTCGTCCTGCTCCAGCGCGATAACTCCACGTCGTAAAGATTCCATCCCCTGGCACAATGCCTCCCGCGAAGTGGGGGACGTCGTGGAACGTCGCCCTCTCGGCTGCCACGATTACGTTGGCCAGCAAGGCATACTCAGAGTGCACATGCGCTCGTCCTTCGATAGCCGCGATGACAGGCACCCGTATGTTCGCCAGATTCTCGAGAATCTGCACGCCTTCGTCATGAGTCTGGCTCCAAACACCGGGATCGGCGACATTCCCGAAAGTGGTGAAATCAATTCCAGGAACGAAATCACCGCCTGCGCCCGTTAGGACTACGATCTTGTTCGCTCGATCTTGCGCGATCCGGTAGAAGGCGTCGACAAACTCTGTATGGTCTTGAGCAGTGAAGGTGAATGGCCCGCCGTTGCTATGAAATTCAGCCACCAGCACACCTGTGTCGTCTCGTGTCAGCTTCAGGCTGCGGTACTGGGAAAAATAAGCTGGTTGAGTCGTTTGCATGTGGAATTCTCCAAATCGAATTGAGGCACTTCAATCAACAACGGGTCAGAATATCAACCTAGTTTTGCAACATGGCGTGGTCCGCTCTCAATGATGGCGCACCGAAATTGACGGCAAACGACGAATCACTGGATGATTCGAATCGCATCTGCTGCTGGGTGGGAGCACGAGAATAACCAAACCAAGTGGCGAAGCCTGAATGCCGGTGACTCCGTGTTTATGCGTCGTTCTCGGAGTGTGAGGTCTGCCGGATGTAGGGGAACCGGGTCTTCGTGTCGATATAAAAACTCCGAGACGTATTTGCGACAGGAGATGCCCACCCGACCAGTTGCGATACTTGCGTAACCATCTTCATTGTCCGCCAGCAGAGCCTTAATCTCGCTTACCCAAAGTGTCGGCGCCTACCTTCGGAGGACGACATTCATTGGAAACTCGATTGCTAGTCTTCGACTGGATCGTAATGCAGCACCAACACAGCACTAGGTTAGATGCTGAGCAGGAGTGGATGATGGCTATCATCTCGCGAGGTTTTTCCGGTCGACGCAGCGCATCCGAAGCCAACCTCCCGCCGGGTCAACACCTCACCACAGATTTCCCCGTCTTATCCGCAGGTCCAACACCGCGCATTTCGCTCGATCGCTGGGAATTCACAATCGACGATGGCAGCAACGTTTTGAAGCGATGGGATTGGAAGTCGTTTCGCGAGCTGTCTACCGAAACTATTACCGTTGATCTGCATTGCGTAACGCGGTGGTCGAAACTGAATACGCCTTGGGAAGGGGTTTCACTAGATGTCCTGATCGCGGACCTGAAGACAGATTTGCCATATGCAATGTTTCGTTCGTACGGAGATTACACGACAAACCTGCCCTTGAAAGATGTCATGAACAAGCAGGCCTGGATCGCGTTCAAATACAACGGTGCCGATCTTGAGCCCGAACATGGCGGCCCCGCGCGGCTTCTCGTTCCTCATCTCTATTTGTGGAAAAGCGCGAAATGGGTGAAGGGCATGACGCTGATGCGGAACGACAAACCGGGTTTTTGGGAAAACCTCGGCTACCACATCTACGGGGATCCATGGCAGGAACAGCGGTACTCGAACGAGTGACGTGGCGTGCCGCAAAGGTTGTTGCGGTGCACGACGAAACAGCGACTGCACGGACGCTCGTGATTGAAGTTCGCGATTGGCCAGGACACGTCGCTGGCCAACACGTGGACGTGCGTTTGACCGCTCCAGACGGGTACTCTGCGGTCCGATCCTACTCGATTGCCTCTTCGCCGAGCTCCGATGGCCGCATTGAAATCACCGTCGAACGACTGCCAAACGGCGAAGTCTCACCATACCTCACGCAGGAAGTCATGGTCGGCGATCAGCTAGAGTTGCGAGGCCCGATTGGCGGATGGTTCGTGTGGCGATGCGAGCAGATGGAACCGATCCAACTGGTAGCCGGTGGCTCCGGCATCGTTCCTCTTATGGCTATGATTCGCTCGCGTCGTTCGGTCGGAAGCAGTTCGCCATTCCGGTTGCTATATTCCGTCAGGGAACCGGAGACGATTTTTTACCGCGATGAACTACGGGCAGTATCAAATCAAAGCGACTCAGTAATGATCACTTACGCGTACACGCGAGTGATTCCAAAGGATTGGCCGAGACCCGCCGGACGGATCGACGCACCGCTCATTGCGATGGGTACATGGCCTTCGACCCTTCGGCCAACCAGCTACGTCTGCGGCCCGACATCATTCGTTGAACATGCCACTGACCTCTTGATCTCGGCCGGCCACGATCGTGAAAAGATCAGAACGGAGCGCTTCGGCGCCACTGGAGAACGGGCGAGATAAACCGTACTGCTAGGCAGCTTTCGTAGCCAATCCACCCTTCTCAACGATGAAGTTTGCAATTGGCTCAACCCCATCGCCGCTCTTCAAATTCGAAAAAACGAAAGGCCTCTTTCCGCGCATTCTGAGCGTGTCTGCTTCCATTACCCGAAGATTTGCCCCTACCATAGGAGCCAGGTCGATCTTGTTGATGACAAGAAGATCGGAGCGCGTAATTCCAGGGCCGCCTTTGCGAGGGATCTTCTCGCCTTCCGCAACGTCAATTACGTAGATCGTCAGGTCTGCCAGTTCGGGGCTGAAAGTTGCCGCCAGATTATCTCCGCCCGATTCCACAAAGCACAGTTCCGCGTGCGGGAATCTCTTGTTCATGTCCTCAATGGCGGCGAGGTTCATTGAAGCATCTTCACGAATGGCGGTGTGAGGGCAACCTCCCGTTTCTACGCCCACAATGCGCTCCGCTGGCAATGCCTGCGCACGGGTTAGGATGAGCTGGTCTTCCTTTGTGTAGATGTCATTCGTAATCACGTAAATGTCGTATGTGTCGCGGAGGCGCTTGCAGAGCGCCTCAACCAGAGCCGTTTTGCCAGACCCGACAGGTCCGCCAATACCGACACGCAAAGGATGAGCTTGGGACTCGGAACTCGAAGTATTAGTCATGAGCGAAACAACCTCGTGTATTGGGTTTCGTGCAATGCGGAAGCCAGATCGACCATGAAACCAACCGACCCCAAATCGTGAATCGTTGCCTGTTGAGCTTGTGCAGCCACGGCCAGCACTGCTGGCTCAAGCTCGGCGATGGCAAGCTGCCCATCCGTTTGCCCTAGCGGCACCAAGCGAACACCCGCGGTTATCAAGTTGGCGAGGTAGCTCTGCAGAAAAGCGGGCAGGGCCAAGGTCGCCGGAATATCTTGCTTTGCTGCACGAACTCCGAGCACGACCGACAACACCGGTGAAATTCTTAGTGCCGAGAGCAATTCTGAAAGAGTCTCCAGGAGGGAATCGGGCCACACTCGGCGCAACGTAGCGAGGCAGGACGCGGCCTGCTGCGAGGTTTCAAGCGCAAATTCCGATGTCCCACGAGAGGCGGCCGCGAGTTCTGCGATTTCAAGCAACTTTCCGCAGTTGTCCTCTCTTGCCGAGCGCCAGGCCTCAATTAAGAAAATCGCTTCGTTTCGTCCTGAGCCGTAACAGAGATCTGCTTCCAGCCAATCAACCAGGCTTTGGCGATCATGAATGTATTCCGCGTCTACAGCCCATTCGATACCGTGAGAGTAGCTATACGAGCCGATAGGAAACGCAGGCGATAGCCAGCTTTGCTGCCTCAAGAGAGCCACCTGTGAGACAAAGTGTCGGTGATCACTCATGATGCTGTTCGCTGCCATGATGTTTGTGGTGGTGGCCGTGACCGTAAGCACCACCTTCCGGCTGAAAGGCGGACTCGACCTTTTGAAGATCTGCCCCCAGGCCACGGAGCATATCTTCTATTACATGGTCGGGCCGAATCAGAAGAACATGGTCTCGAATTTCGGTCGGCAAATGCCGATTGCCCAAGTGCCATGCCAGGCGCATCAGCTGGATAGAATCTTTGTGCCTGACTTCGACAATGTCCTCCATAGCGGCCTTAACCTTTAGCCATCTTCCATCGTCCAGTTGCAGCCCGTCTCCTTCGGCCATGGCAATGGCTTCTGGAAGATCAAGAAGAACGTCGTCCCCTTGATCTCCGGTCAGGCGAAAGCGGCGGCGGTGACGCGCGTCAAAGTCGAGAGTGAGCGATCCTGCTGCGTTTTCCGCTGGCCAATACCCGGCTGGTCGATGAACAGAAGCGCGATGAGCGGGATCACCGTGAATAGAAGCGTTATGCGAAGTCATAGTCTTACTCAATACATGAAGTATCGTTGAGCCATGGCCAAGACCTTGGCCGGCTCGCAAGTGAGAAGGCGGCCATCGGCGCGGACTTCATAAGTTTCGGGGTTTACGTCCATGCGAGGCGTGGCATTATTCAAAATCATCGAACGCTTGCCGATCTTGCGCGTGTTGGAGACAGGAAGGAGTTTCTTTGCAAGGCCAAGCGCCTCCGCTTTGTTGAGTAGTGTCTGGCTGACAAATGTCACAGAGCTCTCCGTCAAAGAGCGACCGAACGCGCCGAACATAGGCCGGAAGTATTCGGGCTGCGGGGTAGGAATGGAGGCGTTGGGGTCTCCCATGATCGCGGCCGCGATCATGCCGCTCTTTAGCACCATGTCGGGTTTCACTCCGAAAGAGGCTGGATCCCAGATACAAATGTCCGCAAGCTTTCCAATTTCAATCGAACCGACATATGTAGAGATGCCTTGAGCTATTGCGGGATTGATCGTGTATTTCGATACGTATCGTCGAGCTCTGAAGTTGTCGCTCTCGCCGTGTTCCTCTGCCAGCTGTCCGAATTGTTTCTTCATTTTGTCCGCGGTCTGCCAGGTTCGGATAATCACCTCTCCCACACGGCCCATTGCCTGACTGTCTGAAGACATGATCGACAGGGCTCCGAGATCATGCAAAATGTCTTCGGCCGCAATGGTTTCCTTGCGAATCCGGCTCTCGGCGAACGCGAGATCTTCAGGAACTCGCGGATCGAGGTGATGGGTGACCATCACCATATCGAGGGCCTCGTCAAGAGTATTTGCGGTGTATGGTCGCGTTGGAGTTGTAGAAGATGGAATGACGTTTGGTTCGCCGCAGACTTTAATGATGTCAGGGGCGTGTCCGCCGCCCGCCCCTTCAGTGTGAAACGTGTGAATGGTTCTGCCCTTGAATGCGGCGATTGTATTTTCGACGAAGCCGCTTTCGTTGAGCGTGTCGGTATGGATCAGAACCTGCACATCCATGTCATCCGCAACAGACAGGCAGCAGTCAATGGCAGAGGGTGTTGTACCCCAGTCCTCATGAAGCTTGAAGCCGCATGCGCCGGCCTCGATTTGCTCAACGAGACCTGCTGCAGAACTCGCGTTGCCTTTAGCGTAGAAGCCGAGGTTCATGGGGAAGGCATCGGCGGCTTGGAGCATCCGGTGAATGTGCCACGGACCTGGAGTACAGGTAGTTGCATTCGTCCCTACCGCAGGTCCCGTCCCGCCGCCCATCATTGTGGTCAGGCCTGAATAGAGTGCTTCTTCGATCTGTTGTGGGCAGATGTAATGAACGTGGGTGTCAATGCCGCCAGCGGTGACAATCTTACCCTCGCCGGCGATCACTTCAGTTCCCGGGCCGATTATGATCGTGACGTTCGGTTGGACATCTGGATTCCCAGCTTTTCCGATGGCAGCAATGCGGCCGTCTTTGACGGCAATATCTGCCTTCACTATTCCCCAATGATCGAGTATCAACGCATTGGTGATGACCGTATCCACCGCGCCCTCGGCGCGCGAACGCTGTGACTGCCCCATCCCGTCGCGGATGACTTTACCACCTCCGAACTTCACCTCCTCGCCGTAGGTCGTGTAGTCCTTCTCCACTTCGATGACGATGTCGGTATCCGCAAGGCGTATCTTGTCCCCAACCGTTGGGCCAAACATCTGCGCATAGGCGGCGCGGTTCATTTTGTTAGGCATTCTTGATTACCTCTCTGGCTCTTTCGGCAAGGCTCCCATGACTAACTTGTGGAAGCCATAAACGAGGCGCGCCCCTGCGTACGGGACGAGAGAGACTTCGCGAGACTGACCGGGCTCGAAGCGGACAGCTGTTCCCGCCGGAATGTCTAAGCGATACCCAAGCGCCGCTTTCCGATCAAATCGGAGAGCAGAGTTGGTCTCAGCGAAGTGGTAATGGCTGCCAACTTGTATCGGCCTGTCGCCAGTGTTTGCGACCTTAATAATGATGGCAGCCCTGTCCTTGTTCAGAACGATGTCGCCAGTTGCTGCAAAAATCTCGCCCGGTATCATGTCAGGCCTCGCCTCAGCGAATTGGGTCGTGAATGCTCACGAGTTTCGTTCCATCGGGGAACGTTGCTTCCACTTGCATCTCGGGAATCATCTCGGCGATGCCTTCCATCACCTGGTCACGGTTCAGCACTTTCCGGCTTTCCGACATCAGCTGAGCAACCGACTTGCCATCGCGGGCCGCCTCCAGGACGAAATCGGTTATGAGCGCAACGCTTTCGGGATAGTTGAGCTTGACACCTCGTTTAAGTCGCTCCCGAGCGACAATTGCCGCCAGTGAAATCATTAGCTTGTCCTTCTCACGCGGCGTGAGGTTCATATACTTCTCCATTCTGCAGAGTTAGCATGACCACATCTTCGGAACTCGGAATGGGCCAGAGCCGATTTCTGGTCCGAACTGCTCAAGAAAGCTGCGCAATGCAGGCTTCAAATCAGAGGACTCCTTCGCTGCAAAACGGACGACAATAAGTCCGCTTACCAATGTCGCCGCACAATTGCATCCCAGGGAGGGAATAATCTCCCGCAAAAACTCTAGTCGTTTGTCTAAATGAGGTCCGAAATAAAGCAGTGTCGCAATTGCGTGTCTGTCCGAGAGCAAGGCTTTCCGGTGAAGGTGCGGAAAGATCTCGTCGGTGATGCGAAAGTTGTCTGCCCAAGTCAGCCGACCGTCTCTTTTCACTCGCCAGCTATCGGTTATGTTGCCGCCGATAACGACTTCGCCATGCGCGGCACGCCCCAGCACCAACCACTCTAGTGCGAGCAACTCTGCTCCACGGAAAAGTTCGATCTCTGTCGTTCGGTGAAGACGTGCCCAATTGAAAACAATGGTTTCTTGCGGTAGCCATGCCAGCCGGGCAGATTCGCGAGCTTTCAACCTGGTTGCAACCCGCGCGGGCTCGTTCAACGCCCTATACACCTTCTCCGCTGCCTGCGACGTCACCGCGATCGATGCCCCGGGGAGGGCGGTGACACACAATTCAAGTCGATCACCGCCGGCAACGCCTCCTGCAGTGTTAATTAGGACCGCCTCTTCTACGGCACGATGTCCGGTCCTTGGAAACATGACGCGAATCGGAGAGCGTTCGAAAATGTCCTCGATGCGAGTGCCGCTCTCGGACCCACGCAGCATTATCCGAGCGCATCCGTCCGCGCGCTGCAAATCCTTGTCTGACAGACGGACTGTGCCCACTTCTGGCACAGGAGAAAGACCCAACTCGTTAGTGAGATCGGGCGGTGACATTGCATCAAACATCGGGCCACATGACTGACCTGGGGGCATCGCGTCACCTTGGAAGCCGATCAGAATCCCGTCAACCCCTCCGGGCTGTTGTAGGGGATGGCGACACTGACAACCTCCTCTAGCGAGCCATCTGGCTTGGTGGCGTACCCCACCAGCTTCGACGCATTCCCGTAGATCTCGTAGAGATAAGCGCCGTCTGGTGAAATCCAACTGTCGCTTGGGCCGCTGCTCACGCTTCCATTGATCGCTCGGAAGGTGCCATCTCCACGGACCTTCTTGGACGCGGGATCCTTGGCTATGGAGAGTCCGCTGGCGTCGATACGGAAACTGCTCATGTAGCTATAACCGAAGTCCGTAGCGAACACGAATCGGTCATCTGGGGAGACGGCCAGCCAGCAAAGTTCAGACGGTGCGCCTGAACTTGTGTTGATCTTTACGAGAGGGCCGACGCTGATCTTGCCGTCTACATCAATCTTGCCTACGCTGACCGCGTCACTGACGGCATATCCGACGACGAAGGTATCCGGCCGGTTGTGCAGGAAGGCGATGTAGAAGGGAGAAGCACCTCTGGCGTCGTAAAACGAGGGTTCGCGTAGCGCAGCGTCTTCGGCCACAGGGAATACGACGATCCCGTCGGGGTCTGGAGCATTCGAAGCGATGAGGTGCAGTGCGCCGTGTTTGTCCGGGACCCAGAGAATCAGTGAGCCGTCCGGATTTTTTCTAGTGGGCAATTCATCGAACGTTGTGCCGACCACGAGGAATTTCCCGTCGGGTGAGAGCGCGGCCATGGTGGGCACACGATCGTTCCACTCCTTCGTGTCCACGGAGTATTTTTCCGGACGCGGCGTAAGCTTGCCTTCGCTGTCGACCGACATCAGCCGGAGGTGGTCGGGGCCGAACGTGTGCAGCACGTAAATCGTGCGACTCGACGGGGCATAGGCCAACGATTTAGCGCCACCGCCCTCCGTGTTCCCCGTCTTTTTCACGTTTAGTAGCGTGAGGCGGCCTTCCTTATCTATCGCGAAGCTGGAGACCGAATTGTCACCACCGTTCGAAGCGAATAGAAAGCGACGATCCGGCGTCAGAATGACACTACCGGCACCCTCGAAGTCGTTCGGCCGGTTAAAGCTCAGCTGTCCAGAACCGGCGCCGCCAGTCGCGACGCGTTCCACCTCGGCTAGCGCGCCGTTCGCAGACCAATGGTAGTGAATGATGCCGTTCTGTAAGTCGTTGGTTTGCATGTAGAGATGGCCGCCTGCATTTCTCCTCGTCGGCGTTGTTGGCACTTGAGCCGATCCAACCGTCATGAAAATGGCAGTAGCAGCAACAATCGAAGCAGCGATAGCAATCAATGTGAACGAGCCTCGTAATTTCCGCATCATGGCACCCTACGTATATTGAAAGAGCGATTTATGGGGCGGAACGCCGCTGCGTTCCGCCTGCCTCATCGCGTCAAACTGCAAGTCGTGACAGACCGCGGCATCCTCAAATGCCCGATTGGGGGAATCAGAATCCCGCCAATCCTTCCGGGGAGTTGTAAGGGATTGCCACGCTGGTAACTTCCTCCAGCGAGCCATCCGGCTTGGTGGCGTACCCGACCAGTTTCGAGGCGTTCCCGTAGATCTGGTACAGAAAGGCGCCATCCGGCGAGACCCAGTTATCGCTTGGGCCGCTGCTGACGTCTCCACAAAGCCCCCTGAAGGTGCCATCGCCCTCGACAATAGGACATGCGGGATCCTTGGCGACTTTGAGTTCGAGGCCGTCGATGTGGAATGTGGTGATGTGGCTGTACCCGAAAACCGTAGCAAATAAGAGTCGGTCATCGGGGGAGACGGACGCCCAGCAAAGTTCAGCGATCTTGCCTCGCCTCGTGTCGATCGGTACGACCTTGCCGACACCGATTCTGCCATCTTCGTCGATCCGGCCCAAGGCCACTCCATCTCCGACGGCATATCCAATGATGAACGTATCGGGCCGGTTGTGCAGGAATGCGATGTAGAACGGAGAGCCGCCGCCTCCATCCTGGAAGGAACCTTCGCAGAGCGTGCCGTCGGCATTGACGCGGTGGATTACTATGCCGTCGGGGTCTGGCGCGTTCGAAGCCACGGACCTGGTTTCGCCGTCTGGACCAGTCACCCAGAGAATGGGCGAACCGTCCGGATAAGTGCCGGAGATCGCAATGGGCACATCGAACGTGGTGCCGACAAGAAGAAATTTCTCATCCGGTGAGAGCACACCCATAGTTGGAACACGGTGCGGCTTGTCTGGAGTGTTGCACGTGTACTTCTCCGCGCGTGGCGTAAGCTTGCCATCACTGGACACCGACATGATCCGAACGTGATCGGGTCCGAACGAGTGCACAACATAGAGCATGTCCTTCGAGGGAGAATATGCCAACGACTTGGCAGTACCGCTCTTTCCCTCTATTGCGTTCCCCGTCGGCTTGGTGTCGATCAGTTTGAGCCGACCCTGTTCGCCAATCGCAAAGCTGGACACCGAATTGTTTCCGCCGTTTGTGGCAAACAGAAACTTGCGATCTGGTGAGAGGATGACGCTAGCTGCGCC
>Ga0307474_10001719_pt1 | contig 15862 bp, 15 predicted proteins | sample atmos_gasesECM1C_2_FD_203312 | JGI IMG/M metagenome (GOLD analysis project Ga0307474, IMG submission 203312) | Hardwood forest soil microbial communities from Morgan-Monroe State Forest, Indiana, United States - atmos_gasesECM1C_05 | ecosystem: Environmental > Terrestrial > Soil > Temperate... | reverse complement strand
AGGGCAATATCATCTTCGATATTCTTGCTCGAACGGCAGAAGAGATGAGCCCCGCTGATATGGAAGAGCTCTATGGACTCGCCAAAGGATGTCGCTCAAGCTTCTGCATTGTTGGCTTCTGCGCGTGAACAGCATCTTCAGTTGCTCGAACTGAATCCGTCGTATGGCGCGGAAGGGTTGATTTTGTTCGAAAAATGGGAAATCGCCCGAAACGCCAGCCAATCCGCCGAATAAGGCGGGAACCTGATGGGCTGGCTTCAAGGAAACCGAGTTCTGACTGCCACCGTCCGAGGTCTCTACCCTGCATCGCGCAGCAGCTTGCTCAAAGCCCGAATATCTTCCGCTCCCACATCGCCCACCACAAAATACCGCAGCCCATTTTGTGTCCAGGTCTGCACGTTAAACGATTGCGGATGCCCAAATCCCTCCGGCAGCCCGGCCCCTTCTCCGCGATCCTGAAAAATAAAAACGGAGATCTCGTGCTTGCGCACCTGGTAAATCAACTGCGCCCCCGGCGTTTGCGCCAGATACGTGACCCGCCCTCCTAACAATGTGAACTCCGACCCTTGCAGCTCCGGCAGATTGAACGTAAACGGAATCTTTCCCTGAAACCACGGCTTCACCGTGTGGCGGTCAGTCGAGACGACGTCAACCGGCGTGGAACCGGCAAGGGCTGCCACGTGCAGGTCAGCCAGTTCGCTGTAAACCCGCTGCCGGCGCGCATCCTCGTGGCCTACATACAGATTCACCGCAACCGAGAGCACCAGCACGGCGAGAGCGGGAACGGCCAGAATCTTCCAGTACCAACCGGCTCCACGGCGGGGCTTCGCGGCGACAGTATTCGTAATCCGCTTCCGCAGTTCGGCGCTCGCTGTGTAGCGCTTACCTGCCATTTGCACGGAACGCTTTAACTGCACTCGCTCCAGCGCGTCGGCGGCACAGGCGGCGCACCCCCGCAGATGCGCACTCAGTGCATTCGCCTGCGCCGGATCGAGTTCGCCGTCGGCGTAGCGATCAAGCTGGTCGCGCCATTGTTCACACTGCATGTCGGACTCCGTCATTCTTCTTGCGCAGCAAATCACGCAGCGCCTTGCGTGCGCGGTACAAGCGCGACATCACCGTGCCGATGGGAATGCCTAGCGTTTCCGCAATTTCCTGGTACGACATCTCCTCAACCTCGCATAGCAGCAAAATCTCCCGGAAGGGCACAGGTAGATCCGTCAGCGCCTGTTGCACCATTTCGCGGCTCGCCTGCTCGATCAGGCTGCTCTCCGGCGTCGTACTCTCCACGGGAAGCAGCGCCTGGTCGGTCTCTTCGTCAATCGCGACCGTGGCCCTGAGTCCCGTCCGCGAAGTCAAGAACGTGTTTCGCAGTATCCGATACATCCACGCTCGAAAATTCGTGCCCATCTGAAACGATGAGAATCCGCGGAGCGCCTTCGCGTAAGTTTCCTGCGTCAGGTCTTCTGCCTCCGCGGTGTCCTGTGTCAGCCAGCGCGCAAAGTTGTAGAGCTGGTCAAACAGCGGCATGGCCAGATCTTCAAAGGTCGCATCGCGCACGGATTTTTCAGGCACCTTCATATGTAAACCAGGCACGCGCCAGTTTATTCCCTACCGGAAGAAAATGTTTTATCAGATCGGAGTCAGGAGTTTCCGGAATCAGGATGCATTACAACTACAAACTAAAAAAGATACCCGCTCGCCAGGTGAGCGCCATCGCGCCGGAAAGAATCCGCAAACGCGTCGGTAATGGTATAACGGATCACGTGCTCGTACTCAAGGCCAAGAAAGCGGCGCAGGCGATCGGTATTCATAATGTATTCCCCAGTCATGTAGGGCACCGCTTCGGGTGGAATCGCCGAAATCTTGTGCTTCCACAAGAACTTCAGTACCTGCCGCATCGCCCACTTTCCCGGAACGCGCACCAGCTTTGCCTGAGCCATCTGCACGCAACGCCCGAAGGTCAGAGGCTCGCCCCGGCCCGCAACGTTCAAAACGGTTAGGCGTTGGGTTTCCGGCTCGCGCTGCAAGATGTGCCGAATCAGCCGCGCCATATCATCCACGTGGATAAACTGAATTTTGTTGTCGAGATAGTGCTGGCCGCGTGGGAACATGCAGGGCAGGCGCTTGCCTTCCTGGCGCATCTTCTCCGCGCGCGCGCTCTTGCCATTTGGCGTGCCGCGGAACGCTCCCATCAAATAATTTTCGACGCTCGCGCCTGAGAATATGTGAGGCCGCAAAATATAGGCGCTGCACCCACGCAAGGCGTGCGACCGAGTCTGCACGACTTCATCCGATTGCTTCTTGTGAATCGCGTAAGGCAGGGTGTGCGCGGCCAGCACCGAGTCTTCCGTCGCCGGCGCGGGCAGGTTTGGCCCGTACGCGGAGACGCTGCTGGGAAAAATAAACTGCTTGACCCCGTCATCCGTCGAGCGATTGGTCTCTGTGACCGCTTCCATCACACGGGCCGTTCCCGCCACATTGATCTGCCACATACGCTCCACGTCAATTACGCCCGTGCGCACGGGATCGATCACGAACGCGAGGTGGATTACGGCGTAGGCGTGCGTGTCGCGGAGAAGTTGGTACAGAGCCAGAGTCGACGATTCCTGGCCGAGGTCCAGGCTCTCAAAACGCAACTCGTATTCGGTTCGAGGCGGACTCACGTCCACCCCAATTACCGAATAGCTTCCCAGCATCGGCAGAAGCCTGGAGCCGAGGTTGCCCGAGATCCCGGTGACGACGACGACTGGCTTTGCCATCAGTTCGGTTTTGCGGCCGGAGGTTGTGCCGGCGGCGCAGTTTGCGGCTGAGCCTGTGGTGCGGTCGGAGGAGCCAGACGCGAAGGTCGCGGTCCTGGCGCGGGCCCAAGCCCACCCGCACCAAAATAGGCTTCGTTCGTTTCGATCTGGGACGGATCACTCAGCTTCTCCGTCATTTCGCGCATGCGATCGCTTTGCATCTTGCTGTGAATCTCAATTTTCACCTGATCAAGCGGAATCTCGCTCTTGCTGTTCAGCTTGTAAATGTAGTGCGCGCCTGCATCATTGATCACCGGTGAAACTTCTCCCGGCTTCAAATCGAGCACCGTCGCTTGTGCCGGAGGCAAGCCCGTGCGGCGCACCGAGGGCAAGTTCACCGTGGGAGAATCCATCTTCATGCCTGCTGCGGCAAACGCCTCTTTCTGCAGCTTCGCGAAGTCCTCTCCTGCCGCGGCCCTGGTGCGCAGGCTCTCAGCCAGTTGCGTCATTGCCTGCTCGGCCTCATCCGCCTTGGATTTCCGCTCGGCTTGCCTGGCCTTCTGCGCTTCGTCACTCAGCTTCTCGGGCTTCTCGTTTTCGCCCTTGGCCTCGGGTTCGATCTGCTTTGTGCGCGGCACAAACAGCCGGTCCAGGTTGAATTGCTCGTAGTCGTTCGCATGTTCTTTGTAGTACTTCTCAATCTCCTCCGGTGAAATCTTGCCAGCCTCATCCTGAATGTTTTGCCGCAATTCCTGGCTCAGGATCTGCATCTTCAGAACTTTTAACCTGTCTTCATACTGCGGAGTTTTGTCTAGCCCTTTCTTCTTTGCCTCGTCCGACATCAGGATCCACTGCGGAAGAATGGTGGCTAATTGTTTCTTCATCTGCGGCGTTACGTTAGGAGCAAGATGGCTAGCGAGTGTCTCAAACTCCGCCTTGGTGATGACGGTCTTGCAATCGGCCGAAGATTTAGCGGCCGCAGTCTTAGCCCCGGTCGCTGCGGTTGCCTTGGTCGCCGTGGTCTTCGCCTGTGCCTGCGCCGGACACACTCCCTTGACCGTAATCACTGCCGCCGTAGGCGGAATCGCCGCGGATGGATCCCCCGGCGCCTCGGTTTGCGGCGGGGCCGGTGTGCCGGGCATGGCTTGTGCCCAGGCCAGCGTTCCCAACAAAACACACATCAGCCACCTCTTACGCATAAATCATTTCCTCCAGGATTGGTCCGTCAGAAAATCAAAAGTGCTAAGCATTAAATCCTAGCATAAGCCATTGGATCTGCTGTGGGCAGGAGTACTCAAATCGGCCGCGAATCATCATCGCGCACGTTCGGTCTCCCGCCGCGATTTGCTTGGCGCTTTCCTCCCGCAACAGCGATAATTCCTTCATGTCGGGAAATCCCGCCATTCCCTCATCCGAATTGATGCGCGCCGAAAAGCGCGCCGCCGCTGGCAGTTCAGTACTGGCGGCGCTGGTGATTACCGGCCTCAAAATTGTGGTTGGACTAAGCACCGGCAGCCTCGGCATACTTTCTGAAGCCGCTCATTCCGGCCTCGATTTGATCGCTTCGCTGCTCACATTTTTTTCTGTTGGCGTCTCTGACAAACCGGCCGACGCTGACCACCAATACGGCCACGGAAAAGTCGAAAACTTCTCCGCCTTCGTTGAAACCGGACTGCTCCTACTGACCTGCGCCTGGATCATTTACGAAGCCGCTTTGCGCCTCTTCTTTCGCCGAATTGAAATCGAGCCCTCCATCGCCGCTTTTGCCGTGATGCTGTTCTCCATGGGGATCGACTGGTGGCGCTCCCGCGTCCTTGGGCGCATTGCGGACAAGTACGACAGCCAGGCCTTGGAAGCTGACGCGCTGCATTTCTCCACCGACATCTGGTCGGCCGGCGTGGTGGTGCTAGGACTGATTTTGGTTCTGATCGGCCGTACCTATCACATCGATTGGCTGCGCGATTCCGACCCCATCGCCGCTCTCTTCGTCGCGGGCGTCGTTGTGTCGGTGAGCTGGCGCCTGGCTCGCCGCACCATCGACGCTCTGCTCGACGCCGCACCGCCGGGCGTGCGCTCCAAAATCTACGACGCGGTCTTGCACGTCGACGGCGTTCTCGAAGTCGATCGCGTGCGCATTCGCCGGGCAGGGAACCGTTATTTCGCCGATCTCGCCGTGGGCCTGGCGCGCACCGTAACTTTCCAGCGCTCCGGCCAGTTAGCCTCCGCCGTTTCCGAGGCGGTGCACCATGTGCTGCCCGACGCCGATGTCACCGTTCAGCCGCTTCCGCGCGCGCAACGCACGGAAAACATTTTCGATCGCATCCGCGCCGTCGCCACCAACAACAATCTCAACGTGCACGATATCAGCGTCCAGGACCTCGACGGCCACCTGCACGTGGAGCAGCATATTGAACTCGACGAACGCATGTCGTTGAAAGACGCACACAATCAGGTTACAGAATTGGAAGCGGACATGCGCCGCGACGTCCCTGAAATTTCTGACATCCTTACTCACATCGAGAGCGAGCCGGCCACCATCGAAAAGCCGGAAGAAGTGGTCAGCGACGCCGAGCTCGAGCATCGCCTCCGGGCCGTGGCCTCGCAGTTTCCCGAAGTCCTCGACGTTCACGATTTCATCATCAAGCGCGTCCGCGGTCGCATGTACGTCTCGTGCCATTGCACGCTGTCCGACAATCTCTCTCTGGCGCGTGTGCACGACATTCAAACCGAACTCGAAATCCGGTTCAAACAGGACGCCCCCGGGTTGTTCCGCGTCCTGATTCACCCTGAGCCCAGTACCGACAACCGCCGATAGATTGTGACATCCGTCACAGACAGACGGGAGAGAATTGATGATTGTTGATTCTTGATTGCTGATTGGAGGCCGCCATGGAAAACCGGGCTGAGGTGCTCAAGAATCGGACGAAGCGATTTGCTCTGCGCATCATCCGAGTTGTTCGGTCTTTGCCGCCGGCAGCTGAGGGCCGGATTATTTCTCATCAACTTTTACGTTCGGGAATGTCGGTGGCAGCCAACTACCGGGCTGTGTGCCGAGCCCGGTCGCGGCCCGAGTTTCTGTCGAAACTCGCAATCGTGATCGACGAAGCGGACGAGTCCGCGTTCTGGCTGGAGCTATTGGTGGAAGGCGGACTGGTTTCGGAGTCCAAATTAAAGGATCTAAAATCGGAAGCGAATCAACTGGTGGCGATTTTCAATGCGTCGCGGTCGACGGCTAAGAAGCATGTCCCATCAGCAATCAACAATCAGCAATCAAGAATTCCTCAAAAGAGGGTATCGTGATTACGGCGAAAGCAATCTGGACCGATAATGAGCGCTACGTTGGCGAGGCCAGTTCGCGCCACGCGATTGTGATGGACACGGCCACCGAGAAGACTGCGAACACGCCGATGGAACTGGTGCTGATCGCGCTCTGTGGCTGCACCGCATCAGACGTTATCGGCATTCTCCGGAAGAAGCGAGAGCCCTTTACCGGGCTCGAAGTCAGCGCCAGCGGCGAGCGCGCGTCGGGCTATCCTGCGGTGTACACAGAAATTAATCTGGTCTATCGCATCGCCGGGAAAGTCTCTCGCAAGGCAGTCGAAGATGCGGTGAAACTTTCCAAAGAAAAGTATTGTTCGGTCTCGGCCATGCTGGAAAAAACCGCGAAGATTTCATTCAAGCTCGAGATGGTGGAATAGATGTTGCCCATGCGCGTCGTGCTCTTCACACAACCCGGCTGTCTCTCCTGCCAATTGATGAAAATCTTCCTGGAAGCTAAGGAAATCGCCTTCGAAGAACGCGATATAAGCACCGACCCCGACGCCCGCCGCGAGATGATCGAACAGCACGACAGCACCGAAACTCCCACGATGGTCATCTTCTCCGGCGAATCCCAAGAAGTCATTATTGGTTTCGATCCCGTTCGTCTTGACCAGTTCCTCGACCCGGCCCCATCATCGGATTCGGTGACTGAATCCTGAACGCAGCCCCTTCCAATCGAAGCCCTCATCCCCTGCGCGGATATTTCTTCATCGGCTCCGCCGCATTTCTCTGGGGAGTCTCCGCCGCGCTCGCCCGCGCCGTCTTCACCGGCAAATTGTCCTTGAGCGGCGAGGCCCTGCATCCCATCGACGTGCTCATCCTGTCGCAAACGCGGACTTCGTTCTCACTGCTGGTGCTGCTTCCCTTGCTGGTGGGACGACGCGGCTGGCAACGCATCAAGCTTCCCAAGCCCGACCTCATTCAATGCCTGGTGCTCGGAATGCTCGGCGTGGCTGCATCGAACTATTTCTATTACGTCGCGATTCAGAGGACCAGCGTCGCAATCGCCATCATCGTTCAATACACCGCGCCGGTCTGGGTGCTGCTGTACGTGGTCGCCCGCGGACAGCAGAGGCTCTCGCTGCAGAAAGTCGCCGCCGTCGCAGTCGCTATCACCGGCATCGTGCTGACGATCGGCATCGTCGGTACAAAATCCGCGGCGCCTTTCCGCCTCGACTCCTACGGTTTCATCGCCGCGCTGCTAGCCTCGTTCTCCTTCGCCTTTTACAACGTGGGTGGCCACCGCATCCTGGCGCGCTACGACCGCTGGCGCGTTCTGGTGTGGACGTTGATCTCCGCCTCGGTATTTTGGCTGTTCATGAACCCACCGTGGAAAGTGGTTGCCACGCACTACGCGCCGGCGCAGTGGACATTCCTGTTCATCTTTTCCATGATCTCGGTGCTGGGACCGTTCTCGCTTTACTTCCAGGGCCTGCAGAATCTGGAGCCCGCGCGCGCGATTATCGGAAGCTGCCTGGAGCCGGTTTTCTCCATTCTGCTCGCGGCGGCCCTCTTGGGCGAAGGCGTGCGTCCGATTCAGACGCTGGGAATTTCTCTGGTGCTATCGGCGATTGTGATCGTGCAATTACCGGGCCGGGCTGCAGCTCAGGAAGCAGTTGTTATCGATCCGATTGAATAGCCCACAACAGTCAAAAGGCCGCGTAGAAGCCTTTATTCGTCACTTTACCCAACATACCGCAATCCCTCCACGATGTTGATGTGTGACGCTCGATACGACGGAATCGCCGCGCTGAGTCCTCCCACCAGCGCTGCCAGCGGCAGAGATACAGCCAGGGTAGTAACCGGAATCTTCAGCAACACAGCAAACGCACCTGCCTCCCGCGAATGAACGAGAGCAAGGACTAATCCGTACGCCGCTGTCGTTCCCAAGAGCCAGCCACCCGCGGCCAACGTGATCGTCTCGCCAATAAACAAGATCTGCAGGAACCGCGGCGCAAATCCTAGCGATCGCATCATCGCCACTTCTCGGGTTCGTTCGCGAATCGACATGGCCATGGTGTTGCCGGAGACCAGCAACGACGTAAACAGCACCGCCAGGCTGATGCTGAGAATGAACGCCTTCACATTCCCAAACCTCGATATCAGGTCGACATCAAAAGCTCGTTCGGCCTCGGTCCGCGTCGGTTCGGGAGAATTGTGAAACATGCTGTCGACGGCGCCGCTGATTCGGCTCACGCTCCGCGGAGAATCCGCCTGAATCAAATAGAGCTGATCGTTTGGATAGTTGACGGCTGTCTGTACGGATGCCCAATTGAAATAAATGGCCCTTACCGGGAAGGGCGATTTGAACACGCCGCGCAGATTCAATTCCAGACGAACGGGCAACGCCCCGCCTTGAATTACGAGGCGCTGGCCCAATTTCCACTTGTGTTCTTGCGCCAATTCGCTACCCGCAATCGCTCCCACCGGATCTTTCTTCCACGCTTTCACCTGCTCCGGGGCAATCTGATATTCCGGATAGGCATTCAGATATTCGTTCGGATCCGTCCCGATCTTCGCAAAATTATCCGGAGTGGCTCCTTTGTACTCCGCCTGGAAAAGGTTCAAGGGAATGACATCCTGTACTCCGGGAATGGAGCGAATTTTGTCCCGATAATACGTTGGAAGCGGCACCGCCAACGATACGCGGTGCCGGCAAACAACGTGTTCGGCCGAAATCGTGCTCCACGGATCGATGTAGAAGGTCCTCCAGATCGTCATCATCAGCGTGAGGAGGAGAAAAGAGAAGCTGAGACTGAGAATGGTGAGGATGCTCCTGCGCTTGTTTCGCCAAACATTCCGCGTGGCAAACTGCGCGAGAGTCATAAAAAGCCTTTAGTCTGGTAAACACTGTCGAGCAGGAACACGCTCCAAGTGAAATTGCTATTACTCCAAACTTTTCCCCTTGGTCTCCGGCAACTGCGTCGTCGTCAGCGCCGCCAGTAAATATCCCGCCGCGCACAGATAAAATGCCCAGCCCAATCCCTTCGTCTGCCCCACGCGGCCAATCACCAGGGGAGCGAGGGAACTCAGCGCACGCGCTCCGTTGTAGGTGACCCCAAGCGCCCGGGCGCGAACGGCGGTCGGGAAGATCTCGCTGCCCATGATTCCGGAGCCTGAAAAAATTCCGGTGCCGAAAAACGCCACCAAAGCTCCGAGCACCAGCAACACCCACTGCGAGCGAGCCGCAGCATAAAGTGGAATCAGAAGAGCTGTCATTAACGTATAGACAATAAACGCCTTGCGCCTGCCAAGATGATCAGCCACCCAGCCGAAACTAATGTATCCCGGAAACATTCCGCACAGGTTCAACACGACCAGCAGAGTCGTCATGCCAATCACGCCGAAACCGCGCCCACCCTGCGACACAGGAAGTGATAAGTAAGGCGGAATCCATGTGAACAATCCCCACCAGCCGAACAGCCCAAAGAAATTAAAAAGCAAAAGCGCAATTGTATGCCGGACGTAAGGAGGCCGAAAGATGACCCAGAAACTCGTCGAGCGATGACTAGTTGCGACTCCGCTGGGTGCTCCACTGCTCGCGTCGTTTGCGAGAAAGCCCGCCCTGAGCTTGTCTAAGGGTGGGGTTCTTTCATCCAACACTATCGGTTGATCCGCTGCCGACCGATCTCGCCACATCTCCGACTCCGGCACACCCCGCCGAATCCACAGCGTGGCAACCGCAGGCAGGATGCCGACGAAAAAGACTGCTCTCCATCCGTAGTACCGCGCCACCGGACCCGCCACCAGCGCCGCCGCCGCAAAACCCAGCGCCCACGAACTCTGCACGATTGAAATTGCCTTGGCTCGAACCTCCGTGGGCCAAGTCTCCGCCACCAGCGTTGCGCCCGTATTCCATTCGCCGCCCATGCCCAGGCCCAGGACGAAACGCGCCGCCGCGAGCATGGCAATGCTGGTCGCAAGCCCCGAGGCAAAGGAACATACGGAGTACGTCAAAATGCTCGCCATCAACGCGCGCTTGCGTCCGATGCGGTCCGCCAAAAATCCAAACATCACGCCGCCGATCCCGGAAGCCAACAGCGTCAGCGTTCCCAGCGTCCCCGCCACGGTCTTGGTCATGCCCAGGTCGCGCATGAGCAAGGCCAACACCAGGGAATAGAGCATGGCATCGAAAGCGTCGAGTGCCCATCCCAGCGCCGCCGCCAGCAGCGTTCGCCGCTGCGCAGGCGTCGCCTGCCGCACCAGTTGCAGAGGACTCATCGCCATGAGGGATCGAGAATAAGTCTGGCGGATTGTAAAGCGTGGGGAATCGTATAGCGAGAAAGAACTGTAGCGAGCAAGCGCTCAGGTTCTTGCGAACTCAATGGCTTGCCTCACGTGCCCGCGGGATTTTTTCAACGCAGCCGCAGCCCGCGATCGATTCACCCCCGCAGCCAGCATCACCACTGCGACTGGAGTTCGGTTCCCGCTGGCTTCCAGCGCCGTACGGGCAGCCTTGTGATCGGCTCCCGTGGCTTGTTCCAGGATTCGAATGGCACGCTGGATGAGCTTCTCGTTCTTCGTCCACACATTGACCATGAGATTTCCATAGACGTAGCCGAGCCGCGTCATGGCTCCGGTGGAAATCATGTTGAGCACCATCTTGTGCGCGGTGCCGGCCTTCATGCGCGAAGATCCGGCGAGCACCTCCGCCCCTACTTCCGTCACAATGGCGAAATCGGCGGCATGTTCTAGCGGCGAGTCGCGGTTGCAGGTGAGCGCAATCGTGCGCGCTCCACGGCGGCGGGCGTATTCGACGGCGGCGATGGTGAAAGGCGTGCGTCCGCTGGTGGCGATGCCCAGAACAATGTCACGCTTCCCGGGCTTGCGTTTCTTCATTTCCTCGATCGCGAGGGACGTGTTGTCTTCGCTGGCTTCGGTGGAAGCGCCAAGCGCCTTGGGTCCTCCAGCCATGATGAATTGCACAGTGCATGGATCGGTATTGAAAGTTGGCGGGATCTCAGAAGCATCGAGAGCGCCGATGCGGCCGCTGGTTCCAGCTCCGACGTAGATGAGGCGTCCGCCCTCGCGCAATCCGGCGACGACTACGTCAATGGCGCGCGCGATCTCTGGCAGCGCACGGCCCACCGCGGCGGCAACGGTTGAGTCTTCGTAGTTCATGAGGCGCACGATTTCGAGCGACGACATCAGGTCGAGATCGGCGGCCGCGGCGAGAATCTGTTCAGTGGGAAGCTGGCGAAGGTCGGTTTTCTCTATCTTCTTGAGGGATCGCGTCAAGTCGTGCGCCTTTCGTGGAGTCCGGAAAGCTAGTCATTCTATTACCTCCACTGGAAATGCGGGCAGTATGCAGAGTGGCTCACGTGAGTTTTCGGCCCAGCGGCTACACTCTCGCGCTCAGCGCCTCGACTACTGCATTGTGAACCCTAGGACGGACCTGCTTGATCGCGTGATTGCCGCAATCGGGCCAGGTGCGATTCGTCAACAGAACAATCGAAAGTTGGCGCTCCGGATCAATCCATAGCGACGTGCCGGTGTAGCCAAGATGGCCCAAGGATTTAGGTCCGAAATATTTTCCGGATTGAGATGGCACAGAGGGCGTATCCCAACCAAGGGCGCGGGAAGTGCCAACGGGCGCGAGTTCGCGCCGGGTAAACCGGGCAATCGTTTCGGAGCGGAGAATGGGGCATCCGCTGCGCAGGATGGCGTGCGCGAATCGAGTCAGATCGCCGGCAGTGGAGAACAGCCCGGCATGCCCGGCGACACCGCCTAGCACGCTGGCATTCTCGTCCTGAACTTCGCCTTGAATGATTTTCTTGCGGAAGGTGCGATCGTCCGCCGTGGGCGGGATTTTTCCGCGCGCGCTAGCCGGAGGATTGAATGCCGTATTGATCAGCGACAGCGGGCTGAAAATTTCGCGCTGGCAAAAAGTGTCAAGCGATTCGTTCGCGATGCGTTCCAGGGACGCACCCAGCACGATGAATCCGATGTCGCTGTATTCGGCGCGCGTGCCGGGATCGCTCGAAAGGGAAGTGGTAAACGCGGTCCGCAGCAGTTCCTCGCGCGAATGCGCTTTAAGAAACAACTTTTCGTATGCCGGCAGACCGGAGCAATGGGCAAGCAGCATGCGGAACGTTATGTCCCGGCGCCGGGCATCGGGCTCTCCGCAGGAATCGGCCAGAAACTCCGGGACAACTCCGGCAACCGGTGCGTCGAGGTCCAAAAGGCCGCGTTCGTAGAGGATCATCGCCATCGTGGTAGTGGCAACAACCTTGGTGATGGACGCCACGTCGAAGAGCGTCGCGGGCATAACCCCTGGAGACTCCGCGTCATAGGTAAAACGACCAAAGGATCTTAGAGCGACAAATTGGTCACGATGCGCAACCGCGACGCATCCACCGGGAAAGGCTTTTTGCTGGGTAGCCTCGCTCAGCACCGAAAATGCCGAGGAAAAGGCTTCGTCCTGATGATCTAAAGCTGGGACGAGAGTGCAGGCGTTGTTCACGGGGTTCAACCGGTAATTTCGGTCTGAGGGGTTATAGCATGGCAGGCAGCGAGGGTAAAGGTTACCGCGGAAAGGAAAACTTCCGGCTCGCGGAGTGTGTGCGAAGACGCTTCGTCCTTCCCCCATTAAGTCGACCGATCGTGTTCTGACCTTCGATTCACTGCTTTTCAACGTTTATCTTCTTGCCGGGATAACCCCGGCTTGATCGAGAGCGTCTAACTTCGTGGTCACAAGGGTCTAATTTGGAGACAAAAATTGGACATTTGGCGTGGTCTATCGGGGTTATAATCACGGTAAGGAGTACCCTATGAAGGTTAAATGGCTGGCAATCGCTGTGGGATTGGCGGCGTTCAGTGTGGGGCCCTGGACGTTTGCGCAAGTTTCCGATCAAGACAAAGATCAGCCGAAATCCGGCGATGTGCAGAACGCGCCCAAGCAGGCGCCTGCTTCGCTGCCGACGGCCGACGACAGCCAGATCAAGCACGACGGCGGCAAGACCGACGTCGATGCTGTGGGGAACCGCAACATAGGGTGCGGTCGCGGCGTGGGCAACTGGTACACGGTTGAGGGTCAGGTTGCACGCGGGCGTGTGTATGCCCAGCAGATCGAGTCCGAGATCAAACTGGTCAACGATCCCGTGATCACCGAGTACGTGAACCGGATCGGCCAGAATCTGGTGCGCAATTCTGACGCCCAGGTGCCCTTCACCATTAAGGTCATCGACTCCGACGTGGTCAACGCCATGGCGCTCCCCGGCGGATTCTTCTATGTGAACTCCGGGCTCATTCTCGCGGCCGACGAAGAAGCCGAAATGGCCGGCGTGATGGCCCATGAAATCGCTCACGTGGCTGCCTGCCACTACGGACGCGAAATGACGCGCGCCAACCTGCTGCAGATGGCGTCGATCCCGTTCATCTTCATGGGAGGCGGAATCGGCTACGCAGCGTATGAAGGCATGGGCCTGGGAATTCCACTAGCCTTCCTGCATTTCTCGCGCGGATTCGAAGCTGAGGCGGACTACCTTGGCATCGAGTACATGTATCGCGCCGGCTATGATCCGTCGGCCTTCGTATCCTTCTTTGAAAAGATTCAGGCGATGGAGAAGAAGAAACCGGGCACGCTGTCGAAAGCCTTCGACACCCACCCGCAGACTCCTGACCGGATCGAGAAATCACAGGACGAAATTCGCAAGATCCTTCCGGCCAAGCAACAGTACGTCGTAACCACCTCAGAGTTCGACGAGGTCAAAGCTCGGCTGGCAGCGATCGAAAACAAGCACAAAGTCATCGATGAAAAAGATGCTAACAAGCCCAGCTTGCGGCGCACCGCTAATACGACCGACAAGTCCGGCGATACCAAGAGCGATGACGATCGTCCAACCTTGAAGCGGCGCGACGATTCGAACTAGGTTACGTGGAGACAGCCGCCTCGGCTGTCAGGTTTAACGCATTTGACAGCAATCAAACCGGCGGCTGCGGCCGCCGGTTTTGTTTGGTCAGAAGACAATTAGGCGTAATATCAGTATTCGAGCGTCGTCACAGACGCCGTGATGCTGATCACAGATCGAACCGGGAACGAACATAGGCTCGGCTATGTAGAATTTCATGCGGATAAGGCGGAATGATCCCATGCCAGAGAACAACACACTCACGATTACCGATAATCGCACCAATAAGACCTACACCGTCCCCGTTGAGAACGGCACCATTCGGGCTATGGATTTGCGCCAGATTAAAACCGGAGCCGACGACTTCGGGCTCATGACCTACGACCCCGCATTCATGAATACGGCGTCGTGCAGGAGCGCCATTACTTACATTGACGGCGACAAGGGAATTCTGCGTTACCGCGGATACCCCATTGAAGTTCTGGCCGAACGCTGCACCTTCCTGGAAGTCGCCTACCTCTTGCTGTATGGCGAACTCCCCACCGAAAAAGAGCTCCAGACCTGGGTGCACGACCTTACCCACCACACCATGCTGCACGAAACCACCAAGAAGTTCATGGAGGGTTTCCGATATTCCTCGCACCCAATGGCGATGTTCGTAAGCACGATTGCGGCCTTGTCGAGCGTCTACCCCGATGCCAAACACGTGCACGACCCCGCCAACCGCATGCACCAGATCCAGCGCCTTATCGGCAAAGTGCCTTCGATCGCGGCTATGTCGTACCGGCACAATGTCGGCTTCCCCTACGTCTATCCCGACAACGATCTCAGCTATACCGAGAATTTCATGAACATGTTGTGGAAGATGGTCGAGCCGAAGTACGTGGCCAATCCTGCGATCGCTCGCGCTCTCGATATTCTCTTTATTCTGCACGCCGACCACGAGCAGAACTGCAGCACCAACGCGATGCGGTCAGTGAGCAGCTCGCAGGCCGATCCGTATCTGTCGGTCGCTTCGGCTGCCTCCGCCCTGGCTGGCCCTCTGCACGGCGGCGCTAATGAAGAAGTTCTGAAAATGCTCGACGAGATCGGCTCCAAGGACAAGGTTCCCGCCTACATCAAGCGCGTCAAGGAAGGGCAGCTCAAGCTGATGGGCTTCGGGCACCGCATCTACAAGAATTACGATCCGCGCGCAAAAATCATTCGCTGGAGTGCCGAGCAGGTCTTCCAAGTCACGGGACGCAGTCCCAAACTCGACATCGCACTTGAGCTAGAACGCATTGCTCTGGAAGACGACTATTTCATAAAGCGCAAACTCTATCCCAACGTTGACTTCTATTCCGGCATTATGTACCAGGCGATGGGTTTCCGCCCCGAGATGTTCACGGTGCTCTTCGCCATTCCGCGAACGGCGGGCTGGCTGGCACAGTGGCAGGAGCTGATCACCGACCCCGAACAGAAAATCGCCCGTCCGCGTCAGGTCTATACGGGCCACGGCGAGCGCGAGTTCGTACCCATCGACAAGAGGGTCCCAGTGCCGATCCCGGCAGAGTATCCCGCGGATTAAGAGGATGGAACCTGAAACAGTTTGCCCCGCCGGAAGGCGGGGCTTTTTATTTCGATGTTCAATCGAGAGAAAATGGAGGGCAGTGCAAGAGGGAAGGGCAAAGCCTTCATCGGCCGGCAACAAGCACGGCAGAACTCTGCTTCGATCCTACGCGGCGTGCTTCGCCAATTCCGCCAAACGTTCGCGATGACGCTCCGGCGAAGTGATGACCTGCATCTCCTGCCAGTCGTATGCAAACTCTCTGCCGCATTCGAGGCAAACCACATAAGTTCCTGTGAGCATTGCGGCCTGAGGTCGTCGTTTAGAGCGCCGAACAGTTACCGGAAAGCTGTAGCGGGGGTGTCTGCAGCCGAAAAGCGCATCCAACAGTTTTCCAATCATGA
>Ga0307474_10001718_pt1 | contig 15869 bp, 12 predicted proteins | sample atmos_gasesECM1C_2_FD_203312 | JGI IMG/M metagenome (GOLD analysis project Ga0307474, IMG submission 203312) | Hardwood forest soil microbial communities from Morgan-Monroe State Forest, Indiana, United States - atmos_gasesECM1C_05 | ecosystem: Environmental > Terrestrial > Soil > Temperate... | reverse complement strand
CGCCCGCCGCCGCCGCGCCGCGCACGCCAACCGCGCCGGCGGCGGAACAAGGCCTGCAATCGCCGGCAAACGCTGCGCCGCTCGCGGATCGCGCCGACATTCGGCCGCTCGACATACCCGCTGCGCTGCAGATTTTGCTGGCGGAGGTTCGATCTGCCTTTGAAATGCAGGCAATCGTGATGGGTCAAGATGCCGGTGAGTCAGCAACCAGCCCGCCGCAAGCGGTCCGCGCGCTGCTGCAAATGGCTATCAACGCGCTGCCCGAGAGCGCGCTGCCCGACGACAGCGCGATGCCGGACGACAGCGCGATGCCGGACGAGGGCGCGATGCCGGACGAGGGCGCGAGCGTGCCCGCATGGAACGCAGTCCTGGCGCGAGTCGAGGCGGCGCTGCAAAGCGGCCTCGATCGCGGCATCGATGCGGTCAGCGCGTGGCGCGACGTGCCTCCTATCGTGGTAGACGCATCGAAAGAGGTGCGCGCGCAGGTTTTCTCGGCGCTCGACGATGTTCCGCAGAATCCGGCCTGGCTGCGGCCTGAGTGGGCGGGACTGGCGCCGAGGTTCGAACGCGTTTGGCGGCGTCGGCGCAAAGCGCGCCGGCGGCTAACCGATCCGGATTACTCCCCGGGGAACCTCGATGACGACGGCGGCCAACGAACCTGAACGCCGATTCCGCGTTGGGCGCTCATCGTTCGGCTGCCTTTCCAAGTGGTGCTGCTCGCGCTGATCCTCTGGAGTACTTGGACGCCGCGCCTCAATCGGTCACCTCATTGACATCACCCGCATTCACCGAAACCATGCCGTCAATGTCGGCCAGTTTTGCAGCCAACTTCGAAACCGAGCCGGCTCCTTGAACCTCCAGAGCGACGGTGACGGTGCGGCCGGCGCCGTCTTGCGGACTCGCGGGCGATTCCTTTTCAACCTGCAGCCGGCTGACAGTGAAATTATGCTGTGTGCATCGCACGAGCACCTCGCGCAGGACTTCGCGCCCGTCTTGATAGCAGATTTGCAGCAACGAAGGCGTCCAGCGGGAGCGGGGCAAACGGCTGGCAATGTAAGGAAACCCGACTACGACGACGAAGTGGCCGCCAGTCACCGCGAGGGCCAATATCGGCAACCCGGCTCCGCACGCCATGCCTATCGCCGCCGTCAGCCACACGATGGCAGCCGTGGTCAGGCCGCGCACGTTGGTTCGACGCACGAAAATTAGGCCGCCGCCGATAAATCCGATGCCCGTAACGATTTGGGCGGCAATGCGCGACGGATCCAGGACAATGCGGTTAATGCGGTTGTTGACCAGCACGTCCATGAAACCGTACTTCGATACCAGCATGATGAGCGCGGCGCTGAAGCCGACGAGCGTGTAGGTGCGCAAACCCGCACTCTTGTGGCGTATCTCGCGCTCGACTCCAATCAGAGCTGACAGTACGAAGGCCAGCCCGAGTTCACCAAGCTGTACCCAACCTTGCCCGGCCTGTTCGAAGATCCACATGGATGCCGCTGGTAAGTCCTGCGTTTAGTTTGCGATCGTGCGTCGACAGTCAGCCCGCTATATCTTACGATCGCTGCATGCAGAGCGCACCCAAATTGACCGGTTTGTCGGGTAACGAAATCTACTGCATGCGCCTGAAAGGCCTCATCCCGAGCGGTGTCGTGATCGGCAACAGCATCCAGTCGATGGGTTTTCTCGGCGGCGTACGTTCGGCGTTCCGCGGCATCGTGGGCGGTGAAATTCCCGATGTCACGCAGATGATTCATGAGGGCCGGGCGGCGTCGTTCACGCGCATGCGCGCGGAAGCCGATCGGGAACAGGTCCACGGCGTCGTCGGCGTGACTTCAGAACTTCGCGGCCTCAGCGGCAATTCAGAATTCTTGTTCGTCGGATCGGGCGTTAGGGGCGGCCCCGGCACGGCGCTGTTCACCAGCGCCGGCGATGCTCAGGAACTGTATTGCCATATGGACGCGGGCTACGATCCGAGGGAATTCGTTTTCGGCAACATTGCTTATTCCGTGGGCGCCGTCGGCGGCATCGCCGGAACGTTGAAGACGCTGGTGCGCGGCGAGATCAAAGAATTCAGCGATGTGTTCAACGAAACGCGGCACCACGCGCTGGACCGGCTGGTCACGCATGCCAAGGCCGTGGGCGCCAATGCGGTGGTCGGCGTGCGCACCAACGTGCTGCATTTTGCCGGATTCCACGAGATGTACATGGCCGGGACCGCGGCGGTTCATACACAATTGCCGGCCGAAACACGCAGCTCACCGGTCTCCAGCGACCTCACGGGCGAGGAGCTTTGGGGCATGACGCAGCTGGGATACGCGCCGATCAAGCTGCTCATATCAACGTCCGTGTATTCGCTCGGCGCGATCGGCGGAATCAGAGCCGCGTTCCAGGGCCTCGTGCGGGGCGAGCTCGGCGATCTGACGAAGTTGATCTATGAGGCCCGCGAGCAGGTGTTCGACCGACTCAACCGGGAGGCGACGGCACTGGGTGCGGAGGAAGTCGTCGGCATCAAGACCTACATCGTCGAACTCGGAACCAGCTTGGTGGAGATATTCGCGGTCGGAACGGCGGTGCGCAAACTGCCGGGCATGACGGTTCAGACCGCGGCGCTGCCGGCGCAAGCCATCATCCGCGACAAGGACACCTGGGTGAACGGCGCAAGCGGCCTCGAAATTCAATCGTTGCGCGCCGGGGGTTGAGCCGAGAGTTCAGATATTTTTGAGTGAGAAACCACTACTTAAAGCGGCTCTCGAGACAGTTGCGTGCTCAATGGCGGGCAAAATCCCTGGGCGAGCACGCGATTGCAATCGTCGCCGAGACTAAAAATGGCCGGCTTTGCGTGCACGTCGGAGATTTCAACGTCTCGCGCTCCTTGCTCGAGAATGGAGAATACGACTGGCCGGAAATAAGCTGGTTGAAGCAACTGCTGGACGCCAAATCGCGCGTGGTATTCGCCGGCGCGCATATCGGCGCAGTGCTGATACCCCTGGCACGCATATCCGGAACGCGTTCGATCGTCGCGTACGAACCGAGCCCGCGTAATTTTCGGCTGCTGAACATGAATTTGGCGCTGAACCAGGTCGAAGGCGTGGCCACCCTCAACACGGCTCTGGGCGATCGAACAGGAAAAATCCAGTTCACCGAAAACAGCATCAACACGGGCAACAGTCGGGTCGCGTCGACAGACGGAGAGATCACCGTAAACCTGGACACGCTCGATCGGACCATTCCGGCGGGGTGGGACTCAATCGATCTCATCGTGATGGATACCGAGGGCAGCGAGGTGGCGGTGATGCGCGGAGCGCAACAGAGCTTGGCCGGGGCAAAAAATCTCTATGTGGAGTTCTCGCCTGAACAGCTGCGCGAGCAGGGCAGCAGCGCTATCGAGTTCGTTGCAACGGTCGAAAAATATTTCAAGTCCGCTTACGTGTTCGGCAACCCGATCGTGTTTCTCGGACCTGAAAAATTCGCCGAGCACCTGAAAGGATTGCAGCATCACCGCGGCTTGTTGTTGAATGTGCTCTTCACGCAGGATCTTGCCGCAAATCCGCAGCGAATGAGCTCGCCGGGCAATCTTTAAGACCGTGACGGGCGGGTTCGCAGTTCTCCGAAACCGCGACTTCGCACTCTACCTTTGCTCGCGGTTCTTCGCCTCCATTGCCACGCAGATGGTCATCATGGCCGTCGGCTGGCAGGTGTATCACATCACCGGGCGGCTATTGGATCTCGGACTGATCGGACTGTCGCAGTTTCTGCCGTTTTTATGCCTGGTGTTGTTCTCCGGGCATGTGGCGGATCAGTTCGACCGGCGCATGATCATCATGCTCGGCCAGTGCGCCTATGCGATTTGTACCTTGCTGCTGCTTGCCTTTGCATGGATGAACATCGGGACCACGCTGCCGATCTTTGGAGTCTTGGGCATTCTCGGCATCACCAGGGCCTTTCAAATGCCGGCCACGCAATCCTTCGTACCCACCATCGTGCCCACCGCCATCCTGCGCAACGCGCTCGCGATCAACTCCTCGACCAATCAGGTCGCGGTCATCGTCGGTCCCAGCATCGGCGGCATCGTGTATGCGCTGGCCGGGGGCCGGTTCGGTCAAAACAGCGGCGCAGGGGTCGTTTACGGCACTGCGGCGATATTGTTGCTGGCGGCCATCATCCTGGTGGGCCTGATTCAGAAGCGCCGCTTGCCCTCGGCACGCTCGGCCCTGACCTGGTCTACCCTGTTGCAGGGCCTGCACTTCGTTTGGCGTCGCAAAACGGTACTGGGGGCCATTTCGCTGGATCTATTTGCGGTATTGTTCGGCGGTGCGACAGCGCTATTGCCCGCCTATACGCGAGATGTGCTGCACGCCGGGCCGGACGTTTTTGGCTACCTGCGGGCGGCCCCCGGCGTCGGCGCGGGCGCCACCGCGGTTTGGCTGGCGTTTCGGCCGGTCTCGCGTAATGTCGGGGTCACGATGTTCGCGGGCGTTGCCGCATTCGGCATCGCGACCGTGGTGTTGGGGCTCACGCATTTGTTTTGGGTGGCCATGATTGCGTTGGTCATATTGGGGATGGGGGACATGATTAGCGTGTTCGTTCGCTCGCTGCTGGTGCAGCTGCAAACGCCGGACGAGATCCGCGGGCGAGTCAGCGCGGTTACTTCGGTGTTTATCGGCGCATCGAATGAATTGGGAGAGTTCGAGTCGGGCACCACGGCAGCGTGGTTCGGTTTGGTGCCCGCCATTGTGATCGGTGGTGTCGCCACAATTATAGTGACAGTTTTATGGGCGCGCGTTTTTTTCCCGGCGCTGTGGCGCATGCAGACATTCGAGCATTGAAGGAATTCGAACCCGATGGAACATAAAGAACATCACGACCATCACAACCATGATCATGCGCATGACCATGACCATGACCATGGCGGCCACGGCCAGGAGCACGGGCATGCGCAGGAGCACTCGCATGGGCAGCATCACGAGCATGCGCAGGGGCACGCGCACGGACACGATCACTCACACGCGCATGTGATAACCGCCGACGGAATCAGTCTTCGCATGGGGATCGCGGTAGCCCTCAATCTCGTGTTTGTGGTCGTGGAGGGCGGTTTCGGATTCGTATCGAACTCGGTGGCATTAATCGCAGATGCGGGTCATAACCTGAGCGACGTCTTGGGCCTGGTGTGTGCCTGGGGGGCATTGTTGCTGGGCCGCCGGCCCCCGGGGGCCAAGTTCACCTACGGTCTGGGACGCTCTTCGGTGTTGGCGGCGCTGGCGAATGCCGTGCTGTTGCTCCTGGCGTGCGGGGCCATTGCTTGGGAGGCGGCGAGCCGCCTGGGATCACCCCCGGCGGTGGCTGGGCGTACCGTCATGATTGTCGCCGCGGTCGGCATTGCACTGAATGGCATCAGCGCGTGGATGCTTCATGCCGGAAGTCATGGCGATCTCAATCGGCGCAGTGCCTATCTTCATATGCTCAGCGACGCCGTCGTGTCGGCCGGCGTCGTCTTGTCGGGTTTGCTCATCATCTGGTCGGGATGGAGCTTGATCGATCCCATCGTCAGCCTGGTGATCGTGGCGGTGATTTTGGTCAGCACCTGGCGGCTATTGCGGGATTCACTCACCCTGTCTCTGGATGGTGTCCCCGCCAGCGTGAATTCATCGGCTGTGTTGTCCTATCTCGCGGATCAGCGTGGGGTGACCGATGTCCACGATTTACACATCTGGGCGCTCTCCACCACCAGCATAGCCTTGACGGCGCACTTGGTCGTTCCTGACCGGAGCGCGGAAGACGCGCTCTTGACCTCGCTCACCCCGGATCTTAAGCGCCGTTTTCAAATCCAGCACGCCACTCTGCAAATTGAGCGGGATCGCTGCGAACACGGATGCGAGGACGAGGCTGCGGCTTAAGGCCTCGATCGGCGCTATTTCTTCGGTCGGCCGTAGTGCGCCACGTATACCGCTTTTCCCAGCAGGTGCTCCTGCACGATGGAGGTGACCATCGCGCCGCTGGAATCGGCGGGCACGGGCAGCTTTGCCACATTCAGCGCGTAGATCGTGAACACATAGCGGTGCGGGGGATCGCCCTCAGCGGGGCAGGGGCCGTGATAGGCATCCTCACCCAGATCGGTTCGGCCCTGCAGCGTTCCCGCCGGCAGAGCGCCGCTATGTTCGGCCCCGGCACCTTGCGGCAGATTTGTCGTCGTTTTTGGCAGATCGTAGACCACCCAGTGCCACCACCCCGACGGCGTACTGCGCTCATCGCGATCGAACAAAGTCAGCACGAAGCTCTGGGTTCCCGCCGGCGCGCCGGACCAGTGCAATTCCGGCGATAGGTTTCCTCCCGAACAACCGAAGGCTTTCGCGGTGTAAATCAGCGGAACGCTGATGACGAGCTGCGGATCGGAGCTCGACAGCGCGAACGTCGATTTCGGCGCGGCAGCCATCGCCGGCGCGATGGAGCCCGAGATCATGCAGGCCAGCGCAAATAGCCGAACGGCGGTCAAAAGTCTTCGTTCCCTATAGACCATGTTCTTCTCGTTGCCGCGCGCCGTCGCAATGTGTGTCAAATATAGTCGCGAGGCTCAATGCTAAACAAGTGGTGCGAGGCTAGCGCTGGAGCGGGCAAAGCCGTTACAGTCCGGCGAGGAGATCATTAATGTCCAATGAAAGTGCGATCCGTCGCGACGTCGGCGCCATCGCACTGATGTTCACGGGCTTGGGTTCGATCATCGGCTCGGGTTGGCTGTTTGGCGCGTGGCGCGCTGCTCAGCTGGCCGGCCCCGGTGCGGTCTATGCCTGGATCATCGGTGCCGTGGTGATTTTGTTCGTCGCATTCACCTACGCCGAGCTGGGCGCCATGTTTCCGGAGTCCGGGGGGGCGGCGCGCTACGGGCATTATTCGCACGGTACGCTGGTGGGTTTCGTGGCGGGCTGGGCGGCATGGATCGCCATCGTTTCCGTGATCCCGGTGGAGGCCGAGGCCTCGGTGCAGTACATGAGTTCATGGCCCTGGGACTGGGCGCATTCCTTGTACGTGCACGCCGCCAATGGGCAGGGAGAACTGAGTCATGCGGGTCTGTGGATTGCCGCCGCGCTGGTCGTGATCTATTTCTTGGTGAACTTCTGGAGCGTGAAGGTGTTCGCGAACACCAATAGCGCCATCACGTTCTTCAAACTCATTGTGCCCGCCGCCACCGCGGTCGCCTTGATGTGCAGCAGCTTTCATGCGGAGAACTTTCATATCGGCGTGCATGGCGGGCCCCATGTCGGCAACCTGGCCGCGATTCTCACGGCCGTCGCAACCAGCGGCATCGTATTCAGCTACAACGGTTTCCAAAATCCGGTGAACCTGGCGGGCGAGGCTCGCAATCCGGGCCGCAGCGTGCCTTTCGCGATTTTCGGCTCCATCGCACTCAGTACGGTGGTGTACTTGATGCTGCAAGTGGCCTTCTTGGGGTCGGTGTCGCCGGATCATCTGGGTGAGGGGTGGGCGGCGCTGGAATACAGTTCGCCGTTCGCGCAATTGGCCCTTGCCTTGAATCTCAATTGGCTGGCGCTGTTGCTTTATGCGGATGCATTCGTCAGTCCCAGCGGCACCGGCAGCACGTATACCGCAGCGACGGCGCGCATGCTCTATGCCATGGAGCGCAACGGCACGGTTCCCAAGGTGCTCGGCGGGGTCCATCCGAAATACGGCATTCCACGTCCGGCGATGTGGTTCAACCTGCTGGTGTCTTTCATTTTCCTGTTCTTTTTCAGAGGTTGGGGCAAACTCGCGGCCGTGATCTCGGTGGCCACCATCATTACCTACCTGGTGGTGCCGATCAGTGTGATCGTGCTGCGGCGTACGGCGCCCCATTTGCACCGTCCGCTGCGCGTGCCGGGTTTGCCCGTGCTCGCGCCCATGGCGTTCGTACTCGCCACATTGATGTTGTTCTGGGCGCGTTGGCCGCACACGGGTCAGATCATGCTGCTGTTGATTCTGCCCTTGCCGATGTACTTGTACTATCAAGCCAAGGGCAATTGGCTCGACTTCGGACGGCAGCTGCGCGCATCGTGGTGGCTGCTCGCCTATCTCATCGCCATCACGGTCTTATCTTGGGCGGGCAGCAAGGAGTTCGAGGGCCACGACTATATCGGCTACGGCTGGGATCAGCTGTGCGTCGCCGTCACCTCGCTGGCGTTTTATTTCTGGGGGGTGCGCAGCGGCTGGCGCACGCCCGCGGTGGTCGCCGTCGAGAATGATGCCGCCGAAATGGCGGCGGTGAAGTCCTGAGCCCAGAAACTTAAGCCGCAGCAGCTTATGCTGCAGCAGCTTACGCTGAAGCAGCTTACGCCTGGAGCAACTCCTTGGCCTCAGTCTGTCCGGCGCGCAGATAGATTGAACGCTTAGGACGGGCCATGACCCGCTGCACCATGGGCACGAAGAATTCCAGCGGCATCGTGGCGTAATTCGCGTCGAACGCATTTTGATCGTGGCGCTCGCAGAACAGCGCCGTGCGCTCGAAATTCGGGTGGCCGCGAAACTGCTCGCGCATGTTTTTATCCAGCCCCAAATGATGAAAGAAGTAGTAGCCCTGGAAGATGCCGTGATGCTGAAGCAACCACCAGTTCTCCTCGGAGACGAAGGGCTTGAGCACGGTGGCGGCGAGCTCGGCGTGATTGGTGGAAGCGAGAATATCGCCCATGTCGTGCAGCAAGGCACACACGACATATTCCTCGTCCATGCGATCGCGATAGGCCAGCGATGCCGATTGCAATGAATGTTCCAGCCGATCCACCGAAAAGCCGCCGCAATCACCTTTGAGCATTTGCAGGTGAGCCAGGACGCGATTGGCAAGCTCGCCATTGAAGGCATTGGCGGCCGTGGCGATTTTTTGCCAGTCCGCCTGCGTGCTCTCGGTCATCGCCGTGAAGGTGGCGCGATCCGTCTCGCTATGATCCGACATGTGTGCTCACTCCTTTCGGGCTACGTTTCGCAGGATTATATCAGCGCAAGCCGGCGGCGCTCGTCAGGTACACCGCGAAGGTACCTAACCAGTGGCCGCCCTCGTAGTGTTCGCCGGTAACGGCCGGCAAGGCGGCGTCTCGATGCCGTGCGGCGATTGCGAGTAGCACCGGGATTCGCCGGTCGCCCTTGGGCAATCCGTGCGCAATTCCTTCCAGCATCCAGGCGCGGCTCAAGTTCAACCCGTCAATGTGCGCAAGCTTGGGATCGGAACGATCCGTCACCACGCCCGGTTGCAGCCAGCCGCCGCCGGAGTTTTGGGGGATGCCCGGCAGAAACGCCGACAGCCAAACCGCAAATGCCTTGGGTTCGAGGACCCGGCGCATGAAGTCTGCCTCGGCGAGGCAGGGGGAGAGGAAGTCCTCGCCGGAGGGCTCATAGCTCAAAGGGCAATTGCGGTCCTGCATATAGAAACGTTGCGCCGCATCGTTCAACAGGGCGCGCATCTCGGTATCCGCGGCGACTCCAGCCCAATCCCATATCAGCCCGAATGAAAAGGCAGTCTGGTCGTGCTCGCCGATGCGGATCGGATAGTGCAACTTGGGCAGCCAACTCTTGATGCGAGACGCAGCTTCGGTTTCAAGCGGCTTGAGCGTTGCGGACCATTGTCTTGCCTGCGGATCATTCCACTCGCGCAGTTCAGCGGACAGCTTCAGCAGCCAGGCAAGCCCGTAGGGACGCTCGAATGAGGCGCGGCCGGGATGTTTCAGGTAGCTCAACTCGCCCGCAATGTTTTCCGACGTGAAGCTGCGCGCCAGCTCGCTGCGCGCCCGTGCGGCAAAGGCCGCGTTCGGCATCAGACGCAGCAGTCTTACCAGCAACCAGTGGCCGTGGACATCCGAGTGCCAGTCGAAGCAACCGTAGAATGCGGGCGTCAACGCGTGTGGAGGAAGCGCATCCGCATCCTTGTCCATCGTCAGACTGATGTGGTTGGGGTATTCATCGTGCAGGCATTTGAGCGCCAGACCCGCAAATCGCGCCGCGGCGGCCGGATCCATCGCGACCCCGGCGCTGGTGTCTGCGATGGCGGCAAGACTCGTCGAAGACAGGGTTAAAAGAGCTGCAAATACGGCTATCCGACGCATGCGGGGCTTCCTTCGAGTGATGGCAAATGCGAGCAACGCCAAAGAGGATTTTAGCGCGGCCGGGCGCGGCGCGTGGCTTGGGCCGTGTAGGGGTCGTCCGGCCAGTAATGTTTGGGGTAGCGGCCCTTCAGATCCTTTTTCACCTCGTGGTAGCCGCGATTCCAAAAGCTCACCAGGTCCTTGGTAATCTGCACCGGCCGGCCGGCGGGTGACAGCAGTTTGAGCACCAGCGGCAGCTTTCCACCGGCCACCGCCGGCGTCGAGTTCAATCCAAATAATTCCTGCAGCCGTACCGACAAGCTCGGATTCTCGCCGTCGAGATAGTCAATCGGGATGCGCGAGCCGCTTGGAACGGTGAAATGCGTCGGCGCTTCCCGTTCCACGATGTTTGCTTGGGCGTGGTTCAGGAACGAGCGTAGCGCTTGGCCCAAGTCCAACTTCGCAAAGTGTTCGCGCCGCGTGAATCCCATGATCCATGCCGGCGCCCACTGCTCGATGTCCCGTTCGAGCGCCTCATCGCTGAGGTCGGGCCAAGGCGCGGGCGCCGCGATCTGGTACTGACGCATGAGCATGGCCCGCGCGCGCCATTGGCGCAGCTCTTTGGTCCAGGGCAATCCCGCGATGCCGGTTTGCTTGAGCCCCAAGAGCACGGCCTGGTGCATGGCGTCGGGATCGGGGTCGCGCATCTCGGACGATGCCAAGAGCAGGGCGCCCAGGCGCCGTTCGCGTTTGGCGCTCACCGCCCCTGAGCGATCGTCCCAGCGGATCTCCGCTGATTCACGAATCAGCGCGGCGAAGTACGCATTCAAGTCGTCGAGGCCGATGGGCGCGGCGAGAAATATTCGCGCCTCGCGCTCTGCGCCGTCGAGCTCAGCGGCCACGATGAATTCCGACTTCGCCAGTGCCTGTGCTTCGGCAAAGCGAGCGCCGCGCCCATTCGCCAGCAGATACCGGCCGCCATCGCCGCGGCTCTGGGCGATGCGATCCGGATAGGCCCACGCCAACAGGATTCCGGTCGCATGGTGAGAATCGGCGGAGTCGCGCGAATCGCGCGGCAAGTCCCGTTGCCAATTGCCGGAAGTGCGCTGCGCTTGCGCGCGCGCGCGAGCATCCACCGTCACGCCTGCCGGCAAGTCGCGTTGATCGCCGCGCAGGACGGCAATCCGCAGCCGTAAATCGGCATCGCGCGCGCCTGCATTGGCGCGCAGGATGTCGCGCTCGCTCAAGATCGCGGCAAGATCACATGCGAGGCGTTCAGCGCCGAGTTCTTGCGCCTTGATTCGCATGTGCGCGAGACGCGGGTGCATTCCCAATTTAGCGAGGATGCGGCCGTGCGCGGTGATGCGCCCCGCCGCGTCGATGGCCTCGAGCTGCTGCAGCAACTCGCGCGCCTGGGCCAGCGGCGCCGCCGGCGGCGGATCGAGCCAGGCGAGGCTGTTGGCATCCGCGGTGCCCCAGCAGGCCAGCTCCAACGCCAGCGGCGCAAGATCGGCATGCAGTATTTCCGGCGGTGTTTGCGGGTTCAAGGAGGCATGCGTGCCTTCCGACCAAAGCCGGTAACAATCTCCCGCACTCAAACGGCCCGCGCGTCCCCGACGCTGATCCGCTGCTGCTTGCGATACTTTTCCCGTCACCAACCGACTCATTCCCGTGGTGGGATCGAATTCCGAATAGCGCCGAAGACCTCCGTCAACAACGACGCGAATGCCTTCAATGGTGAGGCTGGTCTCGGCAATGCTGGTGGCGAGCACGATTTTGCGCTGGCCCGGAGCCGACGGCGCGAGTGCCGCATCCTGCTCGGCACCTTCAAGCTCACCGTACAGCGGCATGACTCGAACACCGCGATCGAGATCCGATTCCTGCAAGGTGCGTTGCACGCGGCGGATTTCCGCGGCGCCGGGCAAGAAGCACAGAACGTCTCCGGAATGATCACGAATCGCCGTGCGCACCACCTGTGCCACCTGAAGCTCAAGGTGAATGTCATTGCGCCGTGGCACATGGTGCGTCGTTACTTCAAAGCTGCGTCCCTGCGCCGATACGATCGGTGCGTCGCCGAGCAACCGCACGAGAGGTTTCAAATCGAGCGTGGCTGACATGACCAGCAGCCGCAAATCTTCGCGCAGGTTCTCGCGGCTCTCGATGCAGAGCGCGAGTCCCAGGTCGGCATTCAAGCTGCGCTCGTGAAATTCGTCAAAGATCACGCAGCCTAAACCTATGAGCGCGGAGTCCTCTTGCAACATGCGGGTCAAAATGCCTTCCGTGACCACTTCAATGCGAGTGTCGCGGCTGACGCGAGTCTCCAGACGCGTCCGAAATCCAACCGTGCGGCCGATGGGCTCCCCTAGTAGCGTCGCCATCCGCATGGCCACTGCACGGGCGGCAATGCGCCGCGGTTCGAGCATCAGGATCTTCTGAGCTTTGAGCCAGGGAGCTTGCAATAGTGCGATCGGCACGAGGGTGCTTTTACCCGCGCCTGGCGGAGCCTCGAGGAGCACGGCGGGGCGTGCAATCAAGGCCTCATGAAGCGCCGGCAGGGCCTCTTTGATGGGTAAATCGGGTAGTGGCTGCGTTTTCACTTCGGGCGGCTACGATAACCCATAGGCCTGCGGGGGCGCGAAGGCGGTGCTAAGATGCGCGCCGTCGGGCCTGTAGCTCAGTTGGTTAGAGCAGGGGACTCATCAATAAATGGTGCCTTCGCATCGCAAGGTGCGAAGTGGACGGGATGAATTCAGGGGAACCTGACCAGCTCTCGAAGCTGATGGCAACCCTGAGCCAAGCCGGCGGTACACCGCCGGAAGGTGCAGAGACTACCTGAGCGCGTTAAGCCGCGCTTAATGACAGGCTAGAGCGTCCCGCACCCCACTGGGGTGAAGAGATAGTCCACTCCCACCGGAAACGGCGGGGCTAAGTGAATCCCTTGGTCCTCGGTTCGAGTCCGAGCGGGCCCACCAATTTGCAACGTTCGGAGCCGATCGGTAATAACGATCGGGGAGGGACGGCATCCGGGTCAAAACACTGGAAAAACCGGTGTATTGGACTCGAATTGGCCCACACACGATGGTCGCTAACGATCGCCGAGGATCGGGGGCAGCCGGACATTTTTGGGGTAACTTCCGGGGTAACTTTAGGTGCACTATTGGATTACCCCCGGGAGGTCTGCTTTTGATGCAAAAAATTCGCGTCGAAACGCTATGCAAACCCATCCGAGTCGAATTCCCGGGTTTTAATTCGATTTCGCAATTTGCATTACCGAATTAACTATCGTCATCGGGATACGCTGCGGCGGGACTGAAGGTATCGCGAGCTCTGTAGTGCCAGACAACGATATCTATTTAGTGGTAGGACTCGCTTGGGATCAGGGCGATTAAAAAGTCTCAGCCATCTAAGTTGGGCTCAGCAGCTTATTCAGTCGTTGAACTTCATCTGCCATGAATTCCCGTGCCTCGCGATACTGTGCATTTTGCTGCAGCGCCTTTATGGGGGTGTCGAGTTCCGCGCCATTCATCTTGGGCACAAGATCTTCGATTTCTACCGACAGATCTCTATAGGCGGCGTCGATTGCTAGAAGACTGGTCTCTTCATCACCACTCCACTCTTTATCCAGTCGTTGAGTGATGTTATCCAGGTCTCCCAAGAACCCGGTTTCAAAAGTCCCTCCACGCAGCAGGTATTCGAACCGCAGTCGCTGCCGCTCCAACCATAACGTCTGCAGCCTAAGATGTGTTTGCAATACTTGTCGTTGGCGTTCCGAGGACTTTATTGCGATTGTGCATCGCTGAAACACCTTCCAGAATTCACTGCACGATTGCATGTATTCGCGAAATGTGTTGCGGACGATGACGAACCGGGCGAATTCGGTATCCATGGCCATTCAACCATTGTCTCTTTTTAGTCTACTGTACGTCGAGTAGTTACCCAGGCTTGGAACTCCGGATCCTCGAAACGATAGGCTCCGTGATCCACGCGCGCTAGCAGTTGCTGCTTGGCACTCGTAAGCCGGCGTAGCGACGTTCGTGGAGCGCTGACCGTCACGTTGGGAGAGCCCAGCAGATCTTTAAGCTGCTCGAGCGCGTGGATTCCATAAAGGTCTTGCACACCACGGGCCGCCAACAACAGTATCGCGCGGTCAGCGCGGTTCAATCCCTTCCAAGTCTTGGTGTAACTCGTGTCGTCGTGTATTCGCGTCTGGATATACCGCAGTGCCTGCTCAGGCCCCTGGTGCTGGTAAATAAGATAGCGTTCGATGTACCAACGAAAGAACTCGGGAGTTTCTTTAAGGGCGGCAAACGCCTTCAAGGCGTCGTCCAGACTCAAGGGGTGCTTTGCTACGGTGGCCAGCTGTTTTACCGTGGCCGCGACAAATTCGTGCCCCAGCAGCGGGAATGGTTCCACCGGAGCCCAGTTATAGAATGGGGCTGCCGCACGCGAAAACATCTCCCGCAGGGCCGCTTCCGAGGATCCTGCGAATAGCACCTTGATGCCGGGCTTGCGAATGTCCAGTCCCGCGCGTAGCGCGTGCGCTATTGACTTGTGTTCCGGCGCGGCAAGTACCTGTGCTTCGTCTATGACTAGTAGCAATCGCTTTTTGGCTTTGTCAGCGGACTGCAATGCAGCTTGGATTGCGGGGACCGCCGCCTTCTCCTTTTCAGCCAAGTCCAGCTCGATAGAGCCTTCAAGGCCCAACGGCAGCTTTCCGCCGCCTTTGAGTTTGCGAATCGGGGCGTTGAGGTCCGTCCAGAACTTGCCCAGTCCCTTGGGTTGAGTAGCCAGCAGAATGGCTGTCGCCAGCGCTTGCCCTGGATGGTCGGTGGAATCCCAAAGGTTGGTGTAGGCTGCCAGGTAGCCGTCATGCTTGGCTGCGGGAAGCAAGTCGTGCTTTAGAAATTCGCTTTTGCCCATGCGACGACGTGCAAATAAGCCGCGCGCCGACGTCAACCCGAGATCAAAACTCCGCAGATAGGATTGCGCGAGGTCTGGACGCGGAAAGTGCCAAGGGTCGGTAAGTGCGCTCATCGACATATTCTGACATATTTTTGTCAATTGACAAGATCATGTCGTAATCTGTCGATATCACGTGAAACAAGGGGGGTTTGACAGGCTTTCACTAGGAAACTCGCAGGCTAAACCGCCGGGTAACAAACGGGGTAACTGAGATCATCGAATTAGTGAAACGCCTATAAAATTAGGCGTTTTCAGCTTTAATGCGATGGTGAGCGGGCCCACCAATTCTCGATGTTCGGGGACGGTCGGTAACGATCGGAGAGGGACGGCATTCGGGCCAAAACACCGGGAAAACAGGTGTATCGGACTCGAATTGGCTACAAACGACGGTCGCTAACGATCGCCTAGGATCGGGGGCAGCCGGACATTTCCGGGGTAACTTTAGGTGCTCTATTGAAGATACCCCCCACGGAGCGCGACTCATCGCTTGCCTGTGCGAAAACAAAGTGTTTGCTCGCACTCGCGAGTCTCTCGACGGCGTTAATTCGATTTCGCATGCCGAACTCGAATTGGCACATCGCGAGTCTAGTATCTTCAGGTGAACTTGCGATCGAAGGCTCTTGCGGTCGGTATCGGCCCAAGTGCGGGCATTCGGCAAACCGCTTGGACCACCCTAAAGCCGACATTCCCGATTGGTCATGCGACGACGTGATCTATGTCTGTGGCGCTACAATGCCGGGGTCGTAATATCGCTTTTCGAAGAAACTAAGGGATACCCATGACCATCTCACGTAGAAACCTCGTCATCGGCATGGGCGCGGGAGCGTTCGTGGTTCGGTCGAGTGG
>Ga0307474_10001717_pt1 | contig 15869 bp, 9 predicted proteins | sample atmos_gasesECM1C_2_FD_203312 | JGI IMG/M metagenome (GOLD analysis project Ga0307474, IMG submission 203312) | Hardwood forest soil microbial communities from Morgan-Monroe State Forest, Indiana, United States - atmos_gasesECM1C_05 | ecosystem: Environmental > Terrestrial > Soil > Temperate... | reverse complement strand
TACTGCCGTTACACCAACCAAAATCCAATCTTCGTGGCGACGCTGCGGTCTGCACCCAGCGTTTCCCTGTAGTAGACTTGGCCCATGATCCGTCAAATCGCGCCTCAGTTCTTCACCTTGGACATTCTCGGCACTCTTGCCTATTACAGAAACAAGCTTGGATTCCAGTGTTTGGGCACGTGGCAAGATCCGCCGGTTTACGCCATCGTTGCGCGAGATCAGCAGGCGATTCACTTCCGCTGTGCCGAACCTCCCACAGCCAACCCCGACAAATATTCGGACGAATTGCTCGACGCGTACGTGTTCGTCCAAGATGCGGACTCGCTTTACGCCGAGTATGCAACTCGTGGCGTGGAATTCACGCGCGGACTTGGCAACACGCCGTGGCAATCGCGCGAATTTGTAGTAAAGGACTGCGACGGCCGTCTGCTTGCCTTCGGCGCGAACTTGTAGTTTGTCTCGATTACCCGTCACAAACACTACTCTGAGTGCCCACGACCTAAATGAGTGTCTATAAGTGGCTTCGGAAAAGTTCGCGCCCGCGTGCTGCCGGACAGAAGAATACCCTTTACCCGTCGGATCGAGGAAGGGTTGCCGACAGTACGTCCGGAATCGCTTTGCACTTCCCAAAACCAAGTTTTGTGGGCGACGAAGGAACATTTCCGGCTAGCCAAATGACGAGCCGCCCACCTTTAGCCTCGACCAACCAGTTCGAAGGATAGGGCCTTGTCAAGGGAGCTCAGAGTGGTAGGAGACACGTTCAAGGTTCTTGTTTCCGGCCTTCCCCTGCTTCTATCAACAGCCGCACCGGATCCACCACCATCAGCAGAAGATCTGCTTTTGGAGTCTTTGCGCTTTCCACCAGCGCGAGTTGCTGCGCCCTCCAAGAATTTGGGGAGAGTGTCGATTTGTCCAGGTAATCCAGAGCAAGCAGCCCCGCGGCGGCGAGGGTGGAAAGGTCTTCCGAAAGCGGTGCGAGTTCTTTCAGCAAAAAAGACCGCTCAAGAACAGGATGCAGTTTCGCGTCGTTGTCACGCCAGCGGATGAGCCGCGCCCGAATCTCTTCCTCGGCGGCCTCGTCCTTGTAACCGCTTCCGGCATATGCCTGCACAGCATCCCTGAAATGCCGCGCCAGCTCGCTCTCCGGATGAGCGATGTCCACCAGCCGGTTCAGAGGAGCTCGAAAGTCCCACACGTCTTTCAGACTGTTCATGCGCGCGTAGTCCTTCACGGGCTCCACGACTTCTGCCAGAGTGCGAAGAGCTGAAATATCGTTTGCATCCGCCATGCGGTAGAACGCAAGAACCAGCGAGGATCTGTGAGTTAGACCAAGCCACTCCAGACGCCGGCTTATCTTATCCAGCCTCGTGTACATCGAGCCCGGATCCTGCACTTCGGGTGAAGACCACAGGCGCTCTGCAATCGCAGCGTTGCGAGGCCAGATCCTCGAGTCTATGTTCTCGGGAGTAACCCATTCGGTCCACATGCAAGCCTCGCCGCCGAGAATGCGGTTTTTCTCCTCCGGATTCAGCGAAGCAGCTGCGCCGCTCATGGGGTCTACCGCATAGTGCTGCGAAGCTGGCCACATCAGGTCAAGGTAATAACCGAAGGACAGCAAGCTCCGGTAGCCTTGTTGAGCCGCAGTGGCCAGCGACTGTTGCCCGCGCCAGGACTGCACGACGACCGTCTTCGGCAAGTCGGGATGCAGCACTTCATCCCAACCCATCATGATTTTGTGGTGCTTGCTCAGGATCTTCTGAAGACGCTGATCGAAGTACTCCTGAAGATCCGGATTGGTTTTCATTCCATGCGACTGCATGAAGGCTTGGATCTTGGGGTTGGCGTTCCACTGGCTGCCACTGACCTCGTCTCCACCGATATGAAAATACTCATCCGGGAAAAGTTCAGCCATCTCCCCGATAAACCTGTCTATGAATTTGTAAGTTTCTTCCCGCGTTGGGTCCATGACGGCATCCACGCCGCCGGGGTCAACTTTATAAGGTCCCGGTCCGCTCGCTAGTTCCGGATATCCGGCAAACAATGAGCGGCTGTGGCCCGGCATCTCGAACTCAGGAACAATGCGGATCCCGCGATCGTGCGCGTAGGCCACAAACTCGCGAATCTCGTTTTGCGTATAGTACAGCCCGTCGGACCCTGCCTCCTGCAGCTTCGGGAAGCGCTTGCTCTCAATTCGAAATCCCTCGTTGTCGTACAAGTGCAAGTGCAGAACATTCATCTTCACAGCCGCCATTCCATCGACATTGCGCTTGAGCACCTCCAGCGGAATGAAGTGGCGGCCAACGTCAATAAGCAGTCCCCGCCAGGCGAAGCGGGGCTTATCGTCAATCGTCGCGGCGGGCACGGAAAATCCGTTTGCGGTCGTTTCCACGAGCTGGAGGAAGGTCTGAAGGCCGTACAGGACGCCGAGAGGACTGGGCGCGGTGAGGTTCGCGCCGGATTCTGTGATTACGAGCTCATACGATTCATCCTCGCCGAGTCTTTGCACACTCTCCCTGCCGCGAGCCGCATGGATTAACAGAGTCGGACCGGCGGAACCAGCCGTTTTTTGCCTGAGGAGCATCCCCGTTTCGCGCGAAAGCTCGGCAACAAATCTACCGATTCCACGCTCCAGCGCCGCATCCTTGAAACCTGTGACGGCAACGGAAAACGACGGATCGACCGACAACCGCCCGGCTCCGGACCGCACGGAAGTCGGCATCGGCATGAGGTTCAGCCCGTTCTGGGTCTGTGCCGTGGCATGGGATGCTAGAACAAGAGCCGCGCTGGCAGCCAGTCCGATTCGCATGTTTTTCAAACAACGTCGCGCTTCCAGAGTACAGCCATCCGATCCGATTTACTGATTGAGATTGTATCATCCGCAGGTTCTCGGGATTCCGGCCGAGTCACGGGGCAATCCGGAAGTAGCTCAATTACTTCCGGCTTATGCCGACTAACCGGAAGGAACTGAATTACTTCTTGTTTGCCGACGCACAGTCGCAAGCCAATGGTGGTGTTGCGTCGCCTGTCTCAGGACCTACCGGTGTGGCGGGTGTATCGTCTAATCCGCAGGTCAGACGAAACCGGATTTGCGTGGGAGGACCGTATGCGTTCAGTTTGGCAAGACTTGCGGTTTGGTGTACGGATGCTGGGGCGAAGCCGGGGACTGACGGCGATCGCGCTGTTAGCGTTGGCGTTGGGAATTGGAGCAAATACGGCGATTTTCAGCATTGTAAATGCGGTTTTGGTGAGGCCGCTGCCCTACCCGGAACCGGGGCGGTTGGTGTGGTTTTGGGAGGTACAGCCAAACCTTGCGCGGGCGCCATTTTCTGCCGGGGATTTTCTGGATTTTCAGGCACAAAACCAGTCTTTTGAGCAGTTGGCGGGGATACACCGGGTGAGCTTTACGATGACGGGACGGGGAGCGGCGGAGCGGCTGCCAGGCATGGTGGTGACACCGAATTTTTTTTCCGCGCTGGGAGTGCAACCGATTATGGGGCGGAATTTTCTGCCGAGCGAAGGCGTGTTTTGGGACGCCGCGCGTGGCGTTGCTGACCTACGGTTTCTGGCAGGCGCACTTTGGCGGCGAACACGACGTGACGAGCCAAAGCATGGTGCTGGACGGGCGGCCGGTGTCGATCGTAGGGGTGCTGCCAGCGAACTTTCAGTACCCGAATAGCCGAGATGTGCAGGTCTGGGTGAATCCGGTGAACACCGTGCCGGAGGTGTTCAGCGCAGGCGCGGATTGGGAGCGCAAGCTGAGCACGAATCACGAAACGCATTACCTGAATTTGATTGCGCGGCTCAAGCCCGGAGTAACGGTGCAGCAGGCGGAGGCGGACGTTAACGGGATATTTGCGACGCTGCATCAGAAATATCCGGCGACGACAGGCCACAGCGCGAAGATCGCGCCGCTGCGGGAGTTGTCGACGGGGCAAGTACGTCAACCGCTGCTGATGCTCCTGGCGGTGGTTGGGCTGGTGTTGCTGATCGCGTCCGCGAATATTGCGAATTTGCTGCTGGCGCGAGCGGTCGGGCGGCTGCGAGAGATTGCGATTCGAAGCGCGTTGGGTGCCGGACGGTTGCGGATTATCCGGCAGCTCTTGACTGAGAGCGTACTTCTTGCGTTGTGCGGAGGCGCGCTGGGGCTGGCGCTGGCGTGGGGATTGGTCCGGGTACTGGTGGCGGCCAGTCCGCAGGAATTGCCGCGAGTGCAGGAAGTGAGCGTAGACATGAGCGTGCTGGCGTTTACGTTTGGCGTTTCGCTGCTGACGGGATTGCTGTTTGGAATGGGGCCGGCGCTGGCGGCAACGCGACAGAGGCTGAGCGGGTTTCTAAAAGAAGGAGGGCGGAGCGCGACGACAGGACGAGCGCACAACCGATTGCGGAGCGGGCTGGTGATCGGCGAAGTGGCGTTATCGCTCGTGCTTTTGGTGGGAGCGGGACTGTTGATCCGGAGTTTTGGGAGATTGCTGGAAGTGAAGCCCGGGTTCAACGGCGATGGCGTGGTGACGATGTGGATGAACTTTACCGGCGAGCGATATGCGGACAAGGCGCGGTCAACGCAACTACTGGAACAACTTTTGCCGAGAGTCGCCGCGCTCCCAGGTATAGAAGGGGTCGCAGTTTCGAACGATCTGCCATTGGAAGGCGACGACACGACGACGGGAGTGAGCAACGCGGACGGACACGCGCCATTCGAGCGCGGGCACCAGCCGATCATCGGCGTGCACGGAGTGAATGCGGGGTATTTTCGGGCGATGAGGATAGCGCTGCTGCGAGGACGAGAGCTGAGCGCGTCGGACACAGCGAGTTCGACGCCGGTGGTGGTGATCAATCAAAAATTGGCCCAGGATTTTTGGCCGGGACAGGACCCGATTGGAAAGCACCTCACTATCATGGGAGACAAGCCGTCGGAAGTGGTGGGCGTGGTGAAAAACGTACTGCAGAACGGCCTTGCGGAGCCGGTGACGGCGGAAACATACGTGGCGTTTTCACAGAATCCGTGGTGGCCGTATGTGTCGTTGGCGGTGCGCGCAAAGAACGATCCGACTTCGGTTTACTCGGCAGTGCGAAGTTTGGTGAGCGAGATTGACCCGGAACTGCCGGTGCACGACATGCGCACGATGTCGAGAGTGGTGGCGGAGACTGTGGCGTCGCAAAAACTGACGCTTTGGTTGGTGAGTGGGTTCGCGGGGTTGGCGTTGGTGCTGGCGTTTGTGGGGATTTATGGCGTGATGAGTTACTCGGTGACGGAGCGGCTGCACGAAATTGGCGTGCGCGTGGCGCTGGGAGCACAAGGGCGAGATGTGCTGCGGTTAGTTGTGGGGCATGGGATGAGGGTAGCGACGCTGGGGCTCTTGATTGGGTTAGTTGGCGCGTTGCTGGCGACGCGGGCCATGACAGGGCTGCTGTTCGGAGTGCGCCCGAGCGATCCCGTGACGTACGTAGTGATTGCGGCGGTGCTGGGATTAGCGGCATTGGCGGCGTGCTATTTCCCGGCGCGACGTGCGACCGCGGCCGATCCGCTGCTGGCACTGCGACACGAGTAGCGACGGTCTCCTGGAAAATCGGAGTCTGACAGCGCACGCCAGCAAGAGTTGGGAAGAATTTGCCAAGCCAGATGCGCCCGTGATGAATTTTGTGCTTACTCAGGGCGACAACGCGGCCAAAAGAGTGTGCGCCTTTTTCCCAGGGCAGCCATTGACAGCCAACCGGAAGTTATTTCAGGCCAGAAGTCCCGATCTAGGAAGTGAGATTCCGCTGAATGCTCGCACTCCGATCGATATCTTGATGGGCCCCGCGATTTTCTCTGTCATAAAAATATAATACTAATTGTGACAAATGGCGGCAAAACGCGTGCTTAATGGTGATGAAAAAGGAGTAAGTAGCTCGTCACCGTTGGCTTCACCCCCGATCATCTGCTTTTTTGACAGATGGTCGGAGACAGCAGGACTCTGGCGTTTGTCCTTTTCTTTTGTCGATCCAATTGCTTACGTGAACCGAACCCGATCTGGTATCCGCTCAGAATCAGGTCCTGTCATAGAAATGTAATACACGCGAAGCACGCCAATAGGGCGCTCGGGGATGATAGGCCGACGGGAGTGCTCCCGTTGCAAATCATTTCACAGTGTCGCGAATAAGCGATACGGGTGTACTATGGCGCTGTTTTCGAAGCCAAAAAGGAAATTCTGGTTAAATCGTGCCAACTCTCCGTTGTTGGTGATAGATTCCGCAAAATTCCGGCGAGGTGAATATGCAGCGATTAATTGTCTGCCTGTGGTGCGCATTTCTAATCATTTCAGGCGCGCAATTGGCTCGCGCAGGCGAGACCTCCGAAGCAACGAAAGCGCTACGCTTCGGAAAGGTGGTGGATGGCAAAGGCAAAATCTGGAACGACGCCATCATTCTTGTTCGTGGTGACCGCATTCTCGATGTCACCACCGACGCCGCAAAGATTCCCGCTGGCGCCCAAGTGATTGACCTCCGCCGCTACACCGCCATTCCCGGCTTGATTGACGTTCACACGCACACCACTTACTACTGGGACCAAGCTTCCAAGGTGCCGCCATTCGACCAAGTAAGCGGCGCGCGCTTGCCCGCCGTTACCGTTTTCCTCGCGCAGGAGAATGCGCTCCGTACCCTCCAGGCCGGGGTAACCGCCGTCCGCGATCTCTCCGCGAATGACTGGGACGACATCGCCATGCGTGACCTCATCAACCGGGGCGCCATGGTCGGACCGCGGATGTTCGTCGCCGGGTACGGCCTTTACATCGCGGATGCTCCCCCGCGCCCCGGCTACACCCACCCCTCGGGCGGCCGCGCCGATAACGTGGATGAAGTGATGCGCGTTGTCCGCGAGCATGTCGCCGCTGGCGTGGATGTCATCAAAATGTTTGCTTCCACAGGCACGGACAAAGACGTCACCGGTTTCCAGACCTATACTTTCGACGAAATCAAAGCCGCAGCCGACCTGGCCCACAAATATGGCAAGCGTCTCGCCGTCCACAGCTACGGTCCCGATGGCGCGCGCGATGCCGTCCGCGCTGGTGCCGATTCCATCGAGCACGCCACCGACATGGACGACGCAACCATCGCCGAAATGGCCCGTCGCGGCACCTACTATGTCCCCACGATCGATCACAATCGCTGGTACGTTGAGCACATCTCCATTTTCGGTTGGGACAACGAAAAGCAAATTGCCGACGGCCTCAACGACTATATCCACCGCAATTTTGAAACCGCACGCCACGCTTTCAAAGCGGGCGTCCGCTTCGCCATGGGTTCGGACGCGCTCTTCACCATGTGCGGCGAGAACACGCGCGAGCTCGGCTGGTTTGTAAAGCTAGGCATGACGCCGGAACAAGCCCTCGCGACAGCCACCACCAATGCCGCCGCACTGCTCGGCAAGGAAAAAGAGCTTGGCGCCATCGCGCCCGGCTATTTCGCCGACATCGTGGCCGTCGAGGGAGATCCGTTGGCCGATGTCAACGTAACCATCAACAATGTCCGCTGGGTCATGAAGGCCGGGGCGGTCGTGGTCGAAAAGACCACTCCAGGGAAAACGAATTAAAAGCGGATTCGTAATTCGCGCTCGGACCGGATCTCCGCCCGCAGTTCTCTTTACGGCAAAGAAGCCTTTCGCCATACATGCAAGATCGCAAAAGCTCCTCAGAAGGTCACTGGATCGCAAACCATTCCATGACCCACGGTGCGCCGCTCGGGGAAAGACCCGTTAAGTCCCGTGTATAACGTCGTCGGCGCTGTCAAGAGTTTTTTTCAGACACCTCCGCGCCTGCGAGCCGGGAGCGGGGTCAACGGCGCCCGCGAAAGCGGGCGTTCATCGAAGACCCTTGACGCCGCGGACGGCTCGCCACCATGGGCGGCGGGTGAAGCGCACCCGTCGGCGGCCCAAAATGAGCCTGAGGAAATAGATCGCGCGTAGTCGCGAGAGACCGGCGCATGAATGGGACCCGACCCACTTACAAGAATTAGTAAACACTACGCGTTTGTCGGTACCAATCCGACGGACGAACCGATAAATTGCAGCTTGCCCGTCAGAACAGGCTAAATTCCACACTGAAACCAATGACTGCACCTTAGGCCCACGGTTGAGCACATTCTCTACGCCTCGGTCAGCGCTTCCATCGGGGATATCCGCGCGGCGCGTTGAGATGGCAGCAGGCAAGCGGCGAGACACACTACTCCCGTCACGCACGCCGCAGCGGCGAGGATTGGCAGGTCAAGCGGCGGTACGTGGAAGAGCACCGTTCGCATGGCTCGGCCAGCCTGCCATGCTCCGATCAAGCCTAATAGCGTTCCGGCAGCGAGCAGGCGTAACGAGAGGGACAAGAACTGGCTGCGGATCCGCGACGGTTGCGCGCCCAAGGCCACGCGCACACCGATCTCGCGGCGACGCTGTGACACGGCGTAACTCAACACGCCATAGGTTCCGACGGCGGTGAGTAGCAGAGCGATCCCCGAGAAGAGGCCAGCCAGCAGTGCCGGCGAGCGACGGGCGACCAGACTATCGGCGATGCGAGTTTCCATTGACTGGAGGCCGTCGACTGGAACGTCGGCGTCGATTTGCCGAACTACCTTTTGGAGCGCCGACTCCAGCGATTCCGGTGGAAGGCTCGTGCGGACGGCGACGAAGACGCTGTCATTGAAACGGAAGGCATAGGGATAATAAATCGCGCCCTGGGCTTCGTCTTCGGTGAGCCCCGCCTGTTTCACGCCACCGACAACGCCGACGACAGTGAACACCTCGGCATCCTTCCCCGCTTCGGACCCTTCCCACAATTGTTGGCCAATGGCGCTAGCGCTTGGCCAGTAGTATCGCGCGAAGTCTTCATCCACAACGCAGACCCGCTCGGCGCGGCGTGAATCGTCGGCGGTTAGGAATCGTCCTGCCCGCAGGGAGAAACCCATGGCGCGAAAGTAGTCGCCCCCGACGCCGTAAGAGTAGTGTCCTCGCGCTGATTGACCCGGACGGAGAATGCGGCCTTTTACGGTGGCGGCGCTTTTGCCGCTCTTGCCACTAAAAGGCACATTGTCGACTACGCCCGCGGTCAACACTCCTGGCAGGTGGCCGATTTTGTCCATCAAGCTTTCAACAAATTTCAGACGGGCCGTCCCATCCGGGTAGTCTGCCCAGGGAAGCAAGATTTGTCCGGTGAGGATGTGGTCGGACTGGAAGCCCGGAGAAACGGCCATCACTCGCTGAAGACTGAGCCCGAGCAGGCCGGCTCCAGCTAACAGAACGAATGCCAAGGCAATCTGAGCGACAATGAAACTTTGACGCAGGATTTGACCAGTGCGTCCACTCGTTTCACCCCGACTTTCCGATTGAAGCGCGTTACCTAGATGGCGTCGAAGATTGAACCATGCGATGGGCGCTGCGAGCACGAGGCCTATGACGATGGCCGCGAGCAGGGCGACCAGTGCCAATCGCACATCGAAGGCGATGCGCCCTCCCAGCGGTAAACGGTCGTAACCCAGTGCGTCCAGGAGCCGGATTCCACCGGCGCCGACGCCGAGTCCAAGCAGTCCTCCGACGAGCGTCAGCAAGGTCGTTTCGACCAGCGTTTCGCTGACGATGTATCCCTGGCTGGCGCCGAGGGCCTGCCGTACCGCGAGTTCCTTGACGCGACCGCTGGCACGAATGAGAAGCAGGTTCACCAGGTTGACTGTGCCAACCAAGAGAAGGACGAGTACGCCTGCTTCCAGCAAGAGTAGCGTGGGGCGAATGGCTGCGACGTGGTCCGCATGCAACGGCACCACCAGGGAACGAAATCCCGCATCGGCAATCATCTTGGCCTGGGGGTCGTCGACTTCCAAAGCCGCATTCTGCGCGTCGAGCTGAGACTGAGCTTGCGCGAGCGTGGCGTCCGATCTGAGCCGGGCAATCATTTGGATAACATTTCCCCCAGCGTGCCGCCGTGAAGGCAAGCGATTTTCAGGGCGCGATGCAATAGGGAGGAACACCCGGGCATCGGAAGAGAGAAAGCGGAAGGTGGGAGGCAAGACGCCAATCACAGTTCTGGGAACACTGTTTACACGAACCAGCCTTCCGATCACATTGGGATCGGCGTTGTATCGTTGCCGCCAGAATGCGTCGGAAAGAATCGCAACATGATCGGTTTCAGAAGTGGTTTCTTCTTCTGTGAAAGTGCGTCCGATCGCCGGGCCGAGTCCAAGAGTCAAGAAAAAATCCGGGGATACGCGCATGGTCGGCTCGCGTTCGGTTGAGCCGGGCTCACCGATAATCTCGGTGCCATAGTAATAGATCGAGAGCGAGGCGAAGGCGGGAAGATGGCCGCGGCGTTCGTAGTAGTTGGTTAGCGAGGCGCCGTCGCGATCGACGCCCGCTTTCGGATAGGTATTGAATATCGTCGTGAGCCGGCCGGGTTCAGGAAACGGCAGCGGACGGAGCAACACCGAGTCAATCACCGCGAAAATTGTTAGATTGGCGCCGAAACAAACGGCGAGTGTCAGAAGAGCCGTAGCTGTGAATCCGGGCGTCTTTCGCAGCAATCGGGCAGCGTAACTCAGCTCCCTGCGAAATTCATCAAACAAGTGAACTCCGAACGCCTCGCGGCAATCCCCTTTGATATTGGTAAGGCTCCCAAGCTCTACCCGCGCGAGGCGAGCCGCTTTTTCCGGTGACATGCCGGAACGCACCAGCTCATCGGCGTATTGCTCGATATGGAAGCGAAGCTCTTCGCTCATACCGTCTTCAAATTCACGCCGTCGAGTGAGCACACGAAACAGAGAACGCAAGCGCTTGAACATGTCACACCTCCTCCGACGTCGTATTCAAGGCCGCGGCAATCGCAGTCGCTAGCCGATTCCAGCCGGCCGTTTCGTCGCGTAGGCGGCGGCGCCCGGCTGCGGTTAAGGTGTAATACTTCGCGCGGCGATTGTTCTCGCTCTGGCCCCATTCGGCGGCGATGAGATCGTGGTGTTCCAATCGGTAGAGGGCCGGATATAAGGATCCCTGTGGAATCTCGAGTGCGTCCCCTGAGATCTGCCGGATGCGGACCAACACACCGTATCCATGGAGGGGTTTCAAGGACACCGCTTTGAGAATCAGCATATCGAGTGTGCCCGGGAGTAGTTCCGCGGTTTTGCTCATAGTGCCATGGCCTCCTAGTCTAGCTAGGAGTGTACCGGTGCTCTCCTAGTTTGGCAAAGGGAAAGGATGGCCCGCACGAGTGGCGCCATCGGAATGCCAACGCAGACGGGCACTCATGCGCTCGTGGTTGGATGGTCGGCAAAGCGAAAACTGTCCGGGTTCTACGGCGGGATTAGTCCTGTGAATTCGCGCGGTGTAGAGCTACCGCAAAAACGATGTGCTGAAGGACTTGGAGCATTTCTGGATGAGCCACGAGGACGAAGAGATCGGGCCGCTACTCGAAGCTCAAAAATGTTGTTGCTTTCCGGAATGAGCTGCTTGAAAGGATTAGCTTCGGCTTCGAACTTCCGTCCAAAAGCACGTTGTTGGACCGAATCGACCGAAAATCGATGTGGGTGATGTCGAATTGTTAGCTGTAAACGCTTTGACATTAATAATGGTTACATCGTATGGACGGATAGCTCAGCCAGAGAGAGCACCTGCTTTGCGAGCTGAGGTCAACGGCAAGAGCTGGGATGGCGCGCCCGGGGAGACTCGAACTCCCGACCCTCTGCTTAGAAGGCAGACGCTCTATCCAACTGAGCTACGGGCGCACTGCTAACCCTGATTCTAAAGCATTTACGACCCGCATGAACACCGTTTTGGACGGATTGACCTTCTGCCGCAGGAGCAGACGCTCCGTCCAACTGAGCTGAGGGTGCGTCCTTGGCTACTCGATTGATTCCAGTAAAGTTGCAACGTCAGTTCGGCGTTCGATTCTTCCGAAAGTTTGGGGCAACTTGGAGCAACTAGAACCGGCGAAACGGTTAGACGTGTTAGACGGACGCTCATTGACTCTGCTTTCGCAAGCCTCTGCGTCACCGAGAACTCAGGAGGGGAAAGAATTCTTTGCACATCGACAGTTCAATATTCGGGCCGACCCACGAAATCGAACGGATAATTGTGTTGAGGAACATCCGCATGCGGCCGGTGTCAAATGATTAGAGGGGCCAGTTTGCAATTGCTCCGCTGAGTTGTAAAGCGAACGGGTGCCCCTGAATGGCAAGAACTCCATCTCTGAATAATGACCACATTCGGGCCTCCTATGAGATTCTTCTTTCTTTGAATCTCGCCTTTGCGTTCTCCTACGGCATTACGATGTACAACCTCACTCAAGTGGCCTACAGCAAGGGCACGACTGATGGCTATGCGTTCGTTTACTACTTCCTTCGTAGCGCGGTCAGGATCAATAATCTCCTGCATCTCCGTACTTCGAATCCTGTGTATGGCAGGCTGCCAAATCCGGGAAGCCAAGTTGGCGTGGATTTTGCGTTTGCGATATCGACGATTGGGCTGAGCCTGATCTTGTTGCTTTTCCTCCGCTTCCTCTTGCGCGCTCGGTCGTTGGCTGTTTTTGCGAATGCCATTGCAAGTTTTCTCGCCCTGTTGGCTCTTCCCGGTGTTTACCTTTCCATCTTTCATCGCGACTGGAAACAACCGACGATGAGCCCTATATGGGCCATTGCTGCTCCGGAGTTTCTTTGCATTGGCTTTCTATTCCTCTTGTATCGCTGGCGCCCTCTTTCCGCCTGGGCAATTGGCTTCCTGATTCTTTTGCACTACTGTTTTTGGCTCCCAATATTATGGAGAAATGCAAATGCAATCACGCCACTTTACGAAGTGTATTCCCCCCGTGTCTTCCTGCTGATCTATGTCGTATACGGTGCCGCATGGCTGCTCTACTTGAAGAGTTCCCCGAGAATTGCTACTCCGATGGAGCGCAGTAACGGTAGCAGCAAATGGATGCTTTTTTCTTCGGCGCTAGCGCTGGGGGCGCTTGCCGCCTTGTGGTTACCAGGCAAGCCGTATGTTCTCGTCCACGCGAAAGATCCGGAATCGTTGAACATCGAAATGTGGCGGACAGACTGCCAAATACGCTGCCCCGTTTACAAGGTTACGATCCAGGGGAACGGGACGGTTGATTATGTGGGCGACCATTTCGTTCGAGACCGAGGCCCCAAACAGGTCGTCATTACTAAAGACCAAATTCATAGTCTGCTCGTGGATTTTGACCAGGCAGATTTCTTCAACCTCGAAGATAGAGCCTTCGCGTGGGGTTTCCATACGTCCAGAGTTGGGGTAAGAATTGCGATCGATGGAAAGTCAAAAGAAGTTTGGAGCGACGCCTATCATATCGGGTCGAAATCAGGACTGCAGGCCAGGTTTGTGGAAGCCACTGTTGCGATTGACAAGGCTGTCGGAACCGACCAATGGGTGAAATGCGATGAAGGGCGGTGCGGAAATTAGAAATTAGACTGCAGGGCCGGGGTTTCGAGTGCTTCTTGGATCGTGGTGATTGTTAATCCTTGAAGCAACTTGGCGCCAATTGGAACGGGCGGAACGGAGAAACAGATGCCACCTAAATTCCGCTTCCGCAGGACGACGGTTTGGTTCCAATCCAATCGAGAACGTCACCGACATCGTCACGGGCGCTTGACCTATGCAGAAGTTGTTGATGTCTTACTGAAGGCGCTTGCTTCTCATGATTGACCGCAATTCGCCAAGCGAAACATCATTTTTCTGCTTGACTAAAACTTCGCAAAATGCGAAGCTTTGTTATGCGGATCGTCAGCCGGAAGGCGCTTAGAGAAGCGACCGCAAGGCACAGCGAATGGGGCGCATCTCTAAACGCTTGGTACAAGATCGCGAAGAACGCAGATTGGAAAAACTTTGCTGAGGTTCGGAACAGTTGGAGAAATTCAGATATTGTCGGGCGCTTCGTTGTTTTCGATATAAGCCATAATAAATGCAGGCTGATTGCCACTATCAAATACAGATGGAGAATGGTTTACATCCGACGCATTTTGAGTCACGCCGAATACGACGAGAAGGAGTGGCAAAAATGATGATTGCAGTGCCCGAAAAATACGCACTCGAAGTTGGCTCGCCAACGCCGATCACATCCGAGCGTCAACATGAACAGTACCTAAGCGTCTTGGACAAACTGGCAAGCAAAGATAATCCAACAACTGAAGAAGAGAAGTATGCCGAAGTCTTGATGACCCTAATCGAAGCATACGAAGAAGAGCATCATTCCATTCCTGATGCTTCTCCGGTCGTAGTGCTTCGCACGTTGATGGATGCGAATAGTCTGCGCCAGAAAGATCTGGTTCCAATCTTTGGCTCTGAAAGCATCGTATCCGAAGTCTTGCATAAGAAACGTGACCTCAATAAAACCCACATCGAGAAATTGAGCAAACGATTTAATGTTTCTCCAGCAGTGTTTTTCTGACTCGCTGCTTCGATTCGGCGCGCTCTTTGGCGCCGTTCTCTGTTCAAGGTTTCGCTTCTTGTTTTTCAGTACCTAGCTTCGCGCCTCGATTTGCGACTAAGAACTGTGAATCTTAATCTGGGTTTGGAGCAACTTTGGAGCAGGCCAAGGATCGCTCGGAACTCGTAAGCGCAACCGGAACAACGACTTAGATTTGATTTGCGTCCACTTAGAAGGCAGACGCTCTATCCAACTGAGCTACGGGCGCTCTCGCTCTATTGATTCTAAACCAATTATTCTCTGTGCGGACGCTGTTTTCACTCGTTGACCCTCTACGCAAAGGGCAGATGCTCTTTTCAACTGAGAACTACAGGCGCACGGCGCAACCATTTTCTCATCAGGTACATGCAGCGACCTCTTCAACCGCTCCGCCCTTCAACTCTCGGTCCATTCGGTCCAATTGGAGCTTCTTCGCACGGAATTTCAAAGCCAGAGGCAACCTGTCAGATAACTTCTACTTTGCCCCGTCATCCGCCCGCAATCCGGACCGAGTCCCGGAGCCACTCAAGGCCGGCTTCGCGAATCAGCCGCAGCCATTCGTCGCTTGGTGCTGATCCATCTCAGGGTGTCTGTGATTCATTAGCATACCCCGGCCCGACGTATCTCGAAGATTCCAAGCTCGCGGAGGAGTGGACTTCTCGACTGGGAAAATTGATGCATGAAGTTCTCATCGAGACGAATGGACACAACATCCGGCTGGTGTTTCATGACCTGCATATTACAGAGCTTCGAGAAGGCGATGCAGACTGGGTGAAGGTCGGTACTCACAAAGCCGACTTCTAACTCCTGATGTGCCGTTCTCGGAAACTTGAAATTCCACATGGAAGGGTACGCTGTTTATCAGAGTCGAAAATAACTACGCCTGTGCTTGGCTGGCGTCAGGATTCGGTAATTCGATCCGATACCCTAGATTCCGGAGTTGCCGAATCATTCTCCACGTGCGCTGATATCTGGATCGTTTGGTGACTGCTGGGCCCCGCTCTTCGTAACGGGTTCCCTGATGCAGAATCAGCCAGATCAGACGACACTGTCGATGCGCGATGACCCCGATGGCTTGATTATGGCCGAGGCGCGGGACGCAACGGCGATAGATGATCTCGAAGATGCTTCCTTTGGCTTTTACCGCGGCGTTAGCAGTCTGATTGAGCAAGCGCCGCATGTGACGGTTGCCCTTCGGAGAGCGGTGACTGTAGTTCACGCCGGCGCTCTCTTCTTCGCCAGGGCAGGCACCGACCCACGAAGAGAGGCATTTCTCGGAGGGAAACGTCGCTGCGGCAGGGCCGACTTCGGCAATGATCTGCTGCGCGGAGTCCACTGCGAAACCCGGAACCTCCGCTAGCCGTTCGACCGCATCCTGGTGCGGATGGAGCAAAGTGGCTACCTCTTGATCCAGTTGACCGATCTGCTGCTCGAGGATTTGCAAGT
>Ga0307474_10001716_pt1 | contig 15872 bp, 7 predicted proteins | sample atmos_gasesECM1C_2_FD_203312 | JGI IMG/M metagenome (GOLD analysis project Ga0307474, IMG submission 203312) | Hardwood forest soil microbial communities from Morgan-Monroe State Forest, Indiana, United States - atmos_gasesECM1C_05 | ecosystem: Environmental > Terrestrial > Soil > Temperate... | reverse complement strand
TGAGCACGTCGAAATAGAACGCGCTGAGGTCCACGGTGCAAAAATCGTGCAGCGCGTGATACACGCGATGGAACTCATAGTTGAGGTACCAGTCGCGGCATTGCTTCACCAGCGCGCCGGTACGGCGAAGCATATACGCATCCAGATCGAGCAGATCGGAATCGGCCACCGCATCCCGCGAAGGATCGAAGTCATACAAATTGCTCAGCGCGAAACGGAACGTATTCCGGATTTTGCGGTAGGCCTCCGCCAGCTGGGTCATCATCGCTTCGGATAAGCGAACATCCGAGGTGTAATCCTGCGAGCAAACCCACACGCGCAGCAGATCCGCGCCCCATTTCTTTGTGATTTCGTTGGGCTCCATCACATTGCCAAGTGACTTGGACATGGGCTGGCCTTTTTCGTCGAGCGTCCAACCGTGGGTGACCACTTCACGATACGGCGCACGGCCGCGCACGCCCATCGCCACCAGCAGCGAGCTGTGGAACCAGCCGCGATACTGGTCCGGGCCTTCCATGTAAACATCGGCGGGCCAGGTGCCGTCTTTCTCGCTGAGCACCGCAAGATTCGACGAACCCGAATCGAACCACACGTCCAGCACGTCTTTTTCTTTTTGCCATTTGGCCGCGCCGCACTTCGCGCACTTCGTTCCCGGCGGCAGCAACTCCTCCGCGGTGTGCGTGAACCATGCGTCGGCGCCTTCGCGCTCGAAAAAAGGCAAAACGTGGCGCAGCGACTGGTAGTCGCGCAAAATCTCGCCGCAACCTTCGCAATTGAAAATGATCAGCGGGACACCCCAGAAACGCTGGCGCGAAATGCACCAGTCCGGGCGGTCGGCAATCATGTTATGGATGCGTTCCTGGCCCCACGCCGGAATCCATTTCACTTTGGCGATTTCGCCCAGGGCTTTTTTGCGCAGGTCGTCGTGATCCAGTTCGACGAACCACTGCTCCGTGGCCCGGAAGATCACCGGATTGTGGCAGCGCCAGCAATGCGGATAGCTGTGGGTGATTTTTCGTTCGCCGACCAGCATGCCTTTGCTGCGCACCAGATCAATGATCAGTGGATTCGCTTCAAATACGGTTTTGCCCTTATATTCCGGCAAACCTTCCACGAAGTGGCCTTCGTCGTCCTGCGGGGCGTAGGCTTCGAGGTCGTATTTCTGGCCGGTGCGGAAGTCGTCGACGCCGTGGCCCGGGGCGGTGTGCACGATGCCGCTGCCCTGGTCGAGGGTCACGTAATCGGCGAGGACACCGGGAACGGTGTAGTCCAGGAACGGATGGCGAAATTGGACGCCTTCGAATTCCTGGCCCTTCCAACCGCCTTCGATGCCGGTAACTTCTATTTTCAGTTCTTCGGTCAGCGCCGGCACGCGATCTTTGGCCAGCAATAGTTTTCCCGAGGCGGTGTTGGCGATGACGTACTCGAATTCGGGATCGAACGCGAGCGCGCGATTGGCGGGTAGCGTCCAGGGAGTGGTGGTCCAGATCAGCGCGCTGACGTCCGAACCAATGCCCAGTGCTTTTGCTTTTTCGCCGGCCGCGAACGGAAACTTCACCCAGATCGACGGGCTGGTGTGATCTTCATATTCGACTTCCGCTTCGGCCAGCGCCGTGCGGTCGAAGACGCACCAGTACACCGGTTTCAGACCGCGATAGACGTAGCCCTTCTCCAGAAAATCGATGAAGGCGCCCGCGACGCACGCTTCATAGCTGGGGTCCATGGTCAGATAGGGTTTGTCCCACTGGCCGAAAACGCCGAGGCGTTTGAAATCCCGTTTGTGGGCTTCCACGTAACGCAAGGCGTAGGCGCGGCAGAGTCCGCGAAATTCGGCGGCAGAAACCTTGGTGGTTTTCCCGCCTAGTTCTTTTTCGACCTTGGTCTCGATGGGCAAGCCGTGGCAATCCCAGCCCGGAATGTAGGGCGAGCGAAAGCCGGACATGGTCTTGGACTTGACGATCAGGTCCTTGACGATTTTGTTCAGGCCGGTACCGAGGTGAATTTCGCCCGTGGGATAGGGCGGCCCATCGTGCAGGACGAAGAGCGGCGCGTCCGCGCGCGATTCGAGAATCCTGTTGTAGATACCCATCTCTTCCCAGGCGGCCAGTTGCTCTGGCTCGCGCTCCGGGAGCTTCGCCTTCATCGGGAAATCCGTTTTCGGCAGGTTCAGCGTGCTCTTCAGTTCGGGGTTTTTAGCCATCTCTTGGATTTTGGGGACCTTTTGCGCCGGTCGGGCCGACTTTTTCTATAACAATTTAAGTGGGCTCGCGGCTGCAGTGGGCGAACAAACCGGTGCAACTACAGATTCGCAGCGGTTCGAAACTCGCGGATGCCTTACAATCACTATGTTACAATGGTTTTTGTAAGGTGTCAGCCGCAGTCGGGCCAGACATCCTTTTTTCCGGCCCTGCGTCTAAGGTTATTAGGGGAGCTACCGGGTTTACCGTCGAAATTCATGCCAGAGCTGAATCCACACGTCATCAATGAAGCCTCACCTTCGGTAATCGAACCGTCGTTGAAACTGGGTCGTTTGCCCTCACCCGTTCGCGAATCGGAGCTGAAGAGCTTCTTTTCAAACCTGAAGGAATTCCTCACCGAACGGCCCGTCAAGGTCGCGGCTAACAAATCGGATGTTTTCAAACAGCCTGCGTTCGGCGAAAGCCTCAACGACAATCTAAAGGAATTTTTTAAGCCCGCTCCGCGCGGACCGGTGAATTCCGATCTGCTGGTTAACTGGAACGCGGGCCTGGGTGGTTTCTGGCAGAATCTGAAGGACATTATTTCGCCGCCGAAGCTGCCGCCACTGCGCACCACCAGTCAACCGGTCGCAGTTCCGGAAATTTGGTCGAAAAATACGCAATTCACCCGTGTGCAGGCCATGTCGGTCGCAGTCCATGTGCTCGTTCTGGTGTTAATTTTGGTTCCACTGCTCCCTCGTTTGCTGAATCCTCCGACGACGAAAGCCAACACCAAAGTGGAAGTGATGCCCATCTCGCCCTATTTGCCCAAGATGCCCGCGGGCGCGAAGAAAGCGGGTGGCGGCGGTGGTGGTGGCGCACATGATGTCGAGCCCGCAAGCGTCGGCAAACTAGCGAAATTCTCGATGACCCAATTTACGCCGCCCAAGGTGAATCCCAATATTCACCCCAAGCTGGCCATGACGCCCACGGTCCTGGGGCCACCCGAAATTAAGTTGCCCAGCCCCAACATGAATACCTGGGGCGATCCGCTGGCTAAAGTTCTGAATGATTCGAATGGCACCGGCGGCGGAAACGGAATTGGATCGGGCAACGGCACCGGCGTAGGAAGCGGAACCGGCGGTGGCGTGGGACCCGGCGAAGGCGGCGGGACCGGCGGTGGCATATTTAACGCGGGAACCGGCGGCTACGGTTATCCGGCTTGCGTGTACTGTCCGCAGGCGCAATATTCTGACGAAGCTGTAAAGGCGAAATACCAGGGTACGGTGACGCTGATCGCCGTGATTACCGCCGACGGCAAAGCTACCGACATTCACGTGGTGAAAGGCCTGGGCTTGGGTCTCGACGAAAAGGCCATCGAAGCGGTTCGCACCTGGCGGTTCCGTCCTGCTGCCGGCCCGAACGGCCACCCTGCGCCGGTGCGGCAGACCATCGAAGTTACCTTCCACCTCTACTGATATTTCCCCTGTTCTCCGCTCACGTTTACTGTCTCGCACTCACGTCGCTCTCCGCCCGCCGGCGCCAAATCGTTCTGTTACGATGAGCGCGATGAAGATTCCCTCTCGCATCGTCATTTTTCTGTTCAGCGTGTTTATCTACTTCGCGCCGCATGCCGCGGCTCAAAACGGATCGGTGCAGTTTACCGCGCGCATCACCCCGGCCGGCGGAGTGGACGAACCGGTGCGATCGTTTCCCTTCTACCTTTTGCGAAAAAGCTACGCGGACATTCAGAAGGAAGCGGCCGCGACGATACCGAACTCCGACATGAATAGTTTTATCGATACCCTGGACGTTTCGCCGGAACTGAAAGTCTGGATGAAGAAAAACCAGTGCGTCAATTTGTCCGGCGAAGACTTCATCAAGAAGCTAAAAATCGACGACATCCTGAAAGTGCCCGAGTTTTTCTCGGCCTATGTCGAAAGAATGACCACCGACGCCAGCGTTAACTTCCCCAACCCCAAATACAAACCCGCCGATAAATTGAAAGACCCGGCAAAATACGACGAACTAAAAAAACAGTATTACGATGCGATTCGCGCGTTTTTCGCCAAATACCCGAAATCCACCGAAGACATGGGATTGGTTTTGGAGGACGTTAACCCGGGGCACAAATGGGACATGTACCGCTCCAAGGATCAAGGCGATCTCGACCAGCACACCTCCGAACTGGCCCAAGGCAGCTACCTGGTGGCGCGCGCCGATACCGATGTGGAAGGCGCGGGTGCGATTCGCGGCGTTCCGCCGGGCAATTATTGGCTGAGCTCATTGAACATCGCCGCCGATGCCGGCACCACCCACGAAAAATGGGATGTTCCGGTGACGGTGGCGGCCGGTAAGACCTCTTACCTGGCGCTTTCGAATATCAACGCAGTGCGCCATCGCCGGTCCACGCCGTAGGAGTTCGACGTACCCGTGACGGATTCCAGCCAAATTTTCAACTGGATTGAGGGCTTGGCGGATGCGGAACCGCGCCGCCGCGCGGAATCCGGCCTCAGGCTGTATCTCGTGGGAGTGAATTCATTCATGCCCCTGCTGACCAAGTGGGTTGACGATCTCAGTTTCCGCGAGTTGACACTTCCCTATAGTCGTCTGGTCGAAGAGCAAAAAAAGAATGGACCTTCCACGATTGTGGTCGGTGTGGCGGTGAGTCCCGAGATCTTTCAGAAAATCCATGCAGCCAATGGCGGGCCGCACCTGGCCAATGTCCCTCCCGATCAAGACGCGCGGGAATTCGAGCTGGAGATGGAAAACGCGGTCAAACTCGATATCCTGACCACGCGCGAGCCCGGTGGCGAAGGGGTCATCGCGCGCTATCTGAAGAAGTTTGGTGCCGGAATACAACAGGTGGAACTTTACGTTCGTGATGTGGACCGAGCCACGAATATTTTGAAATCGAACCTGGGCCTGCCGCCGATCTATCCCGCCACGCGTGCCGGCGCCGACGATAGCCGTGTGAATTTCTTTCTGGCCACCACGCCGGACGGAAAAAAACTCTTGGTCGAGCTGGTCGAAGCCCGGCCCTGAGCATCGTCCGAGGCTTTCCCCGAATAAGCCCCGTGTTACAATGTGTCTTCAGCAAAATATCTGCAGCACCGCAGTCACTTCCGGTCATTCTTACCTTGGAGATATCGAATGCCCTTCGTAAATGAAGTGGATGAAGCACAAGCCGACCCGCAGCTGCGCCAGATGTACTCCAAAATTGAACAAGGTTTAGGTTTTCTTCCGCATTATTTCAAGACGCTGGGCGCCGTGCCGGCCGTGATTCAGGCCCAACTGGCTATGAATGACGCCATCATGCAGGACGGCGCGTTGACGCTGGTGGTCAAAGAGCAGATCGGCCTGGTGGTCAGCGGAATTAATTCGTCGGCGTACTGCATCATGTTTCACATGGAGCTGCTGCGGCGATTTGGCGTGGAAAAAACGCTGGCGCGAAAGCTCTCGTCCGATTACGAGAACGCCGCGGTGGAACCGAACGTGAAAATGCTGTTCCGGTTTGCGGACAAGCTTACTCGCCATCCGGACGACATCGAAGAAAGCGACACGGACGAACTGAAAAAGGCCGGATGGTCGGACGACGCGGTACGCGAGACGGTTTTGACCGTCGCTTACTTCAACTACATCAATCGCGTTTCGTTGGGTCTGGGATTGGTTGGCGATCTCTAGCCCTGCCCGGGCCGTTCGTTCGCGCCTGAACGATTTGCCACTCTGCTATTCGCCACTCTGCTGAATCAGCTTGGCCACTAGCGCGGTCCAACCCGTTTGGTGGTTGGCCCCCAAACCGAACCCGTTGTCACCATCGAAATATTCGTAGAATAAAATCAGGTCGCGCCAGAAGGGATCCTCCTGGAACAGCGCTTGATCTCCGTACACCGCACGACGCCCGTCGGTGCGCAGAAACAGACGCGAGAGCCGCTGCGAAATTTCTTTCGCCGCATCCCAGAGTGAAAGCTGTTTTCCTGAACCCACCGGGCACTCCACTTTGAACTGGTCGCCATAGTAGTGGTGAACCCGTTGCATGCATTCGATCAGCAGAAAATTCAAGGGAAACCAAATCGGTCCCCGCCAGTTGGAATTTCCGCCGAAAAGATCGCCGGTAGATTCGGCCGGCTCGTAATCGACTTCCTGCGGATGGCCGTCCACGTTCAAGACGAACGGACTGAATTTGTGAAACTTCGAAAGCGAACGGATGCCGTTGGGAGCCAGGAATTCTTTTTCGTCCAACACGTACTTGTAAATCCGCTCCAGCTTCTTGCGGTTGGCGATGGTCAACAGCAACCTGGGCTTTCCTTCCGCGTTGAGCTGGGTCATATCGACGTGCTCGCCCACGTCCGGGTTATGCGCCAGAAACCATTCCATGCGCTTGAGGAATTGCGGCACGCGAGCCAGATCTTCCGGTTCAAAGGCTTCCACGGCAAAAAGCGGAATCAAGCCGACCATGGAGCGGACTTTCATGGGAACCACGGTCGAGTGGCCGAGATGCAGAACGTCATAATAAAAACCGTCCTTGTCATCCCACAGACCGACGCCATCGCCGCCCATATCGTTCATAGCCTGGGCAATGTAGACGAAGTGCTCAAAAAATTTGCTGGCGATATCCTCGTAGGTCGGATCTTCGCGCGCCAGCTCCATAGCCATGGCCAGCATTTCCAGGCAGAACATGGCCATCCAACTGGTACCGTCGGATTGCTCGATATAATTTCCGGGCCCGAGTGGACTGGAGCGGTCGAAGACTCCGATATTATCCAGGCCCAGAAATCCGCCCTCGAAAACATTTTTTCCCTCAGGATCCTTGCGATTCACCCACCAGGTGAAATTCAGCAGGAGTTTCAGAAACACTCGCTCCAGAAAATTCCGGTCTTCGGCTCCCTCGACTCGCCCCGCGATTTTATAAACGCGCCAGACGGCCCAGGCCTGCACCGGCGGATTTACATCGGAGAAATTCCATTCATAGGCCGGCACCTGGCCGCTGGGGCTCATGTACCACTCGCGATGAAACAGCACCAGCAGTTCCTTGGCGTATTCGGGATCTACCAGCGCGAGCGAAACGCAATGAAACGCCATGTCCCACGAGGCATACCACGGGTATTCCCATTTGTCCGGCATGGAAATAACGTCGGAATTGTAGAGATGCGTCCAGTCATGGTTGCGGCCCGCGTAGCGCGCGGGATCCGGTTTCGGCTGGGTAGAATCGCCTTCCAGCCAGCGGCGGATGTCGTAATGGTAACTCTGTTTGCACCACAGCAGGCCAGCGAACGCCTGGCGCTGCACGTTGCGCGCGTCTTCGCTTTGCTTTGGATCGATGCGTTTCGCGTAAAACTCATCGGCTTCCTTGATGCGCTGGTCGAAAACCTGTTCGAAAGCCGGGCCGAATAGCTTCAGTGCGCCGGAGTTGTCGGCGGTGAGGTCTTGATTGGTCAATCGAAGCCGGACCGTCCAGCTTTTTCCCGGAGCGATTTCCGACGCGAAATACGCGGACGCTTTGGTCCCGGCCAATTCAGGATTTACGGCGGTGCGCTCGCCGTTAACGACGTAACGGTGAAAAGCGTCTTTCACGAACGGAGTGGGGCTTTTCGAATTGAACAGCCGCTCCATATTGGTTTCGTTTTCGGTGAAGAGCGTTTCGGGCGAACCTTCAATCAGCAACCAGCGTTTGCCGTAATGAAACTCGGACAGTTGGAAAAGTTTGGTGCCGGCGATGGAATCGATGTTAGTAACTTCTGGCCGGTCGTATTCGTCGCCCCAATCCCAGCGATTCCGAAACCACAGTGTCGGCAGCAAATGCAGGCGCGCCGGATCGGGTCCGCGATTCCAAGCCGTAATTCGAATTAAGATATCTTCGAAATCGGCCTTGGCGTACTCGACGAAAATGTCGAAATAACGGTTTTCCTTGAAGATTCCAGTGTCGATCAGCTCATATTCGGGATCTTTGCGGGTCCGTTTGGCGTTTTCCACCACCAGCGGTCCGTAAGGAAATTCACCTTGCGGATACTTATACAGATACTTCAGGTAGGAACTGGTCGGCGTGGCGTCCAGGTAGTAGTAATACTCTTTCACATCCTCGCCGTGATTTCCTTCCCGATTGCTGAGCCCGAACAGGCGCTCTTTGAGGATCGGATCCTTCTCATTCCATAAAGCCAGCGCAAAACAGATGTGCTGATGACGATCGCTGAAACCGGCGATCCCGTCTTCGCCCCAGCGGTAAGCCCGGGAACGCGCGTGATCGTGCGGGAAATAATTCCAGGCATCGCCATTCGCGCTGTAATCTTCGCGAACCGTTCCCCACTGGCGTTCGGAGAGATAGGGACCCCAACGCTTCCAATGGACTGCGCGCTGTCGGCTGGCTTGGAGGCGCTCGCCTTCGGCTGAGAGGGTGGGTGGCATCGGGTTCGTGGTTGACTATACCTTGAGGTCGATTGTTTTTAGATTACAGAAAAGTTCGCCGGGGCCTGAAATGCAACCCCGCGGCCGAACCGCGAATCCATTTGATTTTCTACGGCACATTCCTGCTGGCGCACCACGAACTTTTTTCGGTATTGTCAGAAGCTGGGTTCATTACGAAATAGCCGATAGCTCGAGGTCGATTCGATTTCTAATTCCACGCCGGGCCAACCTGCGGACGACTCGCTCGCCCTACCCACCGAATCATCGCGCCTCGCGATGTTGCTCGTGGCGATTGCGGCCACTGCGGTCATCGCTCCCATGCTTTTTCTGGGCCAAGCCTCCGGGCACGATTTTCAATTCCATCTGGCTTCCTGGCTCGATGTCGCGGGCCAGTGGCGCGAAGGAATTTTCTTTCCGCGCTGGGCCGAATGGGCCAATTGGGGATTCGGTGAACCGCGTTTCATTTTTTATCCGCCCGCCTCTTGGATGCTCGGAGCCGGATTAGGGTACATCCTGCCGTGGAAAGTCGTGCCCGGAGCGTTCATCTGGCTCGCTTTGGTTCTGGCCGGGTACGCTATGTGGCGATTCGCGCGCGATTATTTGCCAGCGGAGCAGGCGGCCGGCGCTGCGGTGCTCTACTCCGTGAATCCCTACAATTTAGTAACGGTGTACTACCGCAGCGATTTTGCGGAATTGTTGGCCAGTGCCATACTCCCGTTGTTGCTCTGGGCCACGTTGCGCACGGTTCGGGAAGGGTGGAGAAGCGTCCCGCGCATGGCTTTTCTTTTTGCGGCCATATGGCTCTCGAACGCGCCGGCCGCGGTTCTGGCCACGTACTCCGTGGCGCTTATCGCGTTCGTGTCGTTCGTGCAGCAGCGCCGGGTGAAGCCCTTACTCACTTGCGGCGCGGGCATGGCGGCTGGGTTCGGGCTGGCCGCGTTTTACATCCTTCCGGCGGCATTCGAGCAGCGCTGGGTGCAGATCGACCAGATTCTGACCGACCTGCTTCGGCCCGATCATAATTTCCTTTACGTACGAGCCGACAATCCGGAATTTTTGTTCTTCAACTGGAAAGTTTCGACGATTGCGATGGCCGTGATTTTGGCGACGGGCATTTCAGCTGTGGTGGTGGCTCGCCGGCGCAAAGAATTTCCAGAAGCTTGGTGGGCCCTGTTCGCGGTTGGAGCGGTCGCCACTCTGATGATGTTTCCGGATGCCGTTCTGGCTTGGCGCTGGCTCCCCAAGCTTCAATTCATACAATTTCCTTGGAGGTGGCTGGGACCACTTGATTTTGTTTTTGCATTTTTTCTTGCGGCGGCTTTTGGCGCGGCCAAGCGGCGCTGGTTATCCTGGACGGTCACCTTCGTCCTGCTCTGCGGTTTAGGCGCGGCGATCGTCAGCGACTGTTGGTGGGATAGCGAAGACATTTCATTCCTCGCCACTGGGATCCGTTCGGGTCACGGCTACGAGGGCACCGACGAATACCAACCTCTGGGAGCGAGCCGCTATGACCTGCCGGGCGTCGACGCCGATGGCGAGGCCATCGCCGCCAAGGCCGTGCCGCAGCTTGCCACATATCCCGCTGCTCCAGCCGCAACCGGAAGCAGCCTGCACGTTGAACATTGGACTGCGAACTCCAGAATTTTTTCTTCCGCGAACGCTGAGCCGAAGGTGATCGCGATGCGGCTGCTGAACTATCCGGCGTGGCAGGTCGCACTCGACGGCTCGCCCGTCGAGGTGAGCAGCGAGCCTGCTACCGGTCAAATGCTGATCCCGATCCCAGCCGGAACGCATCGTGTGGTGGTGCGGTTAGGGGGAACCTGGGATCGGACGGTTGGCGGAATTATTTCACTGCTCTTCTTGCTTGCGCTGCTGATCTTCGTGTTTGCGACCAAAACTCGGACAAGCGCATCCAACAATTTGCAGGCGAAACCGAACCAGACGTAGAATTCCGCGAGACTCAGCCAGGCAGCTTACCCAAGTTCGAGTACACGATTTCCCCTAGCGGTTCGTTCGAATCGAAATTCTCAGGCGTTGTTATAATCAACCTAGGTGGCTGCCCGGTCCCCGCACTGGCCATGAAAAAACACTCAAAATCCGAAATCCAGGCAGCGCCGGAAAGTGACGGGCTGCAGTTGTTCCATCCCGCCGTTCGCGACTGGTTCGAAGCGGTGTTCGCCGAACCCACGCGGCCGCAACGCATGGGCTGGCCGGCTATCGCCCGCGGCGAGTCGACCCTAATTCTGGCCCCCACCGGAACCGGCAAGACCCTGGCCGCGTTCCTGTGGTGCATCAACCGGCTGATGTTCGAAACGCCGCCCGATGCCGACCACCATTGTCGCGTGCTGTACATTTCGCCCATCAAGGCGCTGGCGGTCGACGTCGAACGTAACCTCCGCGCCCCGCTGATCGGCATTCGTCAATCCGCCGAGCGCCTGGCCGCCCCGTATTTCGAGCCCACCGTCGCGATCCGCACCGGAGACACTCCGCCGGCGGAACGCGCGCGTTTCATGCGCCATCCGACCGATATTTTGATCACCACACCCGAATCGCTGTACCTGCTTTTGACTTCGAACGCGCGCGACGCGCTGCGCTCGATTGAAACCGTGGTGCTCGATGAAATTCACGCGCTGGTACCGACCAAGCGCGGGTCGCACCTGGCCCTGTCGCTCGAGCGTCTGGAACATCTTTGTGGAAGAAAGCTGCAGCGCATCGGATTGTCGGCCACGCAGCGGCCCTTGCAAGAAGTGGCGCATTACCTGGGTGGTGTGGACGTCGCCCGGCAACCTGCGAATGGCTCCGAGAAAGAGGAATCCGCCGAGCGATTAATTATGGATCTCGACGCGCCTTCGTCCGCGCCGGTCCATCGCAATGTGACGATCGTGGATGCCAGCGAACCGAAGCGGCTCGATCTACGCGTGGAGGTGCCAGTCGAAGACATGCGTCAGCTCGATAAGGTCGAAGAAATTCCCAGCGGACCGGCCTCGCAAGGTCCGACCCGAACTTCGATTTGGAGCGCGATTCATCCGAAGCTTCTGGAGCTCGTCAAGTCTCATCGGTCGACTTTAATTTTCGTGAACAATCGCCGCCTGGCGGAGCGAATCTCCGGAGCGATCAACGATCTGGCCGGTGAAGTTCTGGTTCGCGCCCACCACGGCAGCGTGGCCACGGCCCAGCGCAAAGAAATCGAAGACCGGCTGAAGCTCGGCACGTTGCGCGGCCTGGTCGCCACTTCGTCACTCGAACTGGGAATCGATATGGGCGCAATCGATCTGGTAATACAGATCGAATCGCCGTCTTCCGTCGCGAGCGGCATGCAGCGCGTGGGTCGGGCCAGCCACCATGTCGGCGCGGTAAGCAAAGCTTTAATTTTCCCGAAATACCGCGCGGACCTAGTGGCCTGCGCGGCGATTACCGAAGCGATGTATCAAGGGCGCGTCGAATCCGTGCGCTACCCGCGCAATCCTCTGGACGTATTGGCCCAGCAAATCGTCGCAATGGTGGCGATGGATCCCTGGGACGCGACGGAATTGTTCAACGTGCTGCGCAGCGCCGCGCCGTATGCCGCTATCACCCGTCCGATTTTTGAAAGCCTGCTTGATTTGCTGTCGGGCCGTTATCCTTCGGACGAATTTACAGAATTGCGTCCGCGATTGACCTGGGATCGCGTTGGCAATCAACTCACCAGCCGGCAGGGCGCGCGACGAGTGGCGGTAATCAATGGCGGGACGATTCCGGATCGTGGCCTCTATGGAGTTTTTCTGGCTGGCGCGACCAAAGGGGCGCGCGTCGGTGAACTCGACGAAGAGATGGTTTTCGAAAGCCGAACCGGCGACACGATTATTCTCGGCGCGAGCACCTGGAGAATCGAAAATATTTCGCACGACCGCGTGCTGGTATCGCCCGCACCCGGCGAACCCGGGAAAATGCCATTCTGGCATGGCGATACCGCGGGCCGTCCCGCCGAATTTGGCGAGCAAATCGGAAAGATGACCCGCGAGCTGCTGGCGCTGCCTCGGCCGGTGGCATTCACCAAGCTTACTCAACAGCACAGCCTGGATTCGAACGCGGCCGGAAATCTGCTGCAATATCTCGAAGACCAGAAGTTGGCGACCGAGATAATTCCCAGCGATCAGAATATTGTGATCGAAATTTGCCGCGACGATCTAGGCGATCGGCGCGTTTGCGTCCTGACGCCTTTCGGCAGCCGGGTGCACGCCCCGTGGTGCATCGCGGTAACGGCGAAAATGCGCGCGGAGCACGGCTGGGAAGTTGAATCGATGTGGTCCGACGATGGATTCGTGATCCGGCTGCCCGAAAACGAAGAGCCCATCGATTCAAGCTTGCTGATTCCCTCGCCTGCTGAATTTCGCGATCTGGTGATCCGGCAGCTCGGGTCCACTTCCCTTTTTGCCGCGAAATTCCGGGAAGCAGCGGCGCGAGCGCTCTTGCTGCCCAGGCGCCGAGCCGGCTTGCGGACTCCCCTGTGGCAGCAGCGCAAGCGGGCGGCGGACTTGCTGGCCGTGGCGTCGCGCTACTCTTCATTCCCGATTTTGCTGGAAACCTATCGCGAATGTATTCGCGACGTTTTCGATTTGCCCGTCGCCGCCAGTATTTTGGCCAGGATTCAGCAGCGAACCATCGGATTCAAGATGGTGGAGTCGCAGACGCCATCTCCCTACGCTTCGTCGCTGCTTTTTTCGTATGTGGCGAATTACATCTATGAAGGCGATGCGCCGCTGGCCGAACGCCGCGCGCAGGCCCTTTCGATCGACCAGTCGCAGCTCGAAGAACTTTTCGGCGATGCCGATCTGCGCGAATTGCTGGACCCGGCTGCGCTCGATGAGGTCGAAGCCAAGCTGCAATCGCTGGAGCCCGATTATCAAGCGAAGCACGCCGATGGGGTTCATGACCTGCTGTTGAAGCTCGGCGACCTTTCGGAGGCGGAACTTGCGGCACGCAGCGTGAATCCCGAAATCGCGGCGATGGTTCACGAGCTGACCAACGCCCGGCGCGCTGTGCGCGTGCGCATTGCCGGCGAACATCGATTCGTCCCCGTGGAGTATGCCTCGCGCTATCGCGATGCATTCGGCACGCCCCTTCCCCCCGGTCTCGCCGAGGTTTTTCTGGAACACTCCGGCGAGCCGCTGGCAGAAGTCGTCCGGCGCTATGCGCGCACCCACGGCCCGTTTCTGGCGGAAGAACTGGCCAAGCGCTATGGAATTCAAATTTCAGCCGTTGAGCCGGTATTGCGTGCGTTTCACGCCCAGGGAAAATTGCTGGAAGGCGAATTCCGCCCGAACGGCCGGCATCGCGAGTGGTGCGATCCGGACGTGCTGCAACAGATTCGCCGAAAAAGCCTGGCGCGGCTGCGCCGCGAAATCGAGCCAGTGGAGCAGCATACCTTCGCGCGTTTTGTTCTGCGCTGGCAGGGCGTGACCGTGCCGCGTAAGGGCCTGGACGCGCTGCTGGATATTGTTGAATCGATGCAGGGCGTAGCGGTTTTGGCTTCGGAGCTGGAACGCGAAATTCTGCCGGCCCGCATCAGCGGCTATCGCGCCGGTGATCTCGACGCCCTGATTGCTGCCGGCGAAATTGTGTGGCTCGGTGTCGAATCGATTGGCGAGCGTGACGGCCGCATCGCTTTGTACTTGGCCGATTCCTTGCCGTTGTTATTGCCGCCGAAGGAACTGCTGCCCGAACGCGCAGAATTTTCCGGCCGAGCGAAACAAATTCTGGAATTTCTGAGCCGCAGCGGGGCCTCCTTTTTCACGGCGATCCATGCCGCGTGTGGCGGCGGTTATCCCGGTGATTCGCTCGACGCGCTGTGGGAACTGGTGTGGGCCGGGCAAATTACCAACGACACCTTGCAGCCGCTCCGAACCTTGGCGCATCCGCCGGACCGCGAACGCAATCGTCCCGCGTTTGCCGACGATCGTCCCGGCTCACCGGAATTCTTGCGGCGTTTGCGGTCGCGCGCTGGGGGAGATGGCCGCGCGCAAGGACGCTGGTCGCTGGTGCAGCACCGAATCGCGGCGGCTCTGACGCCAACGCAATGGAGCGCCAATATTTCGCAGCAATTGCTGATTCACGACGGAATCGTCACTCGCGAAACCGCTCTGGCTGAAAATATTCCCGGCGGCTACAACACGGTTTATCCCGCGTTCAAAACCATGGAAGAAAGCGGCTGGACCCGGCGCGGCATGTTCGTGGCCGGGCTGGGTGCCGCGCAATTCGCCATGCCGGCCGCGGTGGATATGCTGCGCAGCCTGCGCCTGGAGCCTGCGGTGCCGGAAGCGATTTATCTGGCGGCGACGGATCCGGCCAACCCTTACGGCGCGATTCTGCCGTGGCCGCGCGTTCAGGACGAGGACACCAACCTGCCGGCGCACCACGCAATGGCTCGCGCCGCCGGAGCGGGCGTGATTCTGATCAACGGCCATCTCGCTGCATTTTTGCGACGCCGAAATCCGGCGATTCGCGTTTTTCTGCCGGAAAGCGAACCGGAGCGAAGCTCTTTTGCGCGAGACTTGGCCAAAAAACTGGCCGAGCTGGCGATTCGCCGCCAACGCCGCAATTCCGGCTTGCTGATCGGAATCATCAATGAAAAGCCGGCGCGCGAACATTTCCTGGCTCGCTTCCTGGAAGAAGCCGGCTTCGTCAACACGGTACTGGGATTCCAGATGCGCCGCGCGCAATCGATCGCCGGACCTGCGCCGGTGGATGATTCAATCGACGATGACGACGCCGATGCCGAGCCGCAAATTTCGGAGAGCGCATAAGTGCCAGAGGGCGACACAATTTTTCGCGCGGCACGGACCCTTCAGCTGGCGCTGGCGGGCCAAGTCGTAACCAAATTCGAATCCGTTTTGCCCAAGCTCACTCGCGTGGAGTTCGATTCCGGCGTCGCTGGCCGCACCACAGAAAAAGTGGAAGCCAACGGAAAATGGATGTTAATGCATTTTTCCGGCGACTTGATCCTCTTGAGTCACATGTTGATGAGCGGTAGCTGGCATATTTACCGCGTTGGAGAACCCTGGCAACGCCGCACCGTCGACATGCGCATCGTGGTCGAGACCGCTACGTTTGTCGCCGTTGCTTTCAACGTGCCGGTAGCGGAATTTCACAACGCGGCGAGCCTGGCGCGACGGCGCGGGTTCAACACGTTGGGACCGTCGGTGTTGGCGGAAGACTTTGCGGCGGACGCGGCGATGGCGCGGCTCCAATCGCGCCCGGAAGAAGAAACCGGAGTGGCGTTGATGACCCAGTCGCTGCTGGCCGGAATTGGAAATG
>Ga0307474_10001715_pt1 | contig 15873 bp, 17 predicted proteins | sample atmos_gasesECM1C_2_FD_203312 | JGI IMG/M metagenome (GOLD analysis project Ga0307474, IMG submission 203312) | Hardwood forest soil microbial communities from Morgan-Monroe State Forest, Indiana, United States - atmos_gasesECM1C_05 | ecosystem: Environmental > Terrestrial > Soil > Temperate... | reverse complement strand
GAGCTGCCCCGTTACATTGCAGTGGAAGGCCCGATCCGAGTGGGCAAGAGCACGCTGGCCCGGATCCTGGCGGAGCGGCTGAATGCGCAGCGGGTGATGGAGCCTGAGTCCAATCCTTTTCTCGCCGCATTTTATGAGGGGGAGCGGGGCGCGGCGTTTCAGGCGCAGTTCGCTTTCTTGGTGCAGCGGTTTGAGCAGTTGCAGGCTCTCGATTTGGCTGGGGGCTCGCAGAAGATAGTGGTTGCGGATTACATCTTTGAAAAAGACAAACTTTTTGCCTGCCTCAACCTGACCGATCAGGAACTTGATACGTACAACCGTTATTACAACCATTTTCGGGAGAATCTGCCGACGCCGGACCTGGTTATCTATCTGCAGGCGACTCCTGAAGTGCTTAAGAAGCGGCTGAAGAAGAAGAACGCGCCCGGCGAGAAGGCGGTGAGCGATGAGTATCTGGAAGAAGTAGTGAAGGCTTACGAACACTTCTTTTTTCACTACACGTCGTCGGATTTGTTGATCGTGAATACGTCCGATATTGATTTTGTTGATCGGAATGAAGATCTGCAGGAGCTGTTGCGGAAGGTGACTGAGCCGATCAAGGGGACGCAGTACTTCTTGCCTTTGGGAGGGCAGGAAGCGGCGGGCGCGTAGGAGGGCCGTTACGCTCGTAGTCGTTCGTGGTAAGCGAGAGCTTTCACGGTGGCGCTCACGCTCCCGTTCTCGTTTGCGCTCCGCGGGCGATTCCTCACACCTGGATGGATGGCCGGGTTGTGGCTTGCGGAATCCCCGAATTCCGATGATTTGACGTGAGCAAATGGGGTCAACACCAGCCTGCCTTTTCTTTTCGCTCAGTTGACCCGGATGCCTGGCTTAAGCGGAAGGCGCTCACGCAGCTCGGCCGGAATCGTTATGCGTCCCTTGGAATTGATCGCCGTGCTCCCCACAGCAATTCCTTCCGTCTTGCGAAAATCAGAGATTCGCGGTGCCGTTGTCCCGTCCGACGCGCGTCGCCTGCATTACCCTCGGCAGAACCGCTGCGTCACTTCTTTTGCAGGCGATTGAGGAAGCTGTGTGGGTTTGGGGCTCAATTGTTAGCTTGTTCCATCAGTTTCTTAATCGATTCTGAAAAGATGACGGGGCGGAAGCTGTTTCGGCGGTTTTATTGGAACTCTTGATTCCATTGGATCTGCTTTACGGACGTTTTAAACAATTTTGGACCGGTTGTCCTGCGGTTTTCCTGGTCCATTTTGGATGAAAGGCCGAGATCTCCTCTAGCAGAATGGGACTGGCTGTACCTGGTTTTTAGCGCTAGAATAGCTCTCAGCATCCACGAAGATGCTGAACAGGCTCTATCCGGCCGGGCCGGAGGGGCACTGGAGGGCAAAATGAGTGTCACCCCGATTGGCGGGCGTCCCCATGACGAGATCCGCCGGAAGGTCACAACCGCTTCTCTGCGGGAACAAAAACTCCGTCACGAACCTATTACTTGCCTGACCGCGTACGACTATGCCACGGCGCGTTTGGTCGACGAAGCTGGAATCGAAATGATTCTGGTGGGCGATTCGCTGGCGCAAACCATGCTGGGGTACGAGAACACGCTATCGGTGACAGTCGACGAGATGCTGCACCACGTGAAGGCGGTGCGGCGAGGCGTGAAGGATGCGCTGCTGCTGGCGGACATGCCTTATGGGTCTTATCAGGTTGACGCCAACGACGCACTGCGTAATGCCACGCGCTTTGTGAAAGAAGGCGGCGCGGAAGTAGTGAAGATCGAGGGCGGAGAAAAGCGTGCGGACCTGGTTAGGCGGATTATTGACGCGGAAATTCCCGTGGCCGGGCACATTGGGTTGACGCCGCAGTCGGTCAATGTGATAGGCGGATACAAGGTGCAGGGCAAAAATCTCAGTGGCATAGAGCAGCTTATGCGGGATGCGGTGGCGTTGGACCGCGCAGGCGTGGCGTGTCTTGTGCTGGAAGGCATTCCGCGCGAAGTGGCGGCGATGATTACGGCGGAGGTGGACACCCCAACAATTGGCATTGGTGCTGGTCCGGAATGCGATGGCCAGGTGCTGGTGATTCACGACCTGATCAGTCTGACATTCGCCCCCCCGGCGAAGTTTGTGCGGCGGTATGGCGATGCAGGTGCGCTGATCAGCCGTGCGGTACAGGGTTTTCGCGCAGACGTGAAGTCGCTGCAATATCCATCGGATGCTGAGTCTTATCATCTGCCGAAAGAGACGAAAGCGGGGTTGGACACAGTTTTGGCGCGGAAGCGGGCGATGCAGCGCTAGCCAATTTATCGCGGCGGCTTTGAGCCAATCACAGGAATAGGCTGAAGGTGGGCTTCAAAGACAGCCCGGTGCGGTGCTAGGCTATGGTTCTGGAGGATTTATGACATACCTCTTGCCTGGTTTTTTCCTGCATTTTATCGGCTTTGGCTTTGTGATGTATTTTCTGCCGACGATCATTGCTCTGGCGCGAAGCAAGCGGGACATCACGGCGATCCTGCTGTTGAACTTTTTTCTCGGCTGGAGCGTGATCGGATGGGTGGTTGCCTTGGTTTGGGCGGTGAAGACGGACGTTCCCATGGTGGTGCGGTGAGTTTTTTCGTGCCTGCCTGCCGGCGCTGGCGCAAGGCCCCGGTTAGCGTCTGGATGGTGTGTTTTTTGCTGACCGGCTGTACGCAACAAAAAGCGGAGCCCGCGCCGGATGCGGTCTCCCGGCTGCAGGCGTTGGCGCCCGCAGATCCGGCGAAGTTTCCAGTCCTCCGGGAGAGCAAGCATTGGAGCAATCCGTACCTTGTGGTTCGTCCCGAGACGGTTGGGTTGCTGACTGACATAGCGGCGAATGAAGAGCAGATTGTGAAGCCGGAAGAAGTTTTGAAGGTTCTGGCGCAGTTGCCGGCATCCGCGTGGCCTTACGGGCGGGCGGTGGCGATCCTGGTGGATGCGAAGGCTTCGAGCTCGGAGCAAGATAAGATCGCTTTGCGACGGAACCGGGGCATTGTTGCCGGGGAGTTGCAGAGCGCACACGTTGCGATCAACTGGATTCCTTCCTCCTGACAGACATCCATTGCAATGAAAATCTGCGAAACGGTCGTAGACATGCGCGCGGCATGCGCTGATGTGCGGCGCGGCGGGAGGCGCCTGGGATTCGTGCCTACGATGGGCGCGCTGCATGAGGGCCACTTGTCGCTGGTGCGGGCGGCCAAGGCTCGCAGCGATGCGGTGGTGGCGTCGATTTTTGTAAATCCAACGCAGTTTGCCCCGACGGAAGACTTGGCGAAATATCCGCGCACATTTGATCGCGACCGTGAGTTGCTCGAAAAAGAACGGGTGGAATTACTCTTCGCGCCCACGGTGGAGGAGATGTATCCAGCGGGCGCGGTCAGCTGGGTTACGGTAGAGGGGCTGAGTGACAGGCTAGACGGGCGGTCGCGGCCAGGGCATTTTCGCGGTGTGACCACAGTGGTGGCAAAGCTATTTCACGTTGTGGAGCCGGAACTGGCATTTTTTGGGCAGAAGGATGCAGTGCAGGTGGCGATCATCCGGCGTATGGCGCGGGACCTGAACTTTCCTGTGGAGGTTGTATCTTGCCCCACTGTGCGGGAGGCAGACGGACTGGCGATGAGTTCCCGGAACGCTTATCTCGATCCGCATGAGCGAAGACAGGCGCTGGTGTTGCATCGGTCGCTGATGCGGGTGGGAGAATTGTGGGAGAGTGGGGAGCGGAGTGTCAAAAGACTGATCGCCACGGGTCGCGGGGAGGTTGCGAGAGAAGGATCGGTTCGTCTCGACTATTTTGAGATCGTCAATCCGGAAAGCCTTGACCCGGTTGAGCGGGCTGGGAGCGGCATGCTCGTGGCCGTGGCGGCATTTGTGGGAACGACGCGGCTTATCGATAATCTCGTGCTTTGACGTCCTCCCCCACCTGGTGACGTCCCTTGCAAGACTGGTGCGTCCAGAACTCGGCCCTGCCGCTTCTCCAAGAAACTCAATTTACTTAGCTGCGGTGGGGTTTAGCGGCTCGGTTGCGGCTGCGGAGGTCGGCTGAGGCGAGAGCCGTTGTCTTACCATGTTTTCGATCTGCGTCCAAAGATGGGGATCGCATTCGCTTTGCATGTGGCCGGGAGTGAACGCGTGGGCGAACCAGGAATAATCCGGGCATTGGATGGGATCTTTTTTGTAATCCATGAGGTAGTTGCCCAGGATTTCAGTTCTGACGGGGTCGGCGGCGGTGATCTCGCGTCTGCCGTGAATGATGCCCTGGGTCTGATAAAAATTCACGGCCTCCGCGACGTTGTCGGGGATAACGGAATCGTTCTGCCACACTTTGGCGACACTGTCCACTTGAACCGTCAACAAAACAGGCACACCCAGGCGGCGCAGGTCGCGCGCCAACAGGACGGCTGCGGACGCACCCCAACTGTGGCCGAACAGAATAATGTGAGCTCGCGTTTTTTCAGCGGGAGAAAGAACGCCGTCTCGATCAGTGTCGAGGAGACGAACAACCGCGTCGTAGGCTCGCTTCCTGCGGCGGTTTTCGAAAACGCGGACGTATGTTCCCTGGGGAACGGCTTGCCGAATGCGTTCTGCCAGTTGGACCGGGCCGTGGTGGGAGTTGTCGTGGCTCACAAAACCGCCGACGAAACCGATGACAATGTTGCTGGGCGGAGATGCGGCGGAATCGAAGTGCAGTACCGCGGCATCGACGGCTCGCGACAGGCGGGGCGCAGCGGCGGCCAGAAAGGCCAGCACGACGATTGAGGCGCGAACTGCGATGGACCGGCGCAAGCGGGCTCCCATTCCATCAGATGATTTGTTCCCCAGGGAGGATGCCGTAAAACCGCTCGAGCTTCCACACTTTGCTGAAGTAAATCACCAGGTTGGCCAAATGCCTTGACCCGTGCGGTTTCCCGCACATTTGACCCGAGCGACAGTTTACACCAGTTTGTCAAGCCGGGGTCGTCGATTATCGACGGGCTGTTTCCTGCCGGAGAGGAAGGGATTTCCCGCAAGGACAAATCGCAGCGGCTGGTCGGTCGCTTTGGTGATGCCGATCCGTGGAGTGGTTTGGATGGTTGTTGCGTGGCAGCCATCTTGGCCAATCCACAGGCCAGAACCAGGCGATGTGAGATCGCATCCATTATCGCGGACGCGGGTGATACCGAAGGCCTGGGCGAGGCGTCCGGGGCCGCTGGTTAAGAGGGGAAGATCGCGAGGGCCAGACATCGTGATCCCGCGAGCGCGCGCCATTTCCTCAAGTCCCAGGAGCGGCTCGAGGGCGCGGAAAAGAACGCTTCCAGCCTTTCCTGCGCGCTCGCAGGAGACATTCAAGCAATAGTGATTGCCATAGATGAAATACACATAGGCGAAGCCGGGAGGGCCGAACAGAATTGAGTTGCGGGCCGTATTGCCGGCGGCGGCATGCGCGGCCGGATCATTCTCTCCGAGGTAAGCCTCGACTTCCACTATGCGGGCCGTCAGATGAGATTCGCCTTCGCGAACCAGAATCTTACCGAGGAGGTCGCGCGCGACGCGGCGCGGGTTGCGGCCGAAGAAAGTGCGATCCAGCGGCTGGATGGCAGACACAAGCTCGCTTGCGCTTTTTTTCATGTTGATAAAATCCTACCGGCGGAGCGGGCTGTTACGGGAAGTGTCTTGGATGCTGCCAAATGGTTTGGTCTCGCTGTTGCTTGCGGAAGTGCCGGCGAACTTCTCGTGTTGAACGTCCACTTTGGGTATGGCGATGCGGCCTCGCCAGCGCCCAAGGCGCTATCCAAGGTGAGTGGGTCGGCGAGGTAACTTGGTACCTCGCAAGCTCGGTTCCAGATATTCCATGCGCAACGAAACTAGGACGCGCCTTTGGCCGATTCCTTCAGGTAAGCCAGGACTTCGACTGCATGGCCTTCAGGCTTTACCTTGGGGAAGATGTGCTGGATTTTGCCGTCGGGGCCGATTACGAAAGTGGTCCGCGCAATACCCATCACCTTCTTGCCATACATATTTTTTTCCTGGACGACGCCGTACGCTTCGGCGACTTTCTTGTCTGCATCCGCCAAAAGGGAAAATGGCAGCTTGAACTTCTCCTGAAACTTTTTCTGGGCTTTGGGTGTGTCGGGAGAGATCCCAAGGAGCACGGCGCCGGTTTTCTGAATCTGCTTGTAGGTGTCACGGAACGAGCAGGCCTCGATGGTGCATCCGGGCGTGTCGGCGCGAGGATAAAAATAGAGCACGACCAGTTTGCCCTTCAAGCCCTTGAGCGAAACATCGTTTCCGTTCTCATCGTGCAAAGTAAACTCGGGAGCCTTATGATTGATGTTGATATTCATGAGCATCTCATTTTCAAAGAAATCATTTTCGGCGAAACCAGGTCCCGCGAAACCAGGTCCCGCGAAACCAGGGTCGAGATCTGCCTTCATGCACTCCGCACTAGCGATGCTGAGTGGGAGACGAGTGATCTCCAGCAAATCGTTATACCGCAGATTAGGGTCATCCGTCATTGTCCTTTTTGTCCTATGGGGTGGTTCAGTTGCTGTCCGAAGTCAGAGGCAAGACGAGCGACCTCAGATCCTCCCTCAAAAAAACCAGCCCCAAGAAAACAAGAAGCCGAAGAACGGTAAAGAGCCACGAGCAGTTGGAGTTTTGCAGCTTAGCAGCGGCGGGAAGGGGACGCTGGTGCCGGTTGCAATCCTGATCGATGGCAGGTTCTACGATGCGAGTGCGTACAAAGCGGATCCGGTACCGATGGCACTCGAATCGGGCACGGTGTATGAGGCCGAGCGGTCCGGAGATTCGCAGGGATTGTTCACGCTGAATGGCGCGTTGCACAGCAAAAATTCTGGGGGAGCGCATCCCTGGGTGGGCACGGGAACTTATCTGCCGCAAGGGGCGGAGGGTCCGAAAACCAGTCGTAAAGCGGAAGATGTGCCAGTGGGCCTGGACAGCAGCGGGGATGCGCCGCCACGGCTGACGAGGAAGGGTGGGTCCAAACCAGCGGCGAGCCCGGACCCCGGTTCTCCGGGCTCTCCAGCATCAGGAACGGGGGAGAAACCGAGCGGCACGGATCCAGCCTCTTCGAAACCCGCGAGCGGTTCGCCTTCCGGTTCGGCCTCGGGGCCGGACGCCGCAAAAGGCGGGGACAAGCCGACTCCGGAGAAGCCAGCGGATTCAAGTGGAAAGCAACAAGCGCCGGCGACGCAAACTGGTTCGGACAAGGGGTCAAAACAGTCATCGGCGAGTGACACGGCTGCGGGTCAGTCCGCAGGAGACTACTACCGTCCTCAACTGCGGCGGGGTAAGCCGACGGAGGCCGCACCTCCGGACGACGACAGCAAGGCTGCTGAGCGGCAAAAGGGAGGCAACGCGGGGTCGGTGGCGACGTCAAGTGCTGCCAACCTAGACCCCGTGCAGATGGTGGCCGCTGTTTCCGATGCGGCGGGACCCGAACCGCAATCCTACAAGTTCTTCTGGAAGAATGGCGAAGAGGAAGAACGGCGCAATCAGATGCTGGCAGTGGCGGCGGATGAGGTGAGGGCTTATGCCACAGCCCTGGCCAAAAATAAAATCGTGGCTCGGCCGATTGTTCCGAAGGCACCTGCGGCTAGCCATAAGGCGCAGGCAAAGCAAGCGCAGCCAGTGTTTGAGAATGTTCAATTTCGTGGCTTCGATGTGTGGCTGACCAACCAGCCGGTGATGATTTTGAGCGCCGAAGCGCATATTCCCGCGGCGCCGGGAGCGGCCGGCGAAGCGACCGCGTCGTATAGCGTTACGCTGGTGGCGCGGACTGATATCTACGGCAACATACGCAAACTGTATTCGGGCGTGACCGACAAATTTCATCTGGATGTAACGCCGCGGATGGAATTGATCGATGCGGTGGATGCGGATGGAGACAGGCGTGGGGAACTGCTATTTCGCGAGACAACTGATGCGGGGAGCGGGTACCTAATTTATCGAGCGACGGCTGATAAGTTGTGGAAGATGTTCGATAGCTTGAATGCGGAGTAGATGGGGAGTCCTGGTTCTCGTTCTGAGCAACTTCTAAACGGACGCGCACTGATCGACGTCGACGGATTCAAGTTCGACCTCGGCACGCTCGGAGGAACCAACAGTGCGATGAACTGGGGCGAGATCAACGGACTTCGGACAGATAGTAGGCGATTCCGAAACCAATGTCCCAGACCCGAACGGGGAAGACATTTGCGGCTTCGGCACACACAAAACTTGGCTCCCATTTCTTTGGCAACTCTTCCACATGCGCGCCCTCCCGACGCTCGGCGGGAATAACGGGCAGGCGAGCGCGATCAATAACCGTGGACAAATCGTAGGATTTGCGGAAAACGGTATCGTAGACTCCTCATGCCCGCCAGTCGCAACAATAATCGGATTCAGCTGCCGGTGTTGTGGGAAAAGGGCAACCATGGGATATATAAAGCCCAAGCCCTTCCTACGGGTAGCGATCCAGACGGGGACGCATTTTGGATCAACGATCGAGGCCAAGCCGTAGGCGACACGGGAACCTGCGGCGGTGCGACGAATCACGCCGCATCGTGGAAAAATGGCACTCTCAGCACGCTTCAAGACCTCGGAAGCTTCGCTCTCGCCTTCAGCATTAACGACCAGGACCAGATCGTTGGGTTCGTCGGCAGCCCCGACGGCACAACCCAATATGGCGCGCTTTGGCAGAACGACACGCTTACACCGTAGAATGAACCGAAGCCACGACACCGAAACGCGGGCCCGAGCCCGGGGGCTCTCGATTTCGCAGCGGTTAGAAAACGAATGGGGCGAGGCTAAGCCACAGCGCTTGCTGCGGCACGTCCGGGCAAAAGAACTTCCGGGAAAAAATCCAGCGGGCAGAAAGGTCCGGGTAACACGACTTAAGATGGGGATTGACATTACATGGGTGACGGACCGGATTGGAGTGGGCGGGGGAATCTGGACGGCGGAGAACATGGGGGCGGCATCACGCGCCGGGATCACGCACATTATCGATATGCAGATTGAGTTTGACGATACGCCGTTGGCGAAGCCTTATCGAATCGCGGTGTGTTGGAATCCGGTGGACGATGATTTCGAGCCGAAGCCCCCTCAAGTCTTCGCTCGGGGAGTGGAGTTTGCGCTGAGAGCCCTAAAGCAGGACGGTACGAAGTTGTTCGTGCATTGCGCGGCGGGAGTGCACCGGGCTCCGATGATGACGCTGGCTTTATTGTGCGTGATGGGATGGACGGTCGAGGACGCCATGGAGTTAATTGAGGGGCGTCGGCCGGTGGCAGACTTCGCCGAGGTTTATGTTCGAAGCGTAGAAGCATTCTTGCGGGGACAAGTTTGAGGGTTTAGTTAGTTAGCTTTCCCAAAAACCTGCTAGCGATAGTCCTTCGGCCTCTGGCCTGACAAAGGCTAGCCAACTTCTTCGCTCCAATTCTCCAGCGTCTTCTTTACCAAGGCCATATATTGGTCGGCGACGGCACCATCGATCAGGCGGTGGTCGTAGCCGAGCGTGAGGTGTACGACCGAGCGGATGGCAATCGAGTCGTTGCCTTCTTTATCGCTGACCACCAGCGGCTGCTTGGTGATGCCGCCGACGCCCATGATGGCTGAGTTCGGCTGATTGATGATGGGCAGGCCGAAGACTGCACCGAACTGGCCGGGATTGGTAACCGTAAACGTTGAGCCTTCGACGTCTTCGGGCTTGAGCTTTTTGCTGCGTGCGCGCTCCCCAAGGTCGGTAATCCCGCGTTGCAGGCCGAGGAAGTTTAGGTCTCCGGCATTCTTCAGGACGGGGACGATGAGACCCCAGTCGAGGGCGACGGCGATCCCTACATTGATGTGGCGATGGTAGCGGATGCTGTCGCCTTCGAGTGAAGCGTTGACGATGGGCCATTGCTGCAGCGCGATGATGGCGGCGCGCACGAAGAACGGCATGAAGGTAAGGCGGACGCCGTGGCGCTGCTCGAACGCATTCTTGTGCTTAGAGCGCAGAGTGACGATGCGGGTGAAATCCACCTCATACATGCAGTGGACATGTGCGCTGGTACGGCGCGACTCGATCATGCGCTGGGCAATGATTTTGCGCATGTTAGTCATCGGGACGAGGTCGCCAGGATAGGCGGGAGGCGGCGGTGACGCTGGCCGCGGCCCGGAAGATGCGGCTGCCGGCTGCGGAGGCGGCGCTGACGGAGCGGCAGGTGCTGACGCCGGTGCGCGCTCGACGAACGCCATGATGTCCTGCTTGGTGATGCGGCCGCCGAGTCCGGTGCCGGAAACTTGGGAGAGATTGATACCGTGCTCGCGGGCGATCTTGCGGACCAGTGGGGACGAGCGGGCTTCCTCTTCTCCTTCGGCGGGTGATTCCTGAGCGGGCGGAGCGCTGGCCGTTTCTGCGGGCGGAGCAGTGGCCGGCTTCTTCTCTTCCTTCTTTTCTGCCGGCGGCGGTGCGGGTGCGGCGGGAGCCGCTTTCGCTGGCGCAGGAGCGGCTTCCCCATCTACCGCGATAGTGCCTACGACCGTGTTAACGCCAACCGTTGTTCCCTCTGAGACTTTGATCTCCTGCAGAACGCCCGACGCGGGGGCGGGAATCTCTGCGTCAACTTTGTCGGTGGAGATTTCGAACAGTGGTTCGTCGCGCTGTATCTTGTCGCCAGGTTTCTTCAGCCATTTGGTAATAGTGCCCTCGACGATGGACTCGCCCATTTGGGGCATGATGATGTCAGTCGGCATGATTTCCTTCCACGCGGCCCACATGGTTTGAGAATGGGCCATACACAAACTAATTATTATAACGTTTGCGACGAACCAACGCGCGCAGTGTGAGTGACCGTCCTGTGTTGTTCGCCGACACTGGACTTGTTCCTCCCCCATCAGCAGTCCGACTGTTCTACTCTTGTTGTTTTATTTTTTTCTCTTCTTCACCGGCGGGGGCGGCAACGCCGAACGTGGTCTTCCAGTAATCCTGAACAGCGGGCGGTAGCTTTTCCATGTGCGAGAGAAGGCTGGTGATTTTCCACATATCTTGCTCGCTGAGAGTTTTTTCCCACGAGGGCATGCCGGTGTAGCGGACGCCGGTGCGGATGGTGTAGTAGAGGTGCCATTCGGGATCGTCGGGGGGATCGGAGACTAGATTAGGGGCGGGCGGGTAAAAGGAGTTGGCAAGAGAAGCGGGCTTGCGGTCGAGATCGCCGTGGCAGAGGGCGCAGTTCATACTGTAAAGCTTCATGCCCTCTTCAAGATTCTGATCGTTGGGCGGAATAGGGTTGGTGAGACGGGGAGCATGTTTCTCCATAGATGCGTCGACGGCGCTGTTCGCCAAGCGGTGTTCCCACCGAGGCGGAGTGACATTGGCGGGGGTGGGGAAAAACCCCAGCATGGCAAAACCAAGCGCGCAAAGAATGAGTACGAGTAGGGTGATGATGACGCCGAGAATGAACTTGCTCATGGCCTCCTCCGGCAATCAACTATTGTGGCAGAAGTTAGAGGTCAGGCGCCAGTATTGCCGACGGGCGCCTGACGGGCGCCACGCCCGTTTAACGGACAGCTGCGGCGAAGGGTCTGCACTCTTTGTCTTAATTCTTCGAAGATCAATATGCCTTCAACTTGCGGGCTTCGCGGACTACGTCGCTTACCTTGGGCAGGTAATGTTCTTCCTGCGGCGGGGAGAACGGGACAGCGGAGTCGAGGCCCGTGATGCGGACTATGGGGCCGTCGAGATCGTCGAAGGCTTCTTCGTTGATGATGGCGGCAATTTCGCCGGCCAGGCCTCCGGTGCGAGAGTGCTCGTGCAGGATAATGACTTTGTTTGTTTTCTTGACGGTCTGCGCAATGGCTTCGCGATCCAGCGGCGAGACGGTGCGCAGGTCGAGGATCTCGATGTCGATTCCGTCTTTATTAAGAACCTCGGCAGCTTCTAACGCCGTGTGCACCATCGCCGCATAAGTAATGATGCTGAGGTCGCGACCTTCGCGGACGAGGTTCGCCTTGCCGATGGGGACGACGTAATCTTCCGCGGGGACTTCACCCTTGATGCGCCGATAAAGATATTTGTGCTCGAAGAAAATGCACGGGTTGTTGTCGCGGATTGCGGCTTTGATCAGGCCTTTGGCGTCGTAGGGCGTGGCCGGGCAGATTACTTTCAGGCCGGGATTGTGGACGAACCAGATCTCAGGATTCTGCGAGTGGAAGGGGCCGCCGTGGACGTATCCGCCGCTGGGGCCGCGCAGGACGAGCGGGGCGGGGGCGCCCCAGAGGTAGTGAGTCTTCGCGACCATGTTGCTGATCTGGTTGAAAGCGCAGCCGATGAAATCCATGAACTGAAATTCGGCGACCGGGCGCATGCCGGTGAGTGACGCTCCGAAAGCCGCGCCCACGATGGCGGACTCGGCAATCGGTGTGTCGATGACGCGCCCGGGGCCGAAGCGGTCGATGAAACCGTCGGTGACTTTGAAGGCGCCGCCGTAGATGCCGATGTCTTCGCCGAGGCAGAAGACAGAGGGGTCGCGGTCCATTTCTTCCCAGATTCCCTGGCGGATGGCTTCGAGGTAGGTGAGCTGCATAGGGTTATTCCAAATTATCTTGCCACGGGTCTACACGGATCATCACGGATAAAGCTATTTCCTGATCTGCCGAAGGCAGCCTGTGAGATCAGCCATGTCGGTTACCGATGCGCGTCGCAACTTCAGCAAACTGCTCGACCGTGTCGAACGCGGCGAGCGGATCGTCGTTACTCGGTACGGCAGGCATTTTGTAGCCGTGATCCCCGTTTCCGACTTCCAGTTGCTACGTTTTGCGGATGTATTCATCTTCACTTCAAATGAACTGCTGCTTCGCTCGCCTTAAAGCCGCCGGTTCCCTTCTTCACCTTAGGCATCCCGTACTTCGGCTTGATCTCGTGGCATCCATCCTCACAGTAGACGCCGCCCTCCGCCGATTCCGGCGTCGGCATCGGCGAGTTCACCGCGATCTCGCGTTCCGCTTCGATGACCCGCTCAACTTCTGAAATCAACTCCGCATTCTCTTTCGCCGTCAGCCACTTCTTTTCTTTCACCAGATAATTCTCAAAGCGCGCGATCGGGTCGCGCTTTTTCCAGAAGTCGAACATTGGCTTGGGCACGTACGCGGCGGCGTCGTGGATGGCATGGCCTTTCATGCGCATCATTTTGGCTTCGATCAGGGTGGGGCCTTCGCCGCGGTGAGCGCGCTCGACGGCGTCGCGGGCGGCGTCGTATACCTGACAAGCGTCAGTGCCGTCGACGATCACGCCGGGGATGCCGTATCCGATGGCGCGTTCAGCCAGATCTTTCACGCGGTATTGCATTTCCGAGGGCGTGGAGTAGGCCCAGAGATTGCTCTCGACGAAGAGCACGAGGCCGAGATTCTGCACGGCGGCGAAGTTGATGCCTTCGTAGGTAACGCCGGTGGATTGGCCCCCGTCGCCGATCCAGGTAAGCGTTGCGATATTACGTCCCTGCAGGCGTGCGCCCAGCGCGACCCCGGAGAGCACGGGGATGAGATCGCCAAGCATCGAAATGGGCGAAACCATGTTGCGCTTGTCAATGTCGCCGAAGTGCGAGGTGCCGTCGCGGCCTTTGGTCGGTGAATCGGCTTTCGCCATGTATTGCATCATGGTGTCGGAGGCGCGGAAACCTCGAACCAGCAGCGCTCCCTGGTTGCGGATCATGGGCGCGAACCAGTCGTCCTTGTCCAGCGCGTATGCCGAGGCACAGGAGCAGGCCTCCTGGCCCAGCCCGAAGTAAACTCCGCCAACGACCTTACCCTGCTTGTAGAGATTTTCCAGCGCCACTTCCATTTTGCGGTTAAGCAGCATGTAGCGATAGATCTCGATGCACTGCTGTTTGTTGAGATATTTCGAGTCGCGGATCGGAGGGACAGGTGCGCCGAGATTTCCCGTGACTTCGTAGCGGACGTGTTCGGCGCCGTCTTTATCTTTTTCTATGAGCTGCTTCACCGCAAGGTCGGGCTGCTCCAAGCGGTAGTCCGGGATGGAGTAGGTGCGAACGGCGGTGTTCTGAGTTCCCGTCTGGTTGGGCTTTGACCGAGACGCTCCATTGCGCGAGCGGTTCCCATTCGAACTTGGCTTGGAGATGGATTGCTTTTTCTTGATTGCCATGGCGAAACGCACTGAGGCGCTCCCTGATGGTATCGCGAGAGCGGGGAACAGAGCTAGGGAGTCGGTGAGCGCACGCTCCGAAGCTTTAGCGAACCCGCCCGCTGCTTCGATCGCACTTCCCCTACCCATTTGCCGAACTGTCGCAACATCGCCGCTATAAGATCATATTTTATTGAACCAGGTTTTTCAGAGCCAAGGCGTTTGTAGCTGCGTAGCCGGCCTGGTCGTTGTCGAAATAGAGATAGATGGCTTTAAGTTTTGCCGCCCATTTTTCGATCTGGCGGGCCCAAACGCTCAGTTTTTCTTCGCTGTAGCTGCCTTGATATTTGCCGGGATCAGGACCGTGGAGCCGAACATAGGCGAAGTCTGCGGTGATGTTGAGCGGAGAGTGGTATTCGGCTAACTCATAGATGCAGAAAGCGGCGTTGAACTTTCTCAGAATTGACTCGACTTCGAGGTTCATCCAGGAGAGCTCGCGAAATTCGAAAGCGTAGCGCAGATCCCTCGGCAGAATTTCCAGAAAATTTGCCAGTCGCTCAGTGTTTACCCGCCAGTGTGGCGGGAGTTGAAATAAAACCGGACCCAGCTTCGGCCCGAGGTGGGCGGCTCGCGGGAGCAGATTGTCCACGGCATTCTCTGGATCCTTCAGCTTCTTATTGTGGGTGATGAAGCGGCTGCCTTTAACCGCAAAGATGAAGTGGGAAGGTGTGGCTTCACGCCAGTCGTCGAAGGCTCTGGCATCCGGCAGCCGATAGAAACTGTTGTTCAGTTCGACGGTATCGAAGTGCTGCACGTAGAACTCCAGGATCTTCGCCGAGGGCAGCTTCGCGGGATAGAAGGGTCCTTTCCAGTGTTTGTAATGGAAGCCAGAAGTGCCGATGCGGATGCAGCAGGTCATGCACAGGAATGGATGGTTGTGCGGGGAGTAGCGTTGTCACGGTGGGAACGTCTTCGTGGCTCCGGCGGAGGTTCAGGCTAAGAAATCAGGCTTGGAATTCGGAGGCTTCGGGAAATCGGAGATTACACTTGGCGAGGGCCAGGCCAAGAAGTTCCTCAATCTTAGACTCCTCGCAGTTACGGGACATGGCGAGTTCGCTGACCAGCAAGTAGCGGGCGCGTTCAAGCATCTTCTTTTCGCGGAAGGAGAGAGGCTTAGCTTGATGGAGGGCGATCAGGCTCTTGAGGACTCCGGCAACTTCGAACAGAGAACCGGTCCGCATGCGGTCGGAATTCTCCTTGAAGCGGTCCTTCCAGTCGGCGGTGCCGAGGTCGTCGGCGACGGAAAGAAAGTCGAGAATCTTCTGGACCTCACCGTTGCGAACCACGCGTCGTATGCCGACGCTGCCCACATTGTTGCAGGGCACCATCACCTTGAGGCTGCTGGCTTTGATGTTAAGAAGATAGAACTTTTCCACTGTGGCGCCGACGGAGCGACTGCTGATTTGTTCGATGATCCCTACGCCGTGGTTTGGATACACAACCTTATCGCCGATGTGAAAGTTCAAATCACCGTTCATAAGAGGCACCCAGGCAGGACAAGGGACGAGTGAGGGAGAGCGTTGTCTTTACTATAAACATAGTATCTCGAATTGGGACGGAAAGCAATGTTCACGGAGGGAGCGGCAGCGATTCCGTAAAGTGCAGTCTTCCCATCGAGTACGCCGCTGATTTGACTCCGGTTGTGGAAGGCAAGGAAGCGGGAGCGAGTTGGAATGCTCGCGGCATGGAGAAAACGGTTGATTTTTGGAG